>Ga0310810_10011828_pt1 | contig 10214 bp, 5 predicted proteins | sample NCmetagenome_FD_207641 | JGI IMG/M metagenome (GOLD analysis project Ga0310810, IMG submission 207641) | Soil microbial communities from experimental microcosm in Duke University, North Carolina, United States - NC | ecosystem: Engineered > Artificial ecosystem > Soil microcosm > Unclassified ...
CGAAAAAAGTTCCCGGCGTGCACGCTGTCGTCAGCGCCGAGGACGCGCCCAACGTGCGCTACGGCCGCAGCTACATCGACCGCCACATCCTCGCGCGCGGCAAGGTGCGCTTCATGGGCGATCCGGTTGCGGCCGTCGCCGCGGAGTCGCTGGCCATCGCCAAACAAGCGCTCAAGAGAATCAAAGTCGTTTACGAACCGCTACCGGTGGCCATCGATCCGGAGGAGGCCACCAAGCCGAATGCGCCAGTGATTCATGAAGACATGCCGCTGCCGAAAACGATTCCTGCGGACTCGGGCATGAAAAATGTTTGCGGCCACGCGGTGGTCAAAGTCGGCGACGCCGAAAAAGCGATGGCCGAAGCGGATGTCGTCGTCGAGGAAATGTACGAAACCAAGATGATCCACCCGCAGTATCTCGAGCCGCGCATTGCCGCGGCACAGATGGAACCCAACGGCCGGCTCACCGTGTGGGCCAATGCGCAGGCGCCGTTTCCGGTGCGCCAGGAAGTGGCGAAGACGCTCGGGCTTTCGCTCAACAATGTACGCGTGATCTCCGCGGGCCTCGGCGGCGGCTTCGGCGGCAAGGGCAGCGGCATCACCTCGGGCGCCGCCATCGAGCCGATCTGCGGACTGCTGGCGATCAAAGCCAAGCGACCGGTAATGATCGTGCTCGACAAAGCCGAGGAAACGATTTCGACGACTATTCGCGCCGGCGCCAAGATGTACATCAAGACCGGCGTCAAAAAAGACGGCACCATCGTCGCCCGCACCGGCAAAGTTTTTTATGACGCCGGCGGCTACTCGGGCTTCGGCGTTCAGGCGGGCGGTCGCTGCGCCAACATGCTCGGCGGTTGGTATTTGATGCCCAACTGCCACATCGAGGGTTACTCCGTTTATACCAATAAGCAGGTCTGCGGCCCGGTGCGCGGCCCCGGCGGTCCGCAAGCCGCGTTCGCCGTGGAATCGCACATGGATACCATCGCCGCCAAGCTCGGCATGGACCCGGCGGAGTTTCGGCTCAAAAATACTCCGAAAGCCGGCGACAAGATCGTCGGCGTGCACAAACTGCGCGACGCGTCGCTCGATGAAACCATCAAGATCGCCAAAGAAAAAATCGGCTGGGGCAAAGTGAAGCTGGAAAAGAACCAGGGCATCGGCATCGCCACCGGGTCCTGGATCGAGAGCGCTGGTCCCGGCGGCGGATCCATTGTGAAAGTCAACGAAGACGGTTCAGTGACCGTGCACATCGGCAAGATCGACATGGGCACGATCCCCGGCTTCGGTATTCCGATGATCGTCGCCGAAGAGCTCGGCATTCCGGTGAGCGATGTCACCGTAGTCAATGTCGACACCGACGCAAGTCCGTGGGACGCCGGCACCGTCGGCAGCCGCGGAATTCTGGTTTCGGGCGGGGCCACGCGGCTCGCGGCGATCGATGCGCGCAATCAGATTTTCAAGATGGCGGCGACCAAGCTCGAAGCCAGTCCCGACGATCTGGAGATCGTCGACAAGCAGATCCGCGTCAAAGGCACGCCGGCGAAAGCCGTCGCGCTTGCCGCCGTCGCCACCGACGCGCATAACGTGATCGGCGAAGTCATCGGCCGCGGCTACTGTGATAATTTGGCACTGGTGGCCGAGGAGAAAGCCCACGGCAGCTCGCAGCCATTCACGACCCACGCGTGCATCGTCGAAGTCAATCCGGATACCGGCAACGTAAAGATTCTCAAATACGTCGCGGTGCACGACATCGGCCAGCCGATTCACCGCGCCGCGGTGGAAGGCCAGATTGAAGGCGCCGCTGCCATGAGCATCGGCCAGGCGCTCTGCGAGCAGGTCGTCTTCGACCCCAACGGCAAAACGATGAATCCGTCGTTCGTGGACTATTTAATGCCGACCATCAACATGATGCCGCGCATCGAGACGACTTTGGTGCCCGGTTACCCCGGCGCCGGTCCCTACGGCGCCAAAGGCGCCGGTGAAATTGCCTGCGTGCCGCCGATGGCCTGCATCGCCAACGCGATCTTCAACGCCACCGGTGTGCGCATCAACAAACTGCCGTTGAGTCCTGAGAACGTATTGCGAGGATTGAAGGCGGCGGGCAAAGCATAAGTTCGATCGAAGGTTTCCGGAAACAAGGGGGCAGGCTCGCAGCTGCCCCCTTGTTTTTTGAGCAGGGTATTTCAAGAAGGATATCGTAAGCGCACACGGCTTGATGGAGCATTGCCACTTTGTGTCACGACCGCGGCAATGAAATTCATGAAGGCGAGCTATTTCCGATGGCTTTCATTCGCCATCATCGCAATTATTGCCCTCTTGGTCATCGGCAACTTGGGGAAAACCCATAAGCGATCGTTATCATCGTTGGATTAAAGACCCGCAAACCATCCGCGAATATCTCGCAGCGCAATCGGTCCGCAAGCTGCAACTTGGCGCTGGCAATCACGCTCCGCCCGGATGGTTGAACACCGATATTTCACCGAGACTCGGTCAGATCTATCTCGATGCGACTCAACCTTACCCGTTCCCGGACGGATCTTTCCAATATGTTTTCAGCGAGCACATGATCCAAGCGCTTACCTGGGAAGGCGGGATAGCAATGCTCAAGGAATGCTATCGCGTGCTTGCGCCGGGCGGAAAGCTGCGTATCGTCACCCCCAACCTCGCGAAATTCGTTCGCCTGTTGACAGAAAATCCCGACGCCGACGCGCGGCAATTCATCGCGGCGAAGCTGCGTATAACCGGCTGGCCTGCAACAGCTGTCGGCGGTGCTTATATTGTCAATCGACAAGCCCACGATTGGGGTCACCAGTTCCTTTACGATCCGGCAACCCTACGGAAGAGTCTCGAACTGGCGGGATTCAAGCGGATCACCGAATACCGTGTCGATGAAAAAACCGTTCCGGTTTTTCGCGAAGCCGAAATGCGCACACGCGACGAAGGCTCGGATATCTGGCTGGTCAACCGCTGGGAGTCGATGGCCTTCGAAGCAACGCGTTAAACTCACGGTTATTCCCTCGCTACTTACTTTCAGACGAATCGATAAAGCCGCTCCTAACGAGCTTTGCCATCAACAACGACTTGAGGTGTCGAATTGCGTCGACGGGATCAAGGAACATTGCTGCCATGGTGAACGACTATTTTTAATCGACAGTCTCTACCATCCAACCTAAAAAACCGCCATATTCGAGACTCCTGGAAACAAGTCATCGATGTATACTCTCGAACTGTTTCTGCCGAGACCAAACAAACTGCAGCGGAGATTTTTTATGGAAGCCATCATGGCATTTCGGTCAGTTCTCTTGTTTCTCGCTTTAGGTTCGATGGTCTTCATGACGAGTTGTGAGCGTGAAGCATCGTCGGCCCAAAGAACTGAACCAGGGGGATCGGTGTGGTCCGACCTTTGGCATGTCTACGATCGATCCCTGAAAGAAGCCAAATACGTCGATCTGACTCACACGCTGACGCCTTCGATCCCGGTGTGGAAGGGTTTTGCGCCGGCGAAATTCGCTCCGACGATCAATCCTGAAACCGCGCAGCCCTACACTTACGCAAAGGACGGCTTCGAAGCGACGCACTACGATTTGCCTACCGACCAGTTCGGCACCCAGCTCGATCCGCCGGCGCATTGGGCGCCGGAGTTTCCCGCGATTGACGAGCTGCCGGCAACCTATGCCGTGCGCCCGCTGGCGGTAATTTCCATCGTCAATCAAGTGGCCAAAGATCCCGGCTATCATCTCCGACGCGCGGATATCGAAAGCTGGGAGAAACGCAACGGCAAGATTCCGGCGGGTTCGGTAGTGATGGTGCGCTCGGATTGGTCGAAGCGCTGGCCCGATCCGGCGCTGGCAAGTGAGACCGTTTTCCCCGGCGTCTCGTTGGAAGCGCTGCAATTTCTCCACGAAGAACGTCATATTTTGTTTCACGGCCACGAACCCCTCGACACCGACACCACTCCCACCCTCGAAGGCGAAGCTTGGCTGATGCACCACGGCTACGCTCAGGCGGAAGGGGTCGCAAACTTGGAAAAAGTCCCCGAGAAGGGTTGTTTAATTGCGATCGGCTATCCGAAATTCGGCGGCGGCCTGGGCGGCTACGCGCGTTACATCGCCATCTGCCCTTCGGACTGGAAGTACGGCGTGTCAGTCGGCGAGGTTGCCGAAGCGCCACTGCCCAAGAGCGACAAGATTCTTCAGTGGGACGATAAGCTCGGCATGCGCGTGCGCAAATAGTAGGTGCGGCCTACTTATCGCCACGCTTTTCATTTGTCGTGATTTTCACGAGCGGAAGCATTTGCTCCAATGTCAGGGAATCGACACAGTTCTGTCGCACAACCTCCGCCATGCGCGCTACCGTCGGCGCATCGAATAGAGCCCTGATCGGCAGGTTCAATGCAAATTTTTGCAGCACCCGAGATATGACCCGCGAGGCGGCGAGCGAATGCCCCCCGAGGTCGAAGAAATCGTCGTGAATACCGACTGGATCGATGGCGAGAACCTCTGCCCAAATTTCTGCCAGGAGCCTTTCAATGTCCGATCGTGGCTCGGTGTAGACAACTTCCAAGTCGGGCCTGGATCCACGGGGCGCGGGGAGCGCCGAGCGATCGATCTTACCGTTGGGCGTGAGCGGCAACGAGTCCAAGAAGATGAAGTCCGTCGGCACCATGTAGGCTGGGAGCTTATCTCTGACGGCTTTCTGCAGAGCGGAAATCGTTGGAAACGGTTTCTCAAAACCTACGATGTACGCGACCAGGCGATCGTGAACTGCGCTCGCGGCAGATCCGCAGGTTGCCACGAGCGCTTCCTTGACGTTTTGCTGCACCCGCAACAGGGCTTCGATCTCGCCGGCTTCGACTCTGTAGCCACGCACCTTTAACTGAAAATCCTTACGCCCCAGATGATGGAGACAGCCGTCAGCGCGCAGTCGTCCCAAGTCGCCGCTGTAAAAAATTCGTCGATCGCCGCCTTCAGCATCGGCAATAAACTTCTCTCGGCTAAGATCGGGCCGGCGCCAATACCCTGGCGCCACATAACGGCCCTTGACCACAATTTCGCCGACAGCGTCGCTTGACACCGCGGCACCTGTGTCATCGATCAAGCAGACCTCCGCGCCCTCGACAGCATAGCCCACCGCATTTAAGGTTTCCCCGAGAGAGCTCGTCGTGTCGAAATACATTCGTCGCACGGTACCGGTCTCAGTGGTGCCGAAGCGAACGACCAAAATGGTATGTGCGGAAAAATGACGCTGATACTCCTCGAGTTCTCTCGGCGTCACCAGATCCGATCCCAATTGAATAACGCGCAGATGCGGAAACGATTTTCGCCCAGTGAAGGTCTCGACAAATTGATGAAACAAGACCGGCATCGAAAAAAATATCGTGACTTCTTGCCGGATGAGCCAGTCACAGAGCTGGTTCACGCCGCTTTTCCGGATATCGAACGGACAAAGCATCGCGCCGTTGAGCAGAGCAGCAAAGGTGATCTTCAGGCCTTGACTGACGCTGCAGGAATACAGCAGAGCCAAGCGATCGTCCGCGCAAATATGCAGACCGTTGCAATAAACCAGGCTCTCGTGCAGCAGACTAGCGTGCGTTTGGACAACACCCTTGGGCTTTCCGGTGGAACCCGATGTGTAGATCAAAAACGCCAAAGCTTGCGGCGAGACGGGCAATCCTGGATTATCGCTCGAACCGGCTCGACTCAATTGCTCGATGTCGATTACGCCACAGTTTTGACCAGCGGATTGTTCGGCCAACGAAAGATTCTCGCCGTCCGCGATCAGCAAACTCGCTTGCGAGTCCCCCAAAACAAAGGCGCTTCGGTCTCTGGGGAACGACGGGTCGAGGACCAGACAAATCTTTCCCGCCTTTAGCACGCCCAGGATGGCAACGAATAGCGGAACTTCATGTTCCATCATCAAAGCGATCGTCTCTCGAGTCGTGCCTCGCTGTGCAATGAGCGCGTGCGCCAGCTGATTCACAGCGTGGTTTAAATCCTGATAGGTCAGAACTTGATCGCTGGTTTGGACGGCGGCTCGATGGGGATATTGGGTGGCGATTTTTTCGAATCGCGCCGGAATCGAGAGCGCGACATCTTCAAGGGAGAATTCTACGAACCATCCGGAAGGATGAAAGCACTTCGCCCGTATGACCTGTTGTGCGAGCGGTAAATCCATCCGGCTAATTTTAACGTGCTTTCTCCAACGCGGCCAAACGAATCTTCGCCTGACTCGTGTAAGGCGAGTCGGGATGTTCTTCTACGATCTGCCGGTAAAGTTTCGCGGCATGCGGCATGTTGTTCTGCTTCTCTTCGAGCTGCGCACTATCGTATAAATCCTTGGCTTTATCGCCGCAGCCCGCGAGCAGCAGGAGCAGGCAAACGAAAAGAATTCCTCGCATGAAAATTTCCCTGACAATTCGCATCGGACTCACACCCTGAACCGCTGAATCAAGTCGTCTTCCGGATCCGCGCCGAGGCCCGGCCCCTGCGGAACTTCGACCCCGCCGTTGACGATAGGCACCGTCTTCGCGAAGGGAGTAAAACCAAAGTCGGCGAACATTCGCTCGAGCGGCGATTCTTTTTCCTTGACCGCCATGCAATGCAACACCGCGAGAAAAGCCGGTCCAATATAAAAAGCATTGGGCACGCAGACGGCGCCCGCCTGCTCGACTTCGGCGGCAACTTTCGCCAGCGCGGTGATACCGAGTTTCACCATGGCGGGCTGAATGAAATCGGCCTTGCCGATGGTGACCATACGGTGAAACTCGCGCAGACTGGTCGAGTTCTCGCCGATCCCTATTGGCACGCCGGTGCTCGCGCACAACTTGGCGAGTGATTCGAAATCTTCCGGAGGATAGATCGGCTCCTCGATCCAGTAAGGCTTATACGGCGCCATCGCCGCCACCGCCGTCTCGGCTTCGGCCGGCGTCCAAGCGCAGTTGGTATCCACCATCAAAGGAATGTCCGGGCCCGTCACCTCGCGCGCGGTGGCCACCGCTTCGGCAGTGCGCTCGTGCAGCTTGATGTAACGAAAGCCGCGCTCAAGAGCGCGAGCGCTGTTACGCTTGATGTATTCCGGGTTGGCGTAATACTGCAGTAACGAGGCGTAGCATTCGACATGCGTTCGCTTGGCACCGCCGAGCAACGTTGACACCGGCACACCGGCGAGCTTCCCGCGAATATCCCACAACGCGATGTCGAGTCCGGCCAGCGCGTGGGCCAGCGGACCCGAGCGGCTCAATGAAAGGAACATGCGTTCGATGCGCGGGATGAGTTCCTCGTCCGAGGCGCGCTGCCCAACAGCAAGACGCCTGATCCAGTTGTCGAACGCGGCGACGACCATGGGGCGAGCCGTGCCGAAGGACTCGCCCCACCCCACCATGCCACCCTTGGTCGTCACGCGCACATAAAGGCTTTCCACATGCGTGCGCGGCGCGCCTTGCGACATCGGCGGCGGCGCCCAGATGTCTAATGGAATGCGCAGTGTGATCAAGTCGATCGCTGAGATTGTTTCGTCCATGTTGCGATGATTCAAAGCAGGAATTTCTCAAATTGTCGAGCCACACAACCGCAGCAACGGCGCGATGTCAGTTCCGCGTAGTTATTCAGTTTGGGAAAGATCTCTCACTCCGTTCGAGATGACAAAAATTTCACGGCTATCATTCCGAGGGAAGCGAGGCATCTTTCCGATGTAAAAGGACAGGATCGATTGAATCTGAACCACTACTCAGTTCCGATATCGAGAAATCGAAGCATCACCCAAACGGATTCTCGGACGCGTTGGGCTTTTTCTACCGAACCTAAGCGCGATTGACGACTTCCTCATTCAGCGCTATAGCTCCGTCACCTAAACGGGCGGGCGCTTAATTTCACATTCGGCGCCGTCAATTGCAGCATGGAACTCCGCTACCGCCAGAAAGATATCTCCCGCAAAGCATGTTCTGAGTATCCTCGAAGGAACGACAGGGTGTGAAAGCTCCTCGAAACTCTCTCGCGCAACTCAAGGTTGCTGGGACTTAGCCGTGACCTCCTCACCTTTGGAAGCTGCACTGGCCAGATTGTGGTCGAGGATCCTCGGGATAATCGATATTGGCACGGACGACGATTTTTTCCTGCTCGGTGGCGATCGTCCTGGTTTGGATTCGTTAATTGCAAGCGTCAACTCTCTCTTTCGCGTCGACCTCAACATTGAATCGCTTTCGCAAGACGCGATAACCGTCGCCGGAATGGCGCGGGCGATAGTTGCCGTTCGTTCACGTGCTGCGGCAGATAAACAAAGCGAGACGCATCCGACGGTGATCGCGCGCCGTCAAGAAGGCGAAGCCCCGCACCTCTCGGCTGCGCAGAAACGGATGTGGTTTCTCGCACGGCTAAATCCAGATGATCCCACCTATAATCAAAGCCGCGCCTACCGGTTGGTGGGTGAGATCGACGTGGATGCGCTCGATCGTAGCGTCCGTTATATAGCCAGGCGCCATGAGATTCTCCGCACGAGCTACTCGCTGGTCAATGACGAGCCTGAGCCAATCGTAAGCGAAGACATTGCTGTCGAAATCAACCGTGCTGACCTTCGTGAGGTTCCATCGAGTCAACAGAACGAGGCGCTGCAAACTCTGCTGTTGAGCGAGATGAAGAAAACTTTTGACCTGAAGTCCGGGCCCCCATGGCGCATGCTGCTGGTGCACCTGAGTAGACGGGAGCACGTGCTCTTGCGCGTTGCTCATCACATAGTTTCCGACGGCTGGACCTCCGGAATCTTCGAACGCGAGCTTTCCGCGGTTTACAGCGCCTTCGTCCTGGGACTTGAACCGCGTTTGCCTGTGTTGCCGGTTCAGTATGCCGATTACGCAGCGTGGCAGCGGGAGTCGCTGCAGGGTAAGGCGATTAAAACTCAACTGAGTTACTGGAGGACTCAGCTCGCGGGGCTGAGCAAGCTGGATCTCCCCACCGACCGGCCACGCCCACCCGTCGCCAGTTATCGCGGAGCGAATCACACGGTTGAATTGCCTGCGCCATTGGTCGCGGCGCTCAAGCGCATGGGCCGGCAAGACGGCGCGACGCTGTTCATGAAGCTTGTCGCAATCTTTCAGGTGCTGCTCTATCGCTACAGCGGGCAGGAAGATATCGCGGTGGGCATGCCCATTGCCGGGCGCAAGCGCACAGAGCTGGAGGGATTGCTCGGCTTCTTCACCAACACCTTGGTATTGCGTACCGACCTCTCGGGCAGTCCGAGCTTTCGCGAGCTGCTGGCTCGAGTGCGAGAAACGGCCTTGGACGCCTATACCCATCAGGATGTGCCGTTCGAAAGGCTCGTCGAGGAACTCGCGCCAGAGCGCGACATGAGCCGCACTCCGTTGTTTCAGGTAACGTTTGTGCTGCAGAACGTCCCGGACGCCGCGCTCGAAATGGAGGGGCTGAAAACAAGCAGCGTCCCCCTCGAAAGCCACAGCGCTAAATTTGACCTCACGTTATTTGTGAGTGAATCGGCACAGGGCTTACAGACTAACTGGGAATATGCGATCGATCTGTTCGACGCCGTCACAATAAAGCGCATGGCGCGGCACTTTGAGCGTCTGCTCGAAGCCGTCGTGGCCGATCCCGATCGACGTATTTCGGATTTGCCGATTCTCACCGACGCTGAGAAGCATCAACTTTTGGTGGAGTGGAACGATACAAAGAAAAATTACCCGAAGGATAAGTGTTTACACCAGTTATTTGAGGAACAGGTAAAGCGCGCGCCCGATTCGGTGGCGGTCATTTTTGAAGACCAGCGGTTGACTTATGAAGAATTGAACACTCGCGCCAATCAGCTGGCGCATTACTTAAAGAAACTGCGAGTGGGGCCCGAGATGCTGGTAGGGATCTGCATGGACCGGTCATTGGACACGGTCGTCGCTTTGCTGGGTGTGCTCAAGGCGGGTGGCGCCTACCTGCCGTTGGATTCATCGTATCCGGCAGCCCGGTTGGACTACATGCTCAAGAATAGCGGAGCGGAAGTGTTATTGACGCTCCGAAAACTCGCCCAACAGCTGCCGCCGTTTGAAGGCCGAATTGTGTGCCTAGACCAAGATCGACAAAAGATCATCGGCGAAAGTGGAGAAAACCCTTCCGTCGAAGTCGAGACAAGCAACCTGGCGTACATCATTTACACATCGGGCTCAACTGGACAGCCCAAAGGGGTGATGGTCCCCCATGGCGCCGTCGGCAATCACATGAT
>Ga0310810_10011830_pt1 | contig 10213 bp, 9 predicted proteins | sample NCmetagenome_FD_207641 | JGI IMG/M metagenome (GOLD analysis project Ga0310810, IMG submission 207641) | Soil microbial communities from experimental microcosm in Duke University, North Carolina, United States - NC | ecosystem: Engineered > Artificial ecosystem > Soil microcosm > Unclassified ...
CATTGTCCCGGGCATTGAGGTCACGGCGCCTAACACCGCAGTCTCCTGGGTGGTCGGCTCGGTGCATCCCATCACGTGGGTGCACTTCTACGGTGCAAACTCGGACTTTGATATCGATTTCAGCCCGGACGGCGGAACGACCTGGACGCGGCTCGCATCGGCGATTCGCGCCACCGGCGAGTTTTCAGGACGCTACTCATGGACAGTCGGCAACACGCCGACGAATCAGGCACTGATTCGCGTCAGCCCGATCAACACCCCCGGCGATGGCGATGTGAGCGACGTCACGTTCGCGATCGTGCCGCCGCGGAGTCGATAGGGACTGGGACGAGTGACAAGAGCCCGCGCACGATGAACGCGTCCTACTTGTTCAGTCCCGCCGCCCAATTGACGACGACGGTGATCGGTGTGGGCGCCGCCGGTTCGGACGGCGCGAGATTGAAGAGGAAACGTTTGCCGTCGGGCGCAACCTGATACGAGGACCTGATGCCGCCGGGGCGAACCGCGAACAGCCGGCGGTCCTCGACTTTGGTCTCGCTCGAATTGCGGCCTCAGCCAACCCGATTGATGCGACCGCCCTCGCTCCGACGGGGTCGACGGGTCGACTCACGGTTACCATAAGACCCGTTCTCAGTTCCGTCAGATGCCGCATCTGCTGATTTCCCGCTCACCGCTTGCCCCGGATCGATCACCGGTCCGCATCGGCTATCGGGATTCTGCCGACTATCGCGATCCCGATCGAACGAACGTCCTCGTGGTGCTCCACGGCGGGTGGGGCGCGGGGGTCTACCCGTTCGATCGCCAGATTGCGGGCCTCGATCGGCATCGCGTCATCGTGCCCGATCGGACGGGATACGGCCGGTCCGGCACTATTAATATTCAACCAATGGACTTCCATCAGCGCGCGGCGGAAGAGACGTTGGCCGTGCTCGACGCGCTGGGGCTCGGGCGAGTCTCGTTGTGGGGGCACAGCGATGGTGCCGTGATTGCCTTCAAGATCGCGCTGACCGCGCCCGATCGCGTAGATCGGATCGTCGCGGAGGCGACGCACTTCTTCCGGCGAAAGCCCCGATCGCGCGAATTCTTCGAGGCCATGCGCGATCGCCCCGAACAATTCGGCGGCCGCGTCTCGAAGGCGCTCGAGGCCGATCATGGAAGCCGCTGGCGGTCGGTGCTGTCGATGAATGGCGTCGCCTGGCTTCAGATGGCGGAGTCGGCCGGCGATCAACAGGCTGACCTTTACGACGGCCGGCTGGGCGACGTTCGAACGCCAGTTCTCTTGATTCATGGAGAAGCGGACCCGAGGACTGAGCCCGGCGAACTCGATGCGGTTCGTGCCTCCTTGCCGACCGCGCAGCTCGCGCTCCTGCCGGGTGCGGGACACAGCCCGCACAGCGAGCGGTCGGCGGCAGAGGCGGTCACTGAACTGATCGCTCGTTTTCTGACGACGTGAACCGAGCCATCGATCGAAATCTCCTTCACGCTGAAATAGAGTGAAGTAGGATGGCACCCCATGAAGCGCCTCACGTGCCTCCTTCTCACCGCAATTGCTTGTGTCTCTGGCGCGTACGCCCAGCGAGCAACGCGGGATATTCCGTACGCGACCGCGCACGAACGACAGGTGCTGGATGTGTATGCGCCGGACGGCGCAAAGAATCTACCCGTCGTGTTCTGGATTCACGGCGGCGGCTGGCAGGCGGGCAACAAGGGCATGATCGGCGTCAAGCCAAAGGCCTTCACTGAAGCCGGCTTCGTCTTCGTGTCCACCAACTACCGCCTCCTGCCCACCGTCGACATGGGCACACTCACGAGCGACGTGGCAACGTCCCTCGGTTGGGTCCATAAGAACATCGCGACCTACGGCGGCGATCCGAACAAGCTGCTGGTGATGGGCCACTCGGCGGGCGGCCAGCTTGCGGCGCTGATGTGCACGGACGAGAAGTATGTGAAAGCGCAAGGCTTCTCGTTGACGGCCATCAAGGGGTGCGTGCCGGTTGATGCGGACACCTTCGACATCCCCGCAATCATCGAGGTCGCCGAAACGCGCGCCCGGGTGCATCACCTGCCGTTGCCGACCAACGGACATCGGCAGAAGTTCGGCGATGATCCCGAGAAGCATCGCGACTTCTCCGCCGTGACTCACGTCGCCGCGAACAAGGGGATTCCGCCGTTCCTCATCCTCCACATCGCCGGCAACGCCGATACCAGCGCGCAGGCTCGGCGCATGGCGTCAGTTCTCCAGGCGGCAGGAATTTCCGCAAAGGTGGTCGGGCGGGACACTACGCACGAGGAGCTCAACGACGCGATCGGCGTGCCCGGCGATCCGACGACGAAGGAGGTGTTTGGGTTCGCCGCCGACGCGGTCAAACGTTAGACAGGCACCGGTCGACTTGGTCCGGGCTCGTCAGACCCGCAGAACGATCTTGCCGAAGTGCTCGCCGCTTTCGACGCGCGCGTGCGCGATCGCCGCTTCGTCAAGGGGCACAACGCTGTCGACGACGGGTCGAAGGCCGCTTCGGTACAACTCAACCATCCGTCCGAAATCTTCAGCCGTCCCCATCGTGCTGCCGCGAACGTCGATTTGTTTCCAGAAGATGCGGCGTACCTCTACGTTGGGGACCGGTCCGCAGGTCGCTCCGTAAGTCACAATGCGCCCGCCCGGTCGCACGAGATCGAGGGCATGCGCGAGTGTGTCACCGCCCGCCCCGTCGATGATGACGTCCGGGCGGCGGCCGATGATGTCGAGCAGTGTGCGTGGCCAGGTGCTGGCGTGATAGGTGACGCCGTCAACCGCGCCATGCCGCTTCGCCAGCGCGATCTTCGGGTCAGTACCTGATGTGACGTAAACCGTCGATCCCAGGCTCACCGCGATGGTGAGCGCCGCCAGTGCCACGCCGCCCCCGATACCAGTAATCACCGCAGTTTCACCCCGCTGCAGCGCCGCGCGGGTCACGACGGCCCGGTATGCCGTCACCGTTGCGAGCGGCAATGCGGCTGCCTCCTCGACGGTGAGGTGAGCAGGCTTTTCATAAATGTTCGCGGCAGGCACCTTGACGAATTCCGCATACGTGCCTTCGGTGGGCATGCCCAGCAGGTGAAAGGCCGGTCCCTGCGCGTGAGGATCCGGCCCCCAACCAAACGATGGATCGATCACCACTTCGCGTCCAATCCAGCCGGCGCCTGCATCGTCGCCTGCCGTCACGACCTCGCCGGTGGCATCGGAACCAAGTATTGCCGGCAACCGGATCCCGGCGTACTGTCCGCGCCGGATCCAGATGTCCCGGTGGTTGATCGCGGCTGCTCGCACGCGGACGACCACCTCACCCGGCCCCGGAACCGGCGTCGGCCACTCCTCCACACGCAGGTTTGCCGGATCCCCCAGCTCTCGAAGAACAACCGCACGCACAAGGGGATTTTAGTGGAATTGCTGATTGTCGATTGTTGATTGTAGATTGTTGGCCGTCATGAGACGCCTTCTCCCTTTCCTTGCCATTCTTCTGCTGGCAGCGGCTTACGTGCACACGCTGCGGGGCCAGACCCGATCGGTGCATCAGATTGCGCCGGGCGTGTTCACGCGGATTGGCGACCGCGACGCCCGGCAGCCCGCCAACACCAGTTGGATCGAGTTCAAGGATTTCGTCGTCGCCATCGAAGCGAACACACCGTGGGGCCTCCGCGACATCCTGCCTGAGATTCGAAAGACGACGAGCAAGCCGATCCGCTACGTCTTCGATACGCACTACCACTGGGATCACACCCAGGGCAACAGCACGATGGTCGATCAAGGCGTCACCGTCGTCTGCTCGCAGGATTGCGCGAGCGAGCTGGCGGGCAAGGGAAAGACCGAATGGGATCAGATGAGCAAGAACGCCGAGTACAGCCTCGCGCCATATCGGCTGCAGCAGCCGTCAGTGGTCTTCGGCGATTTCATGGCGATAGACGACGGAGAAAGGCGACTGGAACTGCGCCGCGTCGGACCGGCACACACGATTGGCGATGCGGTCGCCTTTCTACCGAAAGAAGGCATCCTGTTCACCGGCGACCTATGCGTGAACTGGCGGGCCGGTAATAACGTGGGCGATCGCGATGCGGATCACCAGCACTGGGTGCAGGTGCTCAACGACCTCGCGCGCTGGGAGGTCAAGACCGTCGTGCCAGGGCACGGCGACCTCGGAACGGTCGCGACACTGCGGGCGCAAAGTGCGTTTCTCGACGATCTCTGGAAGCAGGTGGCCTCCGGCAAGAAGGCGGGCAAGACCGTCGACCAGCTGCTGAAGGAAGTGGATCTCTCCAAGCACGGGGACTTCGCCGCCGACCAGCAGCAGAACCAGTCGGCGATTCGCGCCGTCTTCCGCAAAGCGCCTGGTTCATAACCTCGGCCCTGAGCACGGCGATCAACTCAACGGAAGTGATCGACCAACACGACTTCGCTGGACTGATACGTACTCTGCACGTACAGAACGGTGCGACGATCCTTGGAAATCGTCAGACCGCCAACCCAATCGTCGATGGTGCCGTTCAACGTTCCGAGATCGACTGTGCGACGACTGGTGAAGCTCATGAATCTGAGATGATTCGCAATGCTGCGGTCGGAAAGTGACTCACGTACTACGTAGTAGATCCCGTCGTCGAACACCTTCCAGTATCCGCAGAGGGCCCAGTTGAAGTCAGGGACGATAACCGTCTCGTCCCCGCCGGCGATGAGGCGGCGCCAAATCCCGCCGTGCGACGGTGTGAAATACAAGTTGGTGCCCTGCGAGTCCTCTTGTGCGGACGATGTCATTCCTTCCGTGGCTCGCACAGCGGCGCCAGCTTCGAAGGGCACCTTCCAGATCTGAAGACCGCCATTGGTGGCCCGCCTGAAATAGATCGATTTCCCATCGGCTGACCACACTGGCATCTCACCATCTTCGGTGATTCTTCGAACCGGACCGCCAGCTGTGGATACCACCTGAATCCCAGCTGAATGAAACGCCAGCCATTTTCCGTCGGGCGACCAACTGGGATAGCCGGCGGCCTGCACTGAAGTCAATTGCCGGGCGGCGCTGGCGTCCGAGTTACTGACCCAGACCTCGCGAGTGCCGCCGCGTTCCGAGACAAATGCCAGCCGCTGCCCATCCGGCGCGAACACCGGATCCAGGTCGATCCGAGGAGAAGAGAGGAACGGTACTGAGGGATGCAGACGGCCATCGTCCATCGTCGTTCGTGCGAGATCCCAGTCACGCAAATCGCGAACAAATGTCAGCCGGCTGCCGTCGACCGACAGAGACGGAAAGTACGAGTCCTCACCCGCGATCGCCAGCTGCTCGAGACCGCCTCCCGAAATCGGGAGTGTCCACAGCCGTCTCACTCCTTGCTGATTGGCGGAGAGGATCAACTTTCGTCCGTCTGCGCCCCACGTTATCCCACCGAACCATTCCTTCTGACCGGCCAGCAGAGGCTTTTCCTCGCCCGTCTCGATGGAAACCAAAGAGACGCCGATCGTGTCGGCAAGGCGAACCACCGCAAGGGTGCGGCCATCGGGAGACAGAGCGAAACGCAGGTCACCGGTACCTCGCCGAGGATTCGACACACGTCGGACCTCGAACTTGTCGAGCGACAGAAGAAAGACCTGAAAAGGATCCGACGGTGATGCACGTTCCGCGTAGGCGATGGAGTGACCATCTGGTGACCAGGCCAGACCGTAGTACCTGTCGTCTTTCAAGTCCCGCACCTTCTGTTCCGACCGGTCATTGATGCGGAGGGTGAAGATTCCGCACTGGCCGCCGCCGCATCGGACAAATGCGATTCGTGTCCCATCGGGCGACCATGCCGGCCAGTCTTCGACACCCGGGTCGTTCGTGAGGCGTACTCGGTCCGTTGACCCGATTGCCAGGAGAACGAGTTCCGGGTTCTCCACGCCCTCACCGCTCCAGGAGAAAACAAGGCGATTACCATCCGGCGAGAGCGCCGGCGCGCCGAGAACGCCGGCAGATGCGGCGAGACGAGAACGGGTGGGTGCTGTGGTGTGCGCAGCGTCTCTACCCCAGACAGCCCACGCACTGAAGCCGGCAATCATCACCAGGGCCGCCGCGGTGCACGCCGCAACCATCACTCCGCGCTTGCCCGACGAATCGAGCCGGAGCCGAACCATTCGAAGATCCCCTAACAGATCGTCGGCCGATTGGTAACGATCGTTCGGATCTCTGGCGAGACACTTCAAAACGATGCGATCGAGTTGCGGCGGCACCTGCGATCGGAATTGAGTCACCCGCGGAACGCCCGTGCCTTCGTCGCGAATGGCGGCGGCGACTTCCGCACGGTTCGGTGCGTTGAAGGCTTTGCGGCCGGTCAGCATTTCGAACAGCACGGCACCGAACGCGAAGATGTCTGTCCGACCGTCGGGTGTGTGTCCGATAAATTGCTCGGGCGCCATGTAGGGAGTCGTCCCCATGGCAAATCCCTCGAGCGTTACGTCTAGCGATCCTCCCTGGCCAGACTCGATTGCCGTGGACGAAAGCCTCGAGGCATCTGCTTTGGCCAGTCCAAAGTCGAGCAGCTTCGCCACGTGGGTTCCACCAGAACGCAGGCCGGCGTCGTCGAGCATGATGTTGCCAGGCTTGACATCTCGATGCACGAGTCCGGCGCGGTGCGCTTCGAGCAGTGCCTGGGCAATCTGCTCTGCATACTGAAGTGCTTCGCTGACCGGGAGAGGGCCCCGCGCGAGACGGACGGCGAGGCTCTCTCCGGATACATACTCCATCACGAGAAAGTCGATGCCGGCCTCGTGCTGGATGTCGTGGAGCGTGCAGATGTGAGGGTGATTCAGGGCGGCAATCGCCCGCGCCTCGCGTTCGAGTCGATCGCGCGCCGCGGGGTCCACGGCGGCGCTCGGGAGCAGGACTTTGATAGCCACCGTACGATCGAGGCGGGTATCGCGGGCCTTATAGACTTCCCCCATTCCGCCTGCACCGATGGGAGACAGGATTTCGTAGGCACCCAGCCGGGTCCCGGCCAGGCTTATGGGCCCACCCGAGTCTTCGAATGGCAGGTCAGGCGGCACCTCCAGTCGGTCATCCGCTGCGGCCATTGCTGCAACGAGCGATTCCACTTCCCGTTGAAGACCCGGATCGTTCTCGCATCGGCTAATGATGTAGGCCGGGCGTTCCGCTGCCGGCTGCGACCATGCGTCACAAGCGATCGTCTTGATTCGTCCCCAGTCGTCCGGCGTCATCGCTCGACGCAGGCTCTTCACACCGTGCCTTCGGTCAAAGCCCGGTGAAGCCACCCTTTCGCGACGGCCCACTCTCGCTTCACGGTCGCCGGCGACGTGCCGAGGACTTCGGCTGTTTCCTCCACCGTCAGACCGCCGAAGAAGCGCAGTTCCACGAGGCGCCCCTGTCCGGGATCGAGGCGCTCCAGCTCACCCAAAGCGGTGTCGAGGGCAATGACGTCGACCGGGCCGACCGGAGGTGCTGCTGCTGCCGCGAGATCATCGATCGTCAACGCGACGGCGCCGTTGCCGCGCTTTTTGCGCACGCGGCGGCGGGCCGCATCGACGATGATCCGCCGCATCAGCCGCGCGGCGATGGCGAAGAAATGCGCGCGGTTATTGAAGTCGATTTCCCGCTGCCCGACGAATTTCAGATACACCTCGTGGACCAGCGCAGTCGTCTGAAGGCGATCGGCCTGTCGTCCCGCGGCCAGCCGGCGTGACGCCATCACGCGAAGCTCGTTGTAGACAAGGGGAATCAGCCGGTCGAGGGCGTCGCGGTCGCCCGTCCGCCACCGTTGCAGCAGAACAGTGATCTCTCCGGGAGAAAGGTTCGGCCCTTCCAAGGTACCTCTTCTTGGGGACGCGCCATTCTCGCACAACGGTGCGCCGGCACCGCTCGTGAGCCGCTTTTCCCGCGAATGGCGCGTTTAGCCCTGCCTGTTTCGACGCCAAAGGAGCCGACATGAGGAAAGCGTGTCGTCGTATCCGGTCGTGTGCTCATCCGGTGCGGGTTCGATCGACGATGCCATCGAGGAGCCGGCAGTCGGCGCTTCCGGCCTGCAATACAAGGACGGCGGGAACTGGCAGTTCAACTGGGAGACGTTGAAATCGTACAAGAACTCCTGCCGGGCCGTCGTCGTGAAGTTCAGCGATGGAACAACGAGCCCGCCGGCGATGTTCAAGTTCAAGTAGGACTGTCCAGATCGTGGCCTGCGGCCGCCCGGCCGCGGGCCATGACTCTCCCATTTGATGAATCGCCCCGCTATGGCTTCACTCTCACGCGAGTGCTGAGAGCATGCTCGCAATCGGGTTAGTTGCTGGGTTTGATTGTCAGCCCGGTGAAATATCCTTCGGTTCCCGGCCCGATCCAAAGCGCCACCGGTCCTGTGGAGTCTCCGAGCTTGAGATCGTTCACGACGAGCGCAGGCTGCTCGGCGCCGTGAACGAACAGGCGCGCCGTCGTGCCCTGGACGACGACGCGATAGCGCGTCCACGCGCCAGGATCGAGATCGACGTAGCTCTCGTATTTCTCCGGCGCTTCCTTACGCGATCTGGCAAAGTCGAAATCCGGAAACGAACTGTATTGCGTGGAATGGTTGCGCCGAACCTGATCGTCGGCGCGTCCATTCGTCGGCCGCAGGTAGATGTATTCGAATCGGCCGTCACGCAGGCGGAAGGCCATGCCGATGAATCCTCGCGCGCCTTCGCCCGCGCCCGCGGCCGGTCGGCCGGCCAGTTCGACCTCGATCGTCCCATTGTGAAAGTTGGTGTTCTTCACCACCGCGTACGCCTCACCGTTCTGCACGCTTCCGTCTTCGACCACCTTGATGGCGCGCTTTCCTTGGTAGTCGACCGACTCCAGCTTGACGTGATTCGGCGTCAACTGATCAACCGTCTGGGCTGCCGCCGGCAGCGGCATGACCAACAGCAGGGACGCAGCGGTTGCAGACAATGCGACATTCAAAGCGGGGGTCCATCTCAAGAACATCGGATTCTCCTTCTCTGTCACACTAGCCTGCTTCTCTTCGGACCTGAACCAAAATATGACGAACGCCGGGACGCAGTGATGAACGGCACCTGTAATCACTTTTGTTCGATAACGATCCCGTCCGGCCGCTACTCTAAGGCATGCGTCGACGGGTCGAAGAACACGGTCGAAGAGCCACGCAAGCAGGGGATTGTCGATGCCAAAACTGACCCGCCGTCGATTCGTACAAGCACTCGGCGCCACTGGTCTGCTGACGCCAGCCTCCCTTCCACAAAGCAATCCTTCAGCGATTGTGCAGACGGCCGCCGCCGATGCGTCCGGTTCCGATATCGGCAGCCTCTATCCATTCGTTCAGAAGCAAGCCGATCGTTCGACGCTCGAACTATCGTTTCTGCAATCGCGCTTTAGTGACTTGAAGTCGTGGCAGAAGACCGCGCGCGCCCGCGTGCTCGAGTCCCTGGACTACAACCCTCCTGCGGTCTCACCGGCCGCCAAGGTCCTGCGGACCACTGACCGTGGCGACTACGTAGAGGAGTACCTCACATTTCAGACGACGCCCGACCTCCGCGTGCCCGCGTATGTGCTGATCCCGAAGAACGCGGCGCGCCCAGCGCCGGGTCTCGTTGTCCTGCACGATCACGGCGGCGCGTACGTTTGGGGAAAAGAAAAGGTCGTCGCGGTCGACAACGAGCATCCGGCGCTCTCGGAGTTCAAGAATCAGCTGTACGGAGGGGCCAGCATAGCGACCGAACTGGTGAAGCGCGGTTACGTGGTCATCAGCATCGACATGTTCTATTGGGGCGAGCGTCGCATGCTGCTGGACGACGACCCATCGTTCTATCGCGAGCCGCAGCGGATGACGTCTGAGGACGTCGCCGCGTTCAACCGTCGATCGGGTCAGAATGAGCCACTTGTCGCGCGGTCGTTGATGACGGCTGGAATCAGCTGGCCGGGCGTCGTGCTGTGGGATGACATGCGGACGGTCGATTACCTCGCGACGCGGCCTGAAGTCGATCGACGACGGCTCGGGTGTGTGGGTCTGTCGGTGGGGGGATATCGCAGTTTTCTGCTCGCGGCGCTCGATCAACGGATCAATGCCGCGGTGGACGTCGGCTGGATGACCTCATACGCGTCGAACATTCGGCGGCACGTCAATCACACGGTCGGCTTCACGTTTCACATTCGCGGTCTGTATCGCTACCTGGATCTACCGGATCTCGCGGCGCTGATTGCCCCGCGGTCTGTCTTCG
>Ga0310810_10011831_pt1 | contig 10213 bp, 11 predicted proteins | sample NCmetagenome_FD_207641 | JGI IMG/M metagenome (GOLD analysis project Ga0310810, IMG submission 207641) | Soil microbial communities from experimental microcosm in Duke University, North Carolina, United States - NC | ecosystem: Engineered > Artificial ecosystem > Soil microcosm > Unclassified ...
GCGAGCTCGTGACCCCGACGGGGGCGGCGCTCGTGCACGTGCTCTCCACGGGCGCGCCTCCCGTGGAGTACGTCCCTCGACGCAGCGGGTTCGGCGCGGGCACGAAGGACTTCGCCGGACGCGCGAACGCGCTGCGCATCGTGCTCGCCGACGTCGAGGCGCGGCACGACGGCACGCGCGAGCGCGCCGCGTCGATCGTCTGCGACGTCGACGACATGAGCCCCGAATACGTCGCCGCCGTCGCCGACCGCGCGCGCGCCGACGGTGCGCTCGACGTCGTGCTGCTTCCCGTGACGATGAAGAAGGGCCGTCAGGGCACGCGCATCGAGGTGCTCTGCCGGCCCGAGGACGCCGAGCGCTTCGAGTCGCTGCTGCTGCGCGAGACGACGACCATCGGCGTGCGTCGCGGCGACGTCTCGCGCGCGGTGCTCGCGCGCGACGAGATCGCCGTGGACGTGCTCGGTCACGCCGTGCGGCTCAAGGTCGTGGCGCTCGCCGGCGGCGAGCGGCGCGCGAAGCCGGAGTTCGAGGACGTCCAGCGCGTCGCACTGGCGACGGGCCGCATGGCCTCCGATATTTACCAGCTTGCCCTGGCGGCGGAACGCCGCTGAGCGGCGCGGGGTACCGGCTGCACGCCGATATCCGGCGCGACCCGTTCTCCTGGAGATAACTCAGATGGCTGTGTTCGTCAGGATTCTGCCGGCCGCTGCCGCCCTGCTCGTGGCGTCTGCCGCGTCGCTCGGCGCGCAGCAGACGGCTGCATCGCAGGCCGCTGCGTCGCCGCCGGCGTGCGACGCCGCGTCGCCGAGCAACGGCGACCTGCTCAAGGCCAACATCACCTTGCAGCAAGCGCTCAAGAACCAGAAGACCGACGCGGCCGGGGCCGCCAAGGCACTCACGTCGTCGGTCAAGGCGCTCGAGGGCATCAAGAAGCCCGACGCCGCCAGCTCCTTCATGCTCGGCAGCGCGCTCGCGCTCTGGCTCAATCAGCCCGGAATCGGGCTCACGCCGAAGCGGAGCGCGCTCGGCTTCACGACGAACCCGGACGCGACGATCGATCTCCCCGTCGCGATCGATTCGCTGTTCAAGATCGCCGAAGCGAGCGCGCCCGGCTGCTCGTACTACACCGCGTTCTGGCGGGGCGGCCAGCAGGCCTACCTCGACCTCGTGAACGCCGCGATCAACCAGCTCAACGCCGACAAGCTCGACTCGGCGGAGTTCTACGCGAACCAGGCGAACCGCCTGTACTCGGAGTCGCCCTACGGCCACATGGTGCTGGGCAACATCGCGAGCAAGCGGAACAAGAACGACGACGCCATCAAGAGCTGGCAGCTCGCCGCCGACGCGGCGGCGAAGGACACCGCCTACCGCGACGTCGAGCGCCAGGTGGTCGCCAACATCGCCAGCGTCTACCTGAACCAGGCGCGCGACGAGAGCGCCCCGAAGGAGACGCGCGCCGCCGCCGCGAAGAAGGCGGCCGAGCTGTATCAGAAGCTCGTCGCGATTCCGGGCACGACCGGCGCGACGCTCGCCCAGGGCCGCCAGAACCTCGCGCAGGCGCTGCTCATCTCCGGCGATTCCGCCGGCGCCGCGAAGAGCTACAGCGAGGTGCTCACCGATCCGGCCTCGCACGACTACCAGGATCTGCTCAACGCCGCGGTGACCGCCGCCCGCACGGGCAAGAACGCCGATGCGGCGAAGCTGTTCGAGGCGGCCCTCGAGAAGAATCCCTACAGCCGCGATGCGCTGTTCAACCTCGCCGTCACCGACCTGAACCTGCAGCAGTACGAGAAGGTCGGCCCGCTCGTGGCGCGGCTCGTCGCGGTCGATCCGGGCAACCCGGAGAACTATCTACTCGCGGCGCGGGCCTACGTCGAAGTCGGCAAGACGCGGAAGGGCGCCGCGGCGGTCGCGGTGGCCGACAGCACGGTCATGTGGTACAGCAAGGGCTCGCAGCTTCCGGTGGAGGTGACCATGGCCGAGTACACGCCGGGCGAGCAGCAGATCGAGATCGCCGGCACGGTGCTCGACCGGCGCGACAAGGCGGCCGCGGCGGAGGATGCCGGGACCACCATGACGCGCTCCGAGCTGGCCAAGGCCCAGAAGGCCCGCGCCGCGCGCGTCGCCGCGATGGCGGCCAAGCCCGTGACGCTGAAGTTCGAGGCGCTCGACAAGAGCGGGGCGGTGCTCGGCAGCCAGACCGTCACGACGGAGGCGCTGAAGCCGGGAGCGAGCGCGAAGTTCCGCGTCACGATCCCCGCGGCGAACGCGATCGCCTATCGCTACACCGTGGCCGACTGACGCCGCGCCGAACCGCCGTACGTGAAGGGCCCCGCCACGAGCGGGGCCCTTCACGTATCAGCGCAGCAGACGCGAGCGAAGTGCTGGATTCTGCTTGTCTTCGGCCCTCCGGTCTCTTACCTTGGATGAGATCGGGGCGGGGCGTTTCGCGCGCGGCCGCGCCGCCATTCGCCACCTCGGAAGCGCTTCGCCGGACGCATCGCGGAGCAGCGGGCCTCGGCCGGGAGATCCATGGTTCGCGTCAGTCGAGTTCTGCCGGGCAGCATCTGCGACGAGATGGGCGTCGTCGCCGGGACGGAGCTCCTGAGCGTGAACGGCCGCCCCCTCGCCGACTTCCTCGACTGGGAGTTCCTCACCGCCGACGACGAGCTGGTGATCGAGGCGCGCCTTCCGGGCGGCGAGGAGATCGTCTACGAGCTCGAGCGTCCCGAGGGCGAGCCGCTCGGCGTCGAGCTCGAGCCGCCGAACGTCCGGCGCTGCGCCAACAAGTGCGAGTTCTGCTTCATCGAGGGCCTCCCCGAAGGGCTCCGGAAGCCGCTCTACATGCGCGACGACGACTACCGGCTCTCCTTCGCGTACGGGAACTTCGCCACGCTCTCCAACCTCAAGGAGCGCGACTTCGCGCGCATCCTCGAGTACCGCCTCTCGCCGCTGTACGTCTCCGTCCACGCCACGCCGCACGAGGCGCGGAAGGTCCTGCTCAACAACCCGCGCGTCCCCGACATCGTCGCCCAGCTCCGCCGCCTCGCCGAGGGCGGAATCCAGTTCCACTGCCAGATGGTCGTCGTGCCGGGGATGAACGACGGCGAGGTGCTCGAGCAGTCGCTCGCCGACCTCTGGGCGTTCGGCGACTCCGTGCTCAGCGTCGCCCTCGTGCCGGTCGGCGTGACGCAGTTCTCGCATCTCTACGACGGCCGGCCGATGGACGTCGAGAACGCGACGCGCATCCTCGACGCCGTCGAGCGCTGGGAGGCGCGCGCGCTCGCCTCGCGCGACGACCGCTGGGTGTTCGGCTCCGACGAGCTCTATCTGCTCTCCGGACGTCCGCTCCCCGGCGCGGCGCACTACGGCGACTTCGCCCAGATCGAGAACGGCGTGGGCGCCGTCGCCTCGCTCCGCGAGCGCGTTCGTGAAGGGCTCGACACGCTGCCGCGGCTCGACGGCCGCCGCATCGGAGTCGTGACCGGCGTGTCGATGGCCGCGCTCATGCCCGAGCTGCTCGAGCAGCTTCGCGAGCGCACCGGCGCCCTGTTCGAGATGCTCCCGATGGAGAACTCCCTGTTCGGCCCGACGACCACCACCGCCGGCCTTCTCGTCGGCGCGGACATCCGGCGCGCGCTCGAGGGCCGCCACGATCTCGATCTCGCGCTCATCCCCGCCGAGACGATCAACGACGACGGCCTCTTTCTCGACGACGAGCGCTTCGTCGCCGTCCGCGAGTCGCTGCCGATGCCGGTCCATCCGTCGTACGACTTCGTCGACGTGCTGGCGCTCGAGGGCGAGCCGCACCTCTCGGGGCACGCCGCGTGACCGTCCCCGTCGTCGCCCTCGTCGGCCGGCCGAACGTCGGCAAGTCCGCGCTGTTCAACCGCATCGTCGGCGAGGAGACCGCCATCGTCTCCGACGAAGCCGGCACGACGCGCGACCGCCACTTCGCGCGCACGGAGTGGAACGGGCGCGCCTTCTGGCTCGTCGACACCGGCGGCATCTCCGACGACCCGCAGGCGCCGATGGACCGCGAGATCCGGCGCCAGGTCGCCACCGCGATCGACGAGGCCGACCTCACGCTCTTCGTCGTCGACGCGAAGACCGGGGTGCATCCGAGCGACTCGAAGGTCGCCGAGATGCTGCGCACCACCGGGAAGCCGTGGCTCCTCGTCGCCAACAAGGTCGACGATCCGGCCAACACCGACTATTACGACTTCTATCAGCTCGGCGCGGGCGATCCGCTGCCGGTGAGCGCGCAGAACGGCAAGAGCTCCGGCGACCTGCTCGACGTCCTCGTCGAGCAGCTTCCCGAAAGCACTCCCGAGGACGAGGCGGCGCTGCGCGTCGCCGTGGTCGGCCGCCCGAACGTCGGCAAGTCGTCGCTCGTGAACCGCCTGCTCGGCGAGGAGCGGCTCGTCGTGAGCGAGATCGCCGGCACGACGCGCGACGCGATCGACACGCCGATGACGTACCATGGCCGCCAGCTCGTCTTCGTCGACACGGCGGGGCTCCGCCGCCAGACGAAGATCGACGACGGCGTCGAGTTCTACTCGTCGCTCCGCTCGCGCCGCGCGATCGAGCGCGCGAGCCTCTGCGTGCTCGTCGTCGACGCGACGGAGGGCGAGCTGCACCAGCAGGATCTCAAGATCGCCAACATGGCGTGGGAGGCCGGCCGCGGGCTCATCGTCGTCGTCAACAAGTGGGACGTCGTCGAGAAGGACGACAAGGCGACGCACCGCTTCGAGAAGGCGGCGCGCGAGAAGGCGCCCTTCCTCAACTGGGTCCCCTTCCTCTTCACCTCGGCGCGCACCGGCCAGCGCGTGACGAAGCTGCTCGATCTCATCGGGCTCGTCGACGAGCAGGGCCGCACGCGCATCGGCACGTCGCAGGTGAACGACCGGCTCGCCGAGCTGCTGGCGCGGCGGCAGCCGTCGCAGGCGGCGGGGCGCGAGGTCAAGCTGAACTACGCCACGCAGGTGAGCGTGCTCCCGCCGACGATCGCCGTGTTCGGCAATCATCCCGAGCTCGTCGAGGAGCATTACGTGCGCTTCCTGCACAACGGCTTCCGCGAGACGTGGCCGTTCACCGGCAACCCGTTGCGCATCGTGCTGCGGCGCAAGAGCGGCGGGGCCGCGGCCGCGTAGCCATGGAGCCCTGGCTCGCGCTCGCGCTCTCGTATCTCGCCGGCTCCATTCCGTTCGCCGCGATCGCGGGCCGGCTGCGCGGCGTCGATCTGCGCACGCAGGGCTCGGGAAACCTCGGCGCGACGAACGTGTTCCGCGTCCTCGGCTGGAAGATCGGCATCGTCGTCTTTCTCGCCGATGCGCTGAAGGGCGCGCTCCCCGCGCTGCTCCTCCCGCCGCGCATCGTCAGTCCGCGCGATCCGCTGCTCTGGGCGATCGGCTGCGGCATCGCCGCGATCGCCGGCCACGTGCGGCCGATCTGGCTCGGCCTGCGCCGCGGCGGAAAGGGGGTCGCCACGGCCGCCGGCGTCTTCTTCGCCCTCGCGCCGATCCCGATGGCGATCACCTTCGCCGTGTTCGTCGGCATCGTGCTCGTCACCGGCTACGTCTCGCTCGGGAGCCTCGTCTGCGCGGTGCTGCTTCCCGCGCTGCTCCTGCTCTCGGTCGGCGTGCGCTCGCCCCTCTTCCTCGTCAGCCTCGCCGTCGCGGTGTTCGTGTTCTGGACCCACCGTTCGAACATCGGCCGGCTGCGCCGCGGCGAGGAGCACCGCTTCGGGAGGCAGGATCGTGCCTGACGACGCGCTCGTCCGCGAGACCGCCGTGATCGGCGCGGGCGCATGGGGCACCGCGCTCGCCGATCTGCTCGCGCGGAACGGCCATCGCGTCGCGCTGTGGGCGTACGAGGCCGACGTCGCCGCATCGATCGGGTCGGCGCACGTGAACCACCGCTTCCTTCCGGGGGTCGAGCTCGCGCCGGCCGTGCGCGCCACGAACGACCTCCACGCCGCCGTGGATGGAGCGACGCTCGTCTGCCTCGCGACGCCGTCCCATCTGCTTCGCCGCATCCTGCGCGAGGCGGCGCCGCACGTCGCGCGCGACGCCACGCTGTGCGTCGCGTCGAAGGGGATCGAGCCGGAGACCCTCGCGCTCATGGGCGACGTCGCCGCCGCGGAAGTGCCCGGCCGCCCGGTCGTCGCGCTCTCCGGGCCGAGCTTCGCCGCCGAGGTCGCGGCGCACCAGCCGACGGCCGTCGTCGCCGCATCGGACGACGACGTCGCGTCGAGCGTCGTGCAGGAGGCGCTCAGCAACGCGCACTTCCGCGTCTACACGCACGACGACGTCGTCGGCGTCGAGCTCGGGGGCTCGCTGAAGAACGTCATGGCCGTCGCGGCGGGGATCGTCGACGGCGTGGGGCTCGGCTTCAACTCGCGCGCCGCGCTGATCACGCGCGGCCTCGCCGAGATGACGCGGCTCGGCGTCGCGCTCGGCGCACGCCCCGCCACCTTCGCCGGCCTCGCCGGCATCGGCGATCTGGTGCTGACGTGCACCGGATCGCTCAGTCGCAATCGCGCCGTGGGCGTCGACGTCGGACGCGGGGCCTCGCTCGCCGAGGCGCTCGCCGGCAAGGAGACGGTCGCGGAGGGAGTGACCACGACACGCAGCGCGCACGTGCTCGCCGCGCGGGAGGGAGTCGAGATGCCGATCGTCGCGATGGTGCACCGCATCCTGTTCGACGGACATCCGGCGCGCAGCGCCGTCCACGAGCTGATGTCGCGCGAGCTGCGCGCGGAGCAGGACGCATGACCGCCGAACCCGTCCAGGAGTTCTTCAGCATCGGCGAGGTGTGTGAGCTCACCGACCTCAAGCCGCACGTGCTCCGCTACTGGGAGAGCCAGTTCCGCTTCCTCAACCCGGCGAAGAACCGCTCGGGCAACCGCGTGTACCAGCGCCGCGAGGTGGAGCTCATCCAGCTCGTGAAGCACCTGCTCTACACGGAGAAGTACACCATCGAGGGCGCGCGCCAGAAGGTGGACGAGCACCGCAAGGGGGGCGAGCTGCGCTCCGTGGCGCGCACCGCGCTCACCGTGCAGACCCTCGACGCCCTCGAGCACGAGCTGAAGGAGATCGTGCGGCTCCTCGCGCCCGACGAGCCGCTGTGAGCGCACACGCGCCACGCGGAGCGCGGAGCCGGCGCGGCGCCGCGGACGAGCACGAACCGATGGACCGATGCGATTCCTGATCACCAACGACGACGGCATCCTCGCGCACGGGATCGACTGCCTCGCCGAAGCGGCCGAGCCGCTCGGCGAGGTGTTCGTCGTCGCCCCCGACCGCGAGCAGAGCGCGACGAGCCACTCGCTCACGCTGCATCACCCGCTGCGTCCCGTGCGCCGCGCCGAGCGGCGATGGCAGGTGGACGGCACGCCCACCGACTGCGTCATGCTCGCCGTCGAGGCCCTGCTCGATGCGCGTCCCGACTTCCTGCTGAGCGGGATCAATCACGGCCAGAACCTCGGCGAGGACGTGCTCTACTCCGGCACCGTCGCCGCGGCGATGGAGGGACTCTCGCTCGGCATTCCGTCGATCGCCATCTCCTTCGCCGGCGGCGACCTGCGCGCCGACCTGTCGCATCTGCGCGACCAGATCCGCGTTCTCACGCCGCTCCTCGAGCGCATCACGTCGCTCCCCGCGTTCCCGACGCACACGCTGCTCAACGTCAACCTCCCGCCGGTGCCCGGGGACGAGGTGAAGGGAGTGAAGCTCACCCGGCTCGGCAGCCGGATGTACTCCGGATCGCTGCAGCCGATGAAGGATCCGTGGGGCCGCGAGATCTACTGGATCGGCGGCGGCCGCATCTCGTGGTCCGGCGAGGCGGATTCCGATTTCCGCGCGATCCAGGACGGCTACATCTCGGTCACGCCGCTGCATCTCGATCTCACGCACTTCGGCATGCTCGAATCCTCGGGGGCCTGGTGGCCGGATCCGTAGAGGGGCAGATGGCCGGCGCGCGGCGCCGGCTCGTCGAGACGCTTCGCGAGCGCGGCATCCGCGATCTCGCCGTGCTGCGCGCGTTCGATCTCACGCCACGCCACATGTTCGTTCCCACCGGCGTGCGCCATCGCGCGTACGAGGACGCGCCCCTGCCGATCGGGAGCGGACAGACCATCTCGCAGCCCTCGATCCATGCGCGCTACCTCGAGCTGCTCGAGCTCAAGGGGACCGAGCGCGCGCTCGAGGTGGGCACCGGGTCGGGCTACCAGACCGTGCTCCTCTCGCACCTCGTCGCGCAGGTGTTCACGATCGAGCGCATTCCCGCGCTGTACACGCAGGCGCGCGAGGCGATCGCGCGCGCGGGCGCGAAGAACGTGTCGATGCTCCTCGGCGACGGCACCGTGGGATGGCGCGAGTACTCGCCGTACGACGCGATCCTCGTCAGCGCGGGCGGACCGTCGATCCCGCAGCCGCTGATCGAGCAGCTCGCGGACGGCGGCCGCATGATCGTCCCCGTGGGCGGCATGGAGGAGCAGACGCTCAAGCTCGTCGTGAAGCGCGGCGGCGAGGCGCACGTCTCCGACGTGGCGCCCGTGCGGTTCGTCCCACTGCTCGGGACCCACGGCTGGGAGCAGGAGCCGTGACCGTGCTCCACGTCCGGATCACGGGTCGTGTGCAGGGCGTCGGTTTTCGCTGGTTCGTACGAGAGGAGGCTCGCCGGCTCGGCCTGAGCGGCTGGGTGACCAACCGGCCCGACGGCGAGGTGGAAGTCCGCGCGGCCGGGGAGAGCTCCTCGCTGGCGCGGCTCCGCCGCGCCCTCGAGGTTGGTCCGACCGGGGCGACCGTCGCCATCGTCGCCGATCTCCCCGAGGAGCCATCGGGGCCGCTGCCGTACCCCTTCACCATCCATCGCTGACCGCATGACGACGGGCGAACGCGGCGCGACGCTGGCGGACCGTCTCGCGGAACGGCTCCGCGTGGTGCCGGACTTCCCCGAGCCCGGCGTCCAGTTCCAGGACGTCACCCCCATCCTCGCCGACGCCGAGCTGCTGGCCGAGGCCGTGTCGGCGATGTCCGCACCGTGGCGCGGGGCAGGAGTGACCCACGTCGTCGGCATCGAGAGCCGCGGATTCATCTTCGGCGCGCCGGTCGCGCTCGCCCTCGGCGCCGGGTTCGTCCCCATCCGGAAGCCCGGGAAGCTTCCCTGGCGGCGCGCCGTGCGCGAGTACGCCCTCGAGTACGGCAGCGGGCAGCTCGAGGTGCACGAGGACGCCTGCCCGCCGCCGGCGCGTGTGCTCGTCGTGGACGACGTCCTCGCCACCGGCGGGACCGCGAGCGCCGCCTGCGCCCTGGTGGAGTCGATCGGCGGGACCGTGGTCGGGTGCTCCTTCTTCCTCGCCATCGCCGCGTTGAACGGCCTGCGCCTCCTCGAGGGCCGGCGAGTGGAGATTCTGCTCGCCCGTTGACCCGGCAACTCGCGCAGACCGTCGTGGCGCCGATCACCCGCATGTAGTGGTGCGGGTGCAACAGCACGGTCCCGTATCGGTCGGGACCGCAAGGAAAAGTGCGTTGGCCGTGCTCAGGGATCGCGAGGGGACGCGTGGTCCTTCGTGCCAGCACCGTTGCGGAGTCGCGCCCGTATGTCGTTGTCGCCAATCGGCTTGGCGATGTGATTCAGCGGTCGCTCCGCCGCGGGGCGGAGCGCGACGAGCGCGACGGCGGGGCAGTCGGAGAAAAACGGACGTGGCGGTCCGTCGGTTGCCAAAGCAGCCGCAGCCGACCCGTACCGACCGGTGGTTCGCACCGGTCCATCAGGCTGCGACACCTTCCCCAGTTGGATCAACCCCAGAGGACCGTACCATGTCGACGCTGACCCGCTCGCTCCGCACCTTCGCCCGCGCCGAGGACGGCGCCACGACGGCCGAATACGGCATCATCATCGTGGTCGTCGCCGGCATCGCCATCTTCGTGCTGGCCCAGCTGAACGGCGTGCTCCAGGGCCTGTACGCGAAGTTCGGCTCCAAGGTCAACGGCGTGAACTGAAACCGGCGTCGGTAGGCTGTCGGCAGAAGGGCTGCGGCGGCACGCGCAGCCCTTCTGCGTTTGCCTTCGGCTGATCGCATGCGATTCAGCTTCAGGCGGTGTGGTGGTCGTGCCACGGGTTGTTGCTACCTATGGACGAGTTCGCTCTACGATCCGTCGAGTCCGGTGTTCTGCGCGAATCGATACGTGCTCTCTCTGCGTCGTGA
>Ga0310810_10011833_pt1 | contig 10212 bp, 7 predicted proteins | sample NCmetagenome_FD_207641 | JGI IMG/M metagenome (GOLD analysis project Ga0310810, IMG submission 207641) | Soil microbial communities from experimental microcosm in Duke University, North Carolina, United States - NC | ecosystem: Engineered > Artificial ecosystem > Soil microcosm > Unclassified ...
CAATTTTTACAGATAAGGAACTCAAAAAGAATACGCCATTATTCTTTATTTTATTTAGTCCCGATTGCGAACATTGCCAGAAGGAAACTGAAGAGTTGATCGATAAGATCGATAGCTTTAAACATATTCAAATTGTAATGGCGACGTTCATGCCGGTAGAAAAAATGAAAACCTTTTATGATAATTATAAACTAAACCGATTTTCTAATATAACGGTAGGATATGATATGCAACATATACTCGCTACTTATTACCGGATCAGTTATACTCCCTTTCTTGCCTTTTATGATAAAAAAGGAAACCTGATAGAAGGGATACAGGGAGCACTCCCACTAACAAAAGTGCTGGAGTATTTCAGAGAAAAGGAGTAAATCTAAAAACTGAAATTCATACTCCGCCCCTACCTTTGCAGCCTTAATTGATTTTTCAACCACTTAATATTTTTAGAATGAAAGTTACTGTTGTAGGTGCTGGAGCTGTAGGTGCAACCTGTGCCGATAATATTGCCCGTAAAGAACTATGCGAAGAGTTAGTTTTATTGGATATCAAAGAAGGCATTGCAGAAGGCAAAGCACAAGACATGATGCAAACCGCTACACTTCTTGGATTTGATACAAAAATAATTGGCAGTACAAATGATTATTCAAAAACTGCAAACAGCGATGTAGTTATTATTACTTCAGGGTTGCCACGCAAACCCGGAATGACCCGTGAAGAATTGATCGGAGTAAATGCCGGTATTGTAAAAGGTGTATGTGAAAATATTTTAGGTCACTCTCCAAATGCGATCATCATTGTTATCAGTAACCCGATGGATACAATGACTTATCTCGCATTAAAATCAACCGGTCTTCCAAAAAATAGAATTATTGGAATGGGCGGCACATTGGATAGCAGCCGTTTCAAATATCAATTGAGCCAGCATCTTGGTTGCAGTCCTGCTGATTTGAATGCTGTTGTTGTTGGTGGGCATGGCGATACTACAATGATCCCTTTGATCCGTTTGGCAACATGGAACAGCGTACCAGTGACAAAATTTTTGAATGAAGCCCAGCAAAAACAAATTATAAATGATACAATGGTTGGCGGCGCTACACTCACAAAATTGATCGGAACATCTGCCTGGTATGCACCAGGAGCTGCCGGGGCAGCAATGGTTGAAACAATTGTTCGTGATGAGAAAAAATTATTTACCTGTTGTGTTGCATTGGAGGGAGAATATGGACAAAAAGATATTTGCCTTGGTGTGCCGGTTGTAATTGGAAAAAATGGTTGGGAAAAAATTCTTGACTTTGGATTAAATGCCGAAGAGCAAGCTGCATTTAACAAAAGCGCTGATGCAGTAAGGAGCATGAATGATGTGTTGAAAACTTTATAAAATTCTCAAAGTGACTAAAAAAGGCGTCTCACCTAAGGCGAGAAGCCTTTTTTATTTACTGACAAACTCAAATTTATCTTTGTACCATGCATTATGTTTCTGTTGATGAGCTGACAAAAAGTTTTGGGATCAAACCCTTGTTTTCAAATATCTCTTTTCATATTGAAGAAGGAGATAAAATTGCATTGGTAGCAAGAAATGGTTCTGGCAAAACAACTTTACTTAAAATATTGGCAAGCCAGGAAACCGCGGATGAAGGAAAAGTTTGGATAAACAAAGATGTTGATGTTGTCTTGTTTGAACAAGATCCAATTTTCACTGAAAATGAAACGGTACTTAACAATATCTTCTTTCACGATCACCCGATCATAAATGCAATAAAAGAATACGAAGCTGCCGATGACGAAGAAAGTGAAGAAAAACTCAGTGCCGCTGTTATTAAAATGGATGAATTAGGCGCCTGGAATTTTGAAACAAAAGTGAAGCAGGTACTTGGCAAATTAAATATTCATCATTTACAACAAAATATTTCTACACTCAGCGGCGGACAACGCAAACGGGTGGCTCTTGCAAAAACATTAATTGATATTGGCTTTGAACATAAACATGTTTTATTAGTAATGGATGAACCCACCAACCACCTTGATGTAGAAATGGTGGAATGGTTGGAGAATTACTTAAGCAGTCAAAACACCACGTTGTTGCTCGTAACACACGACCGATATTTTCTTGATGCTGTTTGTAATGAGATCTGGGAAATGGACGATGACAAGCTCTATGTTTATAAAGGTGATTATGGAAATTATTTAGAGAAAAAAGCTGCACGCTTAGAAAGCGACTCAGCCAGTATTGAAAAAGCAAGAAATACATACCGAAAAGAATTGGAATGGATGCGTAAGCAACCCAGGGCGAGAACAACGAAGAGTAAAAGCCGCCAGGATAATTTTTATGAAGTAGAGAAAAAAGCTAAACAACAGCTTATTGACGAGCAATTACAATTAGAAATGAAGATGAACAGGCTGGGAGGAAAAATTGCTGAGCTGAAAAAAGTCTATAAGAATTATGGCGAACGGATAATTTTAAAAGGCCTTGATTACACATTCAAGAAAGGTGATCGTATTGGTATTGTTGGTAAAAACGGAACCGGTAAAACGACTTTCTTAAATATTTTACAGGGTTTGGAAAAACCAGACAGCGGAAAAATAAATATTGGCGACACGGTAATATTTGGAAATTATTCTCAACAAGGTTTGCAGGTAAAAGAAGATGCAAGAGTAATTGAATATGTAAAGTCGATAGCAGAAAATTTTCCATTGGCTAAAGGCGGTTCACTAAGTGCTGCACAGTTTCTTGAATTATTTCTTTTTCCTCCAGACAAACAATACACTTACTTATCAATGTTAAGTGGTGGTGAAAAGAAAAGATTGCAATTGCTCACTATTTTATTTCGCAATCCTAATTTTTTAATCCTTGATGAGCCGACCAACGATCTTGATCTTCCAACATTAGGTGTACTTGAAAATTTTCTAGCAGAATTCCAGGGATGTTTGGTGCTAGTTTCACATGACCGTTATTTTATGGATCGTCTTGTGGATCATCTTTTCGTTTTTGAAGGCGATGGAGTCATAAAAGATTTTCCGGGAAACTATTCGCAATACAGGGAGACGACTGTTAATAGTCAGCGACAAACAGAAAAGACTTCCGAAAAGAAACAGTCGGGTATTAACAATCTACCGTTGATTGTGGACAAAAAACGTCAACTTACTTTCAAAGAAAAAAGAGAATTCGAAATACTCGAAAAAGAAATTGCCGAGCTAACCAAAGAAAAAGAATTAGTGGATCTACGTTTAAACTCCAGTGATACCTCATTTGAAGAACTACAAAAGCTTTCAAACCGCATTGGGGAAGTGACCAAATTGCTCGATGAAAAAGAATTTCGCTGGTTGGAGTTAAGTGAACTGGCCCAATAAAAATTTATTTTTGCATAATCTTGCAAAATCAGATGTGGGGGTCTACATTTGCGTCGAATCCCCCCTATTTAATTCCCAGAGTTTTAGTACCGCACCCTCCCATTTTTTAATCTTTAAAAGTTTGCGTATGAAAAAACTCAACACTTATTTACACAAACCTGATGTTCAGGGAGCTATTATTATCAGTTTTATTTTTCTTGCGATTGCAGTTGTTACATTAGTAACCTGGGGTAAATAAGATCATCATTTATCTTATTTTAAGAATTGTCTTGCTGTTTCAACCACAGCATCCATGGATATTTGTCTCATGCATTTAAAATGTTCACGAGGACATTTAGCATATCCAATTTTACTACAAGGCCGGCAACGAAGCCCTTTGATCTCAAACTTGGAATTTGGGATCTGATCTTTTCCATAATAAGGATACATCCCAAACTCAGGAACCGTATTTCCCCAAATAGAAATGATCTTTTTCTTAAATGCTGCTGCAATATGCATAAGGCCGGTGTCATGTGTTATTATAAGCTTTGATTTGCGTACAAGATCAGCGCTTTCATTTAAATTAAATTTTCCGCATGCATTGTAGATCTTAATTGGATCTACCGATGCTATTTGTTTAGCGTTTTCATTGTCCTCCTTTCCCCCTAATAAAATAATGGGATGAGCAATTTTACTGCACAGCTCTTTTAATTTCTCGACCGGCAATTTTTTTGTGGTATGTGCAGCCCCGATCACCAAACCAATATATCCCAGGTGATGTGATACAGGGATATCTTCTTGCTCTACTTCATCTTTTCCAAAAACAAAATAATCAAGGCCCTCTCCATCATTTATCACTCCAAACGATTCAACAGTTTTCATATACCGATCAACTATATGAACATCGGGCATCATGTTCCATTTAAGGTTTGTGTAGATCCATTTTTGAATATTTAATTTATTGAATGGAAACGACCTTATTCCCAGATCCTTTTTCAATCGTAATGTGCGCAGATTATGATGCAGATCGATAATATAATCATAGTTCTCCAGTTTCAATTCATGTACAACTGTTTCCCAACTATGAGCCAGCAAATGCACTTTATCTATGTAAGGATTGTTTTCAACAATAGTTCCGAAAGATTCTTTTGTTAGAAAATGAATTTCTGAGTCAGGTAATTGCTTTTTTAAACATCGGATAACGGGAGTCGTTAACACTATGTCACCAATGGAGGAAAATCTTATTATCAAAAATTTCATACTGTAGAACTAATAATTATTATCTACCAATTATTGTTTAGGGCATCAATTCTTCCGGTTCCACGTAATTCAGATCCTTATGAAAAGTTTCTTCCGTAAAATATGCTGCAATAAGTGTAACAACCATTACAATTATACCGGTGACAATTGCGCTATTGACAAATGACCATCCATTAATATTCTGAAACCAGTTTACAAACATCAGGTTAATTAATGGTAATGAACCACGAACCATGTTAGGGATTGTGGTTGCTGCAGTAGCTCTCAGGTTTGTACCAAATTGCTCCGCTCCCATTGTTACAAAAATTGCCCAGAACCCTGTGCTAAAGCCAAGGGCTGCACAAGCAATGTACATGGATGTATCATTTTTTATAGCGCCACTAAAAAAGTAAATACCGGAAATGATCGCAAAAAAGTAAAACAGGTATAAAGCTTTTTTCCTGCTCTTAAAATATTGACTGATCAAACCTACAAGGATATCACCAATAGCTATCGCCGCATATGCATACATTATAGCACGGCCTGATTCAATTTTATTTTCTCCATAAAAATCATGGGCAAACTGGTTACTTAAATTTACAAGTACTCCAATTACAAACCATGTGGGCAAGCCAATTAGAATTGCAAGGATGTATTTTCTGAAACGTTTTGCATCCTGGAAAAACATAAAAAGGTTTCCACGAACAATAGTTGTTTTCTGTTGCACTTGTTTGAACATTCCACTTTCAGCAACGGAAATTCTTAAGAATAACAGCAACACGCCAAGACCAGCGCCAATTTTATAGCATAATCGCCAATCCCCTGAAATTTTATAAGTAAAGTAGGCGGCTACGGCGCCAAACAACCCGATGCCTGCTACCATAGAAGTTCCAACACCACGTTTATTTTTTGGCAACAATTCACTTACCAATGTAATACCGGCGCCCAGCTCACCTGCTAAACCAACACCCGCAACAAATCTTGCCAACGCATATTGCTGAACATCCTGAACAAAACCAGTAAAAAAATTTGCTATTGAATAAAGAATTATCGAGCCAAATAAAACACTGAGTCTTCCTTTTTTATCGCCCATAATTCCCCAAACAATTCCACCTAACAACATTCCCCACATTTGCCAATTGATAACTTGTGTGCTTGCAGCAATCACTACCGCTCTATTAGTTATATCTACTTGCAATCCCTGTAAGCTTGGCACCCGAACTATAGTAAAAAGTAAGAGATCATAGATGTCAACAAAATAACCAAGAGCAGCAACAATAACCGGGAGAGAAAATATGCCGAATTGTTTTTTTTCCATAGTTAAGAATTCGATGATTCAATATCTGAATCGTCATCCTCATTTTTACCAAAAAATATTTTATAGAGAACAGGCAATGTTGTCACCAATATTATTCCAATCGTGATCGCTTCAATATGATCTTTCAAACTGAAATCATATCTTTTCTGTACCCAACTTTCAAGAAAGTGACCTCCTAACATCATTGATGCCACCCAACAAACACTACCTACAATATTATAAAACATGAAAACATGTTTTTCCATTTTTACCATCCCGGCTACTATGGGCGCAAATGTTCTTATAAACGGAAGGAATTTGCCAAGGAAAATTGTAGGCTTACCATATTTATCATAGAATTTCCTTGCACGAATAAGATGTTTCTTTTTAAAAAGCCATGTTTCCTTTCTTTCGTAAAGCAATGGCCCTGTTTTATATCCAAACCAATAGCCTGCAATGTTTCCTAATACCGAAGCGATCATTACCATTATCATTATTACACTCCAATGGACATTAAAAAATTCTTTAGCAAGATCATCTGCATAAATACCGGCTGCGAATAGTAATGAATCACCGGGGAAAAAGAAGCCTATAAATAAACCAGTTTCAGCAAATACCACCAGCAATAAAACATATAAACCTCCATACTCAATAATCCATTCGATAAACTTCTGAATAAATCCTTTGTCGTCGCCCATAATTTATTTTTACTATGATAACTATTAAATATTTTTTTGCGAATCCTGGGGAGTACTTAATGCCCCTTCCCACTTACTAACAACTGCAGTTGCAATACTATTACCCACAACATTAGTAGCTGTACGGAACATATCACAAAAATGGTCGATCGGTAATATCAATGCTATTCCTTCCGGGGGAATTTTAAACATTGCACAGGTAGCAATAACAACTATCAACGATGCTCTTGGTACCCCCGCAACGCCTTTACTTGTTAGCATTAACACGAGAAGCATAACGAGTTGTGTTCCCAGATCAATATGAACTCCATAAGCTTGTGCAATAGTAAGGCTGGCAAACGTCATGTACATCATACTGCCATCAAGATTAAAACTGTATCCAAGCGGCAATACAAATGAAACGATCTTGTCTTTACAACCAAATCGTTCTAGTTCTTCTGTTAGTTTTGGGAAAACCGCTTCACTGCTCGTTGTACTAAATGCGATCAATAATGGTTGGGAAATTCTTTTGAATAATTGCGGCATCCTGTTTCGTAAAATAAGATAGCCCACACTAACTAAAATTATCCAAAGCAAAGCAATACCTATGATAAAATATAAAAAGTACTGTGCATAAAAACTGAATACCTGCAACCCTTTTGTAGCAATGACTGCTGCAATAGCACCGAAGACCCCAAGAGGCGCAAAATTCATTACATAGTTAACCACTTTTAATATTATATGCGATGCTACATCGAGTGCATGAATTACAGGTTTGGAGTATTCGCCTAAACCAGTAGCTGCAACACCAAAGAAAATACTGAACACAACGAGCTGAAGTATTTCGTTATTAGCCATTGCTTCAAAAACACTTTTTGGAAAAACATGTTCAACAAATTTTGCCAAAGAAAATTCCTGTGTTTTACTTACCAGGTCTTTTGCACCTGCTGTGTCTGCATTGCTAAGATCAATAACAGTTCCGGGATGAAAAAAGTTTACAAGCACTAAACCAAGAAGCAGGCTGATCAATGATGCAGACACAAACCAAAGTAAAGCTTTACCACCTACTCTCCCCACAGTTTTCAGATCACCAAGTTTTGCAATACCAACAACCAAAGTTGTAAACACCAATGGCGCAATGATCATTTGCACCAATCGAAGGAACATGGTAGTAAGAAGCTTGATATTAGTTGAAAACTTTAGAATTGATTCTGGTGAACTTTTCTCATGTACAATATAACCAGTCAATACTCCCAACACCATCGCAACCAAAATAAAAACCGTGAGCCTGTTGCCTTTCATATTATTAGCAGGTTTATTAAGATTGCCGAAAATCGGGAAAAAAACCGATTCAGCGGCTATAAATACCCTAAATCTCCATAGTTAAAAAAGAATTGTAGGCATTTTCGATTAATTCTTTATTTTACGAGCTTTAAAACTTTTTTCTAAACCACAATCAACGACTGTATGAGTTTATTCAGAAAAAAATCGCTTAATTCATTATTACAACAAGCTGCAGATTCAGAAAAAGGATTGAAACGAACCCTTACTGCCTGGAGTCTTATAGCACTGGGAATTGGTGCCATTATCGGTGCCGGTTTGTTTGTAAGAACTGCTGCTGCCGCCGGAGGTCATGCCGGTTCAGCAGTTACAATATCATTCATAATCGCCGCTGTTGGATGTGCCTTTGCAGGTCTATGTTATGCAGAATTCGCATCAATGATCCCAATTGCAGGTAGCGCTTATACATATGCATATACTACAATGGGCGAATTGATCGCATGGATCATCGGTTGGGCATTGGTTCTTGAATACGCATTGGGTGCAGCCACTGTTTCTATTGCCTGGAGCGAATACCTGAATAAACTATTCGACAATAGGATTCCATACGAGTGGTGTCATTCACCCTTTTCAAAAGAAGTAGTAGATGGCGTTACACACCACGGTATTATGAATGCGCCTGCTCTTTTTATACTTTTAGTATTAAGCTTATTATTAATAAGAGGCACACAACAATCAGCATGGGTAAATGCGGTGATCGTATTTATTAAAGTAGCGATCGTATTAATATTTATTGCTATTGGCTGGCAATTTATCAACGGAGCTAACCATGTTCCTTATTTTATTCCGGCAGATCAGCCACCTGTTCAATTGAAAGATGGGACATTATATAGTTACCAGGATACGTTCCGACACGGTTGGGGAGGCGTACTTCGAGGTGCCGCTATTGTTTTCTTTGCTTTCATTGGTTTTGACGCAGTATCGACTGCGGCACAGGAAGCAAAGAATCCAAAAAGAGATATGCCGATCGGTATCCTTGGTTCATTAGTTATTTGTACAATTCTTTATATACTTTTTTCATGGGTATTGACCGGAGTGGCTCCATTTACAGAATTCATGCTAAGTGGCCGCGAAGCGTCAGTGGCTAATGCAATCGATCTTCATATGCCCGGGTATCACTGGCTTGCAACAGCAGTAACCGTAGCCATCCTTGCAGGATTTTCTTCGGTAATATTGGTAATGTTATTAGGACAGAGTCGCGTGTTTTATTCAATGTCAAACGATGGCCTATTGCCGGGTGCATTCTCTCAGTTACACCGTAAATTCAGAACGCCATTTAAATCAAACTGGATGTTGTTTTTATTCGTTGGCGCTATTGCTACTTTGTTACCTGGAGATATAACAGGAGATCTCACCAGTATAGGAACTTTATTTGCATTTGTAGTTGTTTGCATAGGAGTTTGGATCATGAGAATTAAACAACCAAATATTCAGCGGCCATTTAGAGTACCAGCACTGCCTATAGTTGCTATTTTGGGGGTATTGGTGTGCGGTGCAATGATCGTCTCATTGGATAGTACGACACAATTAACTGCTTTTGCATGGATGGTAATTGGTCTTGTGATCTATTTTGGTTACAGCAGGTCACGCAGCAAGCATAAGCATGATGATGACATAATACCTACTGCATCTCATTTTGAAAAGAAATAAAAACTGAGCTTATAATTCTAAACCGTCAATCTAAGATTGACGGTTTTTCTTTTGTGGCCATTGCCTTACTTTTGCAACCCGAATAATTATATCTATGGGAAGAATATTTGAAGTAAGAAAAGCCAGCATGTTTGCCCGCTGGGATAAAATGGCAAAGAATTTTACCCGTATCGGTAAAGAAATAATTATTGCTGTAAAAGCTGGTGGACCTGATCCTAAAGATAATGCTGCGCTTCGCCGTTGTTTTCAAAATGCACGAAGTGTCGGTATGCCAAAAGATCGTGTAGAAGCTGCGATCAAAAGAGCACAGGGCAAAGAACTAGTAAACTATGATGAGATACTTTATGAGGGCTATGCTCCGCATGGTGTAGCCTTGTTAGTGGAAACCGCAACCGATAACCATGTAAGAACTGTGGCAAATGTAAAATCTCATTTTACAAAAGGTGGTGGCGCATTAGGTAATAGTGGTTCGGTTTCATTCCAATTTAAAAAAATGGGTGTGTTCAAACTGAAACCTGAAGGTTTAAATTCCGAAGACCTCGAATTAGAGTTAATAGATTTTGGTTTGGAAGAATTGGGAGAAGGTACCGGTGAGAACGGTGAAAATATTTTAGTGGTTCGTTGCGGCTTTACAGATTTTGGGAATATGCAGAAAGCATTGGAAGAAAAGGGCATCACTCC
>Ga0310810_10011834_pt1 | contig 10211 bp, 6 predicted proteins | sample NCmetagenome_FD_207641 | JGI IMG/M metagenome (GOLD analysis project Ga0310810, IMG submission 207641) | Soil microbial communities from experimental microcosm in Duke University, North Carolina, United States - NC | ecosystem: Engineered > Artificial ecosystem > Soil microcosm > Unclassified ...
CATGTCACGCTGGACCTGACCGGCGTCACGCTCCTGGGTACCGATTCGCTGGCTGAGCCCGACGCGGCCAGGGGAATCGGCATCAGCGTCGACGGCGGCCGCGACATCCGGATCAAGGGCGCGCGCGTCCGTGGCTATCACGTCGGCATTCTGGCGCGCGGCACCCACGGCCTCGTGCTCGAGCAGAACGACCTGAGCTACAACTGGAAGCCCAGGCTATTCAGTCTGATCGACCATGAGAGTCTCGTGGACTGGCTGTCGCATCACCACAACGAACGCGACGAGTGGCTCCGGTTCGGCGCCGGTGCCTATCTCGCCGATGTCCGTGGGGGCGAGATCCGCGGCAACCGCATCGAGCACGGCATGGAAGGGCTCATGGTGGCCCGCTCGGACAGCCTGACGGTGTGGAACAACACGATCGAGTTCAATTCCGGGGTCGGCATCGGCCTCTACCGCTCGTCCGACAACCGGATCCTGCACAATCACGCGAGCTACAACATCCGGGGCTACAGTCACGGGATCTATCGGCGGGGGCAGGACTCGGCGGACCTGCTGCTGTACGAGCAGAGCTCGCGGAACGTCGTGGCCTTCAACTCGATGACCCATGGCGGCGACGGCCTCTTTCTCTGGGCGGGCCAGTCCACCATGGACAGCGGCTCCGGCGGCGCCAACGACAATCTGTTCTACGCGAACGATTTCAGCTTTGCCGCCACCAACGCCATGGAAGCCACGTTCAGCCGCAACCGGTTCATCGGCAACCGTGCGTCCGGTTCCGAGCAGGGATTGTGGGGCGGATACAGTTTCGATTCGGAGATCCGCGGCAACACCTTCGGCGGCAACCGCACGGGCATTGCCATCGAGCATGGTCAGAACAACCTGATTGCGGAGAACCGCTTCGATGGCGACTCGGTGGCCATCAATCTGTGGGCCAACCCGATCGAACCGTCCGACTGGGGATATCCGCGTCATCGTGATACCCGGAGCCGGGATTACCGCATCATCGGTAATTCCTTCTCGGCCAATCGCGTGGCGCTGCGGGTGAAGGCCACGGCGAACGTCGGCGTGAGCGGAAACCACGCGGTCGGTGTGGACACGCTGCTCGCGCGGGGGGACACCAGCGACGTCGTAATCCACGACGGCGCGCCACCGGCGCTCGGCGCAGATACCGCACTGCCCCAGCCGCGTCCTGGTGGCCTCCAGCCGGGAGCCGACCGCCTCGCCTCCCGGGATCGTTCCGCAATCATCGTCGACGAGTGGGGGCCCTATGACTGGCGCTCGCCCAGGCTCTGGCCGGCGACGCCTCGCAACGGGCCGACGGTACCGCTCCGGGTGATTGGGCCGTCTGGCCGCTGGCGCGTCGTGTCGAGCCGCGGTATTGCCCGGCTTTCGGCGAGAGCCGGCGTCGTTGGCGACACGATCAGCGTTGTGCCCGACTCCGGCGCCGAGCGCGACTGGAACGTCACCCTCGAATACCGCGGAGAGGCCACCGTCTCTTCACGGGGTATTCGCCGCGCCGCCGGCGTGCCGGTCCGGTTTGGCTACGAGCGCTTCGAGCCGCTCTCTCCGTGGCAGGTCGGCTTCTACGCCTGGGCGGATAGCACCGACCCGCGAGCGCACCCCGAGGCCTTTCGCGCCCTCCTCGCCGGACCGGCGCTCGTCACCCGAACAGAGCCTCGTCTCGACTACATGTGGTACCGGCCGACCATTCCGGGCCTGCCGCAGGACCACTTCGCCGCGGTGGCCACCGCGCGGGTCACGCTGCCCGCCGGCGCGTGGACCCTTCGGACGATCAGCGACGACGCGGTTCGGGTATGGGTGGATGGCCACCTCGCCGTGGATCACTGGTCGCCGCACGAATCGGCGGTCGACCACGCCTCCCTCGCCCCCGGGCGGCATGACATCCGCGTCGAATACATGCAGGTCGATGGATGGTCGGAGCTCCGGGTGGAGGTCGTACGCGGCGTCGAGCGCTCCGAGGGGTCGCCGGGTCCGCATTGAGGACGGATGGAGCGCTGCCAGGCGCATACCGCCGGCACTACAGTCCGCTGCGCGGGGCGCTGGGCCATCTCGACGAGGCTATCATCGCGACGGGACCGGTGCGGCTGGCGTAGCGCGTTCCCGCACCCCAGATTGGCACACTACCTCTTGCCATCGGGAGTGTGATGCCGGTCCCGCCCGACCTGATCACCGCCCTCCAGGATCGCTACCGCATCGATCGGGAGATCGGCGCCGGCGGCATGGCGGTAGTGTACCTGGCGCACGACCTCGAGAATCAGCGACCGGTCGCCATCAAGGTGCTCCGCCCCGAGTTCAGCGCCGTCCTCGGCGATCGGTTCCTCCGGGAGATCGCCGTCACCGGCGCACTGCAGCACCCGCACATCCTCCCGTTGTTCGCTTCCGGCAGGGTCGACGAGCAGCTCTACTACGTCATGCCATTCGTGGAGGGAGAGTCGCTCCGGAGCCGCCTGGACCGGGAGCGCCAGCTTCCCCTCGCCACCGTGCTGCAAATCTCCCGCGACGTGGCGGCCGCGCTCGACTATGCCCACCGTCACGGCGTCGTCCATCGGGACATCAAGCCGGAGAATATCCTGCTTACGGGCGATGAGGCGCTCGTCGCCGATTTCGGGATTGCCCTCGCGATCGGGGACTCCGGGCGCACTCGCCTGACGGAAACCGGCCTCCGCATCGGGACCCCGACCTACATGAGCCCGGAGCAGGCCGCCGGGGAACGCGAGGCCGATGGCCGGAGTGACATCTACGCTCTCGGCTGCGTGGTCTACGAGATGTACGCTGGTGAGCCGCCCTTCAGCGGCCCCTCCGCGCAGGCGATCATGGCGAAGCGCCAGTTTCAGACGCCTGCCCCGCTCAGTCTCGTGCGGGATCAGTTGCCGCCGGCGGTCGAGCAGGCGGTCATGAAGGCCCTCGCCCGGGCCCCCGTCGACCGGTTCGGCACCGCGGCGGAGTTCGTGACGGCGATGAGCTCGACCGCTGTGTCAGGCAGTGCCGCGGGCGGCATTGTCGCCCGGCTTCGGTCGCGCCGCGGCCTGGTGTTCGGCGCGATCGCAATCGTGCTCCTCGTAGCCGCATGGATCCTGGTCGCCCGTGCGCCTCCCCGCCCGCTCGACCCCGACCTGGTCGCCATCGCCCCGTTTACGGTGCACGGTGCAGAGCTCGACACCTGGCACGAGGGGCTGGTCGAGTATCTCTCCCGCAGCCTCGATGGCGCGGGCGCGCTGCGCACCGTGTCGCCGTCACTCTATCTCCGGCGGTGGAGCGGCACCAGCGACGTCGCCTCGGCGCGCGCGCTCGGCATCCGCACCGGAGCGCGGCTCGTTGTCTTCGGCTCGCTGCTCCGCGGCGGCCTCGACTCCGTCCGGCTGAGTGTCTCGCTGCTTGATCTGGCAAGCTCGGCGGCACCGATGACGGCCGAGGTGAGTGGCCAGATGGGCGGGATCGATCACCTTGCCGACAGCGCCGCCGTGGCCTTGCTGGAGGCGCTGGGGCAGACACGCCCGGTCGGGGCGGTCCGGACGGGAGGGTTCGGACAAGCGCCGCTGGTGGCGCTCAAGGAGTACCTGCAGGGCGAGCGTATGTACCGCCGGAATCAGTGGGATTCAGCGCTGGTGCACTACAACCGCGCGGTGGAACTCGACAGCAGCTTCGCGCTGGCCTCCTTCCGCATGTCCCAGGTGCTGTGGTGGAACCCGAGGACGGCGCTGAACTACCAATCCCCGGAGGTATTCGCGACACGGGCGGGCGCCCTCAACCGCGGGCTGAACCTCCGCGATAGCCTGCTGATCGCGAGCTCCGTCGGGGACTCCGACTATCACCACGTTCTCGCCACTGCGCAGGAAGCCACCCGTCGCTATCCGGCCGACCCCGAAGCCTGGCAGGTGCTGGCCGAGGCGTGCTACCATGCCGCGCCTCCGCCACTGAAGCCCGCCGAGTGCCTCGCGGAGTTCGATCGCGCCATCGCACTCGATTCCGGATTCGTCCCGGCGTACAGGCATGTCTTCCAGCTGGCGAGCATGGTCGGAGGCGGGGATCTCGCGCGTCGCTACGCGCGAGCCTTTACCTCCCTCGAGCCGGCCCAGGCCGAGGACGACGAGCTCCGGATGGCGGCACGGCTGGTCGAATCGAACGGTCAGTCTCTCGGAGGCGACAGCGTCCTGGTCGCCGGCCTTTCGGCCGGGCAGCTGTTCAATGTGGGAATGGAGCACCTCGGAGCCTTGCCGGATTCCGCCGAAACGGCTATCCGGGTCCTGCGCATCCTCGCCGGGGGTGGCCATACCACCGCAGGGGCGGCTGAATGGGTCGGCGACTCACTCATGTGGCCTCAGTACCTGGCGAAAGCGCTGGCATTTCGCGGGCACCTGCGTGAGGCGGTTCAGACCTATCCCGGCAGACCGCACCGAAGCGGCCCGGAGCCCTGGTATGCGGGCTGGTCCGATCCATCCAGTCAGCTCGCGCTCCTGGGCGCGGTGCCGGAGGATTCTGCCGCGGCGCGCTTCCAGCGCGGTGCGATTCCGGGGAAGCCATTCACCGAAGCAGGACTGGCATGGTGGCTCGCCCGGGGGGACACCAACAGGCTGCTTCGGTACGTGTCGGCCCCGAACCGCGTGACGACGCGGGACCGGGACCCGACCAAGCGGCTCATCGGTCAATATCAGGAGAGCACCGCTCGAGCCTTCATCGCGCTCATCCGGCGGGACTCTACCGCCGCGCTCCGCGCCCTGGCCGCCCTGCCGGATAGCCTCTGCATTCTGACCAGTTGCTACTTCCAGAAGCTCACCCAGGCCCGCTTGCTCGTGGCGCAGGGCAACGACTCCGCGGCCGCTGGCATCTACGACCGCTGGCGGTTCGCGACGAACGGGTCGGGACCATTCTGGGTCATCGCGACGCTGGAGCAGGGAGAGCTCGAAGAGCGTCGCGGCAAACGTGAGGCAGCGATCAAGGCGTACCAGTACGTACTCGACGCCTGGCGCCACGCCGATCCGGAGCTGCAGAGGTACACCACGAGAGCACGCGACGGGCTGCGGCGCCTCACCGGCGAGAAGTAGGGAGCGCTCCCGCACCTCTGAGTGTTGTCATCACTGCGCCCCTTCCGGAGCTCGGCGCATGTGAGTTAAGTTCGTGACTCGGAAATACCTGGAGTGGTGGCCGAGTGGCTGAAGGCACCGGTTTGCTAAACCGGCATAGGGGGTCAACCCCTATCGAGGGTTCGAATCCCTCCCGCTCCGCTCTTGCGAGGGTCTACCGATGACGGTAGACCCTTCGTGCTTGAACCCGAACGTCGTGACCCCATGACCCCACCGCGTGTCCGCTTCGCTCCCTCCCCCACCGGCTACCTCCACGTGGGCGGCGCGCGCACGGCCCTGTTCAACTGGCTGTTCGCGCGGAAGGCGGGCGGGACTTTCATCCTGCGCATCGAAGACACCGACCGCGAACGCAGCACTGACGCCCACACCCAGGTCATCCTCGACGGCCTCGCCTGGCTCGGCCTCGACTGGGACGAGGGGCCCGTGTTTCAGGGTGCCAACGGCGCCCGTCACCGTGCGGACGCCGAGCGGCTCCTCGCCGACGGACGCGCCTATCGCTGCTTCTGCACCCGCGAGGAGCTGGATGCGCAGCGCGCCACCGCGGAGAAGACCGGCGGAGGCTTCCGCTACGACGGCCGCTGCGGCCGGCTCTCGAAGGCGGATATCGCCGCGCGCGTCGCGGCGGCGGTGCCCTTCACCATTCGCCTGGCGATTCCCGAGGGCGAGCTGGCCTGGGACGACGCCGTCCACGGCCGCATCAGCTTCCAGGGCCGCGATCTGGATGACTTCGTGATTCTCCGGAGCGACGGCACCGCCATCTACAACCTGGCCGTCGTGTCGGACGATATTGCCATGCGCATCACCCACGTGATCCGCGGCGACGACCACGTCTCGAACACCCCGAAGCAGATCGCCATCTATCGCGCGCTGGGCCAGCCGGAGCCGGTCTTTGCCCACGTGCCGATGATCCTCGGCACCGATGGGAAGAAGCTCAGCAAGCGGCACGGCGCCACCGCCGTCGGCGACTATCAGGATCTCGGCATCCTCCCCGCCGCCATGCGCAACTTCCTGGCGCTCCTCGGCTGGTCTCCCGGCGGCGATCGCGAAATCATGCCGGAGGCGGAGATGATCGCCGCATTCTCGCTCGAGGGGATCCAGAGCAAGCCGGCGGTATTCGACACGGTCAAGCTCGAGTGGATGAACGGCCAGTACCTGTCGGCTACGTCGGCCGAAGACCTGCTCGCGCCGGTCGAGCGGCAGCTCGCCGTGCTGGGCATCGACGGCGGCGGCCGCGATCTCCGCCCCCTGATCGATGCGGTGAAGGCGCGCTCCCGCACGATCCTGCAGCTGGCCGAGCAGGTTGCCGTGCGGCTGACGGGTCCCCGCGGCGCACCCGACGAGCGAGCGACCGCGCTGATCCGGAAGATGGGCCCGGCCTTTCAGCAGAACCTGACGCTCGTGGGCAACGCGCTCGATGCGGTGCCGCACGATCAGTGGACGCCCGAGATGCTGCTCGATCGCGTCCGCTCCACCGCGGAGACAGCGGGTCTCAAGCTGGGCGACGCGATGCAGCCGATCCGGGTAGCCCTCACCGGCAGCACGGTGTCGGAGCCCGTCAACGAGCTGCTTGCCACCGTGGGTCCCGAGGCGAGCCTGGCTCGCATCCGCGCCGCAGCGGCGGCGGGAGCCTGACCGACTATGCTTCAGCATGACTGACGATCCGTCCGAATTCTCCGACGCGACGCCCGACGGAGCTCCCGAGGGAGCCTCCGACGGCGCGCCTGATGGCAGCGGCCAGCCCGCGCCGATCGCGCTCGCGGTAACCGACGCGCCGGTGGAGCTGCGCGTGGCCCTGGTGGAGGATGAGCGCACCCCCGAGGGCATGCTGTGCATGGGCACCTACCGCGGCGATCGGCTCGTGGCGCGCTGCGTGATGCCGCCGGAGGCGTGGCAACAGGTGCAGGAGTACGGTCTGTTCGACGAGCCCGTGAAGGTGGTGCTCGTTGCCCGGGAGGAGGCGCCCGGCCTGCAGTGCCAGCTCTACGCCATGGTGCCGGTCCCCGAGGTGGCAGACGACGACGAGGAGAGCGACGAGGAGCCATGGGCGGCCAGCGTGCCCGGGGCGGGCTATGAGGCCGCGGTCGCCGGGGACGATGAGGATGACGAGGACGACGAGGAGGACGGATCGGACGAGGACGTCACCCCGATTCCGCTGGGCAACATCGTGCGCTTCCAGCGGGATCGGGCCTACCCCGAGAGTCTCCCGCACGAAGCCGCGGACATTCTGATGAAGGTGATCGAAGGCAAGACGTCGGAGGTCGTGGATCGGGCACTCGCGGACCTGCTCGGGCTCTAGCTGGACCAGCTACACGAGCATCTCCAGCCGGAAGCGCCAGATCCGCCGCAGAAGGTCATCCAGAAATCCATGCACCACGAACGCATCCACCGCCGAGGCCGTGGATGCGCCGTCCGCGCCCCAGAGATTGACCCGCTTGACGTCGCCCTCCAGATCGGCCTGCACGAAGATCCGCTCCGACTCGCTGTAGAGGGTGGTCAGGTCCGCCACATAGGCCTGGGTGACGGCATTCGCGCCCGGGCCGCCGATCGCGATCGTCGGGTTCTGCTGCAGCACGCCGTGGTCGAGGTACCAGTCGTCCACGACGAGGACGGCGCGGCGGTACACCTGGCCGTCACCCCGGCGATCGATCTCGCGCTTGAGCCAGCTCGCGAGCTCGCGATCTCGGTCGGCGGCGGCACCCGTGACCAGCACGATCGTCTCGTCCGGATCGACCAGCTTCACTGCGGCTCCTCCTTCGGTGGCGCGGTGCGCCGGTTTCGGTCGAACTCGCGCTCCTGCTCCTTCCGCTCGCGGATTTCCCGGATCACCCGCTTGAAGTCCGCCACGTTCGCTGAACGCTGGGCGGCAATGCGGAGATCGTCATAGAGCCAGCCGGAGCGATCGAACGCCTTCGACTCGTTGCCGGACGGAAGATGCAGCAGCGCCAGCACTGCCGCGGGAATCTTGAGTCCGGCGACGTAGATGTTGCGCGAGTCGAGCCCGAACTTCCGCCCAGCGATGGTCGTAGTCCAGCTCGGCAGCGCCGCGGCCTTCGATGCCGGGTCCGCCGCGATGCTGTCGAGGAACGCCTGGATCGTGGCCGTCACCGCGCTGTCCACCAGCTCCACATGCGATCGCTGGAGACGCTGGGCCAGCTCCTTCGGCGGCAGTGGCAGCGGCTCGACCCAGAGCTTCCCGCCTGCGAGCCCCGGCGCGATACGCCGCGCGACGCCAGCGGCACCCCCCGTGTCCGGTGTCACGACCGCGGTCGGCGGCGTCGGGACCGCCGTCGGTTGGGTCGCTTTGGCCGGCTTCGAGGTGGGCGCCTCGATCCCGCCGGGCAGCGGCTGCGAGCCGCGCGGCCGCTGACGGGCCGTCGCACGAGGAAGCGCCGGCAGCTTCAATCGCGCGCGCGTCTCGCCCGCGGCCGGGAGCGGCGCGAGCACTACCGGATCGGTGGCTGGCGCCACGAGCTGGGGCACCCACCCGCTGAACACGATGACGCGGAGCAGTATGAGGTGCAGCGCCACGCTGGCCAGGACCGCAAGCCGAGGCCACCGGGGCGCGGGTGGAAGGGAAAGGTCAAGGCGCCGTCGCAAGCGCTCCTCGCGGCATTCGCTCGAGCATCCCGCCGATGCGCCCGACCGCTTCCGTGATCCGCTCGGGGCCCACCGTCAAGGCGATCCGGAAGAAGCCTTCGCCCGCAGGTCCGAATCCGCTGCCGGCCATCACGAGCGCGCCGGTCTCCTCGAGCGTCCGGCGGGCAAACGGACCCGACGCCACGCCCTCGGGCAGCGGCACCCAGAGATACATGGCCGCCTTCGGCGTATCGAGCGTGAAGCCGGCGGCGCGAAGCGCCGCGACGCCCGCATCGCGGCGTCGCTGCAGCTCGGCGCGAATCGGCGCCACGATCGCGTCCGAGTTCTCCAGCGCCGCAATGCCGGCCTCCTGGATGGCCAGGAACGGACCGGTATCCACATACGACTTGACCCGCGTCAGCGCGCCGATCAGCTCGGCGCGGCCGACGGCGAAGCCGATCCGCCAGCCGGTCATCGAGTAGCTCTTCGACAACGAGAAGAACTCGATCGCGACGTCGCGGGCTCCCTCGACCTCGAAGATGCTCGGCGCGCGGTAGCCGTCGAAGGTGAGCTCGCAGTACGCGTTGTCGTAGGCCAGCAGGATATCGTGACGCCGGCATGCGGCCACCGTCCGCTCGAGATACTCGCGCGTGGCGACCGCGGCCGTCGGGTTGTTGGGATAGTTGACGAAGACAATCCGCGCGCGGCGAAGCACCTCGGCCGGGAGGGCATCGAGCTCGAGCAGGAATCCGTTCTCCGGACGGAGCGGCACCACATACGGCTCGGCGCCCGCAAGGAGGGCTCCTCCGAGGTACGCCTGATAGCCCGGTTCGGGCACGATCGCGATGTCGCCCGGGTTGATGACGGCGACAGGGAGGTGGCTGAGCCCTTCCTTGGAGCCGATCAGCGGAAGCGTCTCGGTCATCGGGTCGAAGTGCTGGCCGAAGCGGCGCTCCACCCATCGGGACGCCGCCTGGCGGAAGGCGGGGAGTCCCTGCTGGAAGCCGTACTTGCTCAGCGCCGGATTGGCGAGTGCCCGGTTCATGGCCTCGACGACCACGGCGGGCGGCGGCGCGTCGTTGTCGCCGGCACCGAGGTCGATCACGTCCATGCCGGCCGCGAGCAGCCGGCGCTTGATCGTGGGGATTTCCGCCAACGGATATCCCGGCAGCGCGTGAAGTCGGTCACTGAACGTGATCATCGCGGTCCTTCGTTCCGAACAGGGTTGGAGAGGATGCCCACGCCCGGGATCTCCACCTCGACCACGTCGCCCGGCGCGAGTCGGCCGACACCGGCCGGCGTCCCGGTGAGCACCAGATCGTCCGGCTCGAGCGTCATGACGCCGCTGATGTACGACAGCAGCTCGGGAATCGAGAAGTGCATCTCGCTCGCGGGAGCCCGTTGCCGCTCGGCGCCGTTCACGCGGGTGATCACGCTCAGTGTCCGCCAGTCGAGGCCCTCCGCCACGCGCGGCCCCACCGGGCAGAACGTGTCGAAGCCCTTGGCGCGGCCCCACTGCCCGTCGGGCTTCTGCAG
>Ga0310810_10011835_pt1 | contig 10210 bp, 7 predicted proteins | sample NCmetagenome_FD_207641 | JGI IMG/M metagenome (GOLD analysis project Ga0310810, IMG submission 207641) | Soil microbial communities from experimental microcosm in Duke University, North Carolina, United States - NC | ecosystem: Engineered > Artificial ecosystem > Soil microcosm > Unclassified ...
GGCCTGGACCGGGGCCTGGACGGCTCCGCGGCGGGCACGGTCGTCGCGCAGCTGGCGATGGGCGCGGTCTTCGCGACGCTGCTCCTGCGCCCGCACGCGAGCAGCCGGCGCCCGCAATGGGCGCTGCTGGCGCCGCTGCTGCGGATCTCCGGCGAGCTGCTCGTCCGCTCCGCCGCGCTGCTGCTCGCCTTCGCGACCGCCAGCGCCGTCATCGCGCGCATCGGCGAGGCGTCGCTCGGCGCCCACCAGATCGCGATGAGCCTCTTCATCTTCGGCGCGCTCGTCCTCGACGCGCTCGCGATCGCCGCGCAGGTGCTCGTCGGGCGCGCGCTGGGCTCGGGCGACGCGGCGCAGGCGCGCGCGGTGGCGCTGCGGGCGCTCGGCTGGGCGCTCGCGGCCGGCGGGCTCTTCGCGGCCGCGCTCGTCGCGCTGTCGGGCACGCTCCCGCGGGCGTTCAGCTCCGATCCGGCGGTCCTCGAGCGGGCGGACGCGATCTGGCTCATGCTCGCGCTGATGCAGCCGCTGGCGGCGGTCGTCTTCGCGCTCGACGGCATCCTCATCGGCGCCGGCGACACGCGCTACCTCGCGGGCTCGATGCTGCTCGGCGGGGTCGGCGTGTACGTCCCGGTCGCGCTGCTCGCGCTGGCCCTGGACTGGGGCATCACCGGCGTCTGGTCCGGGCTGCTGGCGTTCATGGGCGTCCGGCTGCTGACGCTCGCGCGGCGCTTCGCGGGCGGGCGCTGGGCCGTCACCGGGGCCGCCGTCTGAGCGCAGCCTGTCTCAGGGCACGGGCTTGGCCGCGACGGCGCCGAGGCCCGATCCGGCGGCGGAGTCCGTCGAGATCGCGTCGGCGATGCGGCTCTGGATCGCGAGCTCGGAGTCGAAGTCGGCCGTGTCGGCATGGCGGTAGTCCATGCCGCGGCCGGCCAGCAGCGCGGCGAGCGCCTCGACGTAGCGCGCGTCGAGCTGGCGCCCGGCGACGCGGCGCAGCTCGGTGATCGCCTGGAAGGACGTCATGCGGTCGCGATAGGTGTCCTCGGCCGTGAGCGTGTCGTAGACCTCCGCGACGGCGACGATCCGTGCGATCACCGGGATCTCGTCGCCCTTCAGGCGGTCGGGATAGCCGCGGCCGTCGACGCGCTCGTGATGGGCGCGGACGATCGCGGCGACGGGACCGTAGACGCCGAGGTCGCGCAGGAGGTCGGCGCCGAGCTCGGGGTGCAGCCGGATCGCCTCCCAGTCGTCCTCGGTGAGCGTCCCCTGGCGCTCCATGACGCGGTCGGGCAGCGCGAAGCGCCCGATGTCGTGCAGCAGGCCCGAGGTGTGGGCGAGCTCGGCGTCGCGCTTGTCCATCCCGCACTCGACGGCGATGTCGCGCGCGAAGCCGGCGACCGCGGCGCTGTGGCGCGCCGTGCGGCTGTCGCGGCGGTCCAGCGAGCGCACGAGCGCCGACAGGACCCCCCACGACAGCGAGGCGTATTGCCCGGTCCGCTCCCTGGCCACGACCACCAGGCGGCTCATGTACGAGAACGCGACGATGATGAGGATCACGAACGCGCCGGCGCCCGCGCCGGCCGTCGCGCAGGCGGCGGCGATCGCGAGCGTCAGGGCGACGGTGAGGACGACCGAGGGCAGCAACTCGCGCGGCGGGCGCAGGGCGTCGCGCAGCCGGCCGCCGTCGATCAGCGCCATGAGCGGCGTGAGCACGACGAAGTTCATCGCGAGCAGGCCGGCGGCGACGGCGCCGAGCACCGCGACGTCGGTCGCGCTGCCGTCCATCGGCACCCCCGCGGTATGGAGGAAGGCGATGCCCCCGAGCAGGCTCGGGACAGCCGACGAGGCGAGGTTGACCGGCAGGACGAAGAGCCGTGCGGGGCGTCCCGAACGGCGGATCACCGGCCAGCTCACGACCTCCGCGGCGACCGCGACGGCAAACGCGCCGACCGGTCCGACGAAGGCGATCGCCATCATGACGCAGACGAACGCTGCCGACGCCTCGATCGCGCCGTCCCAGCGGGAGGCGGTCAGGACGCTGGCGACGGCGGCCGCGGCGAGCACGAGCGTCAGCGGGTCGCCGAGCTCCCGCAGGTCCGAGAGCAGCAGGACCGGCACCGCGGCCGCGTTGATCAGGAGCGCCGTCGTGACAGCGGCCGCACGATGGTTCGCGGTGGCGTTGCCCGGCACGCGCTAACCGTAGCCGCTCAACACGGCGCCCACCAGAAGGCTCAGCCTCCGCGCAGGAACCCCTCGGTCGCGGCCAGCACCGTTACGACGGTGAGGAGGAAAGGGTAGGCGCGGTACGCGGCGAGCTTCGACATGTGAGCCTCCGTGATGATTGACGACACGAGGGCCACGTTGCACCAAATCGATGAAAAAATCCGCAGCGACCCCTAACTCGGGACATTTCGGGCCCCGAGGCTGCAGAAAATGCACAAGTTTTACCCTTCGAATCAGCTCAATTTCGTACTCAGCCGAGCATATCGGTTGACCCGGGCCGGGACTTGTGCTTGACGCCGACACAGAGATGGGCGCCCAGGGGGTCCCGGTGATCACAGGTCCGCGGAGCCCCGCTTGCGCTCCGCCGACGCCGCTGGTATGGATGTTCGCACTGACGCCCATAGCGCGGTTGCTGGTGTATCAACTACGACGTTTCTCGTCCTCCGGGGAGTGTCCCACCTGCAGACCCCTCAGCCAAGGCCTCAGCTTCGAGGGGGGAACCCGTGCAGTTTTCGATGTCGCTCGTTTGCGCCGAGTCGCTGTTCTCATGATCATGGTCGCGATGCGGACCCTTAAGACGAGTGAAGCTGCGGCGTTGTTGAACGTCAGCCCGAATACGTTGCGCGCGTGGGAGCGGCGGTTCGGCTATCCGAAACCGCAGCGGTCCGCCGGGCGCCATCGTCTTTACACGCACGGCGAGGTCGCGGCGCTGCGCGACGCCCTCCAGCAGGGCCTGTCGATCTCCTCGGCCGTCAGCCGCGCGCGCGAGGCATTGAGCACCGACACGCACACGTTGGTGGGCGCGCTGGCCGGCTTCGAGCTCGACCGCGCCGACAGCGCGATGGAGGCGGCGCTCGCCCTGCGCTCGGTGGAGCGCTCCGTCGAGGAGGTGCTGCTGCCGTCGCTCGACGAGCTCGGCACCCGCTACGGCATCGACAGCGCCCCGTGGGCCTTCGCCGCCCGCTGGGCCGACGGCTGGCTGCGCCGTGCGCAGCGCCTGGCCCCGCCGCCGGTGCGGCCGCTGGCGATCCTCGTCGGCGACGCGACGCGCAACGAGCTCGATCCCGATGCCCTCGCCGTCCGCGCCTTCGAGCTCTTCTGCGGCCGCTCGGGCGCCCGCGTCATGGCCCTGCCGGTCGCCGGCGTCTCGGGCCTCGCCGACGTCATCGAGTCGCTGTCGCCGGACGCCGTCGTCATCGCCGGCAGTCACGTCGCCGACGACGACGTCGCGCTCTGGGCCTACCGCGTCCGCGCCTGCGCGGGGCCGCTGCCGATGGCCCTCTTCCGGCGCGCCCAGCATGGCGCCAAGGTCCGGACGACCGGTGCTCGCGTGCTTCCGGACACGCCCTTCGGCGCCCACCGTCACCTGCTCGCGGTCGTCGACGAGCGCCGCGCGCACCGGTTCGGCGATCTCGCGCCGGCGGTCTCCGTCATCGAGGACGTCGACGACCTCCGCGAGGCGCAGGCGTGACCGTCCGGCGCCTGCGGGCCGTCCGCCCGGCAGAGGTCGACGAGCGCGGCCAGGAGTTCGTCGCGTTCTGCGGCCACTGCGGTCTGCCCCCGGCCCGGGAGGTGGCCCCGCAGTCGCGCGTGTGCGGCCACTGCGGCCTCGGGCTCGTCCTGCAGGCCCCCGCCGACGTCGCGCCGCGCGCCGACGAGCCGTTTCTCGTCATCGACTCGACGCTCTCGGTCTGTGCGGTCTCCGCGGGCGCCGAGGAGCTGCTCGGCATCGACGAGACCTCGGCCGTCAACAAGCACATCATCGACTTCCTCGTGCCGGCCGACGCGAACGCGCCGAGCGCCGACAACCTCCTCGTCCTGCTCGTCGCGGCCGCGTCGGGCCCCGGTGAGCCGCGGACGGCGGTCGTGCGGCCGCGGGAGGAGTTCGGCGTCCGTTTCCGGGCCCGGATCGGGCCCTGTGGCCCGCCGCACGCCGCGCTGCTCGTGCTGACCAGCTGAATTCCGCGGGAGGATTGCGTAACCTGTCGGGATCGGTTCGCCTGCGGCTGCGTGATCACGCTCGCCGCGCTGAGGTAGGGGCGCACGCCGATGCCCACGATGAGCGTTCTACGCACCCACGCCGCAGCGGCCATGTTGGGCGTAAGCCCGAACACGTTGCGGTCCTGGGAGCGGCGCTTCGGCTACCCGACGCCGCGGCGGACATCCGGCGGGCACCGGCAGTTCGATCTCGCCGAGGTCGAGGCGCTGCGCCAGGCCTTCGAGGAGACGCACAACGTCTCCTCCGCGATCTCGATCGCGCGTGAGCGCGGCAGCGGGCCGTCGTCGCCGACCCGGCTGCGCGCCGCCCTGCGCCGCTTCGAGGAGCTCGAGGCCGACCGCATCCTCGAGGAGAGCCTCGCCGTCCGCTCGGTCGAGCGCACGGTCGAAGAGGTCCTGCTGCCCGCCATCGACGGCCTCAGCGTGCCGCCCGGCGAGCCACCGACGGCCGAGCTCGGCTTCGCCTGGCGCTGGGCGACCGGCTGGCTCGCGGCCGCCAAGCGCGTCGCGCCGCCGCCGACGCGCCCCGAGAGCATCCTCATCTTCGACGCGAGCGTCACCTGTGACATCAACGCGCTGCACGCCCAGGCGCTCGAGCTGTGCCTGCGCCGGGCCGGCATCCGCACGCTCATGCTGACCGCGGAGCTCGACGCCGGCCGGCTCGCGCACGTCCTGCAGGCGTTCGGGCCGCGGCTCGTCGTGCTGACCGGGCGCCGCGCCTGGCTCGACGCACTCGGGCGGATCGCCTACCAGACGCGTCGCACGCCCGGGCACGTCGAGATCCTCGACTTCCGCGGCGCGCTGCCGGAGGCCGACGCCGCCGCGGTGGCGCGCCTCGGCACGAGCGCCGTCGGCGCGCGCGATCTCGTCCTCGCGCGGCTGAACGCCGGCGACGTCGCCGCGCGCAGCCGCCCCGCGCTGGCCCAGATCTCCTAGTCAACCGCCGCGGTTTCCAGCGGTTATCGTCCGGACCGGGCGCTACGGTCCCCGTCCAGGATGACGCTCGTTCCCGGCGACCCGCTGGCCCACCGCGCCCTCGACTCGCTGCTGCGCGCGGAGGCATCCGTGCGCCGCCGCCTCAGCGCCGACCTCGAGCGCGAGGGCCTGTCGGCGACGGGCTTCTCCGTGCTCGTCATCCTCACCGTCGCGGGCGGTGAGCTCGAGCTGCGCGTCCTGCGCGCGCGCCTGCGCACGTCGAAGGCCAACGCGACGGAGGTCGTCACGACGCTCGAGGGCCGCGGTCTCGTCGCCCGGCGGCGCCTCACGAGCGACCGCCGCGCCGCGACCGTCGCGATCACCGGGCGCGGCGCGGAGATCGTCGACCGGCTGTTCCCCGAGCACAGCGAGCGGGTCGCCCAGGCCTTCGCCGTGCTCGACGAGGCCGAAAAACGGTCGCTCGCCCAGATCTGCCGCAAGCTCGCCGCCTGACGGGCGATCGACGCGCCTTACGCCACGCACGTTCGGGGTCCGTGCTGACGCACTGTCCCCGCTCACGCGCGCGGCGTCAGCCACGACGATCGCCGCGTCAGGGGCCCCGTGGCACTTCTTCCTAGACTGCATCGCCAATGGCGCAGCGACCGGTCGATCCGCAGCAGTCCTTTCCCGTGCTCGAGGAGCAGGTTCTCGAGCGCTGGCGCGAGCGCGACGTCTTCCGCGAGTCGCTGCGCCGGCGGGCGGGCGCGCCGCCGTGGGTCTTCTGGGAGGGCCCGCCGACGGCGAACGGACCGCCCGGCGTGCACCACGTGCTCAGCCGCGCCTTCAAGGACATCTTCCCGCGCTTTCGCACGATGCGCGGCTACCACGTCGAGCGCCGCGGCGGCTGGGACTGCCACGGCCTGCCGGTCGAGATCGCCGTGGAGAAGCAGCTCGGCATCACGTCGAAGGAACAGATCGAGGAGTACGGCATCGCGGAGTTCAACCGCAAGTGCCGCGAGTCGGTCTTCACGTTCCTCGAGGACTGGAACGCGCTCACCGAGCGGATCGGCTTCTGGCTCGACCTCGACAACGCCTACCGGACGCTCGACAGCGACTACATCGAGTCGGTCTGGTGGTCGCTGAAGCAGATCGCCGACGCCGGCCGGCTCTACGAGGGCCACAAGGTCGTGCCGTACTGCCCGCGCTGCGGGACGGCGCTGTCGAGCCACGAGGTCGCGCTCGGCTATCAGGACGTCGAGGATCCGTCGGTCTACGTCCGCTTCCCGGTGGCGCAGGACGGCGGCCCGCTGCAGGCCGGCGACGAGCTGCTCGTCTGGACGACGACGCCCTGGACGCTCGTCTCCAACGCCGCCGTCGCGGTCGACCCCGAGCTCATCTACGTCCGCGCGAAGACGGGGAAGCTCGACCCGCCGGTCGTGCTCGCCGAGGCGCTCGTCGAGCGCGTCCTCGGCGATCCGGAGCAGGTCCAGATCCTCAGCCGCTTTCCCGGCGCCGCGATCGACGGCGTCCGCTACGAGCCGCCCTTCGGCTACCTCCCGGCGAGCGAGTGGGGCGAGCGCGGGCACACCGTCCTGCTCGCCGACTTCGTCAGCGCCGAGGACGGCACGGGCCTCGTCCACACGGCGATCGCCTTCGGCGAGGACGACTTCCGCCTCGGCGCGCAGTACGGGCTGAAGGTCGTCAACCCCGTCCGCCTCGACGGCACGTACGACGAGCGCATCGGCGCCTACGCCGGGCGCTTCGTCAAGGACGCCGATCCCGACCTCGTCGAGGACCTGCGCCGCCGCGGGCGCCTCCTGCGCGCGGAGTCCTTCCTCCACAGCTACCCGCACTGCTGGCGCTGCGGGACGCCGCTGCTGTACTACGCCAAGCCGTCCTGGTACATCGCGACGTCGAGGATCCGCGACGAGCTGCTGGAGGCCAACGAGCAGGTCAACTGGCACCCCGAGCACATCAAGCACGGGCGCTTCGGCAAGTGGCTGGAGAACAACGTCGACTGGGCGCTGTCGCGCGAGCGCTACTGGGGCACGCCGCTGCCCGTCTGGCGCTGCGCGCAGGGGCACGTCACGGTCGTCGGCGGCTTCGACGACCTCGAGCAGCGCTCCGGGGTGCGCCTCGAGGACCCGCACCGGCCCTACTGCGACGCCGTGACGTTCCCCTGCGACGAGTGCGGCGAGACGGCGACGCGCGTCCCGGAGGTCATCGACGTCTGGTTTGACTCCGGCGCGATGCCGTTCGCCCAGAATCACGAGCCGTTCGCCTCCGGCCTCGGCACGGACGTGCTCGGGGATCTCTACCCGGCGGACTTCATCTGCGAGGCGCTCGACCAGACGCGCGGCTGGTTCTACTCGCTGCTCGGCGTCTCGACGCTCCTGCGCGGGCCGCAGGTGCCCTACCGCAACGTCGTCTGCCTCGGCCTCATCCTCGACGCCGACGGCCAGAAGATGTCGAAGTCCAAGGGCAACGTCCTCGAGCCCAACAGCGTCATCGACCGCTTCGGCGCCGATGCCCTGCGCTGGTACTTCTTCACGTCCAAGCAGCCGTGGGACGGCTACCTGTTCTCGCTCGACGCGATCGGCGAGGGCGTGCGGCTGTTCCTGCGCCAGCTCTGGAACACGTACGCGTTCGCGACGCTCTACCCCGTCGACGCGTCGCGCCCCGAAGCGCCGCCGACCGACCTCGACCGCTGGATCCGCTCCCGCCTCAGCGCGACGATCACGACGGTCACCGAGCGCCTCGACGACTACGACGCGACGAACGGCGGCCGCGCGATCGCGGAGTTCGTCGACGACCTCTCCAACTGGTACGTGCGCCGCTCGCGCCGGCGCTTCTGGGACGGCGACGCCGCCGCGCACGACACGCTGAACCACTGCCTCGTGACCGTCGCCAAGCTGCTCGCGCCGTACACGCCGTTCGTCGCCGACGAGATCTACGACAACCTCGACGGCGGCGAGCCGAGCGTGCACCTCTGCGACTGGCCGCAGGCCGACCCCCGCGACGAGGAGCTCGAGGTCGCGATGGCGATCGCGCGCGAGACGGTGCGCCTCGGCCTCGCCGCCCGCGGCGGCGCGAAGCTCAAGGTGCGCCAGCCGCTGCACGAGGCGGTCGTCGTCGCCGCCGGCCGCGAGCGGGCCGCGATCGAGCGCCTCGCCGACGTCGTGCGCGAGGAGCTCAACGTCAAGGTCCTGCGTTTCGTGTCGGAGGCCGGCGAGCTCGGCTCCCACACGCTGAAGCCCAACTACCGCACGCTCGGGCCGCGCTTCGGCAAGTCGATGCCGCTCGTCGCCGACGCGATCGCCGCGCTCGATCCCGACCACGTCGCCACGGCCCTGCGCGCCGGGCACGAGGTCGGCGTCTTCATCGACGGGCACGACCACGAGCTCGGGCCCGACGACCTGCTGCTCGCGATGGCGCCGCTCGACGGCTACCAGCTCGAGCGCGAGGGCTCGCATGCGGTCGCGCTCGAGCTGCGGCTCGACGAGGACCTGCGCCGCGAGGGCTTGGCGCGCGAGGTCGTCCACGCCGTGCAGAGCGCGCGCCGCGAGGCCGGGCTGCAGATCTCCGACCGGATCGTCCTGACGCTCGGCGGCGACGACGAGCTGCTCGACGCCGCCCGCGCGCACGAGGGCTATCTCAGCGGCGAGGTGCTCGCCGTGCAGGTCCGCTACGACGCCGACGGCACCGGCGACGTCGCGAGCATCGAGGGCCGCGAGCTGCGGATCTCCGTCGCGCGCGCCTGACGGCTGCGGCGGCTGATTCCCGCCGGCGTCTGCGGGTACTCCCGTGGACATGACCAAGCCCCCGCCTACCACCACCGACGCGGGCATCCCCGCGCCCAGCGACTCACACTCGCTGACGATCGGCGCCAACGGCCCGATCCTGCTGCAGGACCACTACGTCATCCAGAAGATGGCGCAGTTCAACCGCGAGCGCGTCCCGGAGCGCGTCGTCCACGCGAAGGGCAGCGGCGCGCACGGCTACTTCGAGGTCACCGAGGACGTCTCGCAGTTCACGAAGGCGGACTTCCTCTCCGAGGTCGGCAAGCGCACCCCGATGTTCGCGCGCTTCTCCACCGTCGCCGGTGAGCTCGGCTCGGCCGACACCGCCCGCGACCCGCGCGGCTTCGCGCTGAAGTTCTACACGCAGGAGGGCAACTACGACCTCGTCGGCAACAACACGCCGGTGTTCTTCGTCCGTGACCCCTCGAACTTCTCGGACTTCATCCACTCCCAGAAGCGCCGCGCGGACACCGACCGCCGCGACAACAACATGCAGTGGGACTTCTGGACGCTGAAGCCCGAGTCCGCCCATCAGGTCACGATCCTCATGAGCGACCGCGGCACGCCGAAGACGCTGCGCCACATGAACGGCTACGGCAGCCACACGTTCATGTGGGTCAACGCGGACGGCGCGAAGTTCTGGATCAAGTACCACTTCAAGACCGACCAGGGCATCGAGAACTTCACCGACGCCGAGGCCGGCGACATGGCCGCGGAGGACCCGGACTTCCACCGCAAGGACCTCTGGGACTCGATCGCGGCCGGCGACGCCCCGGCGTGGACGCTGAAGGTCCAGATCATGCCCTTCGAGGACGCGGTCGACTACCGCTTCAACCCCTTCGACCTCACGAAGGTCTGGCCGCAGGGCGACTACCCGCTCATCGAGGTCGGCCGGATGGTCCTCGACCGCAACCCGGAGAACTACTTCGCCGAGGTCGAGCAGTCGGCGTTCGAGCCGGCCAACATGGTTCCCGGCATCGGCCCGTCGCCGGACAAGATGCTGCTCGGGCGGCTGTTCAGCTACCCCGACTCGCACCGCTACCGGATCGGTCCGAACTACCTGCAGCTGCCGATCAACGAGCCGCAGTGCCCGTTCCACAGCTACAACAAGGACGGGGCCATGCGCTCCAAGCCCGGCAGCGACCCGGTCTATGCCCCGAACTCCTACGGCGGCCCGGCGGCCGACGAGGAGCGCTACGGCGACGACGCGACGTGGGCCGTGAGCGGCGACATGGTGCGCACGGCGTATGCGCTGCGCGCCGAGGACGACGACTTCGGTC
>Ga0310810_10011836_pt1 | contig 10210 bp, 9 predicted proteins | sample NCmetagenome_FD_207641 | JGI IMG/M metagenome (GOLD analysis project Ga0310810, IMG submission 207641) | Soil microbial communities from experimental microcosm in Duke University, North Carolina, United States - NC | ecosystem: Engineered > Artificial ecosystem > Soil microcosm > Unclassified ...
TTCGTTACGGAGAGACGACGAGCGAACGGCTCAGCATCTTGCCCTCGACGACGAGGCGCGCGAAGTACACGCCTCCGCCGACGCGCTGGCCGTCGCGACTGCGCAGGTTCCAGCTGACGCCGTGATCGCCGGCCGGGAATCGGCCGTTCGCCACGTCCGCGACGCGCCGGCCGCTCACGTCGAAGATCGACAGCGACACGTTCGCGTCGTGCGGCAGCGAGAAGCGCATCCCGGCGAACTGCAGCGACGGATTCGGCCAGGCCGAGCTGAGGGCCAGGTCGTGCGGCAGCGCGATCGCGCTCTCGACCGGGGTGTTGTTGCGCGTCATGCGCGACGTCGCCGGCGCCTGCGTGGCCGCCGCCGTGAAGTCGCAGCTCGTGATGTGGATCTGCAGGTTGCCGTCCGTGATCACGATCGGGTCCACGGTCGACGGATCGCCGTCCTGGTCCACGAGCATGAGCGACGTGTTCACCGGATCGTTGGGATCGCTGAACACGTTCAGGAAGTAGCGATCCTTGCCCGCGCCGTCACGCTGGCCGTTGCTGCCCGGCTCGTTGCGATCCTCGGCGCGCGCAAAGAAGTACACCACGCCGGCATCGACCTTGTTGCCCTTGATGCCCTTCAGCGTGCCGACGCCTTCCCACTCGATGAAGTTGAACGGCGTGACCGGCGACGTGGAGCCCGGCGGGATGCCGTCCACGTTGCCGCAGCGCACGACGTGCATCGCGGTGCCGTGGAAGTGCAGCTTGTGTTCGACGTCGATGTTGTTCCACTCGCCGCCCTGGCCCGCGGTCGGGCTGCAGCCGGGGTTCACGTTGCCGCCCCAGTTGAACACGCGCGTGTACTCGCCGAGCAGCGAGTTGGTGATCGTGCTGAACTTCGCGCCGCCGCCCGTCAACCAGCACGCGCCGCTCGTGCACGCCGGGCTGTCCAGCACCCAGTCGCGATGGATCTCGAAATCGTTGTCCGTCGTCGAAAACAGGTACGAACCACTGACCGGCGTCGTCACCGTCGTGCCCGACGGCACGTCCGCGGTGGCCTGGTAGTCGCGCGGCGTGTCGAAGAGCGCGATGAAGTAGTAGCCGTTCTCGTCGGTCGTGCCGGTCGCCGAGAACGGCTCTCCGCCATCCGAGTTCGCGACGTCGATCGTCACTCCGGCGAGCGGCAGGCCGGTGCCGGCACAGTAGACGTGTCCATCCAGGTGCCAGGCGAGTGCGGCATTCGCGCAGACGATGAGCGCGGTGGCCGCGAGGGCAAGGGTTCTCGCGATGCGATGCATTTGGGGAGCCTCCAAGACAAGCGACAAGGGGCGGTGCCACGGCGTGCGGCCGAGAAGCACCATGGGAGCGCCGCGCGGTCCGCGGACGCCTGCGAGGATGATTCGCGCGAGATGGTGGGAGCGGGACCTCCGGTCGTCTGAGCCTTGGGCAAATCCACCCGCCGCGAGTCTCCAGCGTGGCGGCGCATTTTGAGCGGCCGAACGGGGCTCGTTCCGGTTCGGCTGGATGTCATGTCGGGGCGCTCACCGGCGCCTTCAGGGTCTCTCGAACTGGTTCCTGGCCACAATATTCGATGCTCGACAACCTTGCGTCAATCAGGGAGTTGCCCGAGGGAGGTCGAGCACTGCCTCAGGTGCGCTCCCGCCCCAGGAGGGCGATCTGCCAGCGCTCGCGATGGCTGCTTCCGAGCAGCGGCCCGAGCGCCAGCCGTCCGGTCGGGCCGATGGTGCGTTCCAGGTGTCGCAACTCCGTGAGCCGCGCCGGGATCGTCGGGTCGGGCGGCAGTTCGACACCGGCCGCGCGCGCGATCAGGACGCCCTTGGCGCGCAGCCCGAGCTCCAGGTGCAGGCGCAGCAGGCACAGCATGTCGGCCACGACGGCCCCGGGGAAGCGCGCGCGCAGGCTCTCCAGATAGTCGCCGACCGGGGTGTTCGGAACCTCGCCGTCCAGGATCTGCTCGAGCCGACCCGCGTCGCCGTCGAGCCCGATCCCGAGCCACTCGCGTGTCGCGCGCTCGCTGCGCTCGAACACGATGACGAGCAGCACGGGGCTGCCGACGAGCAGCGCGGCCGTGGCCAGCATGGGGTTGACGAGCAACTGGTTGTACAGCGCGTGAACCACGATCGCGAGCGCGAGTCCGGGCAGCGCGAGGCGCCACGGCACGTCGTGACGCGCCTGCGTCAGGCGGCGCGTGATGATGCCGACGAGCGCGGTCGTCGTGCCGTGCAGGATGGCCGTGCCCAGGCCGCGCGCGACCCACACGCCGACGTCGGGGCGACTCAGCGCCCACGCGTAGTACAGGTTCTCGATGAGCGCGAATCCGGTGCCGGCCGCGAAGCCGAGAATCGCGGCGTCGACCATGAAGCCGATACGGTGTTCGCGCAGCAGCGCGACGATCAGCGCCGCCTTCAGCGTCTCCTCCAGCACCGGACCGATCGCGCGGCGCACGACGATGGCGGGCACGCCGGCGACGTGAATGAGCAGCAGGTGCACGGCGAGCGCGATGAGCGCGGCCCACGCGCCCCACACCAGCAGCGCGGCGACGCGGCGCCCGGGCACGAGCTGGAAACCGTCGAGCACGCGCAGCGCCGCGAGAAACAGCAGCACCGGCGCGAGCCCGATGACGAGCGCGGGGAGCAGGATCACAGGACCTTCAGCGACGTCATCCACTCGCCCGTGGACGACGCCCGGCGCTCGAACGCGCGCGCGTAGCCGAACGACCACGTGAGCGGCTGCTGCGTCCAGAGCGCGAAGCGCACGTCGCACTGGACGCCGGCGTCGCCGAGGTTCCGCCGCGCGTCGGCACGATCGGGGTTCGCGCTGAGCACGGTCGCGAACAACGAAGGCCTCAGCCAGCTCGCGTAGAACGCCGGCGTGCCGAGGCGATCGAAACGCAGAGGCGGCACGTCGGCCTCGATCTGGGCGCGCGCGAAGCGCGTGCCTGCGGCGGCGTCGATGTCGATCCCGGGAAAGCTCGCCGGATCGCGGAAGCGCTTGGGCTCCTGATGGTCGACGACGTTGTTGCCGAACCCACCGAAGAAGAAGTTCGCGAACGGATCATCGCGCGCCCCGGATGCCGCGCCGCCGGCCACGCGCAGCCACAGCGACGCGTGCGGCGGACCGAGCGGCGCGCCCACGTCCGCGGCCAGTTCGAGCGACGGATAGCTCTGCCACGTCGCGGCGCCCGAGCGCACGAAGCGCACGCCGTTCGCGAGGCCGGTGCCGCGCCACTGCCAGCCGGTCTCGTTCTCGACGGCGCCGATCGAGGCGCGCAGGTTGCGTTCCGTGAGTTCGACGCCGAGCCCCGCCAACTGGTCGAATCCCGCCGACGTCGCGACGTTCTCGGCGTCGGGCAGGCGCTCGAGGCCGCGCCAGCCGTCCGCGAACACACGCAAGTCCATCAGGTGCGGCGTATCGCGGATGAGCGGGCGCTGCCAGCCGAGGCCGAGGTGATCGCCCTTGCGGCTCGCGTGCGTCGGGCCGAACAGGTCGTAGAACGACGCCGGATCGTGGCCCAGCTCGAGATCGAACGCGCCGTGGCGCACGTGGGCGCGCACGTGCGCGCGCTCGTCGCCGTGAAAGCGCGCGTCCGTGGAGACGCTCGCCGAGAGCGTGGCGTCGGTCATGGCGAGCGGATCCTGGGCGCGGGCCTCGAGCCCGACCGCGCCGTGCTCGCGATACGACTCGACGATGGGGAACAGGGAAACGACGCGTACCTCGCGCAGGCCCCGGTACGGGCCCTGACGCGTGATCAGCGAGTCGAGCGCGACGTGGCTCGGCGGCGGCACCTTCCATCCGGCCAGCTCCGGATGGTCGTCGATGACCTGACGGCCGAAGAAACGGATCGCGCTCACGTCGGTGAGCGGGTGGACGTGCACGATGGCCGGCACGAAGCCGCCACCCGCGTAGCGGAACACGGCGAGCGAGTCGCCGCCCAGCGGGACGGGGCGGAAGTAGCCGGTCTCGGCGTTCGTCACGATGTCCATCGAGTCCGCGGCCAGGTCGTAGCGGAACACGTTCGACACGCCGGTGTAGTACGACGTTCCGAACAGCGCGCGGCCGTCCGGCGCGAAGACGAAGCCCTGCGGGATCGACGCGCCGAAATCCCAGAGCGTGCGCGACGTCGTGTCGCCGCGCGCCAGCGTCGCAACGTCGAAGAGGCGCAGCGACTGGCGCCCGCTGATCTCGGCCATCGAGCACGCGAGGCGCGCGCCGTCGGGCGAGACGTCGAGGTCGAACACGTCGCGCCCGTACGGGAACGTCACGACCTGCGACCAGTCGGTGTACGGCGCGACCAGGCGGACGACCGTCGACACGCCGTTCAGATGGCGCACCGCCCACAGCGTCCGATCCGCGGCGTCGAACGCCAGGTCGCCGAGGCGCGCGTCGCGGATCAGCACGCGCGAATGCCCGGTCGCGGGATCGAGCACGCACAGGTCACGCCATTCGTTGTTGTCCGCGGTGTAGAAGAGGCGCCGTCCCTGCGCGTCCCAGGCCAGCGAGCACACGAAATGCAGCGCCGGTCCCTTCACTTCGTGGAGGCGGCGCGGCGCGCCGCCCGCGAGCGGAATGGCCGCGAGGTGCGCGATCTCGCCCGACGGGAACACGCCCGCGTACAGCATGCCGGTTTTCTCGTCCCAGCACGCGCGCGACACCGAGCCGAGCGCGCGCGCCGACAGGTCGCGGGCCGGCGTCGTCGGGTGATGGCGGATGGAATCCAGGTTCGCGAGCTGGAACGCGCGCTCGGAGTCCCGCCACTGGCGCCACGCGTCGTTGACCGTGCGTCCGTAGACGTTCTCGAACTGATTCGCGAAGTACGCGCGACTGCCGGCGTGACGCGACACCCATTCGAGGAACTTGGGCGGGCCGTACGTGTCGACGAGCCAGCTCGTGAAGCGCGTGCCGTACAGATACGCGTTCACGCCGATCTGGAAGTCGGTCTTCGTGCCTTCGGCTTCGAGCCCGAGCGGATCGTAGAAGCGCGCGCCGTCGCGCACCATGGCGCGGAACACCATCTCGTCGTACGGGCCCTGCGCGCGGCCGAGCCCGCCGGCCATCCACGTCTCCATGAACACGGCCGTGCCCTCGCGATGCCAGCGCGGCGCGGCGCGCCGCGGCATGGTGAGGAAGCCGTACAGGACGGTCTCGGGGTGCTCCGCGTCCTCGCGCACCTTGCCGAGGAACGCGCGGCGGAAGAAGCGATCGCGGCCCGCGGCCTGATCGAGCGTCACCACGTGCGCCAGCTCGTGGTTCATGACGAAGTTGATCCGCTCGTTGGCCGGCCCGGTCTCGTACACGAAGTTCGTGGGTGCGATCTGCACGATCAGCGTGTTGCGCGGGCTGCCGACGACGGCGGCGTTTCCGAAGTCCGAGTTGTCGACGAGCACCACCGTGACCCGCTCCGACGGCGTGTAGTCGAACCGCGCGCGGTGCGCGCGCATCGAGTTCTCGAAGCAGCGCGCGGCGTAGGGGGCCAGGTAGTCGAGCGTCGGGCTCGGGTAAACGAGGCGCAGGTCGCGCGTCTCGATCTCGCGGAGCGGGGTGGCGCGGGCCGGCGAGCCGGACGCGAGGGCGAGACAAGCGAGGAGCAGCGCGCCGCGCACGGCGCGCCGCGCGAGAGCGCGACACGTCGCGAACGCGCGCGGGCCGCCGACGCGGCAACGAGACACGAGCGGCATCCGAAGGGCCGGGGGCGACGAGCGACGAGGAGACCCCTTTGCGGAGTCTCCTCGTCCGTTGCGCGCGGCGTGCCCGCGCGGTGTCGCCCGGTTCGGCTTACTGGCCCGGCGTCGCCAGGACCTTCGCGAAATCGCCCGACGCGGCGATCTTCTGGAACTCCGCGGCCTGCGTCAGCTTCGCGAAATCCGGGTTGCCCACGAGGCGGGCGAACTCGGCCTGCGTCGTCACCCGCCCGAGGTCGCCGCCGGCCACGAGCTTCGCATAGTCGGCCTGCTGCGAGATGCGCGCGAAGTCGGCGTTCGCGGTGAGGCGCGCGAACTCAGGCTGCGCCACCAGCTTCGCGAGGTCGGCCTGGGCCGCGATGCGCTGGAACTCGGGAGTCACCGTCAGCTTCGCGTAGTCCGCCATCTTCGAAATCTTCTGATAGTCGGCCGACGCGACCAGCTTGGAATAGTCCGCGGACGCCGTGATCCTGGCCAGGTCCGCGCCCGTCGTCACCTTCGCCGCGTCCGCGGCCGCCATCAGCTTCTGATAATCGGCCTGCGCCGCGAGGCGCGCGAAGTCCGGGCTCGCGACCAGTTTCGCGAAGTCGGAGGAAGCCGCGAGCTTCGCGTAGTCCGGGCTGCCCACGATGCGCGCGAATTCCGGTCCGGTCGACAGCTTCGCGTAGTCCGCGTTCGCGACCAGCTTCGCGAGATCGCCGTTCGCCGTCAGCTTGGCGAAGTCCGGGCTCGCTGCGACGCGCGAGAAGTCGCCGCTCGTGACGAGCTTGGCGAAGTCGGCGTTCGTCGACATCTTGTGGAACAGGTCGGACTGGATGAACGCCTGCACGCCGGGGTCACCCAGCGTCACGTCCGTGTCCGCGATCTGCGAGGACTGATAGCGGTTCGCCGCCCCGATGGCGCCTTCGGTGCCGCTCTTCGGCGGCAGGATGCCTCGATAGAACGCGAATGCGATGACCGCGGCGACCAGAACGGCGCCGAGTACGAAAGTGCTCTTGGTGTTCTTCATGACGGCCTCCTCGTGGGGACTTGGGGCGCCCACTGCGCGCTCCGTGGTAACGACGTAAAGGACACGAAAGACTCGAACGCGTTGGCGATGGATTTCAGGGTTGGGCGCCGGGGCCGAGGGGGCCCGTGACATCCACGAACGTGCGGACCGCCTGGTCCGCGAGGCGCAGGGTGACGACAACCTGGGCGCCGGGGGTGGGGCGCAGCGTCGCGATCCAGCGCGCACCGCGCGCCGAGGACGTCAGGCGCACGAGTCCCGGGCCAGTGTAGGCGTCCCCGGCGTCGGCGCCGGCGCGCTCGACCGAGACGACCTCCACCGATTCGGCCGCGAACGTCATTTCGAGCCGCGCCGTGGCGTCGCCGTGGAGATCCAGCGAGACCCGCGTCAGGCCGCCGTCCGTCCACGCCGCCGCCGAGGCGCGAGCCGTGCCAAGGTGGAGCGCTTCCGCGCGCCGCGCGCCGGGGGGCGCCATCTCCGCCGCCGTCCAACCGCGCTCGCCATCCCCGATCTCCGGGTGCCGGCCCATCCACACCGCGATGCCGAGTGCCAGGCCGAGGGCGACCGGCACGCCAAACGCGAGCGCACGACGGCGGAAGGGCCACGGGCTGGCGTCGCGCGTCGCCGAGCCGTCGCGCGCGGCGGAAGCGGGGAGCGCGGCGAGAACGCGTGCGGTCAGGTCCTGGGGAGCGTCGACCATCGGCACGCGATCGAGTGACGCGAACATCGCCTGGATTTCGCGCTGGCGGGCCCGCGCCTCGGGATGCTCCGCGAGCCAGGCGTCCAGGCGGGCCGCTTGTTCGGCGGTCGCGGAGCCGTCGAGCACGTCGTGCATCAGCCGTTCCATGCGCTCGTCGATCATGCCCGCCCCATGCCGCGCCGGCGCAGCTCCGATTCGAGCCGCACGCGGGCCGAGTGCAGTCGCGACTTCACGGTCTTCTCGGGGACTCCGAGGATCTCGCCCATCTCCTGGTGCGTCAGATCCAGGAAGTGGCGCAGGATCAGAATCTGGCGATCGTCGTCTCGCAACTGCCGCATCGCCCCCTCCAGGACCGCGTGTTCCTCGCGCCGCTCGTACTCTTCAGCCGGACCCGGTTGGGGCGTCGGAAGCGCCTCGTCGAGCACCTCGTGTCGCTTGCGCCGGGTCCGGAAATTCAGCGTCTCGTTGAGGGCGATCCGATAGATCCAGCTGAAGAACCGGTTGCGCCGGTCGAACGTGGACAGCTTCTCCCAGGCCTTGAGGAAGACGCGCTGCGCGACATCTCGTGCGTCCTCGGCGTCGTGGCACATGCGCAGCGCCAGGTTGTAGACCACGCGCCCATGCGCATCCACGAGTTCCCCGAATGCCGCGTGGTCTCCCTCCAGGGCTCTTGCCACCAGGGCCCTTTCGTCCGCCTCGCTCATAAGGACACGCTCCCGGGCCGCGGGTTGGCGAGGGAACTCGGGCGCCGGGTGGGGAGAGAGTTGGCCACGGGCGGGCTCACGTCGGGAGGGGTTGGCAGGCGACGGGCTATTCGATGGTGAAGATACGGTCGAGGCCGGCGTACCCGAACACGTTGCGCACCCGGGGCAGCAGGCCGACGAGGCGCAGGCTGTGGCCGCCGGCGTGGAGCCGCTTGTACGTCTCGACGAGGAGCCCGAGGCCGGCGCTCGAGATGTAGTCCAGCTCGGACAGGTCCAGCGTGACGGAGCCGGTGAGCGCGGTCAGCGTGGGGCGCGCCCGCTCCGCTTCGGCGGCGTCGAGCCGCCCGGCCAGCTTCACGTGGCCCTCGGCGACGGGGCGGACTTCAAACATCGCCGACCAGCTTCTTGGTCACGGTGATCGTGCTCCCGTCCGGTTCGCGAATGAACGCCATGTGGTCGGTCATCTTGCGCACGAGGTGAAGTCCCAGTCCGCCCCCGCGGCGCTGCTGGAGCGGCATCGTGATGTCGACGGCCGGAGCCTGCGTGGGATCGAACGCGCCGCCCGCCGGATCGCGCAAACGCAGCGTCAGTGTCGGCGCGGCCCACGTCAGATCCAGAGCGACGGGAGCCTGACTCGCGCCGCCGTACTTTATCACGTTGGTGAACAGCTCCTCGGCGATGAGGTCGACGTCCCACGCACGCCCGGCGTCGATTCCATTCGCCGCGAAAAATTCGCGGATGAATGCATAGATCGCCGGCAGCGAGCCGTTGTCCCGGGGGAAGCGGCGCTCCATGTCAGGGCTTGCCGGTCCGCATGGGGGAGGCCGGCGTCGTGGCGCCGCCGTTCGCCGGGCCGCCGGGCAGCGCCTTGTCCATCACCTTGCCCGCGAGCCAGCCGGCGACTCTGCTCCCGATGTACTGGCCGGCCATCGCGCCGAGCGGGCCGCCGAGGCTGGCGCCCGCCGCGGCGCCGAGCTGGCCGCCGGCGTTCGACGCCGCGTGCGTGCCCGCCTGTTCGAGCGCGTTGCGCATCATGCCGCCGGCGCTGCCGGCGCCCGGCATCCCGCCCGGCATTCCCGGCACGCCGCCCATCATGGCGCCCGGAACGCCGCCCTTGCCGCCAGCCGCCATCCCCGCGCCCATGCCGGCCATGCCCGACATTCCCGACATACCGCCCGGCATGAGGCCCGACAGCATGCCCGCGCCCATGCCGGCCGGCATCTTCGACATGTCCATCACCTGATAGTCCTTGGGCACCGCGAACGCGTCGTCGCGCGGCTTCTCCGACGAAACGTCCGTGAAGTCGATCGTGGCCTCGGTGGACTTCATGCGCAGCGGCGCACCCGTGACCGGATCGTTCCACGACCACGCCTTCTCGCCGTCCATCTCGACTTCGTACTGGATGGCGGCGCGTCCGTCGACCTTGTCTTCGCCGACGCGGCGCACGTGCGCGAGGGCTTTCGGCGTATCGAGCGAGGCCGCGTCCGACGCGCCCGCGGGCGCCGCGCTCGACGCCGCATCCGGCATGTGGCCGCGCGTCATCTTCTCCATCGAGGCCCGCGTCGTCTTCATCACCATCTTCTCGGACGGCATCACCGAGTACGTCGTCTGATCCGCGTCGTCGAGCTGGATCATGCTCATGGTCATGCCCTGCGCCTCGACGTCCGTGCGCTTGCGGCCATTGAGGAAGTACTGGACCACCTTCATCGTGTCGCCCTTGTTCACGACGCGCATCGCCATGTGCCCGACGCCGGGCGGCGTCCAGCGCGGCAGCCCGAGTTCGTTCACGGCCGCTTCGGCGACCGTGGCCGGCGGGGTGGTGGCGGCCGACGACGTGCCCGACTTCGCGGGCGTGGCGCCGGCGGCCAACGCGGGAGTAGCGGCAGCGAACGAGGCGGTCATCACGAACCAGGCGATGAGCGTGCGCACGACGAGTCTCCTCACGATGCGATGCGTCACGGCCGGCGCGCGGCCGGCCGGGGGGCCAGGGCGCGGAGCATGGCCTCAAACGGGCGCGCACGCGAGGGAATCTTGCGCCCGATCGGGCGCGACGGTCGGCGGGGAGCGGCCGGGGCGCCGCGCGCCGCCCCCGGGCGGGCGTGAAGAAAGAAGAGGCCCGC
>Ga0310810_10011839_pt1 | contig 10209 bp, 5 predicted proteins | sample NCmetagenome_FD_207641 | JGI IMG/M metagenome (GOLD analysis project Ga0310810, IMG submission 207641) | Soil microbial communities from experimental microcosm in Duke University, North Carolina, United States - NC | ecosystem: Engineered > Artificial ecosystem > Soil microcosm > Unclassified ...
CTATAACGGCTCAGTTCGCCGGGGGCAAACCCGGAAAATCGCGGAAATTCTCAGTGCGCGCAAAGCAAGTCCGCAATCACGACGCGCGCTTCCTCGGAGGCCGCAGCGAGCTTGTCGAGCAGGTCGCCGGTCGGTTCGCCCGCGTTGCCGGCGAGTTCCAGCGTCTCGGCCGCATGCGCAACCCGCCAGGCCCCGATCCCGCGCGCCGACCCCTTCAGGGTGTGCGCGAGCGCCGCGATCACGGGCGGCGGGGCACCGCGCATCCGGGCGATCAGCATGCCGGACTGGCGGTCGAAGAGCTGCAGCACCTCGCGCTCCAGCGCCCGATCGCCGAGGGTGGTGCGGGCAAGATGCACGAGATCGATCGCCCGGTCGTCCGGCGCGAGCGGCGGTGCGTCTTTGGCGTGAATTGGTTGCATGGTTTCAAGCAGCATGACTGTCCCCCTGGTCCCGAGCCTGTCTGGCCCCTGTTGTTATCGCGAGGCTGCCACAGGTCGGGCCAAGGCTCGGTAAACGCCGGGGCTGCGCGGCCCTCTGGGCCGAACCGAGCGCGCAAAGGGTTAATGCCCGTCAAAGACCCTCCGAGGCGCCGACGCCGAATTTGGACGGCTGGACGATCCGGCGGGTGGCTTTTCCACAGCTTGCCGGCCGCCGCCGCGTCATCCGGGCAACAGCGTTAACGATGATTAAAGCCACGTTACCAATCCCGGTTTCATTCGGTCCCTGAGGGCGTTAGGATTGCCCTAACGGCGGTGACCTGCGCCTAGGCGGGGGCGGGCTAATCCGCGAAGGGGAGGGGAATTGCTGCTCGCGCACCAAAGGCGTGCGGCCCGAGGGTTGGACCCGGCCGGGCAGCGATCCCGTGTAACGAGTTGAGGACGCGCACCGGTCATGGCGAACAATCCGAAGCGAATACAGGACCCGACTGAGGCCGCGATGTCGGCCATTCAGGAGGCCCTGAACCTGCGGGAAGAGCCCGCGGCCCCCGCGCAGCCAGCCGAACCGGCTACGCCGTCCGCTCCGGCATCCGACCCGTTCGCGAATATCGCGGCTGAGGTCGCTGCCGAGCGTCCCACGCGCCGCCGTCCCACCCGCAGCGCGCCGCCGATCGACGAGGAGCTGTTCCTGCAGGAGACCGTCGGCCGCGCGCCCGCACCGGCCGCGGTGGAAGAGGTGAGGCCGGCGCAACGCGCCGCCAACGACGATCGCCAGTCGGTCGGGCAGATTCTCCAATCGATGCAGCGCCGCCCCTCGCGGGCGCCCTACATGGCGGCGTTTTTCCTCTCGGCAGCCTGGGTGCTGCTCGGCATCGTGGTCGGGCTCTCGTATTTCGGCTCGGACCTGCGCGCCATCGCCAACCAGGGCGTACACCCGACGCTGTTCGCGCTCGCAGCCGGCATCTGCTTGCCGGTGCTGTTGTTCTACGTGCTGGCCCACATGGTGCGTCGTGCGCAGGAACTGCGCATCATCGCGCGCTCGATGACCGAAGCCGCGATGCGGCTCGCCGAGCCCGAGACAATCGCGCGCGAGTCGATCGTATCGGTCGGACAGGCGATCCGGCGCGAGGTCGCCGCGATGGGCGATGGCGTGGAGCGCGCGCTCGCCCGTGCGGCCGAACTCGAAGCGCTCGTCCATAACGAAGTAGCGGCGCTGGAGCGCGCCTACAACGACAACGAGCTGCGCATCCGCGGCTTGATCGAGGACCTTGCCAACCAGCGCGACAGCCTCGTCGGGCAGGCCGAGCAGGTGCGCAACGCCATCACCGGCGTGCACCTCGGGCTGACGCAGGACATCGCGTCGGTCAGCGAGATGGTGGCGGCGAGCGTCAACGACGCCGCCCAGCGCGTGACCCGCACCCTCGCCGAGAAGGGCGAGCACATCACGCTCGCGCTCGGACGCGCGGGCGACAACATGATCGACGCGCTCGGCGAGCGCGGCGGCGACCTGCTCGAGCAGATGACCCGAACCAGCGAGGAGGTGTCACGCACGCTCGATACCGCCAGCGACAAGATGACCTCGAGCATCGATCTGAAATCCGATCACCTGAGCGCGCAGATCGCCGATCTCACCGTGAAGCTCGCGCAGATGCTCTCCTCGCGGCTGGACCACGTGACGGAAAACGTATCGCAGAAGACGCTGGCGATCGCCGAGACGCTGATGCGGCGTACCGACGAGATCTCGTCGAACCTGACCCGTACCACCGAGCAGCTCACCGACAAGATGACGGTGCACCAGCGGGAAATGACGGACACGATGGTCGACACCGGCAACCGGCTGGCCGAGACCATCGCGACGCGCGCCGACGACGTGAACAACACGCTGAAGGCGACCGGCGAGTCCCTGGTGCTCGACCTGACGCTGCGCGGCGGCGACGTGGTCGGCAAGCTGGAAGAAACCGGCGCGCGCATCACCGAGACCATCGTCACGCGCGGTGGCAAGGTCACCGATACGTTCCGCGAGGCGGCCGAGCAGCTCGAGGCCACGATCAATTCCAAGGGCGACAGCGTCCGCGAAATGCTGGGCGCGCGGCTGCAGTCGTTCGAGGACATGTTCACCCACGGCGGCACTGAGCTCGCCGAGAAGATCACGCGCGATTCCCAGTCGCTCGGTAACCTGATCACGCAGCACCTCGGCGAATTCGACCGGACCGTGAAGGTCTATGGCGGTGAACTGGTCGAGCGGCTCTCCAAGCGCACCGAGGAAGTCACCGAGTCGATGCGCACCCACGTCGATAATTTCGACAGCCGCGTCAGCGCGCGAACGACCGAAGCCGCAACCAGCATGGACGAGCGGATCGCGCGGCTCGGCGACGCGCTCGACGGCCGCATCCATTCGCTCAACGAGGCGCTCGGCGCGCGCGTGATGGAGATTGCGCGCTCACTTGCGGACGGCGGTAAGGACGTCGTCGGCGCGCTCGAGAAGCGCATCGATGAGGCCAGCGGCACGATCGATTCGCGCGGCACAGCGCTTGCGGACACGCTGCACGAAAAGGCGGACGAGATCGACAAGAGCCTCGGCGCGCGGGCACTCGAGATCGCGACGACGCTTGATACGCGCATCACCCGCTTCGAGGAACTTCTGGTCGGGCGCGTCGAAAACGTTGCGTCGCAGATCGAGGTGCGCGGCCAGTCGGTCGGCAACGCCATCGTCTCGCGCATGGAGCAGCTGAGCCAGACCATCCGCAGCAATGCCGGCGAGGCGGAGCGCTCGCTCGGGCAGCTTGCCACGACTACCGTGGACGCGATCCGCAACAGCGCGCATGACGCCGAGCGCACCATCACGACGGCTTCGGCGGGCGTCTCGGGCGCCATGAAGCAGGATGCAACGGAGATCGAACGCCTGCTCACCACCGCCTCGGCGGCGGCCAGCAGCACGCTGCGCCAGGATTCCGAGGACATCGAACGCGCGCTGAGTTCGGTGTCGTCGCGTGTCTCCTCCGCGCTGCGCCAGGATGCCGGCAGCGTCGAGCAGCAGCTCAATGCGGTTTCGCTCAACATCAGCGCAGGGCTGAAGCAGAGCGCGGACGAGGCCGAGCGCACACTAATTAGCGCCTCGACCAAGATCACCGGTACGTTGAAGCAGGAGGCCGAGGACGCCGAGCGCACGCTCATCGCGACATCCGGACGCGTCAGCAATACGCTGAAACAGGATACGACCGATGTCGAACGTGCGCTGAGCGCCGTGTCGACGACCGTCAGTGGCGCGCTGAAGCAGGATGCAAGCGACGTCGAGCGCGCGCTGACCAGCGTCTCGGATATCGTCAGCAACTCGCTCAAGGGCAGCGCGGGCGAGGTCGAGCGCGCAATGGCAGCGGCCTCGTCGAATGTCAGTACGACCCTGCGCAACGACACGGAAGACCTGCAGCGCGCGGTTGCCGCCATGTCGGCAAACATCAGCGCTGGCCTGCGGCAGGATGCCAGCGAGGTCGAGCGCCAGCTCACGAGCGCGTCTGGTAGTCTCAGCGGGGGCTTGCGCAAGGATGCGAGCGACGTCGTACGGACTCTGACTGAGGTGTCGGCGACGGTCGCGGCAGGCCTGAAGCAGGATTCCGGGGACGTTGAGACGACGCTGACCCGCGTGTCGACGACGATCAGCAACGCGCTGCGACAGGACGCGAGCGACGTCGAGCAGACGCTGACCCGAGTGTCATCGGCGACCAGCACGGCGCTCCAGCAAGAGGCAAGCGCTGTCGAGCAGGCCCTGACGCGCGTATCCGGGACGGTCGGTTCGACGCTGCGGCACGACGCCGGCGAAACCGAGCAGGTGCTGAACCGGGTGTCGACTGCCATCACGTCGGCCTTGCGAGAGAGCGCGGGCGACGCGGAACAGGCGCTCACGCACGTCTCGGCAACCGTGGCCTCGTCGCTCAAGCAGGAAGCGGGCGACGTAGAGCGGACGCTCGCGGCCGCCTCGCACAACGCGAGCGCCCAGCTGAGGCAGGATTCCTCCGAGGTTCAGGCCGCGCTTACAGGGCTAGCCTCGACCGTCGCCGAGACCATCCGCGACAGCTCGCAAGGCATCGAGCAGTCGCTCACCCACCTCCTGACGACGACGACGGAGGGAATCCGCTCGACCGCGCAGGATGCCGAGCACTCGATTGCCAACGTCTCGTCAGCCGCCATCGAGGCGGTGCGCACCAGCGCGGTCGATGCCGAGCGCACGCTGACTGGCGCCTCGTCGGGTGTTGCGGCCGCGATGAAGCAGAATTCGGGCGAGCTCGAGCGCTCGCTCACGCAACTCGCCGCAACGACCGCGCAAGCGCTGCGGACCAGCGCCGACGAGGCGACGCAAAAGATCGCAACCGTCTCCGGCGAGGTGACCGGCGCGATCAAGCGTGGCACCGGCGAGGCCGAGCGTGCGCTCACGACTGTTGCCACCGGGGTCACGGCGGCGCTGAAGCAGAATGCCGGTGAGGTCGAGCGTTCGCTGCTCGGCGTCAGCGCCGAGGTCGCGCGCGGCATGACCGCGAAGGCCGAGGAGCTCACCGCCAACATCAACCAGCGCGGCAACGACCTGCGGCGCGTGCTCGACGAGAAGACCGGCACCTTCCTGAGCACCTTCGGTGCGCAGGGCCAGAAGTTCTCGACCGACATCGAGCGCATTACGCATCAGGCGGTGCAGGCGATCGACACGAAAGGCGTCGCGTTCAGCAAAACGCTGGCGCAGACCAGCGAGACCATCACCGCGCAGATCAACGATGCGAGCGGCAAGGCGAGCGCGCAGATCGGGCGTACCGTCTCCGAGCTCGACTCGACGGCGCGGGGCGCGATCGAACGGTCACAGAAGGCCGCGTCCGCTGCCGTGACCGAGATGATGGAAACCCATGGCATGCTGCGCAACGACACCTCCGCGCTGTTCGAGCGCCTGCGCGAGGCGAACGTGCTGCTACAGGAGGTGCTGGGCGGTGCCACCCAGAATCTGAGCACGATCGAGACCGCGCTGTCGGGCCGCGTCGCGGAGTTCGTCAGCACGATGAACGACATCGGCGAGCGGTCGGGCGCGGTGAACTCGCGCTTCGAGGAGCAGATGAAGGCCTTCCAGGCCGGCACCGGCACGATCCTGCGCGAGATCACGGCGGCTGCCGAGAAGTTCGACACCCAAGGCCAGGCGCTGGCTGCTGCGGCCGAGCAGATCGACACCAGCAATCGCCGCACCGAAGAGGTGATCACCGAGCGGCGCGAGGCGCTCGACTCCGTCATCAATCAGGTCGACAGCAAGGTCAGCGATCTCGACCAGCGGCTCAAGCGCTTCTCGGGGCTGCTCAGCGAGACCTTCGAGGCCGCCGAAGGCCGCGCCCGCGACATCGCGCGGGTGCTCGCCGAGGCCTCGACCGAAGGCACCAAGGCGATCGCCAACCAGTACGAGCTGGTGCGCGTCACCTCGGACGAGGAACGCAAGCGCACCACCGAGGCGCTGCATGCGATCTACGAGCAGGCCACCGGCGAAACCTCCTCGCTGTTCCGCCAGACCAGCGAGCGCTTTATCGAGATCGTGCGCCAGATGCGCGAGATGAGCGCCGCGATGCAGCGCGAGATGGAGCAGACCCGCGCCGAACTGCGCAAGGGCATTCTCGAGCTGCCGCAGGAGACGGCCGACAGCGCGGCGCAGATGCGCCGGGTCATCGTCGAGCAGATCGATGCGCTCGCCGAGCTCAATCGCATCGTGGCGCGGCACGGCGGTGCGGCTGTCGAGCAACAGCCGCGGCGCGCCGAGCCGATGGCAGCGAGCGCGCGCGCCGAGACGCGCACGCGGCTCGAACCGGCCGGCCGCGAGTCGTTCGCCGGCGGCCGCGGCAACCCGCCGCCGCGCCGCAGCGAGCCGCCGCCACAGGCCCAGCCGCAGGGAGACGGCCGCGGCGGCTGGCTCACCGACCTGCTCGGGCGTGCCTCGCGCGAGGAAAGCGAGCCCGCTCCTGCGCCGGAAACCCGGCAGGCGCGACGCGCGATCGAGTCACTCGACTCGCTCTCGGTCGATATCGCCCGCATGATCGATCACGATGCGGCGGCCGAGTTGTGGGATCGCTACAAGCGCGGCGAGCGCAACGTCTTCACGCGCCGCCTCTATACGATGCAGGGGCAGAAGACCTTCGACGAGATTCGCAACCGCTACCGCGGCGACCGCGAGTTCAAGACGACGGTCGATCGCTACATCGCGGAGTTCGAGCGGCTCTTGAACGAGGTGTCGGAGGACGAGCGCGGCCAAGCCGTGGCGCGCAACTATCTCACCTCCGACACCGGCAAGGTCTACACCATGCTGGCCCACGCGGCGGGCCGCTTCGAGTAGGCCGCGGCATTGATGAGTCAGAAAAGGGCGCACACGCGCCCTTTTCTTTTGCGCGCGAATAAGGCATCGCGGCCTGCATGGACTTTTCCCTCGATGTCCGGACCGAGCGCTGGCCGATAGCGGGCAGCTTCACGATCTCGCGCGGCGCGAAGAGTGAAGCTGAGGTCCTCGTCGCTGAGGTGAGCGACGGCATGCATGCGGGTCGCGGTGAGTGCGTTCCCTATGCGCGCTACGGTGAGACGGTGGCGGGTGTCGCCGCGGCCGTTGAAGCGATGCGCGGGCCCCTTGCGGGCGGTTTGACGCGGCAGCAGCTCCAGCACGCGATGCCTGCCGGCGCAGCGCGCAACGCGCTCGATTGCGCGCTGTGGGATTTCGAGGCGAAGGCCAGCGGCTGCCCGGTACACATGCTCGCTGGCCTGCCAGCGCTGCGTCCGCTCGTGACCGCCTACACGATTTCGCTCGGCACTCCTGAGACGATGGGCGATGCGGCGCGGAAAGCGTCAGCGCGAAAGCTTCTGAAGGTGAAGCTTGGCGGTGACGGCGACCCGGAGCGCATCCGCGCGGTGCGGGCCGCGGGGCCGCAGGCTGAGCTTATCGTGGATGCGAACGAAGCGTGGCGGCCGGAGAACCTCGGCCGAAACCTTGCGGCTTGCGCCGAGTGCGGCGTCACCTTGGTGGAGCAGCCGCTTCCAGCGGGCGACGATGCCGCGCTTGCGTCGATCGCACGCCCGATGCCGCTGTGCGCCGACGAGAGCGTGCACGACCGCGTCTCGCTGGCGGAGCTCGTCGGCAAATACGACGTCGTGAACATCAAGCTCGACAAGACCGGCGGCCTGACCGAAGCACTTGCGATGGCAGCCGAAGCGGAACGGCTCGGCTTTGGCATCATGGTCGGCTGCATGGTCGCGACCTCGCTGTCGATAGCGCCTGCGGTGCTGGTCGCGCAGCGCGCCCGCGTCGTCGATCTCGATGGGCCGCTCTTGCTCGCGCGCGACCGCGAGCATGGCCTGCGCTATGAGGACAGCCTGGTCTGTCCGGCGTCCTCAGCGCTGTGGGGATGAGTTGCGCACGAATCGTGCCGCGAGAAGCACGAAGGCCCCTCCTGCGGCGGCTGCCACCGCCATCGCCGCATAGGCGGCGGTTCCGCTCGCGCCATAGAGGACGCCCGCAAGTGCCGAGGCTGCCGCCATCGCGAGGCTGCCTGCGGTCGAGACGTCCCCCTGCGCGGCGGCGCGGCTTCGCTCCGGGGCATGCTGGGATAGAAACATCATGGTGCCGAGGTGTGTTGCGCCGAACGACAGCGCGTGCAGCAACTGCAGCGGAAACAGCAGCGCGGCCGGTGGGTCGAAGGTCATCGCGCTCCAGCGCAGGATTCCACCCAGCGCACCGATCAGGATGAGCGTCACGGGCCCGATCCGGTGCGGCAGGCTTCCTGCGAAAGCGAAAAGGACAATCTCGGCGACAACACCGAGTGCCCAAAGGATGCCGATGGTCACGCCATCATATCCCTTGGCGGTCCAGTCGAGCGTCGAGAAGCCGTAGTAGACCGCGTGGCTCGCCTGGATCAGGCTTGCCGCGGCCGTGATGGCGAGAAATGCCGGCTGGCGCAGATGGCTGTGCGGGCCGGCGCTGCGCGGCGCGCTCTCCTCGCGCATTGGCGGCAGCAGCATCGCCGCGCCCGCTAGCGCACAATTTCCTGCGCAGATCACCCAGATCAGATTTCCGGGCGCGAGCCGATCGAGCAGCACGCCACCCGTCAGGTTTGCCGCGATGAACGCGACCGAACCCCACAAGCGCACCGGTCCGTAGGCCTTGCCGCGCAGCGCCAGGCCTTTCAGTCCGTAGGCGTCGGTGAGCGGCAGGACCGGTGCGGAAACGAAGGCGAGCGTCACGGCTGCCATCAGGATGAGCGCAAAGCCGCTCGCAGCCCCCAGGGCGGCGATTGCGACGACGCTGGCGAGAGTCGTGACCACGATCCCGGCCCGCAGCGAACCGTAGCGGTCGGCGATGCGCGTTCCGACCGGCGTGCCGAGGACACGGACCGCCTGCATGGCTGCGAGCACGAACCCGATCGACGCAGGATCGAGCCCGCGCGCCGTCAGCCACACCGGGAACAAAGGCAGATGCCAGCCGACGATGAGGAAAAACGCCGCGTAGACGAGCGCCAGCCGCCACGCAAACGAGTCGTTAACGATTGTGGGATTGCTTCTGGCCATTAAACTGATTGCGACGATTCGTGCGGTATTTGTCGCATCGGTTTTCCCACAATCCGACGGACAATGGCCAACCTTCCCGTTCCCGCCCCGATCAGCGAGGCCGACTACGAGGCGATCGAGGCGGCCGTCATGGAGACGGCGCGAGGGCGCTGGTTCCTCGCCGAATACGCGCGGCGCAACCGTAATGCCGACACGACGATGCTGCTCAAGGCGCTCGACCGCATCGAGGCGGCGGTGCGCGGTGAGCATTCGGTCGAGCCGGTCGACCGCATCCGCTTCGACCTGGTGGAGATGTCCAAGGCGATCGCGCGCACCAAGACCGAGATTGCCGCAATCAAGCCGGACGCCGATCACCACGGCAAGTTCGGCGAGGCGACCGAGGAACTCGACTCGGTGGTGCAGGCGACGGAAGCCGCGACCTCCGACATTCTGGAATGTGCCGAGCGCATCCAGGAGATCGCCTGGACGCTGCGCGAGCAGGGGCTCGATGCAGCGGTGTGTGACCTGCTCGATACCAAGGCGACGGAAGTCTACACCGCCTGCTCGTTCCAGGACCTGACCGGCCAGCGCACCCGCAAGGTGATCGGCGTGCTGCGCTATCTCGAAGGCCGCATCAACGCGATGATCGCGATCTGGGGTCTCGACGGTGCCATGGCGGCCGAAGCCGCCGAGAAGCGCGCCGTGGATGCCGGCAAGGCGCTGCTCAACGGGCCGGCGCGGCCGGGGCAGGGGCTCGATCAGGCCGACGTCGACATTGTGATGGGGCCGGCCGCAGTCTCGTATCCGGAGGACATTGAGGCGCCGGTCCAGTTCGACGAAGCGCCCGTCATCGATGCGGCAGCTGAGGTGCCTGTGGCGGAATTTTCAGTGCCGGCGGAGCCGCTCGCGCTTGCGGACAATCAATTCGAGGAAATCGCAGTGGAGGCGGAGCCGATGGTGATCGAGGTGCCGCAGTTCAAGCCGCGCGCCTCAACAGCCAGCGATCCGCTCGAGTCGTTCATGGCACTGAGCGCGGAAGAGAAGATCGCGCTGTTTACGTGATGTCATTCCGGGGCGCGCCGAAGGCGCGAGCCCGGAATCCATAAACACAGGTCTCTCGATACGGACAGTATTGTGGTTATGGATTCCGGCCCTCGCTTCGCGCGGCCGGAATGACCGACGTGGTTATGCCACCAGCCTGTGAAACAGCTCCGCATCGACGTTGCCGCCG
>Ga0310810_10011840_pt1 | contig 10209 bp, 9 predicted proteins | sample NCmetagenome_FD_207641 | JGI IMG/M metagenome (GOLD analysis project Ga0310810, IMG submission 207641) | Soil microbial communities from experimental microcosm in Duke University, North Carolina, United States - NC | ecosystem: Engineered > Artificial ecosystem > Soil microcosm > Unclassified ...
TGGCGCTGCTCAAGCAACTTCATGCCGAAGGCCGCACCATCATTCTGATCACCCACGCTGAGAATGTGGCACAGCATGCAAGTCGCATCGTACGCATTCAGGACGGCCGGATTCTCGAGGACAACGGTGCGGCGAATGAACGCGCCGCCGCTACGGCGGTAAATGACCGTGATTTGAGCAAAGGGGTGAGCCTCGCCGCGAGCATGCAAGAAGCGCTGGTCACCGCCTGGCGTTCGCTGCGCGTCAATCTTTTTCGCACTGTCTTGACCTTGCTCGGTATCATCATCGGCGTTGCCGCCGTGGTCGCCATGTTGGCGGTGGGTGAAGGCAGCCGGCAGAAAGTCCTCGATCGAATCAGCTCCTTCGGCACCAATCTCATGCTGATTCGTCCCGGCGCTGCCGGCATCCGCAACACCGGCGACATTGCGACACTCGTGCCGGACGATGCGGCCGCCATCAAAACGCTGCCCAACATCGAAGCGGCTTTGCCCGAGCGCAGCGGCCGCGCGACGGTACGACTCGGCAACATCGATTATCAAACCTCGGTGCAAGGCACCGGTGAGGATTTTCCCTCGGCGCGGGATTGGCCGGTGGCCGAAGGACAGTTCTTCAATACCGACGACATGAAGCACTACGCCGCCGTGGTCGTGCTCGGGCGCACGGTGGCGAAAACGATGTTCCCCAACGGCAACAGTCCGGTGGGTAAGTACGTGTTGCTCAAGAACGTGCCGTTTCTGGTGACCGGCGTCATGACCGAAAAGGGAGCATCGCCCAACGGCAGTGATCAGGACGATGTGATTTTCGTACCGATCACCACCGGGCTGGTGCGGCTCTTCGGCAAGAATTACCTGAGCAGCATCACGATCAAGGTCAAAGATTCCACGGATATCGAAGCGACCCAGCAGAGCGTCGAAAATTTGTTGCGCGACCGCCACAAGACTGAAGATTTCAGCGTCCGCAATATGGCGTCCTTCCTGCAGGCGGCGATGGAAACTCAAGATACGTTTACTTTGCTCCTCGGCACCGTCGCTGCCATTTCATTGCTGGTGGGCGGCATCGGTGTAATGAACATCATGCTCGTGAGTGTCGTCGAGCGCACTCGTGAGATCGGGATTCGCATGGCGACCGGCGCGCGCATGCGCGATATCCTGCTGCAATTCAACATCGAAGCCGCCGTGGTCTGCGCCGCCGGAGGAGTTCTCGGGATCCTCATCGGGATGGCCGCCGGAATGGTTCTACGCTACAGCGGCATGGCGGTCATCTTCTCAATTACACCGGCAGTCTTGGCTTTTGCGTGTGCGTCCGCGACGGGATTGATCTTCGGGTATTTGCCCGCGCGTAAAGCGGCTCAGCTCGACCCGGTGATCGCGTTGGCTTCGGAGTGAGGTGAATTATGCGCAAATCATTCGTCAGCGGCACGATGGCTCTTTCTCTGGCGCTATCCGCTTGCAGCCTGGCGCCGAATTACCAGCGGCCGGAGATGGCCATTCCTAATGGGTGGTCGACTGTCGCGGGCGTTGGCCTCAACCCCCAGCCAAGCACCACGCCTTTTTGGCAGGAGTTCGGCAATACCGATCTCGATCGTCTGGTGGAAACCGCCCTCGCGCAGAATCTCGATCTCGAGGTGGCACTGCAGCGGATCGATCAGGCGCGCGCTCTCGCCAAAGTTGCGGCGGCCCCGCTCTATCCAACAGTCGACGCAAGCGGCTCGGCCTCGCAGACCTTTCAAAACTCGAAGGACGTTCACTCGGTTCGCGGCGGCGGCAGCATCAGCTACGAGCTCGATCTTTGGGGCAAAAACCGCAACCAGGCCAAGTCGGCAGACTATAGCGCCGACGCAGTTAAGTTCGACCACGATGCGCTAAGTCTCGTGGTGACCTCCGACGTCACCAACTTTTACACCCAGCTCCTGAGCCTGAACGACCGGATTCGCATCGCCGAATTTAATCTGAAGAACGCTGAAGAGATTCTGCGCATCACCGAAGCGCGTTTTGCTCAGGGGAGCCTGTCGGGACTTGAAGTCTCGCAACAGCGAGTCGCGGTGAATAATTTTCGTGCGGCTCTGTCAGCTCTGGTGGAGGCGCGTAGCATCACCGGTAATGCATTGGCGATTCTGCTCGGCAGAGCGCCGCAGGACCTGACTCCCCCGACGGCCGAACTCGCGACCTTAAATATGCCTCAAGTAAATCTGACGCCGCCCGCGACATTGCTCACCGCTCGGCCCGATATTCAGAGCGCCGAGGCGAGCTTGCGCGCCGCCAATGCAGATATCGGCGTGGCACGTGCAGCATTTTTTCCATCACTCACGCTCGGGGTCGACACCGCGATCGCCGCCGGATTCGGCGGTCCCGCGGCGGCGGCAACATCGCTGACATCGAGTTTGCTCGCTCCGATATTTACTGGGGGCCGGCTTACGGGAAATCTCGAAAGCGTCACCGCGCGTCAAAAACAACTCGCCGCGCAATATCAGAAGACGGTTCTCGTCGCCTTCCAAGAGGTCGAAGACGCGCTCGCCGCGTTCAAGAACAACAACGAGCAGGCAGCACTTTCGGTTGAGTCGGTAAAAGAATCGCAAAATGCCTATGACATCGCTAAAGCGCGCTTCGACGCCGGCGCTATCGATTACCTGACACTGCTCGATACGCAGCGGAGCCTTTATCTACAGCAGGACAACCAGATCTCGAACCGGCAAGCACAGCTCCAGTCCTTCGTCCAGCTCCGTAAAGCCCTGGGCGCGTAACCAATGCGCCTCGGTCTGACAAAAAGGCAACCGCAGGGTTGCCTTTTTGTATTTTTAGCGCTGCTAATTATTATCTGTCCACGGAAGGGTTAAAAAAGAGTTTGGGGTTCATACCGGCGGAAGCCGGTATCCAGGTGTATCGAATTTCGCCACTAGCAGCCCGACCAAAAACCATTCACAATCAACTCTTGGCGCTCTGCGCGCCCGAACCATGACAGCAAGGGAGATTTCGGCATGAAGAAAATAGTACCTATTGCACTCATTTTTATGGCGGGATGCGCGGCGCCGCGTCCATACACGCCCCAACCGATCGATAGTGGAATCGCCCCCCCGCCGAGTGAAACGCGAACCGTCCCAACACCGACGGAAAACAAGACGACCAACACGCTTAGCCGCGACGCGTCCGATTGCGAGCGTCAGGCAGCGCTTTCAACCGCCGGCAGTAAAGCGGAAGCTTTCAACAATTGCATGAAAGCTCGCCGAACGCCGAACTGATGCGGTGCGCAGCTCGGAATTACGAGCTCGACGCTGCTGATCAGTCAGTGATTAGCGATGACCTGCCGTTGGTCAGCACTGCGCAGCCCCAGGTAGCGTCACGAAACCCAATTTCGCAAAACGAGCTCTTGCGGCGTTGTTTTCACGCCGTCCCGCGCATTGATGAGCATTGGGAATACAGCGCCGAGAAAGATGATGCCAACCTTGGAAGACGGCGCGCTCATGAACATAGGATTGATGCGCAAAAAGGGGATCGGATTGTAAGGGCTCAACGCCCCACCCATAAACTCCCATAGAGTGAGAAAAAGAATCACCGCGACGGATCCTAAGATCTTTTTTTCCTGATTGAGATAAAACTTGTAGAGATTAGATGCGTCAGCTATTTTGACGTCCAATAGCACTTCTTCAGCCATTACATTTTGCTCAGCCATCGTTTTAACCGTCCGTGTTTTTCACGTCGAAATTCGAACGAGACCTCTTCGCTCGCTCGCACTGCCTGAAAGTGAACGCCGATGTCGGTTAATTCAGATTTGTCTTTCGTTGCCGTCAATATTCTTAGCCTCCCAAGTTTTCCCGAATAACTGGAGCCGATGTCCTTCACCCCGATTTTCTCAATGCAGCGATTCTATCCTCTGTTCCCGGGTGGGTGGACAAAAAACCACCACCACTATCGCCTCCTGCGCTCTGCATCAGCCACGTCAGTGTGTCGATCATTACCTCTTTGGAATAACCGGCCCGACGCAAGATCTCGACACCGTGACGGTCCGCTTCGAGCTCCTCTGAGCGGCTATAGCTATTTGCAATGAGCGCGCCTGCGATCGGGGTAACCGCGCTGCTGCCCGGTATGAACTGTTCGAGCAGAATCACGCCGATGTTGAGACCGATACCCAAAGTCTGTGCTCTGGCCACATGGCCAAGATCATCGTGGGCAATCTCGTGTGCCAGCACCCCTCTCAAGTGCTCATCGTTGGCTTTTTGAAGAAGACCGGTCGTCACTTGAAACTCGCCGCCCCCCGCACTGGCGGCGTTGATGTTCGGATCGTCAATCACGCGGACTCGTATCTCGTTTAACGGGCGCGGGTTATTCGTCGCGCGGAGCAGCGGCGTCATGATTTGCTGCACTCGCTCGGCCTGCTTCGCATCCAGCGGCCGGCTGGTCGAAGAACGCGGTGTTTGTTGTGGCGCGGGGCCGCGCGATGTCTCCAAGGCGCAGCCGATTGGCAATCCAATGCAGATCAAAATTGCTATTGTCCGAAGGAGCATCATAGTCGGTAAGCGGCTCGATCAACGCCGGTGGTAAATCGGACCACCGTCCCAAAGAAATTGCCGACTCAAATCGTTCGCGATCGAGAAATCGCCCCTCAATCTTGACGTAATCGCCGACCCGAAGTCAGGCTTACTAAAAATGTTTTTAGAATCTCAGGGGTGAAACCGCACGCCTCAAACATGCTCAACGATACACGGTTCGAGTTACACATTACTGTCTAATAAAAGACCCATTCGAAAAGAAATGTCGTGAGGCCAGGACTCCTGCAAAAGGGCTCTTCCGCCGAATATCTATGGCCATATCAGCATCGGCACTACAATTTCTTCTTCACGGCGTCCGCCGCCTCTTGAGTCTTTTCGCCCGCCCGTTCAACGTCTTGGCCCAAACCGTGAACCGTGTTGCAAGCCAGGTTCATGGCCGAGAGGACCAACATCATTAGTGTCCAGAAGATTATTCGGCGCATTGTGTAGTTCCTCATTTTGGATTTCGTTTTATGACACCGATTAACTTACCGGAGTTCTGTCGTATCGAGCAGGTAAGCCTTGCCTGACCCCTGGACGACGGCGTCGTGCAAATGCTTCGTCCCACCCGGCCCGTCACCCGCTTGGCGATCCCACAGGCAGATAAATAGGCATCGTGCGCGCCACTCACGGCGCGCGAATCACCTCGTCGAGTGGACCGCATGGCTATCACGGTTCTGGGTATTCTGAATCAGAAATACCATCAGGAATGTGACGATCGTCGTACCCGTGTTGATGACCAATTGCCACATATCGCTGAACTTGAATATCGGGCCTGCGACGCCCCAGACTATGATCATCAAAGCGGCGATGATGAATGCAGCCGGATGGCCCGTGGCTCGTGCCGTCCACTTGGCGAAGTGGGAAAAAGGCATGGGGAATAAATCACGCTGTCAACTGCTTTCGGCGCGGTTCATTGCCGAGCGGCAGAGAGTTGATTTAAAAACTGTTCTCCCTGCCGCGAGCCATTGTTCATTAGCCAGTCAGGTGACTCCCAGCTATAGTTTGCCAACAATAGCTTTGCCGACCTTTTGCACCGCGTCACCGGTTTTCCGCCGTGCTTTTCCGCTTTTCTCCTGAAGTTTACCGGCGCTGCGCTCAGCTTCGCCTTTGGCTTCGAGTTTGGGATCCTTGATCAATTCCCCAGCTTTGTCCTTGATCGCGCCAGAAACTTGTTTGCCCTTACCTTTGATCTCATCTTTGTTCCACATAACTGTCTCCTTTTCAGCGTTCTGATCCTTACGTCAAGGATCGGTTATTCATGTTACTGATGGACTTTTCAATTATCGGTCAGGTTGCAATACGTTGCTGTCCAATAGTGGACGACATCTAAGAATAATCTTTGCTCCAATACTCTCGCGGGTGAGGCGAGCAGCTTGCTCTGAGCGGGTATTCAGTCATCGAGTCGAAAGAAGGTACAACCATAGGTGACAACCGACAGTGGCGCCGACAATTCCTATTATCATCTCAGGCGCACTAGGCTCCGCCCCTAAGATCTGCACGTATTGATGTTGGCCTGCCATGTTTCCTATCAACCAACCGACAACTCCTATCAGTACAAGCCAAATGATTGCGTACATGAACCCTCTCCGTCTTTGCAGTCGCGACCAAACTGTTTTTCCCTTTCCTAGTGAACTGGGGTGCGCTATTGACCTAGACTCATGAGCAGAAACATCAACTTTAATCGTTTCACTTCAACCTCGTCAGTTGGACCGGCGCGACGCGAGTCAATCCTAAATGCCTTTTGGTGTGACCTTAAGTCATCGCGAAAGGAATTGCGGTGCAATACTGGACAATTTTGCAAAAGAATTATCGCGCGGCGCGCTGCGACATCCGGCCGATTCTATGGTTGCGGTTGATTTGTCGCGCTCCCGTCCCTGAATGGCACCGAAAGCACCGACGATTCTCCCTTCGCGATCGAATCGCCTGCCAGATAATCACTAATGTTCTTTTCCATTTGCGCCGGAAATGTCGGCGCAGGCCCTACTAACTTTTCGCGGTAAACTCTGAGCATGAGTTCTTTGAACACCGGCAGCGCAACCCTGCCGCCGGTCTCCTTGAGTCCAAGAGAACGGTTATCGTCGAAACCTATACGCACGGCGATGGTAATCCCTTCGGGACCGTAAGTTGAGCCGACGAAGAGCGCATCCCTAAACTCATTAGTCGTCCCGGTCTTGCCCATAACCGCGATCGGGAAAACGTCGGAGTCAAGCGCATGAGCGGTGCCGGTGGGAATGCGCACGACACCACGCAGGCCTTCCTGAATGAGCGCAAGCGCGGAGTCGTCGACATCGAGCCCGGGGCGTTGCATCTCTTTATCGCCCGCTACCTCACCCGAACCTCGGATGATTTTTCGGATCAGATAAGGCACTGCGAGGATACCCGACGCCATGGTGCGGTACGCGTTGGCGAGTTCCAGCAAATTCACTTCGGACGCGCCCAACGCCGTAGCGGCGTAGGGGTGGAGCCGCGTCTGGATCCCTAAGCGCAGCGACGTCTGCAAGACGCTGGCAATCCCGATTTGGTCTGTGAGCCAAATCGCCACGGCGTTTCTGGATTCTGCGAGGGCCTCGCGAACCGGAATCATGCCTCTGAATTGATCATCGTAGTTTGAGATCCATTTCGTATTCTGCTTTTCTCCGTCCGGAACACCGATCGGTTCGTCGGGAACAATGGTCTCAAGATTAAATCCTCCCTGTCGAAAAGCAGCGAGATAGACGATGGGTTTCATCGTCGACCCAGGTTGCCGGCGGGATTTCGAAACGCGGTTAAAGTCGCTGTACACGGCGGAGCGGCCTTGATAGAGCTGACGACCGCCGGCCTCGGCGAGGATGCTCGCGTCGCGGTTCCTTAGCACGACAACGGAACCCTGGGTCAGCCCTTTGGCGGTCGGGTGTCTTTGCTCGTAAAGGTCGAGACCGTGCTCCAGTACCTCATTGACAAGTTGCTGCATCCGAAGATCCACCGTCGAGTAAACCCGAATACGTCCCTGCAGGAGATCTTCAACTCCGAGGTCTGCGTTCCGGCCTTTGAGATCCTGAAGGATAGCTCCAAGGACCGCGGGCGCCTGAAGCATCTTGTCTTTGCGCCGCGCGATCACTTGAATCGGGCGCTGCTCGGCTGAATTCACACCGTCCGGGGAAATGAAACCGTTTGCCGCCATAAGCGCCAAGGTTTGGCTTCTGCGACGCAACACCCTTGAGGTGTCCTTCGCGTTGGGCGCGTAGTAACGAGGCGACTTGGCGATGCCCGCAAGGAGCGCTGCGTTGCCAGCGTCATCGGCGGTGAACGTGTCGAGAGACCGTCCGAAATAGTATTCCGCCGCCGCTGCAAACCCGTACTGGCTGTTTCCCATGTAAATGAAACTCGCGTAGCGGGCGAGAATTTCTTCCTTAGCGCTGCGTTTCGAACCGAAACGATTCTGCATCTCTTCTTCGATCCACAATGAGAGGCGAATCTCCTCCAGCTTGCGAACCAACATGTTGACGGTCCGCGCGCCGAGCACGTAAGACGGCACGCCAGATAAGAGTCCGCCATGCCGAAGCTGGCTGCTGTTTTCTCGAGCCGTTAGATTTTTAAGAAAATACCCTCGCACAAGCTGTTGGGTGATCGTTGATCCGCCTTGCGGGAACAGCACTTTGTCTTGCCGTCCTAAGCCCACAATACGTGCGACCAGAGCTCGCATTCTGACTTTGCCCAGCAGGCGAGGAATTACCGAATAGTCAACGCCGCTATGCGAGAAGAAACGTTTGTCTTCCGCAGCGATGATTGCGTCACGGACAATCCGAGGGAGCTCCTCGTACTTTGTGAGCCGCCGGTGCTCTCTTGCCAGTTCTATGAACGGCTGGCCGTTGGCATCGTAAACGGTGCCGATGGTAGGAAACTCAAAGCGGACAAATGGCTCAATGTCAGGCAGCGCGGTTCGATCAAAATAGACGTAATGGATTCCAACTGTAATGAGAGCGGCTGTAAAGACTGTTGCGCCAATGGCAAAGTACCGGACACTCCTCCCCCAATTAAGTCTGCCTAAGCGGGTTAGAACGATCCTACAAGCGGCCGCGGGCGATCTTCCTTGCGAATGTCTCAACCAAGGAAGATCAAGCGCCCTGTCCCAGCGAACGTCTGGATTACTCTTTCGTGCGCCGGCCGCAGCGAAACCAATGACCAGCAGACCGGCGCTCAGAACAACAAAAAGAAACATCAGCGACCAAAACAACATAGCCTGTACTCTCCGGTCCCTGACGATCTGTTACACTGCAGGTAGATTGGACAGCCATAGGGATTCGTCGCCGCCACAGCTATGCGCGGTTCTCTGTAAGGATTATCGAAGCTAAAGTACGCGCACGCCTTATGCCACAACTTGTAACCGAATCCTATGGCTGCTTTTCTTTCATCGTACGAACGAACTCGGCGAAAAGATGATCGCGCAATGACGCGATCGAACTGGGACCGGTAGTTATTGACTACGCTAATGTCTTCAATGACCAGGGTCGTAGATCCATTGTTTGTCGATGTTATGGAGTTTGTGGTTGATCGTTACAGGGGGCCGGTGATCGCTGACGATCTTGGTGTCCACCTGCGCATAGTCCTGATCCTCCCTCTCGCGCGTGTAGAGAATATTTTGACTGGTATAGGATTCAATGTTACTCAGTTTCAATCACGGTAAATTCCCTTCGCCGCCGCTCGTTATTCTTTTTATGACTTTAGTTGAACGACAGCAGGATTGCGGTCTAATATTGAACCGCTTTGAAAATATTAATGGTCATAGGCCGGTCGGTCTGCCTGCGCCTGCACGTGTGAGACCCCGGATGCCGATGCTCGAATCTCGACTTTCTGGCCATGACTCGGATCGGAGCTATCGGCGCGTGTGGCAGCCTGTGAGACTAACAATAAATTCACTGCCGCTGGATCAGCGCAGCATAAAGTTCAAAAGACTCTTGATGGTGAGACGTGGGCTAACGCTGGAGTGAAAGAAGAAGAAGATAACATCGCTTAGTGACGTTCGATGCGCGAGACGGAGTGATCTAACTCAACGTGCGCACTCCAAAAACTCTATTTTTTGGTGCTGAGCATTTACTCGGTCAGATTTCGTCGGCCCTTATCGCTATCTCTTCTCCCCAAGGACGACGCGCACGTGATGCGTCGCACCGTCGTCGGCGAGCTGGATATACATACTGTTATTTGCGAGCAGTGCGCCATCGAGTTCAATAGACGACAATCCTCGTGTAACTCCCTGAGGGTTCTCGACGACGATTTCATAGCGCGATGAGTGATAGAGGAAGCTGATTTCAAAGCGCCGCCACGCGCGCGGGATGCACGGGTCGAGGTAAAGCCTTGTGCCCCGCAGATGGAAACCTAAGATCCACTCGATGCCTGCCCGATACATCCATCCCGCCGACCCGGTGTACCACGTCCAGCCGCCGCGTCCGACGTGCGGCGGTTCGGCATAAATATCCGCCGCGACGACATAGGGCTCGACCTTGTATCGATAAACACCAGCGCGGGTGCTCGCATGATTGATCGGATTTAACAGTGCGAAGAGTTCGCCGGCCTTGTCGCCATCGCCGAGCGCGGCGAAGGCGAGCACAGACCAGATCGCCGCATGAGTATATTGGCCGCCGTTTTCGCGAATACCCGGCGGGTATCCTTTGATGTAGCCCGGGTCGGGGCTCGCCTGGTCGAAAGGC
>Ga0310810_10011841_pt1 | contig 10209 bp, 10 predicted proteins | sample NCmetagenome_FD_207641 | JGI IMG/M metagenome (GOLD analysis project Ga0310810, IMG submission 207641) | Soil microbial communities from experimental microcosm in Duke University, North Carolina, United States - NC | ecosystem: Engineered > Artificial ecosystem > Soil microcosm > Unclassified ...
GGGCCGCGTGCTCCTCGGTCAGGTATTCCTCCAGCTCCTCGCGGATGGCCCGCGCCGCCGCGGGGCTCGCGCCGCCCGTCGATACCGCCACCACGAGCCGGCCGCGCCGGATCACCGCGGGCAGGATGAAGTCGCAGCGCGCCGGCTCGTCGGCGGCGTTGACCAGCACCGAGCGGGCGCGGCCGTCCGCGACGACCGCCCGGGTCACCGCCGTGTCGTCGGTGGCCACGAGCGCGAGCCGCTGGCCGTCGATGTCGCCGCCCCGGTACTCGCGCGCCCGGTGAAGCAGCCGCCCCTCGGCGGCCCAGCCCGCCAACCGTGCGGTCACGGTGGGGCTCACCACCGTGACCCGCGCGCCCGCGGCCAGCAGTCCCGCCACCTTCCCCTCGGCCACCGGGCCGCCTCCGACGACCAGGCAGGGGTGATCGGCCAGGTCGAGGAAGAGGGGATAGTACGCGCTCATGTTCACCGCTTGGCGGGCTCAACCGCCTCGCGACCCGGCGTGGGGGTCAGGCGCAGGTAGGGCGTGAGCGCCCGCCAGCCCGCCGGGAACTTGGCCCGCGCCTCCTCGTCGGAGACGGCCGGCACGATGATCACGTCCTCGCCCGGCTTCCAGTTCACCGGGGTGGCCACGCGGTGGCGGTCGGTGAGCTGGAGCGAATCGATCACGCGCAGGATCTCGTCGAAGTTCCGGCCGGTGGTCTGGGGATAGGTGATGAAGAGCCGGATCTTCTTCTTGGGATCGATCACGAACACGGTCCGGACGGTGTAGACCTCGTCGTGGGCGGGATGGATCATGCCGTAGAGGCCGGCCACCGTGCGGTCGGGGTCGGCGATGATCGGGAAGTTCACCGCGTACCCCTGCGTCTCCTGGATGTCGGCGGCCCAGCCCCGGTGCGAGTCCACCGGGTCGATCGAGAGCCCGATGGCCTTCACCCCACGCCGCTCGAACTCGGGGCCCAGCCGCGCCACATAGCCGAGCTCGGTGGTGCACACCGGCGTGAAGTCGCGTGGGTGCGAGAAGAGCAGGCCCCAGGCGTCGCCCAGCCACTGGTGGAAGCGGATCGGGCCGGCGGTGGTCTCGGCCTGGAAGTCGGGAGCGGTGTCACCGAGTCGTAGCGTCATGGTCGTCTCTCCTGTTCGGTCGGGTCGGTTCGGTTCTCAGCCGTCGATGCCGTGGGGCACCGGGCCCGCGGGGCTGTCCCGCGCCACCGCGACGACCTCGGCCCCGGCCAGGAAGGTCCGCAGCTCGGTGTCGGTATGGGCCGCGCAGAACGCGCGGAAGGTCTGCCCGTCGCGCCGCCCGACGAGATAGGCGCGCAGCAACCGCTCCACCGCCTCCGGCACGTGGGCCGCGGGCACGCGGTAGCCGATCGGCCGCGCTACCGACTGGTGCCGGCCCACCGCTCCGCCCACGCAGAAGTAGTAGGCGTCCACGAGGCGGCCGTCCACCTTCACCTTCTTGCCCTCGATGCCCATGTCGGCGATCCAGTGCTGGCCGCAGCTGTTGGGGCAGCCGGTGACGTTGATGCGCACGTGCTCCTCGAAGCCGGGCAGCCGCGCCTCCAGGTCCTCCACGAGCCAGCGGGCGAAGCCCTTGGTCTCGGTCAGCGCGAGCTTGCAGAACTCGCTGCCGGTGCAGGCCACGGTGCCCCGGCGGAAGGGCGAGCCGTCGAGGCGCAGCCCGGCCGCGGCCACGTCGCGCTCGAGCCGGGCCGCGCGGCCCGCCGGCACGTTCACCACGATCAGGTTCTGCATGCCGGTGGCGCGGAGGTCGCCCGAGCCGTGGCGGCTGGCCAGGTCCGCGATCGCCCGCATCTCGTCCGGGATCAGCCGCCCGCGCAGGATCGGCAGCCCGGCGTACACCAGTCCCGCCTGCTTCTGCGGATGAATGCCGACGTGGTCACGATAGGCCTCGTCCGGCAGGTCCTCGGGCACCCCCGGGTCTAGGCGGAACCCGAGCCGCTCCTCGAGCGCGGCCTGGAAGCGCTCGGCGGTGACGCCGTGATCCAGGAACAGGAACTTGAGCCGGGCCTTCTCGCGGTTCTGGCGCAGCACGTCGCTATCGCGAAAGATCTCCGAGACGCCCTTGACCACCGCCAGCGCCTGCTCCGGACGCACGAAGGCGTCGAGGCGGGGAGCCAGGTGCGGTCGGGTCGAGAGCCCGCCGCCGACCCGGAGCGAGAAGCCGACCCGCCCCGAGTACGGGTCGCGCACCGCGGTGAGGCCCACGTCGTTGATCTCGGGATACGAGCACCACGCGCGACAGCCGGTGATCGAGACCTTGTACTTGCGGGGCAGGTTGTAGAACTCAGGACTGCCGTTGACCATCGCGGTCGCGGCGTGCACCAGCGGCGAGGCGTCGAGAAGCTCGTCGCCGTCGAGGCCGGCGAGCGGGCAGCCGGTGATGTTGCGCGTCACGTCGCCGCAGGTGCCGAGGCTCGACAGGCCGCAGGCGGCGAGGGCCGAGAAGATCGCGGGCAGGGCCTCGATCCCCACCCAGTGGAGCTGGATGTTCTGGCGCACCGTGAGATCGGCGATGCCGCGCGCGTGGCGCTCGGCCAGGTCGGCCACCGTCCGCAGCTGGGTCGCGGTGAGAAAGCCGTTGGGAATGCGGATGCGCAGCATGAAGTACGGCACCGCGCGCCCCTCCCCGCCCTTGCCACCGACCGCGCCGACCCCGTCGCCCTGGGTGTAGATGCCCCACCAGCGGAAGTAGGTGCCGAGCCACTCGGGCGGGATCGAGCCGACCCCCTCCCGTGCGAACCGCTCGATCTCCGCGTACGCGCCCCACGGGTTCAGCTGCCGCTTGAGCCGCTCCACCCGCTGTGCCTTCGTCTCGGTTCCGGCTTCGCTCACGTCGTGTCCTCCCCCAGAAACGCGAAAGCCGAGGAGGACCGCGTTCCGCCGCGGCCCCCGCTCGGCTTTCGTCTCGATGCTGCGACTTGCGCCTTGTCTAGGAGTGCCTCACCCGACGTACCGGAGGGGTACGTCCACCCATGTTTTACAGCGGGGACACTTCGCGGCCACGTGCCCGGACGCCCGATCCACGCGGAGGATGGCGTTCTTCACGACCACGTCCTCCACGCCGGGCACGACGATCTTGGTCGCGCAGACCTGGCAGCGGATGGCGGGGAATGCGAAGGCCTCTCGAGTCAGGACCTGATGCACGGTCGAATAGTACTATTCCGACCGGCTATGTCAAGAACTTACTGCCGACCAGCGGCGGCTACCCCTAACGGCCCGAATTGACGAGCTGAACCTCTTGCCGTGGTAGCGGGCCCGCGATCCCGGCCGCGGCGAACCGCTCCACCAGGGTCCGGTAGATCTCGGCCTCGGCCACCACCACGTCGGGCACCTTCACCCAGGGGTTGACCCCGATCCGCACCCCGGCGGGCTCGATCTGCGCGACGCCGATCGCGGCGGCGGGCTGGGGCAGCACGCGAGGATTGGCGGCCAGGACCTCGCGGACCAGGGCCAGCACCGCGCCCAGGTCGGAGCCGTGGGCGACCCCGACCGACAGGTGCAGCTGCCGCATCGTCCCGAAGTTGTGCAGGATCTCGCCCACGATCTTGCGGTTCGGAATGATGATCCGGGATTGGTCGGGATGCACCAGCGTGGTCGAGAACAGCTCGATGGTGTGGACGTCGCCCTTCATGCCGACGATCTCGATGTGCTCGCCCACCCGGAACGGCTTGGTGAAGATGATGGTGAGCCCGGCGATCACGTTGCCGAGCACGCCCTGGAGCGCGATGCCGATACCGAGCCCGGCCACCCCGATGCCGGCCACGAGGGGAGCGATCTGGAAGCCGAACTTGTCGAGCGCGATCACCAGCGCGAACAGCAGCACCACCACTCTCACGACCCGCACCATCAGCCGTCGCATCGGCGGCTCGAGCGCCATGCGCGTGAGCGGCCGCTCGACCGCGTTGCCCACCCACCAGGCGGCCAGGAGCCCGACGAACAGGATCACGATCGCTCCGAGAACCTGGAACCCGTAGCGGATCGCGAGGTCCACGATCAGGTCTTGAGCGGGCATGCGCGCCTCCGGTTGAGGGTGAGGGCCGTGAGAAGACGGTCAGTCGTCGATCACTTCTCCTTGGTCAGGAACGAGTCGTTGCGGTTCTTCGACCAGCACGCCTCGTTGTGCTCGGAGCAGATGGGGCGCTCCTTGCCGTAGGAGATCGTGGTGATGCGGCCGGCCTCGATCCCGTTGGAGACCAGGTAGTTCATGGCCGACTTCGCCCGCCGCTCGCCGAGCGCCAGGTTGTACTCCGATGTCCCCCGCTCGTCGCAGTGGCCCTCGATCAGCACCAGCTGGTTGGGGTTGGCCTTCAGATACGCGGCGGTGGCGTCCAGCACCGCGGCGTCGGCGGGCCGGATGTCCGACTTGTCGAAGGCGAAGTAGATCGGCTTGAGCGCGTCGTTGGCCCGGTACTCCTTGGGCGGCGCCGGCGGCGCGGGCGCGGTGGTCGGCGGCACCACCGGGGTCGGGGCGACCGGCGCGGGCGCGGGGGCCGGTGGAGTGGGCGGCGCCACCGCGGCCGGCGGCGGCACCGGCGGCGGCGCGGTGGCGGCGGTCATCGCCGGACGCTTCGGACAGCCCGCGAGCAGCAGGGTGAGCGCGATGATCGGCAGCACCGTGGCCGCGGATCGGATATGTCTGATCGTCATCGGATGTCCTCCTTGATGGTCGCTACTTCTTCATGCGCTGCTCGAGGCCGCGCAGGAGTCGCTCGGCTTGATCGATGTTGCGGCGCGCGTTCGCGTGGGACGGGTCCATCTCGAGCACGAGCCGCCACTCCGAGATGGCTTCTTTCAGCTTCTCCTCCCGGTAGAACCGCACCCCCTGCGTGTAGTGCTGCTCGACGAGGCGAGTGCGCGCCTGCTTGAGGAGGGCGGAGGCGTCCTCGTAGTCGGGCTGCAGGCGGGTGAGCAGGGTCAGGCTCTGGATCGACTCCGGGTACTGACGGGCCTCCATCTGGCTCTTGGCCTGCCCGTAGAGCGCCTGCTTCTTGAGGGTCAGCCCCTCGCGGTCACCGGGCTTGCTCGTGAGGTACTTGTCCACCGTGCCGAGCGCATCCGGGTAATCGCTGCGCTCGAGGGCCTCGCGGGCCTCGGCCAGCAGCGGGTTGACCTCAGGCGTGTATTCCTCCTTCGGCCCGGGGGTGGCCGGCGACGGGCCCGGTGCGAGCGCCGGCCCCGGGCGTGGCACGTCCGGGGTGGGGATCGCGGCCACCACGGGCGGCGGCCGGCGGGCCTCGGGGTGCACGAACGGCACGCCCGGAATCTCCGGGATCTTGAGCGTGGTGCCGGGGGCCAGGCGCGGATTGGGCGGCAGCTGGTTGGTCTCCCAGATCACCTCCGACCGCGAGCGGTCGCCGTAGTAGCGCTGGGCCAGGCTCGACAGGGTGTCCCCCGCCCGCACCGTGTGGCTGACGAACTCGACCTCGCGGGTGTCGCTCTGCAGCGCCTCGAAGGCGGCCCGGCTCGACGGGTCGAGGGCCAGGGCGGCCAGGAACTTGCGCCGGGCCTCGACCTGGACCCCGCGCGCGAGCGCCTTGCGCCCCTCGTCGATGCGCTCGGCCACGAGCTGGTCGATCCGGGCCTGCAGCGCCCGCAGGGACTCGCGGGCCCGGGCGTCGGCCGGCGTGATCGTGAGCACGATCTTCCACTCCTCGGCGGCGCGGCGGAGCTGGCCGTCGCGCTCGAGGGCCTCGGCCTGCTGGCGGTGGCGCGCCGCGAGCGGGTCGCGCGCGATCGCCGCGGGCCCGGTGGGCTTGGACTCCTCGGAGGGGCCGGTCAGCCCGGCGCAGCCGCCGAGCGCCAGGCCCAGCGCCGCCGCCGCGAGCAGCCGCGACCGGGTCCGCCTCACCGGAGGTTCTCCTCCTGGAAGACGTTCAGGTTCTTGACGAAGTCGTCGAGCGTCATCTCGGAGTAGATCTGGCTGCGGTGTGCGGCGAGCGGCCGGACGAACGAGGCGTTGCCCTGGCGGCGCACCGAGAAGGCGGCGATGTAGCCGTGCTCCTTGACCTTCGGCAGCAGGCCTTCCTCCCAGCGCCCGTAGGGATAGGCCAGGATCTGGCTGCGCCGGCCGAGGTTCTTGTTGAACAGGTCCTGGGGCTGCTCGAGCTCGATGTTCATCCGGCGCGCGTACTGGGCCTCGGTCTCGCCCTGCGCGCGCCGGAGGTCGGCGTGGGTCTTGGTGTGGGCCTGGATGTCGAAGCCGGCGGCGGTGAGCTCCCGCAGATCGTTCCACGAGAGCGCTCCGCGGCCCGCGCCGACCCAGTCGGTATAGATGAAGAGGGTGGCGGTGAAGCCCAGCTCCTTCAGCACCGGGAAGGCGAAGTCCTTGAACGAGCGATAGCCGTCGTCGAAGGTGAGCACCACCGCCTTCTGCGGCAGCTGCCGTCCGAGGCGGTTGAACTCGACGAACTCGCCGAGGCTCACCACCCGGTAGCCGTTGGTCTTGAGGTAGGTCATCTGCTCGCGGAACGACGCCGCGGCCAGCACGAGGCGGCCCTTCGCCTGCTCGCCCAGGTTGTGGTAGGTGAGGATCGGCACGATCTGGTAGCCGCCCGGCGTGACCCCGGCGGGGTTCCACGGCCGGCGGGGGATGACGACCTCCTGGCCGGGGGAGAACGCCTGCTGCCCGGAGTAGTCCTCGATCATCCACGCCCGCTCGGGGCCGCCCAGGTAGCGCGCCGCGAGCGTCCCGGGCGTGTCGCCGGGCTGGGCGAAGGTGACCACGAAGTCCTCGGACTCGTAGGCGGCGGGGCGGGGGCCGGGTCGGGCCGGGGGCCGGGCCGCGCCGGGAGCCGGCGTGGGCTCGGGCGCGGCGGTGGCACAGGCGCCCAGCAGCAGCGCCAGCCCGCCCACCGCGAGGGAACGTCCGCGCGCGCGTCGAGTCATCATCCCCATATCCTACGCGACCGGGCGGAGAACCGAATCAAACTACGGGGGCCAGCCGGAGCACCTCGTAGACCTCGACCTCCTCTTCCTTGCCCTTCACGCGGATGCGCCCGAGCGGGCGCGCCTCGACCAGGTCGCGCACGCGCTCGTAGGTGCGGTGGCTGATCAGGATCTGGCCGGGCTTGGCGTTGGACTCGAGGCGCGCGGCCAGGTTCACGCTGTCGCCGATCACGGTGTACTCCATGCGGTCCTCGGTGCCCACCGTGCCCGCGACCGCCTCGCCCGCGCTCACCCCGATGCCGACCGCGATCGGCTCCTTGCCGTCGCGGGCCCGACGCTCGTTCAGGCCGACGATGCCCTCCTGCATGGCGAGCGCGGTGCGGATGGCCCGCGCCGAGTGATCGGGATGGGCCAGGGGAGCGCCGAACACCGCCATCACCGCGTCGCCCAGGAACTTGTCGAGGGTGCCGTCGTGCTTGAACGTGGTCTCGATCATCAGGTTGTAGAAGTCGTTGAGGAGGAGCACGACCTCCTCCGGGCTCAGGCGCTCGGAGAGCGGGGTGAAGCCGCGCACGTCGCAGAAGAGCACGGTGACTTCCCGCCGCTCCCCGGTCAGCGCCATGTTCTCCGGGTTCTTGAGAATCTCCTCGACCACCTCCCGCGCCACGTAGCGGGTGAACGCCCGCTTGATCATCTCCTTCTCGCGCAGGCTGCGGGCCATGCGATTGAAGGAATCGGTCAGCACGCCCAGCTCGTCGCGCGAGGCCACCGGCAGCGCGATGTTGAAGTTGCCGGCCGCGATGGCCCCGGTGGCCTGCACGAGGCGGAAGATCGGGCGCGAGAGGAGGGCGGCGAGGCCCACCGCCCCGCCGAGCCCGGCCAGGACCATGATCAGGGTGATCAGCAGCGCCTGGTTGCGCGCGCTGGCCAGGGCCGCGGTGATGGCCTCCTCGCTGAAGCCGAGGTAGAGCGCACCCACCGGCACCCCGCTGTAGACCAGCGGCACCGCGAAGTCGATGACCCGGCCCTGGGGGGTCTTGTAGGTCTGGACCAGCAGCCGGTCCTTGAGCGGCTCGAGCCCCTTGGGGCGCTCCACCTCGCTCTTCACCGCGGCCCGGGGATCCGAGTGGGCGAGGACCCGCCCGTCGTGATCCGCGACGATGACGTAGGAGACGTCGGGGTCCTTCATGGCGTCGGTCACGAGCACGCCGAGCGTCAGGTCGTCGCTGGTGAGCAGCGGGGTCTTGGCCCCCGCCGCGAAGTTCTCGGCCATGGTGAGCCCGCGCTTGGTCATCTCGGCGGTGAGGCTCTGCTGCTGCTGGCGGAGGAGGAAGAGCCCGACCAGCGCCACCGTGAGCACCACCAGCGCGGTGATCAGCAGGCTCAGCTTGATCTTGAGCGGCACTCGGATCGCCGCGTGCTCGGGCGGCGCGGATGCGGCCGGCTCCGACGCGGTCGGGACCGTCGAGTCGCTCGCGGAGGCCTCCATGCTCACCCGGCCCTACAGTCCATGGAGGGGAAAGATCTTGTCCTGGATCTCCCCCACCTGGCGGCGCGCGTACTCCTCGGCCCACCGGCGCGTGTCGTCGGGCAGCTTCTCGGCCGGATCGCTGAGGGTGGGTCGCGCGAGACCCAGGCGCTGCATGTCCGCGTGGCTCTCGGGCGGCAGCGCGTCGGGCAGCTCGACGCCGTTCATGGCCGCCCACGCCGCCGTCCACGCCCGCGCCACGTTGGCGAGGTCGTAGCCGCCGCCCCCCAGCGCGACGACTCGCGGCGCGAGCGGCAGGAGCCGCCGCACCGCCCGCGTGAAGCCCTGCACGGTGAGGCTCAGGTGGGTGAGCGGATCGGTGCGATGCGAGTCGATGCCGAGCTGGATCACGAGCGCGTCGGGCCGGAACGCGGTCACCAGCGGCGGCACCACCGCCTCGAACGCCGCCTCGTAGACCGCGTCGTCGGTGAGCGGCTGCAGCGGCAAGTTCACCGCGTAGCCGAGGCCGTCGCCTTCGCCCATCTCCACCACGAAGCCGGTGCCGGGGAAGAGCCGGTCGCCGCGCTCGTGGGTCGAGACGGTGAGCACCCGGGGGTCGTCGTAGAACGCGAACTGCACGCCGTCGCCGTGGTGGGCGTCGATGTCGACGTAGGCGACCCGGAAGCCCCGCGCGCGCAGCCGCATGACCGCGAGCACCGCGTCGTTGACGTAGCAGAAGCCGGAGGCGCGCCCGGGCATCGCGTGGTGCAGGCCCCCCGCGAAGTGGAACGCGCGGGCGACCTCGCCGGCGGCCACCAGCTCGGCGGCGGCCAGCGAGCCCCCCGCCCCGAGCTGGGCCGCTTCCCACAGGCCGGGGAAGATCGGGTTGTCCCCGGGCCCGAGGCCGTAGCGTCCGGCGTGGGGCACCCAGTCGCCCGCGCTCACCGCGCGCAGGATCTCGATGTACTCGCGGGTGTGGAAGCGCGCGATCTCCTCGATCGACGCGGCCTCCGGCGCGAGCACCTTGGCGCCCGGCAGCGCGGTGAGGCCGTAGGCCTCCATGAGGCGCCAGGTCAGCCCGAGTCGCTCCATGCGGAGTGGATGCTCGCTCCCGTAGTCGAAGTGGCGCCACTCGTCCGAGTAGATGAGCGCGGTGGTGACGGTGGTCATGTCCGCGACCGCTTCCAGGCGCCGGACTTGCCCCCGGTCTTCTCGACGAGGCAGAGGTCGGTCAGCACGATACCCTTGTCCACCGCCTTCGCCATGTCGTAGACGGTGAGACCGGCCACCGCCGCCGCGGTGAGCGCCTCCATCTCCACCCCGGTCTTGTCCACCGTGCGGACGCGCGCGTGCACCGTGATCGTCGAGCGACGCGAGTCGAGCGCGAACTCCACGTCCACCCCGGTGATGCGCAGCGGATGGCAGAGGGGGATCAGGTCCGGCGTGCGCTTGGCCGCCATGATGCCGGCGGTGCGCGCCACCCCGAGCACGTCGCCCTTGGCGAGCTGGCCCGCGCGGACCGCGGCGAGCGTGGCCGCCTTCATCTTGAGGGTGACGCGGGCGGCGGCTTCCCGGACGGTCTCCGCCTTGGCGGAGACGTCCACCATCCGCGCCTCACCGGCGGGGGTGAAGTGCGAGAGGCCGCGGAACCCGGGCATATCCCGCGGCGGGGACATCGGTCGGGTGCTGGACCCGACTCAGACGTGGGTCGCGGCGCGCGCGTGCCGGAGGAGACTCTCCATCCGGTCTTTCGCGATGAGCTTGAGCTTCTTGAGCTCGCTCACACGCCACTGTTGGTCAGGGGAGAGGAAACCGCGCCCGTTCAGGTC
>Ga0310810_10011842_pt1 | contig 10208 bp, 7 predicted proteins | sample NCmetagenome_FD_207641 | JGI IMG/M metagenome (GOLD analysis project Ga0310810, IMG submission 207641) | Soil microbial communities from experimental microcosm in Duke University, North Carolina, United States - NC | ecosystem: Engineered > Artificial ecosystem > Soil microcosm > Unclassified ...
GCAGCGCTTCGACCGCATCCTGCCGTTCCTGCGTCGCGCTGCAGATCGTGTCGAACGCGCGGAAGTGCGCGGTCAGCGCGGCTTCGCCGTATCGCGCGCGCATCGCTTCGCGGAACATGTCGCCGATCTCGAGCGACTCCGACATCAGCATGGTCGTCTGGTTGGCGCAGCCGATCCGTTCGAGATCGCGGTCGGGATCGAATCCCGGCGAGACGGCCTGCGCAAACCGCTCGAGGAACCGGCCGCGGTCGCCGCCGTCGCGGATGTAGTCGCAGACGGCTGACGCTTCGTCGCGATCGAGCACGATGAGATAGCGGCCGTTCGGGTATTTCAACGCCTGCGACGCGGTCGCCCGCGTTTCCTCGTGCTTCACCTTTCCGTGAATGACGGACGTGAAGCCGTCCTGCGCGTAGCGGACCACGTTCTTCCACACGTTGAGGACCGATCCGCAGGTCGTGTCCACGAGGGTGCAGCCGCGCTCGGTCAGCCGCAGCATCTCGTCGACGGTGACGCCGAACGCCGGCAGGATCACGACATCGTCTGGTCCGAGTTCGCGAGTGCGCTCCCCGGGGTCGCTCAGGAACCGAATGCCGGACGCTCGCAGCCGGTCGTTGACGTGCGGGTTGTGGATGATCTCGCCCGTGAGGAACACCGCGCGTTCTGGAAACCGCGCGCGCGCCTGGTAGGCGTAGTCGACCGCGCGATCGACGCCGTAGCAGAAGCCGAATTCGCGGGCGAGGTGGACCGTCAGCCGGCCGGCGTCGTACCGGAAGTCGGATGCCCGGACGTCCTCGACACGGCGGCTGTGGTACGCCGCGGCGAGTTCGCCCGCCACGGCCTCTTTCATGTCGAGGCCCTTGCGGAAAATCAGAGGTTGGCTCGACCCCACGTTACTTGCGCGTTTCGAGGTCCCGCATATGAGGCGTCAGATCGTCCAGCGCCCGGAGTTCCTTCACACGAGGGCCGAGCGCTTCGGCGCCGTCGAGAAACTCCTCGTCGCCTTCCTTGAACGAAGCCGGACGGATGGCGTTGGCGCGCTGGCTCGCGTCCGAGACCGAGAAATGCGACAGCTGAGCGGGATCGTGCCGATCGAAGGAGCGGTCGACGACCTGGGCCAGCCCAACGCCGGCAATCAGGCCGGCGGCGGCCGCCACCATCCATCGGCGCATCGGCGACTGATTGCCAATCACGACACGCGGGGACCGTGGAAACGGAATTACACGGGTGGGACGGTCGAGCGCTTCGAGGCGACGGGCGATCTGCGCCTGCTGAGCGGCGAGACGTTCCGTCGTAAAGGCGCGATCCGCCTCGACGCGCAGTTCGTCGCTGATTCCTTCAATCCAGGCATGGTAGGTCTCGAACCGCTTGCGGCAGGCGGCACACGCCGACAGATGCGGATGATCGAGACCATCGGCCCACAAATGGACAAAGGTCCGGTCATCAAGATGTCCGCCGCCGAGGCGTTCAAGAAGTGACACGGCGTTTTCCTTTCTCATGCAGCAGGGCGGCCGGGCCCGAGTCCGACCCCAGCAACGCGCGCAGCTTCCGGATCGCCCGGAACAAGTGCACGCGGACGGTCGACTCGTTCAGGCCCGTGAGCGCGCTCACTTCCCGCGAGCTGCAGCCTTCGACCTGGCTGAGTACGAATACCGCACGCTGCCGCTCTGGCAGCCTGGCCAGCGCTTCGGCAATCTGGCGGCGGCGCTCCCGGGTGAGCAGGGCGTCTTCGGGCGACGGCCCTCCCGACGTGATCCGCTCGCTGATGTCCCGTTCCGCCGTGCCGTCCGCGTTCGTTCCCGTCGCGCTGCCGGCCAGCGACACCTGCCACCGCTGCCGCCGTTTTCGCGCCTTGATGCGATCCAGGCACCCATTGATGAGAATGCGCGTGAACCAGACGTCGAACGGCAGTTCTTCCCGGAACGTCGCCAGGTGCGAGTACGCCTTGACGAACGCATCCTGGACGGCCTCGTCCGCGTCGGCCGCATCGCGCAGATAGTGAAACGCGATCCGCGCAGCGCGCCGCTGATGCCGCGAGACCAGTTCCGCGAACCGATCGCGCGCCTCGGCGTGCCGTCCATCGGCCTGGAGCGTTTTGACGGCCGACGCCGTCCTGGCGTCCGCTTCCCGTGTGGCGGCGACGGCCGCTGACGTTCCTGACATGAGATACGCCGCTCACACGCCTGCGTTTACCTCACGCGGTCGTGCGAGACTCTTGTGTTCATTATAACGGTGTGGGTTTGGAATTCCGGGTCGCGGCTGACGGCTTGGGAACGGTGACCCAACCCTGAACCCTGAACCTTGCGGTTACACTTACCGCCGTGTCGCGCATCCTGGTAATCGACGATGACGAGGGCGTTCGCCAAAGCATGGGGCGGATGCTGCGTGGAGCGGGCTATGCGGTCGAGATGGCGGAAACGGGCGAGCAGGGGTTGGCGCTCGCGCGGGGCAATGCCTTCGACGTGATTCTCTCGGACATGCGCATGCCCGGGATTTCGGGCATCGACGTCCTGCAGCGGCTGCGCGAGCAGCGGGTCGATTCCGCATTCATCGTCATGACGGGTTTTGGCACCGTCGACACCGCGGTCGAGGCGATGAAGCTCGGCGCGGTCGACTTCGTGCAGAAACCGTTCTTCCGTGAAGAGCTGCTCATGCGCGTCCGCTCCGCCGCGGACCGTCGCCAGCTCGCACGGCAGGTCGACCTCCTGCAACGTGAGATCCGCGGAAGCGGGGCGGGCGCCGACGCGCTCGTGGGCGAAAGCGAGCCGATACGGCGCGTCAGGGAACTCGTCTCGCGTGCGGCGGCGGCTGAGGGCACCGTGCTCATCACCGGTGAAACGGGCACCGGCAAGGAGCTGGTCGCGCGTGCGATTCATGCGCAGAGCTCGCGCGCGGCACGTGCCTTCGTCGCGATCAATTGCGCGGCGCTGTCCGACTCGCTGCTCGAGAACGAGCTGTTCGGACACGCGCGCGGCGCGTTCACCGGCGCTGCCTCGGCGCGCGCCGGACTCATCGAACACGCTAACGGCGGGACGCTGCTGCTCGACGAAGTCGGCACCATGCCGGCGCCGCTCCAGGCGAAACTCCTTCGAGCGCTCGAGTCCGGCGAGGTACGGCGCATCGGCGAAAACGATCCGCGCCGCGTCGACGTCCGATTCGTCGCGGCGACGAACACGGATCTGCCGGCCGCAATCAACGCGGGGACGTTTCGCGCGGATCTGTTTTACCGTCTCAACGTACACCGCATCCACCTCCCGCCGCTGCGCGAGCGTCCGGGGGACGCCGCGCTGCTGCTCGCGCACTTCGTCGGACGCTATGGCGTGCGATCGGGCACTGCCGCCGTCAGCGACGAGGCGCGCGACGTGTTCCTGCGGTACTCGTATCCAGGCAACGTCCGTCAGCTCGAGCACATCGTGCAGCGCGCGCTCGCGGTGTCGCGCGGTCCCTCCATCGAAGTCGCCGATCTTCCCGAGGAACTCTTCGACGTGCCCCCGGCCGACGCGCAGGAGCGTGCATCGGAGGGTTCGGTCGCCGCAGCTCGCGAACGCGCCGAACGCGAAATGATCGTCGCCACAATCGCGCGGCATCGCGGAGAGCTCGCCGCGGCCGCGCGGGAGCTGCAGGTGAGCCGCACCACCCTGTGGCGGCTGATGCGGAAGCACCAGATTCAAGCCTGAAACACCGCGCGTTTCAGACCTGAAACACGCGACCCGCCGGCGCGCGCGAACCGGGCATTTTCCCGCAGAAATTCGCGTGTGCGCCCGTCCAGCCCGCGGCCCGCGTCTTGCTCCGGTACCCGCACACGATACCTGCATGACTTCCGCACGGTTGCTCGTTCTCGCAGACGACCCCGCCCTCGTCCGGCTGTTTTCATCGCCGGCCGCCGGCCACCGCTACGAGGTGACCGCGGCCACGGGGCTCGCCGCGCTCGCCGACTCGCAGTCCTGTCCGCACGACGTCGTCATCGTCGATCTGACGTCCTGCGCGGATGCGGGTCCCGAAGCCATCCGGCTGGTTCGCCGCCGGTGCTCCGATACCGAAATTGTGATCCTCGTTTCGTCTACGACATCGGTCACGTCGGCGATTGCGTCGTACGACCTTGCGGCGTTTGCGGTCGTGGCGAAGCCGTTCGACGGCGACCAGCTGCTCTCGACGATCGCGCAGGCGGCCGAACGGACGCGCATCACCCAGGCGAACCGACGTCTCGTCTGGGAGCTGAAAGTCATCAATGACATCGGCGAGGACCTGCGCCGGTCGCTCGATCCCACCGTACTTCTCGAGACTGGATTGCGGCGGCTGCTCGAAGCGTTTCAGGGCCACAGCGGCTCAGTGCATCTCATCGGACTGCCGATGGCCGTCCGCGGGTCCGCATCGATCGAGGTCGGTCCGGCCACGGCGATCGACGCCCTCTGGAAGCCGGCGCACGGACAGCGTCCGATCGACCGCGTGCTTGCCACGGGGCAGGCCGTCGAGGTGCGCGACTACGCCGGGTTGATCGACGTCGATCCCGCGACCCTCCCGATCCGCTGCTCGCTGCACGTGCCGATGTGTGCCGGCGACGAGATGATCGGCGTCCTCAGCCTCGGCAGCGGCACGCCCGCGCGATTCGGCGAAGACGACCGGCAGTTGATCCAGACCGTGGCGAACCATCTTGCCATCGCCGTCCAGAACGCGCGGCTGCACGCCGTTGCGCGCGCCGGCAAGCAGCAGTGGGAGGCCACGTTCGACGCCATCGGCGATCCGATCGCGGTTTTCGATCGCCACGGGCGCCTGCTGCGCGGCAACACGGCGCTCGCGTCCTGCCTCGGGCGCCCGGTCACGTCATTGCGCGGCCTCACGTGCGACGAGATCGGTCTGTGCGGCGCTCCATATCCGGACTGCGGTGTGGGCCGGCCGTTCGAGCTGGCGGCACAGCGCCGGGAAGTCACGCGTGCCGACGAACAGATTTTCAGCGTCACGACGTGTCCTGTTGTGGCCGACGGCGACGGCGCCGCGGTCGTGCAGGTCGCAAAGAACGTGACGCAGGAGATTCGCAGCGCGCGGCGCCTCCTGCAGATGAGCGAAGAGCTGTCCGCCACGAATGCGCGATTGCTCGCGACGGTCGACCGTCTGAAGGCGACGCAGGCGCAGCTGCTGCAGGCCGAGAAACTCTCGGCCATCGGCCAGCTCGTCGCCGGTGTCGCGCACGAGTTGAACAATCCGCTCACGAGCGTCATCGGTTACGCGCAGCTCGTCGAAGAAGAGCTGCGCGACGCGGGTGATGCGCCGGTGCGGGCGTCCTCGGAGCTGGCGCACGACGTGCGGCGGATTGCGGAGGAGTCCGAACGCGCGGCCAAGATCGTGCGCAACCTGCTTGCGTTCGCGCGTCGGCAGACCGCGGCGCGCGCGCCGCAGGACATCGCCGACCTGACGTTGCGCGTGCTGTCGCTGCGAAGCTACGAGTTCCGCCTCAACACGATCGAGGTCGAGACCGAGTTCGAGCAGGGGCTCCCGCGGGTCCTTGCCGATGCGGGTCAGCTGCAGCAGGCGCTGCTGAACCTCGTGCTGAACGCGGAGCAGGCCATGCGGTCCCGGACGACGAAGCGCCTGCGCGTGGGCGCGCGATACGACGACGCCGCCGGTGCGGTGGAGTTGTTCGTCGGCGACACCGGCCACGGAATCAGTGACGACAACCTGCCGCGCATCTTCGATCCGTTCTTCACGACGCGCGACGTCGGCGAGGGCACGGGACTCGGCCTGAGCATCTGCTACGGCATCGTTCGCGACCACGGGGGCCAGATCGCCGTGAAGAGCCGGGTGGGCGAGGGGACGACGTTCTCGCTGCTCCTGCCGGCCATCGATCGCGACCCGTTGACCACCGGTCCGATTGTGGTGGCCCATGGGGATCCTGTCGATCGCGAATACATCTCGGCGGCGCTGGCCGGCTGGGGCCTCGGAGTCGAGGCGTTCGACCAGCCCGCCGCCGCACTTGCCAGGCTGCGGCGCGGCAATGCCGGTGTCGTCTTTGCCGAGCGGGCGTTCGTGGACGGCGACGGCGGCGCATGGAGCGCCGCTCTCGCGGCCTCGCCGCAGCGCCCCTCACTCGTCCTGCTCGTCCGGCCGCAGAGCGACGAGCAGAACACCAATGCGGAGTGGAAGCCGGACGCGGTGCTGGCGCCGCCGTTCGAGCTGCGGGCCGTGCGCGACGTGCTGCGCGCCGTTTCCAGGGAGTGCGTATGAGCGGACAGCAGCCCCTGCTGGTCGTCGTCGACGACGAGCAGGGCATTCTCGACGTCGTGGGACGCTTCGCCCGGCGCGCGGGATTCGACGTGGTGACCTGCGCCGGGGGACGGGACGCGATCGCGCAGCTGCAGGTGCGACGCGCCGATCTCGTCATGGTCGATCTGCGCATGCCCGACGTCGGCGGCCTCGACGTGCTGCGCGCAATCCGCGAAATCGATCCGCAGTGCCAGGCCGTGCTCATGACCGGCTATTCGTCGGTCGAGACGGCGGTCGAAGCCATCAAGCTCGGGGCGATGGATTATCTGAGCAAGCCGCTCGACTTTGCGCGCGTGCAGCAGCTCCTCGCCACGGTCCGCGATGACATCGAACGACGGCGGAGCGTGTTCTCGCTCGAAACCGACGTCGCGCGCCGCCTCGAGTTCTGCGGAATGATCGGCCGCGGCCCCGTCATGCAGGAACTCTTCGGCATGATTCGCCGGCTCGCGCCGCACGTGCGAACGGCGCTCATCACCGGAGAGACCGGCACCGGCAAGGAGCTCGTCTCGCGCGCGCTCCACAGCACCGGCCCCCGCCGCGATCGCCGCTTCGTGGCCGTGAACTGCTCCGCGGTCGTCGAGGCCCTGTTCGAGAGCGAGCTGTTCGGCCACGTGCGCGGCGCATTCACCGGCGCGACGGAGAACAAACCGGGGCTGTTCGAGGTGGCCGATCAAGGAATGCTGTTCCTCGACGAAATCGGTGAGCTGCCGATGACGGTGCAGGCAAAACTGCTGCGCGTGCTCGAGCTCGGCGAAGTCCATCGCGTCGGGTCGCTCGAAGCACGGAAGGTCAACGTGCACGTTGTCGCCGCGACGAATCGAGACCTGCGAGCCGAGGTTGCGGCCGGGCGCTTCCGCAGCGATCTGTATTACCGGCTCAACATCGTCGAGGTGAAGCTGCCGCCGCTGCGCGAGCGCCGCGAGGACATCCCGTACCTGACCGCGGCCTTCGTTCGCGAAACGGCGGATCGTCTCAAGAAGCCGCTGATCGGCCTCACCCCCGGAGCGGAGCGGATCCTGGCGAGCGCGCCCTGGGACGGAAACGTCCGCGAACTTCGCAACGTGCTCGAACGCGCGTGCATCCTCGCCGACGGAGAATTCGTCACCGAGCGCGAGCTGGCGGTCAGCATGCCCGGCGTGCCGCTGGCCGTCGCTGCGCCGTCGTCCGGAAACGGATCGCCAGGGGGCCCCCTCCGTGCGACCAGCGATTCCGATCTGCTTGTCACGGTCGAGCGGGAGCACATCCAGCGCGCGCTGGTCCGGGCCAACGGCAACAAGAAGGCCGCCGCGCGCATGCTCGGGCTGAGCCGGCGCGCCCTATACCGCCGCCTCGAGCGCCTGGATCTCGGGGAAACGATCTCCCGCCGTCGCGACAACTCGCCAGACGGTCTCGGCGCGTAACCACGCACTCACCCCGGGTGGCGCGGCTAAGTTACAATTCCGTCACCCGTGCCCCCATTCGAACCGGTGATCGGGCTGGAGATCCACGCCCAGCTCCTGACCGCCACCAAGATCTTTTGCGGCTGCAGCACGCGTTTTGGCGCCGAGCCGAACACGGCGTTGTGCCCCGTGTGTCTCGGTCTTCCCGGCGCGCTGCCCGTATTGAACGCCAACGCGGTCGAACTGGCCGTCAGGGCATCGCTGGCACTCGGCTGCGACATTCACGAGACGTCGGTGTTCGCCCGCAAGAACTACTTCTATCCCGACCTTCCCAAGGGGTATCAGATCACGCAGTACGACCGTCCTCTTGCCACGGGCGGGCGTGTAATGGTTCCTACGGAAGGCGGGGCGGTGACGCTCCGCATTACGCGCGTTCACCTCGAGGAAGATGCGGGCAAGTCGCTCCACGACGGCTTCCCCGAATCGGACGTCGTCACGCGGCTTGATTTCAACAGGAGCGGCGTTCCGCTCATTGAAATCGTGTCGGAGCCGGATCTGCGCTCGCCGGCCGATGCCGCGGCAGCGTTCGCGGCCATTCGCGAAATTCTCGTCGCCGTCGGTGCGAACGACGGCAACATGGAGGAAGGCAGCCTCCGGTGCGATGCGAACGTCTCGGTGCGGCCGGATCCTTCCGCGCCGATGGGTGCGAAAACCGAGCTGAAGAATCTGAACTCCTTCAGGCACGTGGAACGCGCGCTGTCGTTCGAAATCGATCGGCAGAGCGCCGCGATCGCGCGAGGCGATCAGCTCGAACGCGAAACGCGATTGTGGGATCCCGCCGCGGGCGTCAGCCGTTCGATGCGCTCGAAGGAGGATGCCGAGGACTACCGGTACTTTCCGGATCCCGATCTTCCGCCGCTGCGCGTCACGCGGGAATGGGCCGACCGTGTTCGCGAGGCAATGCCCGAACTGCCGCGGGCGCGTCGCGAGCGATTCGTACGCCAATTCGGTCTGCCGGAGTACGACGCCGAGGTCCTCAACCAGTCGGGCGCCGTTGCCGACTACTTCGAGCGCGTGGCGAACGCGTCAGGAAACGCCAAGGCCGCGAGCAACTGGGTCATGGGTGACGTGCTGCGCGTGTTGAAGGAGCGGCGCCTCGCTGATGACCAGATTCCTCTCAGCGCCGACGCGCTCGCCGAATTGATCCGGCTGCTCGATACGGGAACGATCACCGGGCCCATCGCGAAGGACGTCTTCGAGAAGATGTTCGCAACGGGCCGCACCGCAGCGGAGATCATCGCCGCGGAAGGACTCGGGCGCATCGGGGATCGGGACGCCATCGAGGCACAGGTCCGCGCCGTCGTTGCGGCGAATGCGTCCGCGGTTGCGGAATATCGCGCCGGGAAGACGCGTACCTTCGGATTCCTGGTCGGGCAGGTCATGAAAGCCACCGGCGGGCGCGCGGATCCCGCGCTGGTGAACGAAGCGCTTCGGCGCGCGCTCTCGGACGATGGCGGAGCAGGCAGGTGATTGACGTTCAGCAGGTGTCGAAAATGTTCGGCCGCGGCGTCTATGCGCTGCGCGGACTGTCGATGCGCATCGACAAGGGAGAGTTCGTCTTCCTGACAGGTCCGAGCGGCGCGGGGAAATCGACGCTGCTGCGTCTCCTCCTGCGGCAGGACATCCCGTCGGACGGGCGCGTGACGGTCGGCGGCCGCGATCTCGCGAAGCTGTCGGTCCGGCAGGTCCAGGCGTACCGCCGCTCGCTGGGGTTCGTCTTCCAGGATTTCAAGCTGCTCCCGAAGAAGACGGTCGTGGAGAACGTGGCATTCGTGCCGCGTGTGCTCGGCGTTTCGTCGGCCCACCAGCAGCGGCGCACGTTTCAGGTGCTGAAATGGGTTGGCCTGCAGCACCGGATGCACGCCTATCCGCTCGAGCTGTCCGGCGGTGAACAGCAGCGCGTCGCGATCGCGCGCGCGCTCGTCAACGATCCCGTCGTGATCCTGGCCGACGAGCCGACCGGCAACCTCGATCCGGATCTCTCGCTCGAAATCATGAACCTGCTGCGCGAAATCAACGCCAGGGGTACGACCGTGCTCGTGGCCACGCACGACCGTGAACTGATCCGTCGCGTCGGCCGCCGCACGCTGACGCTCGATCACGGTCGAATCGTGGAGGTCGGCTGATGCGCGCCGTCACTTACTTCTTTCAGGAGGGCTTCGCCAGCCTCGTGCGCAGCTGGCGCCCCGCGATCGTGTCGATCGCCACGATCGCCGCAGGGCTCTTCGTGCTCGGATTCTTTCTGATGGTGAACACGAATCTGCAGCGCATCGTGTCCGGGTGGACCGACGCCGCGGAACTCGCCGTTTACCTCCGCGACGATGCGACGTCCGACCAGACCGCCACCGTGAAAACCATGATCGACCAGAGCGGCCTCGCGAGCAGAGTTCGATACGCATCGAAGGACGATGCGCGGCGCCAGTTCGGCGAGGACTTCCCGGACCTCGCCCCCGCTGCCGGCGCACTGGATCGCAATCCCTTTCCGGCCTCGTTCGAGGTCCGCCTGAACGGCGA
>Ga0310810_10011845_pt1 | contig 10208 bp, 8 predicted proteins | sample NCmetagenome_FD_207641 | JGI IMG/M metagenome (GOLD analysis project Ga0310810, IMG submission 207641) | Soil microbial communities from experimental microcosm in Duke University, North Carolina, United States - NC | ecosystem: Engineered > Artificial ecosystem > Soil microcosm > Unclassified ...
TGAAAGGTGGCGTGCACCTCGTCCTGCGGGTGAAAACGGACGATGCACTGAAGGTCGAGACAGACACGACCGTGGAGCGCCTCAGGGACTCGCTGAGCCGTGCGGGCGTCGCGTTCTCCAAGCTCGAAGCGACCAGTGCGACCGAGTTTCGAGTCGACGGCCTCAACGACGACGCCGGTTACCGGGCGCAGGCGGGCGATGTCGAAAATGTCTACGACCGATCGTCCGAGACGGGCGGCTATTCCTATCGGATGAAGCCGAACGTCGCGAACCAGCTCCGGGACGAGACCGTCACGCAGGCACTCGAGACCATCGAGCGCCGCGTCAACGAGCTCGGTGTGGCCGAGCCGATTGTCGCCCGCTACGGCGCTCGCGACCAGATCCTCGTGCAGCTCCCCGGCGTCAGCGACGTTCGTCGCGCCAAGGAGATCATTCGCTCGACCGCTCGACTGGAGCTGAGGCTCGTCGATCAGGGACCCTTCCCGAGCAAAGAGGCGGCCCTGCAGGCGTTCAACAACGCGCTGCCTGCCGACTCGGAGCTGATGCCGGGCAAGCAGGAAGGGACGGGCACCGGTGGGACGGCCGGCTCCGCGTACTACGTCGTCAAGAAGGTGTCGGCGGTCGCGGGTAACGACCTCCGCAACGCGCAGCAGTCGCTGGACGAGTTCAATCGCCCGGCGGTCCACTTCACGTTGAAGCAGGATGCCGCGGTGCGCTTCGGCAGCTTCACGGAGTCGAACATCGGCCGCCCGATGGCCATCATCCTGGATGGCCGGGTGATGTCGGTGGCGACGATTCAGGGGCGCATTACGGACAGCGGGCAAATCACGGGCATCACGCGTGAAGAGATGCTCGACCAGGTCATCACGCTGAAATCCGGTGCCCTGCCGGCGTCGATGGATTACCTCGAAGAGCGCACGGTCGGACCGTCACTTGGCCAGGATTCGATTCGCGCTGGCGTCACGGCTTCGCTTGCCGGCCTCGCGCTCGTCGTCGTGTTCATGATCTTCTACTACAAGCTGACCGGGCTGAATGCGATCGTCTCGATCGTGGTGAACCTGCTCATCCTGCTCGGGCTCATGGCAGCGATTCCCGTCACCATGACGCTTCCCGGTGTGGCCGGATTCATCCTGACGATCGGCATGGGCGTCGATTCGAACGTGCTGATTTTCGAGCGCATCAAAGAGGAACTGGCCACCGCGCGTGGTGCTCGAGCCGCCGTCAACGCAGGCTTCGACCGCGTGTGGTGGACGATCGTCGACACACACGTCTCGTCGCTCATCGCCGCGCTGCTGCTCCTGCAGTTCGGCACCGGCCCCATTCGCGGGTTTGCCGTGACGCTCATCATCGGACTTCTGTCCAACGTGTTCACCGCGGTCTTCGTGTCGCGCACGATGTTCGAAGCCGTGCTGTCGCGCCGCCAACAGGCGCAGACACTGAGTATTTAAGATGGATATCTTTCACAACACCAATTACGACTTCATCCGGTGGCGGTGGCACGCCATCACGCTGTCCCTTCTCGTAGTCCTGGCCGGGGCGGCGCTCATGGTGACGCGCGGATTGCCGCTCGGCATCGACTTCTCGGGCGGCACCTCGCTCGTCGTGCGCTTCAGTCAGGAGGTGACGCTCGACAAGGTCCGTGACGCGATCGCCCCGCTCGGCGGCGAAGCCGTGGTGCAGCAGTTCGGTGACCCGGCCGAGCACCGTGTGCTGGTGCGTCTGCCGCAGCAGGAGGGCGTCGAAGAAGGCACGGCGCTGGAGCAGGGTTCTCAGCGTGCCGAAGCGGCACTGAAAAGCGCCGGCCTCCCGTCGTTCGAGGTGGACAGCCGCGAGATTGTCGGTCCGGTAATTGGCGCCGACCTGCAGCGTCGCGGAATCTACGCGGTGCTCACGTCGCTCGCCGCGATCACGATCTACATCGGCTTCCGCTTCCGGTTCTCGTTCGCGGTGGGCGCGATTGTCGCCACGCTGCATGACGTGCTCGTGACGCTCGCCTTCCTGATGTTCTTCAGGTACGACATCTCGCTGAACGTGGTCGCTGCGATTCTCACGATCACCGGGTACTCGGTGAACGACACCATCGTCATCTTCGACCGCGTCAGAGAGAACCTGCGCTCGCGACGCCGGGATCCGCTGAGCCAGGTGGTCAATCAGAGCGTCAACCAGACCCTCGGACGAACCATCATCACGGCCGGCACGACCTTCCTGTCAGTGCTCGCGTTGTACCTGTTTGGCGGTGAGGCGCTCGAGGGTTTCGCATTCACCATGCTCATCGGCGTGGTCAGCGGCACCTACTCGACGGTCTTCATCGCGTCGGCGATCGCGATCATCCTCAGTCAGCAGAAGGGCGGCGGAAGTGGCAAGGCGCAGGCTACGGCCGCGCCCTCTGGCGAACCGGCGGAACGTCCCGGGCGCAAACAGCGCCGCGCACGCGCTTCGTAATCGCAGGCAGTCGTAGGCCGGGTCTTGGTGTTCAGACCCGGCTATCCGCGGGTCCACGGAACAGGACCCGTTCTACGATGACTGCCTACCGCATACCACCTACTTCACGTGACGTATCTCCAAGCAGCGATCCTCGGCATCGTCCAGGGTCTGACCGAGTTCCTGCCGATCTCGTCGACGGCACACCTGCTCATTGGCGGTCAGTTGCTTGGTCACGACGATCCCGGCGGTGTGTTCACCGTTCTGATTCAGCTTGGCGCCATCCTGGCGGTCGTGTGGTTGTATCGCGAGCGCATCCTGAGCGTGGTGACCGGGCTGCTCTCGCGGCCCGAAGCGCGTCGCTTCACCATCATGCTGCTCGTGGCGTTCGTGCCTGCGGTACTTGCTGGCCTGCTGCTCGGGGACTTCGTGTCGTCGGTGCTCTACGAGAGCCCCGTCGTGTTTGCGTGGGCGTTCATCATTGGCGGCATCGTGATGCTCATCGTCGAGCGAGTCGTGCGCACGCCCCTCGTTCTCGCGGCTGACCAGACCCCCATCGCTCGGGCGTTTGGTATCGGCTTGTTTCAGACTCTCGCACTCATCCCCGGTGTGTCGCGTTCTGGCGCGACTATTGTCGGCGGATTGCTGATGCGATTGGATCGGGCCGCGGCCGCAGAATTCTCGTTTTTTCTGGCAATGCCGACCATGTTCGCCGCGTTCGTGTACAAGCTGTGGGAAGTGCGTGATCATCTGGCTCCGGAACGCGCCGGTGAAATTGCAGTGGGATTCGTGCTGGCCTTCCTGGCGGCCTTGATCGTGGTCAAACCGTTTCTTCGCTTCGTGTCCCGGTCAGGATTTGCGCCGTTCGCGTGGTATCGGATCGTCGTGGGCGTGCTGATTCTGGCCGCGGTCAGGAGCGGCTGGCTGTGATGGCATGGTTGCGGCGCACGTTTCTGGCGGGCTTCTTCGTCACCGTGCCGCTCGTGATCAGCGTTGCCGCATTGGTGTGGATCTTCGGTATCATTGATGGTTTCACGGCCCCAGTGGCAGCGCGGGTTCTGGGCCGCAGAGTGCCGGGACTGGGCGTGCTCATCACGCTGCTGGTTATCTTGTCGGTGGGAGCCGTGGCCACCAACGTCATCGGCCGGCGTCTGCTCTCGCGGGCAGAAAGCTGGCTGACGATGATCCCGGTGTTCAGGACGATCTACGCGCCCGTGAAACAGCTTGTTGCGGCGTTCTCGCCGGACAACGAGTATGGATTCAAGCGCGTCGTTATGGTCCAGGATCCGGACCGCGGCTGGGTGATGGGGTTCCTGACGAAGGAGTTCACGGTCGTTGGGGCCGCGTCTCCCGAGATGATGATTGCTGTGTACGTACCGACGAACCATTTATATCTGGGCGACGTACGGATGTATCCGCGCGAACGAGCTCTGTTCCCCGACCTCACCGTCGAGGAAGGGATTCGGATTTTTCTGACGGGCGGAATGTCGATGCCCGGTCGGATCGAAAACAAGTCCTGAACGCGGCTCGCGGCCGCGCAATGTGAAGGAGTAGAAACCGTGATGAAGGGATTCGGCCGAATAGCGGCGTTGCTGGCCACGGGGCTGGTGCTGCTGTTGATGCTGGCGGCTCCGGCCGTCGTGATGGCGCAGCAACCTGAGGGACAGCCCGGAGGTGAGGCGAGGCGAGGCGGCGAAGCCAACCTCGTGTTGCCCGATCTGGGCACCGTTGACGTGGGCGGCTACGACGGTCGAATGCTGCTTCTCATCGGGCTCGGGATATCAGCGCTGGGCATTCTGTTCGGGCTGGTGATCCTCAACCAGTTGAAGAACCTGCCCGTGCACCGGTCGATGCGCGAGATCTCGGAGCTGATTTACGAAACCTGCAAGACCTACCTGGTCACGCAGGGGAAGTTTCTCGCCATCCTCGAGATATTCATCGCGGTCATTATCGTGTTGTATTTCGGTGTGTTGGAGCGGATGGAGCTCTTCCGCGTCGCCATCATTCTGCTCTTCAGCGTTGTCGGCATTCTCGGTAGTTACAGCGTCGCGTGGTTCGGGATTCGCGTAAACACCTACGCGAACTCGCGCACGGCCTTCGCCAGCCTGGAAGGCAAGCCCTATCCGGTCTACGCCATTCCGCTCAAGGCCGGCATGAGCATCGGCATGTTGCTCATCAGCGTCGAGCTGCTGATCATGCTGTTCATCCTGCTCTTCATTCCCGGCGACTACGCCGGCGCCTGCTTCATCGGCTTCGCCATCGGCGAGTCGCTCGGCGCGGCGGCGCTGCGCATCGCGGGCGGCATCTTCACGAAGATCGCCGACATCGGGTCGGACCTGATGAAGATCGTCTTCAACATCAAGGAAGACGACGCGCGGAACCCGGGCGTCATCGCGGACTGCACGGGCGACAACGCGGGCGACTCGGTCGGTCCGAGCGCAGACGGCTTCGAGACCTACGGCGTGACGGGCGTCGCGCTCATCACCTTCATCATGCTGGCCGTGCCCGAAGCGGCGACGCAGATTCAGCTCCTCGTGTGGATCTTCGTCATGCGCGTGATGATGATCATCGCAAGCGCGTTCTCTTACCTCCTGAACGAGGCGATCGCGAAGGCGCGCTACGGCAACGTGTCGAAGATGAACTTCGAGGCGCCGCTCACGTCGCTGGTCTGGCTCACGTCGTTCGTCTCTGTCGCGGCGACCTACATCGTGTCGTATCTCCTCATCTCTGGTCTGGGAGACGGCACGCTGTGGTGGAAGCTGTCGACCATCATCACGTGCGGCACGCTCGCCGGCGCGATCATTCCCGAGCTGGTCAAGGTTTTCACCTCGGTTGAGTCGAGTCACGTAAAGGAAGTCGTGACCTCGTCCCGCGAGGGCGGTCCGTCGCTCAACATCTTGTCTGGTCTCGTCGCCGGCAACTTCAGCGCTTACTGGATCGGCCTCAGCATCGTTCTGCTGATGACGATCGCGTACTTCGTCAGCGCGCTCGGCACGTCGATGACGACGCTGATGCTGGCGCCGGCGGTATTCGCGTTCGGCCTCGTCGCGTTCGGATTCCTCGGCATGGGTCCGGTGACGATTGCCGTCGACTCTTACGGTCCGGTCACCGACAACGCGCAGTCGGTGTTCGAGCTGTCGGTGATCGAAGGTATTCCTGGTATCCAGCAGGAGCTCAAGAAGGACTTCGGGATCAACGCACAGTTCGAGCACGCGAAAGCGATGCTCGAGGAAAACGACGGCGCCGGCAACACGTTCAAGGCGACCGCCAAGCCCGTGCTGATCGGTACAGCCGTCGTCGGTGCGACGACGATGATTTTCTCGATCATCGTGGAGCTGACGGAAAAGCTGACCGTGAATGTCGACAAGCTCGGACTGCTGCACCCGCCGTTCCTGCTTGGGTTGGTGACGGGAGGCGCGCTCATCTACTGGTTCACCGGTGCGTCGATGCAGGCGGTGACGACGGGCGCTTACCGCGCCGTGGAATTCATCAAGGCGAACATCAAGCTCGAGGGCGTTGAGAAGGCCTCTGTCGAAGACAGCAAGAAGGTCGTCGAGATCTGCACTGTTTACGCGCAGAAGGGCATGTTCAACATCTTCCTGACGGTGTTCTTCGCGACACTGGCGTTTGCGTTCGTCGAGCCGTTCTTCTTCATCGGCTACCTTATCTCGATCGCGCTCTTCGGTCTGTATCAGGCGGTCTTCATGGCCAACGCCGGTGGCGCCTGGGACAACGCGAAGAAGATTGTCGAGACCGAGCTGAAGATGAAGAACACGCCGCTCCACGCAGCGACGGTCGTGGGCGATACCGTAGGCGATCCGTTCAAGGACACCTCGTCGGTGGCGCTCAATCCCGTGATCAAGTTCACGACGCTGTTCGGGTTGCTGGCTGTGTCGCTGGCCGTGCGGCTCACTGCAGACGTGGGGGCCAGTGTCAGCCACATGCTGGCGGCCGCTTTCTTCGTGGTCTCGGTGGTGTTCGTGTATCGCTCGTTCTACGGAATGCGCATCGGCGCGGGAGATTAATTCAGATCGCGCCACGGACCGCGTCATCCTCGTTGCATTGGGGACGATCCGCGATAGAATGCGCGGTCTCCAAAGGCTGAGGAGCCCGGAGCACTTTTGGGGAACCGGTGTCTAAGTTTCTGCTGGGCCATCCATCGGAGACCGCCGGTTTCGTTGACACTGTTTTTTAGGCCTAGCTATAATCGGCCGCTCCGCGCGGCTGCGCGGGGTCTCCAGGGAGGGTGAAGACCGGTGCCACGTGATGAACGAATGTTCGGCGATGTCGTTGACCCGTCGATCAAGCTCGGGAACAACCAGGGCAAATCGGTAGGGATGACGATTCTCATTGAAACGACCGTCATCGCGGCGATGGTCATCATCCCGCTGATGGCGACGGACGTTCTGCCGACACCGCCATCAATGATGGCGTTTGTGGCAGCTCCGCCCCCTCCGCCGCCCCCACCGCCCCCACCCCCGCCGCCCAAGCCGGCAGAGGTGAAGCCGGTCGAGGTCGTGAACCCGAATGCGGCACCCGTCGAGGTGCCCGAGGAAATCAAGCCTGAGCCGGTCGATACCAACTTCGACAGGAACGTCGGCGTCGAGGGCGGTATTCCCGGTGGTGTCGTAGGTGGTGTCGTTGGCGGGTTGCCTGAGGCTCCGCCGCCGCCCCCGCCGCCGCCCACTCAGCCGGTTCGCGTGGGCGGACAGATTAAGCAGCCCACGAAGACCAAGCACGTCAATCCTCAGTACCCACCCATCGCACAGTCAGCACGCGTACAGGGCGTCGTGATCATCGAGGCGGTGATCGGTCCCAATGGCAAGGTGCAGGATGCTCGGGTGCTTCGCTCGATCCCGTTGCTCGATCAGGCCGCGCTCGATGCAGTCAAGCAGTGGGAATTTACGCCGACCTTGCTCAACAACGTTCCTGTGCCGGTCATCATGACCGTCACGGTGCAGTTCACACTCAGCTAGACGACCACCATCGTCACAGACAGGCAACCTGAATAGGGATGCGGAGGATGCAGTAATGAAAGTTCGGAATATGCGTCAGTTCGGCCAGATCGTGTGTGGGACGGCGGGGATCGCACTTCTGAGTTCGCCGGCGTTTGCGCAGGAAGCTGCGGGTGGTGGTGGCGGGCTCGATCTCGTGGATATGTTCGCGCAGATGGGCCCGGTGGCATGGGGCGTCGCCGTCGTGCTGTTCATCATGTCGTTCTGGTCGGTCGGTATCGCCATCGAGCGCATCTACACCTACAACCAGGCGCGCAAGCAGTCCAAGCTCTATGCACCGCAGGTGGCCAAGCACCTTCAGGGCGGCCGTCTGAAGGAAGCGATTGCGTTGTCGGCGTCCAAGGACTATCGCTACAGCCACCTGGCCAAGGTCGTGCTCGCCGGTCTGCAGGAGTATCAGTTCCAGCAGGAGAGCGGCTCCAGCCTCAACCGCGATGACGTTCTGGACACCGTGCGCCGCTCGATTCAGCGCGCCACGGCACTGACCAGCAACGACCTGAAGAAGGGCGTCAACACGCTCGCGACCATCGGCTCGACGGCTCCGTTCGTCGGACTGCTCGGCACGGTCGTCGGCGTCATCAACGCGTTCGTCGGTATCGCGTCGACCGGCTCGGGTGGTATCGCGGGTGTGTCCGCCGGTATCGCGGAAGCGCTCGTCGAGACCGCGCTCGGTCTTTTCGTTGCGATTCCGGCCGTGTGGTTCTACAACTACCTGACCAGCCGTCTCGAATACTTCAACGTGGAGATGGACAACTCCTCGTCCGAGCTCGTCGACTACTTCATCAAGAAGACGGCGTAAGGACGCTGCGAATTCAGGAGTCTGAGCTATGGCAGTTCAACTAGGCGGCGGTGGTGGAGTCAAGTCCGATATCAACGTCACGCCTCTCGTCGACGTCATGCTGGTGTTGCTCATCATCATGATGATCGTGGCGCCCCTGCTCCAGCAGGGCGTCAGCGTGAAGTTGCCGCAGGCGTCGAACACGACCGAGAAGCCTGACACACAGGACCAGACGGTGCTCGCGATCGACTCGAACAAGCGTCTGTACTTGAACACCGTCCCGGTCCAGGCCGGCGATCTTCGCCGCAAGGTCGAAGAGGTGCTCGAGGGCAAGAAGGATCGCATCGTGATCATCAAGGCCGACGTGGATGTCGAGTACAGCGCGGTGATGGATGCCATGGACGAGTTGCGCGCAAGCGGCATCGAGGACATGGGCCTCATCACTGACCCCCGGCGCACGGGCCAGCAGGGACAGGGAGGCGAGTAATGGCTGTCCATCAGCATCACGGCGCCGAACGGGTCTTCAAGGGTAAGAAGCTTGAAGCCAACGCGGAGATGAACATCACGCCGATGATCGACGTGCTGCTCGTGCTCCTCGTGATCTTCATGGTCACCCTGCCGCTCAACCAGCGCGGTCTCGATGTCAACCTGCCTGCTGAGACCCAGCAGCCAAAGCAGGCGACGCCCGACATCAGCCAGATCGTGCTGAGCTACACCGCGGACAAGAAGATCTCGATTAACAACCAGGACGTCCCCTTGGGTCAGCTCGCCGAGAAGCTGCGAAGCGTTTTCGAAGAGCGCAAGGAGAAGACGATGTTCATCATGGGCGCGGGTACGCTGCGCTACGGTGAAATCGTCGAGGTGATCGACGTGGCCAAGGGCGCCGGTGTCGAAAAGGTCGGCATCGTCACCGAGGGCATGCGTCGCGCGGGCGGCTAGGTCGCGTCCGCTTCGGTTCTTCTCAAGGCCGTCCCTCACGGGACGGCCTTTTCTTTTAGCGCAGGAGCGACTGGGTTATCTGCGGGTCGCCGTCGTTCTTGGCGGGCGTGACGCCCAGTATCTTCGCCAACATGTCGTAGATGTGCACGTTCTCGAATGGCGGGACCGTCGCGCCAACCTTGAAGGCCGGACCGGCCGCTACGAAGATCCCGCGCATGCTCATGGCCTCCATGGCGTCATACCCGTGCACGCCGATGGGGCCGTGCTCGCCTTTGGCGATCAGGTTGTTGAACGTCGAGCGCCGCAGAATCTGCCACCCTTCGTCGACGACGCCAACGATAGGTGGAATACGGGGATGGTCTCGATAGTGCCAGTGCGCAGGGGTCTCAGCCTTGCGGAAGACCTTCAGGCGAGGATGAGCGTGGGCGAGCGCCCGATATACGGCATCCTCGCCTCCAGCAGGAGGAAAGAGGCCCAACGTCGGATTGAGGTCGACGATGTCGATGCCGTCGAGCGAGAGGTAATCGTCGAGGATGACGACACGGCTCGTCGTGGATTCGCTCATTCCATGATCTGAGACGATCACCAGGTTGACTCGATCCTGCAGTTGCCGCCTCTCGAGGCCACGCATCAGGCGATTGAGATAGCGATCGAGCCGGCGGGTCGCGTCAGCCACTGCCCTCGAGTCCGGGCCGAAGTCGTGCCCCGCGCTATCGACGTCGCTGAAGTACAGGGTCAGGAACGTGGGACGCTGGTCGGACGGCAGATCGAGCCACTGCAGTACCTGGTCGACTCTCTTGTTCGCCCCGAGTCGTTCGTCGAATGGCTTCCAGTAGCGCGCCGGCTGCCCCATGATCGGTGCTTCCGAGCCGGGCCAGAAGAAGGGTGCTGCGAGCTGACCCGCTTTCTGAATCGTGACCCAAATCGGCTCGCCTCCCCACCACATCGGGTCCTGCACTTCCTTCCGGTTCGACATCGTCAGTCGCCGGCCCGTGGCGGGATCCTTTATCGAATTGGCGATGATGCCGTGATGACCCGGATAGAGCCCGGTCACA
>Ga0310810_10011846_pt1 | contig 10208 bp, 7 predicted proteins | sample NCmetagenome_FD_207641 | JGI IMG/M metagenome (GOLD analysis project Ga0310810, IMG submission 207641) | Soil microbial communities from experimental microcosm in Duke University, North Carolina, United States - NC | ecosystem: Engineered > Artificial ecosystem > Soil microcosm > Unclassified ...
GTCTCGGAACCCTCTCTTGTACGAGTCCTCCGGGAATCGCGCGCGATCGATGTATTCGGAGTAGTAGTCGAGACCTTCGCTCAAGCCCTGGTCAAGGATCCGCGGGAACTCCCGCTCGCCGACGGTCACGATCTGCGCGTCGCGTCTGGCTGAATACAGGACGAGAACTTGTCGCTGGACGTCCTGGGCGACGGCCTCTCCAACCGGTACGCCGGTGGCGACTGCGACGACCAACAGCCATCGACCGATCCACGCACGGGAAGTCTTCGTTCGCATGGCGATTAGAAATCGATCTCGGCGGCGATCTTGAAGAACCGCGGCGTGAGAACCGTCATCGGCTGCAACCAGGCGCCGCCGGGAACGAACGTGTTGTCGTAGGTCAGTACCGCGCTCGAGTTCAGCGTGTTGTAGATTTCCAGCGCGATCTGCGTTCGCGATCGCCCGTATCTGAGGACCTTGGCGACGCGAACGTCCAGCTGATTGATCCGATCGCCGTAGAGTTCACCCGGCGCCACCAGGTTCACCGTGACGTTGGCGGCATTTCCGGAGAGGTTCCGGCCGAGCACGGGTGCCACTTCCGCGTTCGTCGCCGCATAACTGGCTGACAGCATCGGGCCTGGCTTGCTCTGAAACGTCGCCGACAGTTGCACATCGATTTTGGGTACGAGGTACGAGGACAATCCCCTGAGTTGCGTGAGGACGCCGTAGTCGACGTGGCAATAGGGGCTCAATGGCGTGACCGCGGATCCCGTCAGCCCGGCGCCGAATGGACTGGTCCCGGTCGTCGCGGTCGAGAGTTCCGGAAGACCCCCACGGACGTGGCAGTTGTCCGAAACCGTCTGGCCGGTGCTCGTGCCCCCCATCAGCACGAGGTCCTTGCCGGCGCGCACGTTGAACGTCACGTCCACCCCGTTGAAGGACTGACGCCACGGTCCGTACTTCCTCGAATCAGTGATGAGATTGTCGACCTGCCCGGCCTTTTCTGGCACCACATCGTAGAGTCCGGAGACGACGTAGCCACCGCCGCCCGGCAAGCGCGGATCGGAGGGAGCGCCCAGGCTGAATGGCGTCAGATCGGCAGGGCCGAGCGCGAGGTTGTCGGCGACGAAGAATCCCTGGAACCAGCGCTGCGTATAGGTGACGTCGAGCGCCGATCGCGATCCGATCTGTTGCTGAATCGAGAGCGCAACGTTCCAGTCCGACGGCCTGACGCCCCAGCCGTTGAGGATGGCGGGATCGAAATTGTTGGTCAGGATGTTTTTGCCAAAACTCGTGTTCGAGACGACGCCGCACAGGTCACCGCCGGCCCCCCGAAGATCCTGCGCCGACGGATTCACCAGATCGCAATCCGGGACGAAATTTTGATTCGCATCCGTCCACGCCCGCGTCACGCCTGCGGTGCCAAACACCGACGTGGTCTGCGGCATGCGCAGCGACGGGTTGGTATTGGCGTAGGTGCCCGCCACGCCCGCACCTTCCAGAAACTTCGCCGCGCTCATCTTGAGCGCAGTCCGCCCGTTTCCGAACACGTCGAACGACGCGGCCATTCGCGGCGTCACATCCTTGTAGCTGTCAACACCGTGTGTCTTCGGGATGATGATCGGTGCGAGCAGGAATCGGGACGGCCCTTCCTGCTGCGCTGGAAACCAACTCCGCGCGCGATCGAATCGCAGTGCGCCCTGAAGCGTCAGCCGATCGCGCGTCCATTGTTCCTGAATGAAGATGCCGTCCCATGCGACGCTCGCGTTGTTGACCCAGGGCGAGATCGATTCGGTCAGCTGATTCGGTACGCCGTTGTTGACCCGATACGTCAGGTTCTGATTGTTGGTGTACCAGGTCCGATCGTCGGTCATCAGCGTGTGCTGGTAGCCAACCTTCAGGCTGTGTGTGCCGGTGACGTAGGATGCCGAGCCCTTCCACAAATACGAACCAGCATGCGCAATGCTGAAATCCTGGGATCGGTAGACCATTCCGGGGATGTTGCCGTTGGCCGCGCAACCGCTCGCACACTGCTCGGCAACGCGGATCAGATCGCGCGTCGGATTCGGGTCGCGCTCGAAGTTGCCGACGCCGAAGTAGGTGCCGCCGAATCCAGCCTCCAGGAGGAGCCGATTCGTTGCCGGTGATGACCACGTGACCTGCGTGACGTCCAGCCGGCGTCCGAGCACGCCGACGGCTTCGGGAGAAATGCGCGGCGGTTCCGAATTACCGGGTGTCGCCCCGGTGCACTGCCGACAGAGACTCTGCGCGTCCCAGAACGCCGCGAGTTTGTTCCGCGGCGTCGCTTGCCACGTGACCCGGCCGTTGACGTTTTCGAAGGTGCGGTCCGAGTATTCGCGGCGACTTGGGTCCGGTTGATACAACCAGGCCGAGGGATCGCCAGCGTTGCGGTTGTAAAACACGCTCGCGCTTTCCTTGGTGCTGCCGCCCGAATGCGCATTGACGAAGTACCAGGCACGATCCTTTCGAAGGGGACCACCGAGCCCGCCGGAAAAATCGTAGACCTTCGTCAACGGCGCGGCCGCCGTTGCCCCCTGGGCTCTCAGCGAGGCTGTGAGGTTGTCGGACTGAAGGCCTTTGCCCGTGCCACTGGCGAACACCGACCCGCGCAGGGTGTTGCCGCCGCTCCTCGGCACGACGTTCATGATCAGCCCGGACGTTTCCATTTCGCCGCGGGCGCCGGGGGTGGTGAACGTCACCTCCGACGCGTTGCCAATGTCGATGCCGTAGCTCGTGGCCGAGTTGCCGCTGGGCGGACTGCCAATGTTCAGCCCGTCAAGCCAGAGACGACCCTCGGTCGATCGGCCGCCGTGCATGGGAAAGGAAATCGTGGCCGGGCTGGTGACGATGTCGTTGACGCTGGTGACGACACCGGGAACGAGCATAAGGAGGGCGTTGTAGGTGCGAGCCGAAGGCACTGACTTCACAACATCGGTCGAGAGCGTCGTCTCGCGCTGCGAGCTGTAGACGTCGACGATGGAGTTCGCGCCAGACACGACGACCGCTTCGGACACTGGTCCGATTCCCAGTTCGGCGTTGACGGTTACCGTGAGCGACCCGGTCAGCTCGATGCCTTGCTGCCGTTCCGTCGCCAGGCCGGAATGCGTGAACACCACCGTGTAGACGCCCGGGCTCAGATTCTCAATCCGGTATTGTCCGCTGCCATCGGTGGTTGCTGATCGCGTCTTCTCGATGAGGGCGGGGCTGCTTGCTTCCACGGTGACGTTTGGCACCACAGCACCGGAACTGTCCTTAACGGTTCCGGCGATCGCTGCCTGGGCGAAAGCGGTCGCTGGTATTGCCAGTGAGAGGCCAATGACGAACGCCTCCACGACTGGCATCATTACCAGTTTGCGCGCGGGCGGTGTGCGCGAGGAATGCATTCGCACGACTCTCGAATTCACTCGGAATTCGCCGCGAAACGGTGGCCTGGTCGGTGTAGCCAGCATACCGCAACCGGCGCTCAAAGGAACCTTTCAGCCTGTCAGATTTGGCAGTTCGATATTTTCACGGGAGGCGGCACGCCGGAGGTTGGATTTCGGTTGGATTTCCGCCACAAAGGTTTCACACAAATCCCGGCGCGCGGAGACAGCGGGGTCTGACCCCAGGGGGTCAGACCCCGGGGGGTCAGACCCCGTGTCATTGAGGCGACCGACTCTTGGCCGTCGGGTTTCCTCCGAACAATCAGACCCGCGATCGGCCTGTCCAGCTCTCGGCGCGTCTCGAGATGAGTGAAACCGCCGGTTTTTGGCCCATTAATGTGCCCGGACCGCTGGCGTCAGTGGCACTCTTGATGCACCGCGCTGCGTCAAAACGAACTCACGAACAGTGAATGAAGGTGAAAAAGATGGCAAATCGCCCCTATGCACCGGCTCTGATGTTCGCGGTCGCGGCCCTGGGCCTGACCGCGCTGATTGGCCGGCTCGAGGCTGCGAAGGCCGACATTACGGTTGAATACGACAAGAAATTTGCCTTTACCGGCCTGAAGACGTGGTCCTGGCACCCCGAGGGGAAAGGCAAGGTGCTCCTCGCCCTGACCGCGGACAACGATCCGAAAACCGTCGCCGACCGCGTGGACCCGGTGATCATTCCGGCGCTGGAGCGAGAACTCGGAGCCCGGGGGCTCACCATGGCGGCGGCCAATCCGGACTTTTACGTCCACTACTTCGTGCTGGGAACACTTCAGAACTCGGCCCAGGTCGCGGGGCAGTTCCTTCCGGCGACTCCGGAATGGGCCGTTCCCCCATTCCTCGCGTCGACGACGGCCACTCGGACCTATCCAATGGGCACCCTCATTGTCGATGTGACGTCGACAGCCCAGCAGCGGCTGGTCTGGCGCGGCACAGCGGCTCGCAAGATCCAGATTGATCGCCCCGACTCTGAGCGGAAAAAGACGCTCGAGGACGTCATTCAGGAGCTGGTGAAGAAGTTCCCGCCGAAGAAGTAGCGCGCCGGCAGACCCATGTCAGGAAGCGACGACGCGGGCGGCCTTCCTGCGAACGGTGCGTCGGTGTAGCGGAGCCTCTATGAGTTTCCGCCGCCGTTACCGCGAAATGTCGCGGTTGTGCGTTGGAATTCCTGCGGGTGTGCCGGTGCGCCGCCCGTTGAGCGACGAGGGCGCTGAGATGAATCGATCCTTCGAGTGCCGTGTTATCGAGTCTCCATCACTGCTGATTCGTAGCGCTGCAGCCGTTGCGCTCGTGCTGTTCGCGCTGCCGGCGGTTGACGTGTCGGCCCAACCGGCGCGGCCCACGGTCGGCATCGCCTTCGGCGGCGGCAGCGCTCGCGGGATTGCGCACATCGGCATCGTTCAGTGGTTCGAGGAAAACCACATCCCAATCGACACCGCTGCCGGCACCAGTATGGGCGGCCTGATCGGCGGCGCCTTTGCCACCGGGATGTCCGCCGCCGAATTGCGCACGTTCGTGAACTCGATCGACTGGGACACGCTGTTCGGCGCCTCCAGCTTTCCGTTCAAGAATCTGCGTCGCAAGGAGGACGCGCGCAGTTATCCATCGCGACTCGAGTTCGGCGTCAAGCGGGGAATTGTTCCACCGACGTCGCTGAATGATGGCCAGCAGGTCGATCTGCTCCTGGCCCGGCTGACGGCGCCGTACTACGCGCTTCGCAGCTTCGACGATCTGCCGACCCCCTTCAGGGTCGTGGCCGTGGATCTGCGAGCCGGCGAAAAGGTCGTCCTCGACAGCGGGTCGTTCGCGACCGCGCTTCGATCGACGATGTCGTTGCCGGCAGTCTTTCCGCCCGTGGACCGCGACGGGAAGGTCCTCGTCGACGGCGGGGCGCTGGACAACATCCCTGCCGACGTCGTCAGGGAACAGCACCCGACCGTCGTCATTGCCGTGAGCGTCGGCTATGCGCCGACGAACACCGTGAATTACTCGCTGTTCGGTCTCCTCGGGCAGAGCGTCGACGCGATGATGAAGGCGTCGACCGAAGCGGCGCTGAAGCACGCCGATATGACGATCGCCGTCAACGTCGAGGGGTTTGGCTCGCTCGACTGGCGCCGGACCGATGAGCTCATCGTCCGCGGCTATCAGGCCGCCGAGGGGCACCGGGACGAGCTGCTCAAGTATCGGGTGTCCGACGAGCAATGGCAGGCGTGGCTCGCACAGCGTCAGAGCCGGCGGAAGAGTGACCTTCCCCAGCCCACGTTTCTGAAAACCGAGGGGTTCACCAGAGTTGACGCGGCGTTCGTCGAGCACACGCTCTCGCCTCATCTGAACGCCGCGATCGACATTCCGCGGCTCGAGTACGACCTGTCGGCCATGTCCGGTCTCGATCGGTATCAGTCGGTGACATGGCAGCTGGTGGACGAAGGCGGTCGGACGGGTCTCCTGGTCCGAGCCAGTCCGAAGGTGTACGCGCCGCCGTTTCTGATGCTCGGCCTGAACATCGAGAACACGACGTCCGAGGATTTTCGCGTACGGCTCGCGGCGCGCTATCTGACGTTCGACAAGCTCGGGTCCGGTTCCGAGCTGCGGCTCGACGGCGCGGTTGGCGCCGATCCGAACGTTGCCGCCGCCTTGTACAACCCAATCGGCGGGTCACGGCTGTTCGTCAGGTCGCTCGCCGGTGCCAGGATGCAGACGTTTGGGATCGTCCACGACGGATCGATCGTCGCCGAATATCGCGAGCAACGGCTCGGCGCGGGAGCTCAGTTTGGTGTGAATCTCGCTCGGACGTCGGAGGTGGCGGGCGGTTTTGGCGCCACCTATCTGAATGACCATGTGCGTGCCGGGGATCCGGGACTGCCTGAATTAGCCGGCAACGAAGTGAGCGGCGACCTGCATTGGGTGCTCGATACGCAGGACAGCCCGGTGTTGCCGTCGCGTGGCACTCGCGCGGTGGCTCACTTGAACCACATCTTCGACGCGCCCGAGATCCCGGACTTTCCACGGACGAACAAGGGCCTGACGCAATTCGAGCTGTACGCCTCGACGTTCCACAGTCTCAGCGCGCGTAACCGCGTGTTTGCCGTTTTCGCCGGTGGGACGTCGTTCGACGGTCACCCGCTGCCGACGGATCAGTTCACGCTGGGTTACCCCTACCTGCTCGATGCTTTTGGCGTCGGCGAACGCCGAGGGGATCACTATGCTGTGCTGACGCTCGGGGCCGCCAGGCGACTCACGCGTCTACCCGATTTTATTGGCGGTCCAGTGTTCGCGAACCTCTGGTTCCAGAACGGCGCGGCGTTCAATTCCAACCAAAACGCGGACATCAATTCGCAACTGGGACTGGGGATAGTGGCGGACACGCTGGTTGGGCCGGTACTCATCGGCACCAGCTTCGGCTTCGACGGCGCGTTCCGTCTACTGTTTGGCGTCGGCCGGATTTTCAGATAGGACGCCGATCCTCGAGGAGTGATATGTCGAAACGGGTCGGGCCATTTGCTGTCGCGGTCCCGAGGCGCGGGGCGGCGACGGTTGTCGTTCTGGCGGCGGCGGTGTTGTTCGCTGGTCGATCCGCCGATGCTCAGCAACCGGCGTGTCCGTGCCCGCCTGCTCCAACAACTCCGCCCGTCTGGACCGGCAGCGCCGGTTTCGGCCTGTCGATGAATCGTGGGAATACCGACACGACCAATATCAACCTGTCGTTCGAGGCCACCCGGGATCCGAAGCAGAAGGACATCTGGAAGCTGCAGGCGCTTTACATGCGAGGCGATAGCAACGGAGAGGCGACTGCCGATCGATTCTTCGCGCAGGCCCGCTACCAGCGCAATCTGAACACTCATCTGTTTGTGCTTGGTGAGCTGCCGTATCTGCGCGATCGCTTCAAGAGCATCGACTATCTCATCGCACCTAGCGGCGGCATTGGGTACAAGGTCGTCGCCACCGATCGCACGACGCTTTCCGCGGACGGAGGCCTCGGCGTGAAGTGGGAAAAGAATCCCGGATTCGACGTCGAAACGTCGGCGGTGGTGACGTCGGGAGACGATTTCGAATTCAAGCTCTCTCCGACCTCGTCGATCACACAGTCGTTCAAAGCGCTGTGGGATGCCGACGATTGGGGTGACGCGTTGTACACGTTTTCCGCCGGCGTCGCGGCTGCCCTGACAACGCGGAGCCAGTTGAAGATCACCCTCCTCGATGCGTACGCGACCCAGCCACCGACAGCGGACGTGAAGAAGAACGACGTCGCCGTGCTCGCGGCGGTGGTCTACAAGTTCTAGAGCGCCAAGGCTTGAAACGGACCAGATCAGCCGGTAACTGACGGATCCGTTGAGCTGACGGCGGACGACCCACGGCCGCCACGTCATGTCGTGGACACACGCGCAAGTCTATGCTAGAATAGAGGTCGCTCGATCCCGAAATCGTGCGGCAGCTCGCACGCGTGCGAGAGATGGTGGCCTTGCAGCACCAGACCCCGACGCGCGAATGGCCCTTGATCGTCGAAGAGTCGCGCGAAGAATTGCTCGTCGTGCGAGAGTGGCCGAACGGCACCATCACGGCCTACACGATGCCTGTCGCGGAAGACAGTAAGTAAGTCCTTTACGTCCAGTCTCTTAGTTTCCTGCCTCCTGAAATCTCGTTCGCGTCGCCAGAAGCGTAGGGGGCTTCGTCGTCCCGTCGCCGCGACGAGCGGTGGTCCAACCACGTCCTACCGTGATCCTACCGGAATCCAACCCCATCACTCTGGCATCGCGTGGAAGAATCCACGGAATCGCGCGGGTCAACCGAGCGATTTGTTCTTGAGGAGTTTTCCGATGCCTCAATCTGCTTTTCGAACCGAACCGGTTCCCTCGCTGCCGCGGCCCTACCAGCCGGCCCGTGCCGACGAGGACGATCTCATCGTCGGCGTCAGCGACGCGATGCGCTATGTCATGTCGCGAATCGATCAAGTCGCTCCGACCGACGCCACCGTGCTTCTCTACGGAGAGACCGGCACCGGGAAGGAGCTCCTGGCCCGCGCAGTCCATCAGCGAAGCCCGAGACGAAACCACCCGTTTGTCGTCGTCAACTGCGCGGCGATGCCCGCGGCGCTCATGGAAAGCGAGTTGTTCGGCCGTGAGCGCGGCGCGTTCACCGGTGCCCACACGTCGCAAATTGGCCGGTTCGAGCTCGCCAACCGCGGCACCATCTTCCTGGACGAGATCGGCGAACTTGCGCTCGAAGTGCAGCCGAAGCTGCTCCGTGTGCTGCAGGAAGGCCAGGTCGAACGGCTCGGCAGTCCACGGACCGTCGATGTTGACGTGCGCGTGATCGCGGCGACCAACCGCGATCTCTCGGAGGAAGTCCGGGAAAGCCGATTCCGGCGCGATCTTTTCTACCGCCTGAACGTCTTTCCGATTACCTTGCCTTCGCTCCGCCAGCATCGCGAAGATATCCCGGCGCTGGTGGATCACCTCGTCAGTCGTCTCGGCCGCGCGTTGAACCGCCCGATCGACACGATTCCGGAGGATGTGATGACGGCGCTGCAGGCGCACGACTGGCCGGGCAACGTCCGCGAGCTCGAGAATGTCCTGCAGCGCGCGATCATTCTCTCTCGAGGGAATACGCTGGCCGCGGTCGACGCCGGTGTCTCGCCAATCGAGAGTATGACCGCTCCGGAGAGCGCAACGCTGACGGAAATCGAGCGGCGTCATATTGTGCGCGTGCTCAGCGGCGCCAGGTGGCGAATCGAAGGAAGCGGCGGAGCGGCGCAGGTTCTCGGCCTGAAGCCGAGCACGCTGCGCAGCCGGATGATGAAGTTGGGAATCGCACGACCTCGCTGACGCCCGCACGTGAGCGCGTCGGTCCTGCCGCCGCGATGCCACCCGGCACCGGCGGCGGTCAGGGCGTCCGCAGCAGCCGCACGATGCGCGAATGGACCTCGTCGAAGACGATGACCGGTTCATCGCGCAGCAGGATTCGAATCCCCTTGAAGATCTGAAAGTCGCGTGAGTTGAAGAAGACGTCGGCGGTGTCGGCCGACTGCCATTCGGACAACATCGTGAACGCGTTCGGGTCGTCCGCATCCGCCATCAGGCGGCTGCGCGCGCAACCGGACGCGCCTCGCATCCGCCGGACCGTTTCGTCAGCAGCGCTGAGCACTTCGTCTCGCTTGTGAGGCTGGACCCGGAAACCGATCGACGCGAGAAGCATCCCGCGCGCGGAGCTAACAGGCGGAGACGTCATGTCGTCCTCGTGTTGACCGCGCACGCGTGCGCGTTCGGTTCCGAACCGATCCTGATCCACCGGACGGCCGACGCCGTCAACCTGGACGGCCCGGAATAGGCCGCGCTGACCCAGCCGGTCAGACCGGTAGGGATAGGCGTACATTTCTTCCATAAGCACCAGCTCTCATCCATTCTTCGCAATCTTGCCGTCGGCATCCCCCGCCCACCTGTGCTCGCCTGAACGCATGCGTGCAACCGGTCTGCCGGAACCGTTGATGAAGGAATCGCGCGTCTGCAACGAATTGATGACGTCGTGTGACCGGCTGCCACGAAGGGTCGCGGGTCGGCTACGGTATTCCGCAGAAGCGCGGATGCGGAAATGAAAAGGCCCGAAATCGCACCCGACGATCAAGAGATGTGGCTGGCGCGCAGTTTGACCTTCTGCGAGCGCATGAATGGCCCACGTCCCTTTGTTCTCGGACGGTCCATTGCGATTCTCGCGATTGTCGCCGGAATGACGTGCGGTGGCCGAAACGGGGCCTCATGAAGTTCATTGTCGCGGCGACGATCATGCTGCAGGTGCTGGCGGTCG
>Ga0310810_10011849_pt1 | contig 10207 bp, 9 predicted proteins | sample NCmetagenome_FD_207641 | JGI IMG/M metagenome (GOLD analysis project Ga0310810, IMG submission 207641) | Soil microbial communities from experimental microcosm in Duke University, North Carolina, United States - NC | ecosystem: Engineered > Artificial ecosystem > Soil microcosm > Unclassified ...
GACGATTACCTCACGACACTTTCTTGAAGTAATGCGCCACCTTGTGCCCGGATTCGTCAGCGTAATAGATGACGATCCGAGTACCGGGTGCGCCTGATTCGTCGGAGAGGTGCTCACTCTCCGCCACAGCCCGGCTCGTCATCAGAAACGTCTCGGTCCGCCCGTTGGCAAACTTGATCGTGATTTCCTTTTTGCCTCGATCGATCTTGGCGACGACGCCCTCAGCGAAATTCAGACCGCCGTCGCCGAGCACGTCGATCTCCTGGGCCGACGCGTTCGCTTCAGTCGTCGAGTAGTGGATGGCGACGGTCGTTCCCTCGCGCAATCCTTCGAGGCCATTGACACCTGGTTTCTTGCCGCCGTACACGACCAGATCCTTGGTGAAGTTGTAGACGTGTTCGGCGCCGTCCATCGTCTTTACCACGATGTAGTTCAGCCCTCGGTAGAACTGTTTCACCGTACCTTCCGTCGCTACCGGCTCGTTGGGGAGAGGTGGGCGCTTCTGGGCGTACGCGGTCGCGCACATCGTCAGTGTCACTATCACGGCGAGCGCCGCGGCGCGCCCCCACCCCGCGCCAGCGCTGCGGTACACGTTGCGTGTCAGTCGCGGCATGACGCATCTCCTTCGATCAACACGTGAACTATTCCACACGACGTGCAGAAATTTCCCGCGCCGCATGGCCGTTGGAGTCTCGGATCCAACGCTCGGAGCGGTTTGAGCCGCTCCCGACTCACAATTCAGCAAGCGTTGTGCCCTACCAGACACCTCTAATGCCGAGCCAGCGCAGCCTGCATCCGGGAGCGCAACGGCTCCGTCACCGCTGGATCAGTGATGTCGATGATCGGCGTGGGATCGTAGAGCTCATAGAACAAGCTGTCGCGTGATTCAGGCGGAACGCCCAGCGCGTCGCGGATGACCTTCGCGTGCGGGACGAATCCGCGATCGATCAGTCGTACGAGCACAGCGCCAATCGTTCCCGTCAGTCCGCACACAAAGACGACGGCGTTGTCCGGGGTGAGACCGCCCGCAGGCTGGCCCAGCCGCTGTTCGAGATCGAGCAGCCGCTGCGGCTCGAAGAAGGACTCGACCCGGCCGGCGTCGCCGCGCCACTCGCCGCCCGCGCGACTCACGGTGCCCCAATATCTGAGCCCGTTCGATGCGGACCGTGTCAGCAACTCCTCGCGGTAGCCGAGCTCGTTCGGGTACGAGGCGCCATGAAGCAACACCCACTTCGACAAATCGACGGCCGGATTCCGACACACTTCACTGCGGATCATGCTGATGAACGGCGCCACACCCGTTCCGGCGGCGACCATGACACGCAGACGCGGATCCTGCGCGCCAAGCGAGTGATCGATCGTGAACTGCCCGGCTGCGGTCGCGCGCAGATACAGGCGGTCACCGACGTTGAGTTTCCACAGCAGGTGCGTCAGCGGATTCTGGGAGGTCGGCGTGGCGACGTACCGGATATAGAACTCGAGTGGCCCGTCGTCCTCCGGCGCCGAGACGATCGACATCGCCCGGCGAACGGCGCCGAGCCCAGGATCCTGGCGATTGTTGAGACCGAGCACGCAGTATTGCCCGGCAATGAACCACGGACGCGTGCGCGGAAGCTGGTCAGGCTGTATCAGGAACGTCGCGAGGGCATCGGTTAGATCCGCGCGCCCGACGAGGGTCGCGTTATATGCGATTGGCCTGCCCATGCAGGCAATGCTGACACGGCGGCCTCGTGTTCGCACGACGGCACGAGCCCCTGTCGATTATTTCGATGCGCCTTCCCGTTCGCTGTCGAGAACGCGCATCTGGTGCTCGTCGTAACGCGCACCTGCCACATCGGCAAGCGGCAGCGCAGCTTCGATGCGCTCAACCTCGGACGGCGTCAGCGCGATCTGCAACGCCGCTAGCGATTCGACAAGCTGCGTTCGTGTGCGCGCACCAATCAGCGGCACAATGCCAGGGCCTTTGGCGAGCACCCAGGCGACCGCGAGCTGCGATGGTGTCACCCCTCTGTCGCTCGCGATTCGGCTCAGCGCTTCAACGAGACGCGCATTACGCTGCAGGTTATCTCCTTTGAATCGCGGCAGATGGGCGCGAAAGTCGCCTGCGGCCTTCGGTGTCGATCCGCTCAGGAGTCCGCGCGAGAGCACGCCATAGGCCGTGACACCGATGCCGAGCTCTGAGAGCAGCGGGAATATGCGCGACTCGGGGCCTCGACTGATCAGCGAGTACTCGATCTGCAGATCGGCAATCGGATGCACCGTGTGCGCGCGGCGGATGGTGTCAGGCCCCACCTCAGACAACCCGATCGCACGGACATAGCCGGCCTTCACGAGGTCGCCGATCGCACCGATGGTGTCCTCAATCGGAACGTTCGGATCGAGGCGGCCGGGACGATAAATGTCGATGTGATCGACGCCGAGGCGTGTGAGGCTGTAGCCGACGAAGTTCTTCACCGCGACGGGTCGCGCATCCACGCCGATCCAACTCCCGTCTGGACCTCGCAGCGAGCCAAACTTGATCGAGAGGATCGCCTTGTCACGTCGATCGCGCAACGCGCGTCCGACCAGCTGTTCGTTGCGGCCGGCGGCATAGTAATCGCCGCTGTCGAAAAGCGTGATGCCCGCATCGAGCGCCGCATGAATCGTGGCGATGCTCTCGTCCGCGTCGGCAGGGCCGTAGAAGTCGGACATGCCCATGCAGCCGAGACCAAGCGCGGATACATGCGGGCCGTGGGATCCGAGTTGACGAGTGATCATCGGCCGACAGTAGCGCGCGCCGCATGCGCACGCAAGTCACCCGCGGCGCTACCGGCTAACCGTCAACCTCTTGCTTGATCCCGTATTGCTCGAGCTTCTTGTACAGATTGCTGCGCGGTGTGTCGATGATCTCCGCCGTCTTCGAAATGTTCCAGTTGTTCTCGCGTAGTTTCTGGACGAGATACGCACGCTCCGCGGCATCCTTGAATTCGCGCAGCGTGCCGGCGCCGGCGGGCTGCTGCCCGTCGCTCTTCGGAACCGCGTTCGCGGCGGCACTCTCCGGTGCGGTGGCTGCCGCCGCGGGGATGGGCATTCGTACGGGAGACGACTCCGAATTGCGCATGTCTGCCGGCAGATCCTCGACGCGGACCGCATCGGCCGGCGTCATGATCATCAGACGTTCAACGGCATTGCGTAGCTCGCGGATGTTGCCGCGCCAGCGGTAACGCGACAACGCCTCCAGGGCCGACGACTCGAACCGTTTTGGCTTGAGGTTATGTTCTTCGGCGGTCCGCTTCGCGAAGTGCTGCACAAGACGCGGGATGTCCTCGCGGCGCTCGCGCAACGGCGGCACGATGATCGGGATCACGTTGAGCCGGAAGTAAAGATCCTCGCGGAACTCGCCGCGCTCGATCGCCTCTTCGAGGTTCTTGTTGGTCGCCGCGATCACGCGCACGTCCACTTTGATTGTCCGCGCCGATCCGAGCCGCTCGACTTCCTGCTCCTGCAGCACGCGCAGGACCTTGGCCTGCGTCTTCTGGCTCATGTCGCCAACCTCGTCCAGGAAGATCGTGCCGCGATCCGCCTGCTCGAACTTGCCGACCTGCTTCTCCGTGGCGCCGGTGAACGAACCCTTTTCGTGGCCGAACAGCTCCGATTCGATCAGCTCCTCGGGAATCGCCGCGCAGTTCACCTGCACAAAGCGCTGTCCCGAGCGTGGGCTGTTGCGGTGAATCGTCCGCGCCACGAGTTCCTTGCCGACGCCGCTCTCGCCGAGCAGCAACACCGTCGCGTTCGTCGGCGACGCTCGCTGCACCGATTCGAGCACACTGCGCAGAGCCGGGCTCTGCCCGACGATCTCGTAGCGCGACTCCATCGCCAGCTTGAGATCGCGGTTCTCGGCCGAGAGCTCCGACTGCTTGAGCACGTTACGGAGCGTGACGATCACACGCTCGGTGCTCAGTGGCTTCTCGAAGTAGTCAACGGCGCCAGACTTGATCGCGTCGACCGTCGTCGCCGTCGAACCGTGGCCCGAGATCATGATGATCGGCAGGCTCTCGTCGAGCGCGTGGAGCTTGCGTAACACCTCCATGCCGTCCATGCCTGGCATCTTGATATCGAGGAGGACAGCGTCGGGCCGCTCGCGCTGGATCGCAGCCAGACCATCCTGGCCGCTGACCGCGCCCATGAACTGATAACCCTCGTACTCGAGGATCATCTTCAGCGAGTCACGAATGGCTGACTCGTCGTCTATGACGAGGATGCGAGGCTTATTCAACTTTGACGGTGTGCAGCTCGCGGCGCGTGATCTCGGGTTTGTAGAGATACAACGCGAGCACTTCGCCGGACCGCGCATGCGCAGTCAGGCGACGGTAATCCTCGATCGATCGCACGGGCTGCCGATTGATCTCGAGCAACACATGTCCGCGTTCGATGTCGGCATCGAACGCCGGGCTCAACGGGTCCACGCGTGACACGATGACGCCCTCGAGGCCCTTGGGGAGATTGAAGCGCTGCGCGAACTCAGGGTCGATCTCGCGCACCGAAAGTCCCAACGCCGGCCCGGGATTGCTGGACGGCTGTGTTTCGTCGCGCGGCAGCTGACGCTCGCGTAGCGGACGCTCGGCCAGCTTCACCGGCACGTTGAGCGACCGTCCGTCGCGCATCACTTGCAGCGTCGCCAATGTGCCCGGTTGCCGTGCCGCGACGTTCTGGATCAGCTCGTCGTTGCGGAGGACCGGCTTGCCATCAACGGCCACGATCACATCGTATGGCCGCAGTCCGGCGCGCGCGCCAGGCGAGCCGGTAGTCACGTCCTGCACCAGCGCCCCGCTAGACGACTTCAGGCCAAGCGACTTCTGTAAATCGCCATCGACATCCCGCAGCGCCACGCCGATATAGCCGCGCGACACGCGGCCCTTCTCACGTAACTGCGGCAGGATTGCGCTCGCCTGATTGATGGGGACCGCGAAGCCAATGTTGGACGCTCGCGAGCTGATCGCGGCATTGATGCCGATCACTTCACCGCGTGCGTTGATCAGCGGCCCACCGCTGTTGCCGAAGTTGATCGCAGCGTCAGTCTGGATATAGCGATCAAGTGACGAGTCGAACAGCTTCCGCCCGATGAAGCTCACGACACCGACGGTCACCGTGTGTTCGTACGCCAAAGGGTTGCCGATCGCCAGGACCCATTCACCAACACGGAGCGCATCGGAGTCGCCGAGTGGCGCATGCGGTAGCGGCTTCGCCGACGTCACCTTGATGAGCGCGATGTCGGTGTCGGGATCTGAGCCGATGCGCTCGGCTCGCAGCGTGCGGCCGTCGGCCAGCCGAACATTGATTCGATCCGCCGTCTCGATCACGTGGTGATTCGTGAGGATCAATCCGGTCTCGTCGATGATGAAGCCCGTACCTGCGCCCCGCCGCGGTCCTTCACGCTCGCGCTCCGACGGACGGCCAAACCCATCAGGGCTGTCCGGCAGCAGCATCTCCAGCCGCCGACGAGTCCGCGATCCATCGCGCGTCGTCGCATCGATGTTGACGACGGCAGGGTTGAGCTGTTCGGCGATGTCGGCAAACGAATTGGCCATCGGCCCGGTGGTCGCGGTGGACGTGGCGCGCACTGTCGCACGCGTGGATGGCGGTGCGGATTGCGCCGGCGCGGGCATCGTCGAGCCGGCCACGATGAGACCGACCAGGAAGGACACCGTCGCGACCAGGCAAACGGTCACGGCCAGGAATCGCCGGGGCATCGTCCACATTATAGGGGGCTTTAGGCTTTGGACTTTAGGCATTGGGCTCCTGGCTTTGGCCTTCGAGCAACGCCTGAAATTGTTGCTCGTTCAGCATCGGCACACCGAGGTCGCGGGCCTTGTCGGCCTTGCTCCCGGCCTCCGCCCCAACAATGACCCCCGTCGTCTTCTTGCTGACTGAGCCCGCGACTTTCGCGCCTAGACGCTCAAGCGCGGCTGTCGCCTGCTCGCGCGACATCGATGACAGCGTTCCGGTGATGACGTAGGTCTTGCCGGCCAGCGGTTTCGGGCCTGCATCCGCTGCGCGCTCCGCCTCAGGCACTTCCATCTGCAGCCCTGCGTCGCGAAGCCTGCCGAGCAGGGCCTGGTTCCTCGGCTCGTCGAGCCAGCTCCGAAGGGACTCGGCCAACACAGGACCAATTTCGTTCGTGGACTGCAGGTGATCGAGGGAGGCCCCGACGAGAGTATCGACTGACCCGAACGCCCTCGCCAGTACCTGCGCGCCCCGCTCACCGATGTGGCGGATGCCGAGTCCGTACAGCAGGCGCCACAACTCGTTGCGCTTGCTGCGGTCGATCTCTGAGATGACTTTCGCCGCATTCTTCTCGCCCACACGACGCTCTATGCTCTTGCCGTCACCGCGGACCGACGTGCTCGTCAGGTTGGCGATCTGCTCGGTCTTGAGGTGATACACATCGGCGTAGTCACGAACGAGCCCGCTCTCGATCAGTTGCTTGATCAGCGACTCACCAAGGCCTTCGATGTTCATCGCGCCGCGGCCGGCGAAGTGCTCGAGTCCGCGCTGCAATCGCGCCGGACACGAGACGTTCTCGCAGCGCCACACCGCCTCTTCTTCTTCGCGATGCAGGTGGCTGCCGCACTCGGGGCATGTCGTGGGCATCACCCACGGTTGGGAGTCGTCTGGCCGCTTACTGAGCACCGGCCCGACGACGCGTGGAATGACATCGCCGGCTTTCTCGACGATGACCCAGTCGCCGGCACGGATGTCCTTGCGCGCGATGTCGTCGGCATTGTGAAGCGTCGCCATCGAAACGGTGGTGCCACCGACGAAGATCGGTTCGAGGACGGCGAAAGGAGTCACCGCTCCCGTGCGGCCCACGTTGACGGCGATCTCGTTGAGGCGTGTCGTCTTCTGCTCGGCCGGGAACTTGAACGCGACGGCCCACCGCGGAAACTTGCTCGTCGTTCCGAGTCGTCTCCGGCTCTCGAGCGCGTCCACCTTGATCACAACCCCGTCGGTGTCGAAGCCGAGGGTGCGCCGCTTCTCGGCCCACTCTGCGCAGAACGCGACGAGCGAATCGATGCCCTGACAGCGCGTCCAATGCGATTCGACCGGCAAGCCCCAGGCCTTCAGCCGTTCGAGTGTCTCGCCATGCGATGACGGCCGTACCGGCTCGTTGGCGACCAGTTGATACGTGTAGGCGCCCAGCCCGCGTTTCGCGACGAGCGAGGGATCGAGATTCCTCAGCGCACCGGCCGCCGCGTTGCGCGGGTTCGCGAACAACAGATCACCGGCCTCGGCGCGATCCTTGTTCATCTTCTCGAACGCCGCACGCGGGAGATACACCTCGCCTCGCACCTCGATGCGTCCTGGCACCGAGGCACGAAGCCGCAGCGGGATCGCGCGGATGGTTCGAACGTTACTCGTCACGTCCTCGCCCGTGGTCCCATCGCCGCGCGTCGCGGCGCGCACGAGCGCACTGTCCTCATACGTCAGCGCGATGCTGAGGCCGTCGATCTTCAATTCCGCGACGTAGTCCACCGACGCCGGCATCGCGCCCGATTCGGCGAGGCCTTTGCGCACGCGCTCGTCGAACGCTCTCAGCTCGTCTTCGTTGTAGGCGTTGTCCAGGCTGAGCATCGGCTCGGCGTGCCGAACACTCTCGAAGCCCTCGCTGACACGGCCGCTCACGCGCTGCGTCGGCGAGTCTGGCGTCACCAGCGTGGGATGCTCCTGCTCCAAGTGCAGGAGCTCGCGCATCAAATCGTCGAACTCGGCGTCGCTGATTTCTGGCTGGTTGGCGAGGTAGTACAGCTCTTCGTGGTGACGAATGAGGCGACGAAGTTCAGTGATGCGGGAGAACGGATCCATCTAACTCAAAACGCAAAAGTCAAAATGCAAACAAGCCCTTTTGCATTTTGCATCTTGAATTTTGAATTACTACCGATCACGGGATATGACGTAGTCCGGCAAGTACATCAACGCATCGCGCGCTTCCGAGGGCGGGAACGCGTAGAGCGCTTTCTTCGCGAACTCGACGTACTCGGTCGCCTTCCAGCGCGCGTAGTCAATCGATCGCGACTGTGTCAGGAGCGTGCGGATCTCCCGCCACTCGTCGAGCGTGACATCACGTGACTCGACGACCTTTCGCAGCAGCGCGTTCGCGCGGGCGTCGCCCTTGTCGCGGAGGTGGATCACCGGCAGCGTCATCTTGCCTTCGCGAAGATCGCCACCGACTGGCTTGCCGAGCGCAACTTCTTCGCCGGTGAAGTCGAGCAGGTCATCGACAATCTGGAACGCCATGCCGATATTGAGGCCGTAATCCCACAACGCTTCCTGCTGCTCGCGCGTCGTCGGGCCCAGCATCGCGCCAATCCGCGCGGAGCCTGCGAAGAGGACCGCCGTCTTGCGCTTGACGATGTCGAAATGCTCTTCCTCGCTCAGGTCCACCGAGCCGTTCTTCGTCAGTTGGTAGATCTCGCCCTCGACGATGCGCAGGGTGACGTCGCACAGGTGGCGAATGATCTCGAGGTTGTCCTGCGTCAGCGCCAGCGACATCGACTTGAGATAGAGGAAGTCGCCGAACAGGACTGTGATGTGATTACCCCACCGCGTGTGCACGGCCTCGCGGCCGCGGCGCAACTCCGACTCGTCGATGATGTCGTCGTGCACCAGCGTTGCGGTGTGGATGAACTCAATCACCGACGCATACAGCACCGCGCGTTCGCCGGTGTAGCCAGCCATGCGCGCCGCCATCAGCAACACCGCCGGCCTGATGCGCTTGCCACCGCCGTCTTGGATGTAGTTGCCAATCTGCGGGATGAGGGCCACTTGCGACTGAACGTGGCGTGCGAACTCGCGCTCCACCTCGCGAAGATCCTCGCGAATTGGCTCGAATAGCTGGGCGAGTGCGACAGATGAGGGCTTCTGCGCGATCGGATTCAAGTCGTCAAATCAGACCACATCCGCGTCGAGATTGCAACGCGTTACGCGGGCTAATTCGTGCAAGCTGTTGGAGTTACGGGACGAACAGGCGCACATGATTCTGCTGCGTGGCATCGGCAATCGCCTCTGCGGTGGTTCCGCGCAGCGAGGCGATGACCTCCGCGACACGCGCCACATGGGCGGGCTCGTTGCGCTTCCCGCGGTGCGGAACCGGTGCGAGGAAGGGACTATCGGTTTCGATCAGCAATCGATCGAGTGGCACCATCTTCGCCACTTCTTTCAATTCGAGCGCCCGTGGAAACGTGACGATCCCGGCGAGTGACAGATAGAAACCGATATCGAGGCAGCGCTCAGCCATCTCGCGGTCGCCGGTGAAACAGTGGAACACCCCGCCGATGTCGCGAGCGCGTTCCTCCTCGAGAATGCGGAACGTATCCTCCTCCGCCTCACGCGTGTGAACCACGATTGGCAAACGTAACCGTCCCGCCAGCCGGATCTGCTCGCGGAAGACCTGCTGCTGCACGTCGCGTGGTGCGAAGTCGTAGTGGTAGTCCAGGCCAATCTCACCCACCGCACGACTCAGAGGCTGAGCGTCAATCGCCGCCTGTGCCTGCTGCGCGGCCTGCGCCGGATCGGACGCGAACTGCCCTGCCTGGTGCGGATGCACGCCAACCGAGAAGCGGACCTGGTTCCACGCGTTGGAAACAGTCGCTGCTCGCCCGAGTTCAGCGACGTCTTCAGCGCCGAGGATGACGAGTGCCCCTGAGAGACCGGCGTTTTTGGCGCGGCCAACGACTTCCCCGAGATCGCTCGTGAAGTCGTCGCCCGCAAGGTGACAATGTGAATCGATCACCGAACTCGCGCGCCGGCAGGTAGGCTGGGATCCACAGCTACCAATGACGGTGGTCCAGTCTCGGTGCTCGCCGCAAGCACCATCCCCTGCGACTCCATCCCCATCATCGGCCGCGGCTTCAGATTGGCGACGATGACGATCGTCCGGCCGACGAGTTCTTCCGGCTTGTACGCTTCGGCGATGCCCGCGAGAATCGTCCGTTGATCGGTGCCGGCGTCCACTTTCAGCTTGATCAACTTCTTCGATTTGGGCACCGCTTCTGCCTCGAGGACCTTTGCGACTCGAAGCTCCACTTTCATGAAGTCGTCGATCGCAATGTGACCGTCAGAGGCCGGCCGGTCCGAAAGGACCGGCCCTACAGTTGCCGGCGACGTCGCCGGAGCGGCTGGCGCGGCGGCTGGAGCCGGTTGCGGCGCCGCAGCCGCTGGTGCGGCCGCG
>Ga0310810_10011850_pt1 | contig 10207 bp, 16 predicted proteins | sample NCmetagenome_FD_207641 | JGI IMG/M metagenome (GOLD analysis project Ga0310810, IMG submission 207641) | Soil microbial communities from experimental microcosm in Duke University, North Carolina, United States - NC | ecosystem: Engineered > Artificial ecosystem > Soil microcosm > Unclassified ...
CCCACATAACGCTTATCAATGCGGAGCGGCAATCGATCGAGCTGACGCAGGGCATGAGCGCTGAAGAGGTAGAGCGATTGCTTGGCAAGCCGAACGAACAGCGTTGAAGCAAGGTCCCGCGGCAAGCGCAGATCCGTCGGCGGGCAGCCTGCAATGGAACTACATCTGGACCGATACGAGTCAGAGAGACAGCAGTCTCCAGGTCGTGTTCACGCGTAAGCCCGCGGGACAGTGGCTCGTGGAGAGTTGGGGCTGGAATGCGTATTAGAGTCTGATCGATTGCGTTCGATTGTGGCACAGGCGAAGACTCGTGAATCCGATCCCTTGCACGGGCTGGCCAAAGGGTGCTCGAACGGGGTTCACGCCGAGCCCGGTCGCTGAACCCGCGGCGTGAGCAGCACCGCCCTTTGGAGAAGCAGAGGCGTCGGCAGTCGCGCATGTCGACGAGCGCGGGCGACTGGCCCGATGTCGAAAGCCCGTTTGCGTGCACTGTGTGCGGCAGCGCACAGATGTCCTCGCAGCGCGTCGATAGCCTCAAATCACGACGCCGAGGACACAGGCGATGCGCTCGCTCCTTCATGCAAATGCCGACGCCGCGACCACCCACGCGCGGTCACTGGATACGCTGGAATACGCCAGCGTTCTGCTCGATGCGATCGGCGATGGCATCGTCAGCACCGACCGTTCCGGCAACGTGACCTATCTCAACCCGGCCGCCGAGCGGATGACCGGGTGGTCGAGGGAAGAGGCGTCTGGTCGAGCGGTGTCCGAGGTGTTCCCCCTTTTCCATGATGGCACCCGGGAGCCCATGGCGAATCCGATCCATTCGGCGATCCAGGACAACAAGGCGCTGGTTCTAGTCCGGAATGCGGTGTTGGTGCGGCGGGATGGGCTTGCACGGGCGATCGAGGACTCCACGGCACCGATACGGGATGAGCGTGGACGCGTGATTGGTGCCGTGATGGTATTCCGGGATGTGAGTCACGGAAGAACGTTGGAGCGTGAGCTTTCCCACCTGGCGCAACACGATCCTCTGACCGATCTGCCCAACCGGGCGCTGTTGCACGATCGCTTGACCCAGGCTCTCTCGCTGGCGCGTCGCAAGGGCAGCCTGGTGGCCGTGCTCTTTCTCGACCTCGACCAGTTCAAGTTCGTAAACGACTCTCTCGGCCACGCCGTCGGCGACAAGCTGCTCCAGGAAGTAGCGAAACGCCTGACCGGTGCCGTGCGCGAATCAGATACCGTGAGTCGTCGTGGCGGCGACGAATTCGTTGTTGTGCTTGCCGACGTCGAGCATGCGGCCAGCGCGGGGCGGCGCGCCGGTAGGATTCACGCGGTATTGTCCGCACCACATCGCATCGCCGACCGCGATCTGCATGCGAACGTGAGTATCGGGATCAGTATGTTCCCTCACGATGCCCTCAACGCGGAGGCGCTGATCAACTGCGCCGACACGGCGATGTACGGCGCCAAGAAGAATCGGCAGCCCTACGAGTTTTTCAAACCGACATGATGCGGCGACTCGGTTGCATCCGATGCGTCGCGCTTGCCGAGGCATGGTGAACGTCGGCGTCGACGCCCCTCAACGCGTCAAAGGCGGTCCATCGACAGCGGGCCGGATAGCGTCACGGAAACGCCCTCGTCGTCGGCGGATGCACGCGCCAAGCTGGCCATCAACGCGGTCGCACCATCCGTTCGATGCGGGCGCGCGCGCCGCGTGCTTCCGCTCGCATAACGTAGGTCACGCGTACACAGTGCAGGAACAAAGTGGCGTAGGTCAGCGCGCTGATCGCTTTCGAGAGGGAACATGAGCAAGGCCGCTGCAAAACATGTAGTTCGGAGCAATGCTCAACGGGCGAATGAGCCTGTTGCAGCTCCCAGTCCGATAGCCACGGTGAGCGATCGGGAAGCGGTGCCCGCAACGCAATCGCCTCCGCATGATGACCTGTCGGACCGCGCAGGTACTGCATGCGACGATGCCGCATCGATGTCTCGGCTGTCGATTCAGTTCGACGGCCGGAAGTACAGGTACCGGGAATATCAGTACGAGAAGCTCGGCGACGCTATCGCGTATGCGCATCTGATGCGCTTGAGGAACATGAGCGACGATTCGCGCGCTGCAGTTCCGCGGGTCTCGGTGGTGCAGCCGCCGGGCGAGTCGCAGAGGCAGCTCATGCAGCAGTTGTCGATATCCTTCGACGATGGGACCTACAAGCTGGGGCCCTTTCGATACGACAACCTGGCCGATGCGGTTAGTTACGCGCGGACGTGCCTGCGCCGCTACATTGCGGAACGCTCGAAATGAGCGACGTGTTGTCATCCTCCAGCCTCGAAGCCGGGTGGCTCGCGTCGGAAATCATGATCCGGCGCCAAGCGTCCCATGCATTGAACCGGTAGTCAGGAATCCAACTCACGCCGGGTTGGTTCGAGCAAGTTGTCCGGTGCTTCGAGTGGGATCCTCGGTCGCTTCTTCCACCCGGGATGGTGGAGGAATACCCGGTGGAAGCCCGTAACACGTGGCATGAAAGGGGACTCGCCAAACCGCGCTGCGGCGAAAATGAATGGGGTGACGGATGGGATTCGAACCCACAACGACTGGAATCACAATCGTCGGAGGAGACGACCCACAACGCCTGGGATGACCCAAAAGCCGGCGCTCGATAGCACTGCGACGAAGACGAGCCCAAGGGAAGCGCGTGTTCGAATAGCCGCAAATACGCGGCCGCACCATGCTGGAAGCGCGGCAATCACGAGAAGGCCCGCCATCACTCCATAAAAGATGGCGAGGGGAACGGCAAGCAGTCCGTCCACGGGGGCCTAACGAACCAAGGTAACCGGCGACCACCAGGGCGTGCAGCGCCGCCGGTGGCCGTCCGTGTTGACCGCGTGGTTAGGCCGCACTTCGTGCCTCATGTTGTTTGAAGTTGCCGGACTTGCTGCTGTGGCGCACTGCGTCGCGCAACCACCTGCCAAGAACCGGACAGGCGCGACCAGACGTCGGCCATGAAGCCGGCGTCCGTGAATGGCTGCCCATCCATCGTGCCTTTCCACCAAAATGCGCTGTACACGATGCCGATGTCGCCGAACACTCGGGCGCTTAATGAGGTGTACTTGAGCTCGACGGCGGCTAGTCGCTGCAACAGCGTATGCATCCAAGTGTCCAGATCCTGGGCTGCTAGTGAGGCATCCCAGATTTGCAGGGTGAATTCAGGCGCCATAAGACTCCTGAGTCGCCGCTCGTCCTTTTCGACCAAGGCGACGTGCATCCATTCCTGCGACAGGCGGATCAGCTCCCCCTCATCGGGTGTGGGCTGATAGGTCGAAGACGGCTGCGCCGCGGCGGGGGTCCGCGGTGGAACGAACGAAGGATGTTCTGACATGCGACGCTCCTCGGTATCTGCGGCCTAACGATCAAGCTAACCGGCGTCCGCCCACCGGTGCTCACGAGAAAGAAGACGTACGCGGGCGTCCGGTTGAGCGAGGGGTTAGGCGGCTGCACGCACATCGCAACAGGAAACGAAAGCAAACTGTCGGGTTCTCGTCGTGAGGGCGCTCTATTCAACGGCATACGGGAACTGCGCTCCCGGGTTATGGCGCTGGTGTATCGCGCGTAGTTGATGAAGGTCATGCGCCTCTGCAGCCCCGGATTCGTACCATTCGGCAGCTGTCTGCATATAAGCGGTGAAAGAGACATAGTTCACTGAACGCTCCGGGTTGTCGTGGACGAGCCAAACCGGCGACGCGTCAACGAGGAGTTTGGAGCAGCGAACCACGTAATACTCTCCCTCGAATTCCAGGACCGGGAACTCGTCGGGATGCAGTAGCCCACTTCCGGTCCGCCTCCCATAATTTCGGATAGAAATCTCGAGATTCGGGAAATAGTGGTACCAGACGAACTCGGCATCAACTCTCTCCGTACCATCGTGCCACGCATAGACCGCTCGAATTTCTCGCGGCAACTCACAGGGCAGGCGGCCAAGTGCTTGCGCGAGTTGGCTCTCCGAAAGACCCGGTCTCAATGGCGCGGCGGTTTGCGTCTTGTGTATAACGTGCCAGCCAGCGATCCGTTCTAGCGCCGATCGGAGCGCGGTGCTGTCGAAAGGTTGCGCCATACTAGTCGGTGCGCGCGGCACGTCATGAGGGTCTTGAGGACAGCCTGCGAGCCCAAACCCAAGGAGCGTAAGTGCGAAGGGCCAGTGGCCAAGTGACCGATCTAAGCGAACATTTCTAGAGCCGCGAGCCACGAGCTATCGCCTAACGAGCCAAGTTAACCGGCGCGTGCCAGCCGCCGCCGAAGGACGGCCGCGGGACACGCGTCCGGTTCAACGCAGGGCTAGGCCGGCACCTCAACATAGCTAACCGCGCTAGACGGTTGTGGAATTGGAAGACCGTCCTCGCGGAGGCCCTCAATGTGGAATTCGATTGCCTCACGGATCTCACACTCTGCCTCTTCCCGAGTTACACCGGTCGCGACACAACCGGGGAGATCGGGTACGTACGCCGAATAGTTTGGCCCGGCGTTTTCGATAACGATGGCATAGCGCATTTTGTCGCCTCACTTCTTGAAACCAGCTTGCTTCCGGATGCTGTTGAGAGTCCCCGGTGCGAGTTCGTCGCTCGGCTTGCCCGGAACGGTGACACGCCCCGGCTTGGTCGGATGCTTGAATTGCCTGTGGCTACCAGTTGCCAATGCGTCGTCGGCGAGTAGCCGAAGTATCTCGCTGACCTTCACTCCGCAATTATGCCGTTTGGCGGATCGCGGCGCTTCAGACGTGAGGCCTAACGAGCCAAGTTAACCGGCGGCTTTACGGCCCGGCCGAAGGCCCGCTGCCAAGACGTCCGGTTCAACGCAGTGTCAGCGCTCAACGCGACACACCCCTTCTTCGTTGCGGACCAATCTAGCGCCCTCCGTGATGAGCTTCGTGCGGATTTCGGTAAGGAACTTGAGTTTTTCCTCTGCGCGTCGGCGGGCCACGAGTGCAGCGGGATTGGAGGAGATGTCGTAAGCGGTTCCCGCAATAGTCCACGAATGGTGGAACTTGTCGTCGGTAGCACCCGCATGGACACCACGTTTGAAGTAAAGATACAACTGAAAACGATGGAAGTCACCGCTTACAGCGTCGTGAAAGAATCGGAAGTCGGCGGTCAAATGTTCTGGAATGACATTCATTGCGCGGTAATCGGCAAAGCGATAAGCGGATTTCCCCACGTTGCAATCTCTGCAGAGTGCAGCGAGGTTCGAGAGCTCGTCCGTTCCGCCCGCGGAAACCGGGATCACGTGGTCGACTTCGAGAGGAATATCAGCGCTCGTGCGCCCGCACATGCTGCAACGATAATCGTCGCGCGCAAGCACTTGGACACGAAGTTGCTTACCCAGAGTGCGACGCGTCATGACAGGTGACGGCTAACGTGGCAAGTTAACCGGCGCGTACCAGCGGCCGCCGAAGGACGGCCGCGGGACACGCGTCCGGTTCAACGCAGTGTTAGGCGTCACCGCTTGTCACCCCAACGCCACGACGGTGGCTCGCCTTTGGCATAGCAGATGATGAACAACAGGGCGGTCACGGCGCACAGGTATCCGAAAAAAGAGAATCGGCTGTCCGCCGGAGGAAATACCCGCACTCCAACACCAAGCAATACTAGATACACCGCGAGAACGACCCAGCCCTGCCACTTGGTCGGAAGGCCCCAGCCCCAACCGTAGCGCTTCGCCGGAAACCAATAGCGTTCGACGTCTGCCATGGCTGCACCTCGCGACTATCGCTCCGTGACGCCTAACGTTTGACATGAGCGGCGGCCGCAGGCAAGCGCAGCTTGCCGGAGGACGTCCGCTCGATGGAAGAGTTAGGTCTCACAGCCACCGCCGCACCTTTGCTTGATAGGCCGTGTACTCACTGCCAAAGAGCTTTGAGAGTGCGCGCTCTTCCGGCGCAATCTGGAAGCGACCGATGTAGAGCACGAAGGCCAGCACACCAAGCAGTGCCCAAGCGGAAGACAGGAAGATAGCCCACGCGAAAAGCACGAACGAGAGGCCCACATACATCGGGTTCCGCGTGACGTGATAGATGCCCGAGCTGACTAAGGATGAAGCGGCCTCTGGCTTGGTAGGGTTGACCGTTGTTCGCGCCCGACGAAAGGAGACGACGCCTGCGACGCTGAAGACCACGCCGACGAGAGCAAATGCAGCGCAAGCGGCAAGGCGAACCGCTGCCGGCATGTACAGCGGCGGCGTGACCAACGAGATTCCCCACATAGCGAGTGCGACAACCGCTGCGACCGCCGGCGGAGGAACCATCAACTCAAGCGACCTCATGCGTGCCCCTCGTGGGACCTAACGATTAAGTTAACCGGCGCGCCGCCACAGAGGCGGGCCAAGTTGCCGCCACGTACCGGCGTCCCGGTTGAATGCCAGGTTAGGCATTGGAGGGGCGCGGACGATTCTTGGCGAATTTTGGAACCGCCGGGTTCATATGGTCCCACGGTTGCGCGCTCGCCACCCATACGTCGGCTTCTGGACTGAACCAGCTCGGATCGCCAAGGCTCGCGGCTTTGACACGAATCGATTGAACGTGGGCTGAGCTTCGCGCAAACAGCGGAGTACCACATATGCCACAGAATTCGCGTGTCGCAATGTTTCCGCTTTCGGCGACAGACTGATGCTCTTTGCACTCGCCATGGAGTAGGCGAACGGAGCTTGCCGGGACGATTACCGTAGCGGAGTAACCGCTGCCGCTCGCGCGCTGGCAATCGCGACAGTGGCAGTTGACCATTCGAAGAGGGAGTTCGTTGCACTCGTACCGGATTGCCCCGCATGCGCAACCGCCGAAGAATGGAACTGTGGGATTACTCGCCATTGGCCAATGCCTAACGTACCAGTTGAGCGGCGGGCCGCCGGCAGGAATGAACAACGCAGCCACAGCGCTGCCGCCGGCACGTCCGCTCGAACGCCGGGTTGGGCGTCATCTCGGAAGCAGTTCAACTTCACCCTCGAGCTCCACAGGGATGTTGAAGGGGAGCTCTGCCACCCCTACCGCACTTCGAGCGTGGGCGCCCTTGTCCGCGCCGAAGACCTGGACGATGAGGTCGGTGAAGCCATTGATGACCGCGGGCTGCTGGTTGAAGCCCGGGGCAGAGTTGACCATTCCGAAAACGCGTGCCCACGCAGCAATTCGATCCAAGTCGCCGAGCTCACGCTTCAGGCTACCGAGTATCGCCAACGCAGTCAGTCGTGCCGCGGTATAGGCCTGTTCCAGCGATACGTCGCGCCCGACCTTGCCGAGAGGCTGCGCAAGAGAGCCATCTGCGTTGGTTGGCCCGTGACCGGAGATCACCGCTCTTGTACCAACGATCCTGACCCACGGGAATGGCAGGACGACGCTTGGCGGAAGCTGGAGCGGCGCCGGGAGCGCAAGGCCGAGGTCTATCAGTCGCTGGTCAATTTTGGACACGATTAGTCTCCGACTGTCAGGCAGATCTTGCGTAGGTGCTTACGGTGTGTCGCGAAGGGCTGATAGGGCTGTTTGACGCCTAACTGTGAAGCGCCAACACGTTATTTCCGTTCCGGCCGAGTCGGCTGACCGGTGCTAACCCGCCAATGCCTTGGTGCGGGCGATGCCAGTTGTAGTGGTGTATCCAGCGGTGAAGCATCGTCGTTCGCTCCGCCGAGCTGTTGTAGGGGATGCCATAAGCCCACTCGCGCAGCGCCGATTGAATGAAGCGCTCCGCCTTGCCGTTGGTTTGCGGGCGGTAGGCGCGGGTGAAATGGTGTCGCAAGCCCAGCTTTCGACAGGCGGCGGCAAAGTTGCGCGAGCGAAATGGCGCGCCGTTGTCGGTCAGCACGCGGCGCACGGTTACGCCGAGCTGGCCGAAATACTTGACCCCGGCCTGCAGAAAAGCAGCAGCGCAGCTGCCACGTTCGGTGGGCTTCATCTGGGTGAACCCGAGGCGCGCGTGATCATCCACAGCCACAAACAGGTATTCCCAGCCGGCGCCGTCCACCGAGTCGCGCGGGTCGCCGGTGATTCGGTGTCCGATGCGCTCGATGCGCCCGAGCTTCTTGGTATCGATATGCAGCAAATCGCCGGGTTGAGCGTGCTCGTAGCGCAGTACCGGCTCACTGGGCGCCAGATCGCGCCATTGCGACAGCCCGGCCCGGCGCAGCACCCGGCCCACGGTGCTGGGCGACACGTCCAGCGTTCGCGCAATCCGCGCCTGCGTCAAGAAGCGCCGGCGCAGCTCCACAATGGCCAGCGCCACGGCAGGTCACGGTCCACTTCTGTCAGAAGCGCGTCGACTTTTCCATCGTCCGGCCAAGAATTGATGATCTCATTGCGCGCGTCAATATCGAGCGGCACGGTGTTGCCAAAGAGTGTGCCCACGCGCTGCACGAGGATGCGAATTCCGGCGGCATTCAACGTATCTAGCGCAGCGATGGCATCCGGAAATCGATCGGCGCCGGAGTTGTAGAAGTAGCTGATGAGCCCTCCGTTGTTCGTTGAGTCGATGAGGCCGCGAGCGTTAAGCCATACCTTTTCGTCGTCGGAGAGTCCGGAGTAGCCGTGATGCTCGAACTTTTTGCACAGGGCGTGCCAGCTACGTTCCAACGCAATGTCCATTGCAACCTAACGAGCCAAGTTAACCGGCGCGTGCCAGCGGCCGCCGAAGGACGGCCGCGGGACACGCGTCCGGTTCAACGAATTGTTAGGCGTCACCGCTTGTCGCCCCAATGCCACGACGGAGGTTCCCTTTCGCATAGCAGACGACAACCAACGCTGCGGTTAGAGCACATACGTAACCGACGTGTGATGCGGCGGAAACAGCCAAACACCAACACCGCGGCGGCAACTGATGGAGCTTGGAGGCTGGGCCAGCCTCGACATGGTGCTGCGCTACGCCCACCTCGCGCCGTCACACCTTGCCGAGGTCGCCGGAAATGTTTGCCTACCGACCAGTCACAAACCGGTCACACGAGGCACTTACCGGGGACCCCGCGAAACCGAGGTTTTGCGAGAAGAATTAATGGGGTGGCGGATGGGATTCGAACCCACAACGACTGGAATCACAATCCAGGACTCTACCGTTGAGCTACCGCCACCACTGAAACCTGTCGCCGCGCGTGCCGTCGAGGGCGCCATGAGCGGGCACGCCCGACAGGACTCGAACCTGTAACCGCCGGCTTAGAAGGCCGGTGCTCTATCCAATTGAGCTACGGGCGCGAACATGTCGGTTCCGCGCGCCTGACAACCAAAGCGCAAGCAAGGGTTGGCAAACGCTGTTCCGGCGCGTGGATCCGCGGCCCTCGTGCCAGCCGGGCGGAAGGGAAGGATAGCACACGCGCGTGAACACGCCACGGCCGGTCCTGACGCGCGACAGCAGTTTGACAGTATCACTTCAGCGGCCTGACAGCGGCGACGCTTAGCATGTCCCGCGCGGGCCTTCCTTCCCCGCATGAAACGACGTGGCGCTGAATTGTCGGTACATACCGCGTCCCGCGCACCCGAGGCAACCATACCCAAACCCCGATGTCATTTCGTGGCCTGCGCGCCCGTCACGACGTAGACTTGCAGGCGGCGATGTCCAACTCATTCGCGTTCGGAGGTACCAATGCCGTTCTGGCGGCTCGCCGGTGCCCGCCGGCGCTTACTCGGGTATAACGCCATGCGCATACTGGTTGTGGAAGACGACGCACTGCTGGCCGCGGGCCTCGCGAGCATCCTCGCGCGTGCGTCGCACACCGTGTTTCCAGCCCGCACCGGGGCGGAGGCAATCGCGGTCACATCGTGCGAGGCACTCGACCTCGTCATCCTCGATATCGGCTTGCCCGACATGGACGGCTTCGACGTCCTCACGCGGATTCGGGCGGACGGCGGCAATGTCGCCGTGCTCGCGCTCACTGCGCGAGACGCCGTGGAAGATCGCGTGCGCGGCCTCGATCTCGGCGCCGACGACTATCTGATCAAGCCGTTTTCGATCGACGAGTTCGAAGCGCGCGTGCGCGCACTGTTGCGTCGCTCGGAACGGCTCGCGGCGCGCTGGTCCGTGGGAGCGCTGTCGGTCGACGTCGCCGCCAAGCGCGTCAAGGTCCACGAGAAGCCGATCGACGTGACTCCGCGCGAATGGTCGCTCCTGGAGCTGTTCCTGATGCGGCCCGGTCGCGTGCTCTCCAAGGAGCAGATCGCCGAGAATCTCCTGACCATGGACGAGCAGC
>Ga0310810_10011851_pt1 | contig 10207 bp, 7 predicted proteins | sample NCmetagenome_FD_207641 | JGI IMG/M metagenome (GOLD analysis project Ga0310810, IMG submission 207641) | Soil microbial communities from experimental microcosm in Duke University, North Carolina, United States - NC | ecosystem: Engineered > Artificial ecosystem > Soil microcosm > Unclassified ...
ATCGATGGATTCATAATCGATACTGGACCCCCGCAGCCGGTCGATCCGCAAGGCCGCTACTACGTCGAATTTCGTGCCCGCTGGATCAACCATACTTACATTGTCTACGGCCGTCTCGATGCGACCGGCAATCCGCTCGACCAGCATTTCATCGCATTATATCCGAACAGCGGCGTTCTTGGGCTTGCGGCTGGTTCTTTGCCTCTGATCGTTCCAGCGACGACGCTGCCGGTAGCGGGGGATAAGGACGCCGATATGCTCGCGGTCTATCGCCGGACGATCGACGCCGCCCAATATGAGAAGATCCAGAATTTCGTTTACCAGACCAGATCAAATCCTCACCACTATTGGAATCTCTACACGATCAATTGTAATTATTTTGCGGCTCAGATAGCGACCGCGGTCGGCCTGAAGGTGCCGGTGTTGTATGCGCAGGTTACGCCGCTTTACATAAAGCAACTCGAGTCGCTCAACGAGGAAGGCTCGGCCCGCCTTTCTCCTTAACGATGGACCAGCAGCCGAAAGCAAAACTGGGTATGCCCGGCCGGGCGGTCCGCGTCGCAGTCATTGGGGCGGGACCATCGGGATTGACCACGGTCAAGAATCTGCTCGCTGCAGGCGTCTCCGACATTACTTGCTACGAGGCCACCGATGCGATCGGCGGCAATTGGGTGTTTAGCGAGCGTCCGTCGCATTCCAGTGTCTATGAGACGACGCATATCATTTCATCGAAGCGGCTATCCTCGTTCGAGGACTTCCCGATGCCGGACGGCTATCCGGATTTTCCCTCGCATCGGCAGATTTTGGATTATTTCAAGGGATACGCGGAACATTTCGGGGTCATGCCGCACGTCCGCCTTTGTACCCGCCTCGATCGAGCGCGGCGCGATGCTGATGGGCGATGGCGGCTCACACTTTCGCACGACGATGAAACCAAGGAGGACATCGTCGATGCGCTTTTCATTTGTACCGGGCACCATTCCGATCCGGTGATGCCGCGATTGGCGGGGCGCTTCGACGGTGAGGTGCTTCACGCACACAGCTACAAACGCGCTGAACCGTTCCGCGGCAAGCGCGTGCTGGTCATCGGCGGTGGCAATTCAGCTTGCGATATCGCCGTCGAAACGGCGCGCGTGTCCGCCTTTACCGCGATAAGCTTGCGGCGCGGCTATCATTTCTTGCCAAAAGTAATATTCGGGATGCCGGCAGACGTAGCGTTGTGGCGGCTCAGGCTTTTACCGAAGCTGCTCCGGCAAACACTTGCCGGATGGATTGTCCGCCTGGCCGTTGGCCGGCCCGCGAAATACGGCCTGAGAGAACGCGAGGGCCGGCTTCTGGAGATGCACCCGACGTTGAACTCCGAATTTCTCGATGCACTCCGCCACGGTAAAATTCACCCGCAGGCCGACGTCGCGCGCGTCGACGGTCGTGTGGTGCGATTTGCCGACGGACGCGCGGATGAATTTGACGTCATCATCATGGCGACCGGCTACCGGATATCCTTCCCGTTCCTCCAGGAGCCGTTCAGCGGCTGGAACAGCCCCGAGCCGCCGGCGCTCTATCTGCGAATGATGCCGGCCGATATCGACAATCTTTTCTTCATCGGGCTATTTCAACCGCTCGGCTGCATCTGGAATCTCGCCGATCACCAGGCGCGTATTGCGGCCCTTCAGATCACGGGGAGGCTGACGCGCCCTGCCGATCTTGGCGCACGCATCGAACGGGAAATCAGGCATCCCCATTGGCGGTACCAACGATCGGCGCGCCACGCCATCGAGGTTGACTTTTACGAGTTCCGCAAAGCGCTTCTGGCGGAGATCGCAAAAGCCTGACTGAAACAACCGAGCGCTAAAAAAATTACGCGGCCTCGTTATTTTGCTGCAACGCGCCCGCGATTGCGCTGACCGATGGCCGCAAACCAATTGACGAGAAATGCGGGCGTTTCCAGGATTGCGCCGGTGTGGATCACGAACAAGCCGAATGCGAGAATGATCGTTATCGCAACATAGGGCAGCGACAGCACCCACGGCGTCGTAACGCCGAAGATGTTTGAAATGACTCCGACCAGGCGAAGCAACGTCACCCAGCCTATGACATAGATGATCGAGAGCATGCGGCTCTGCCGGGTGGTACGGGGCGCCGTAAGGTAGGTGAGCGCTATCACCACGAAGGCAAGCGGGTACAGCGGCCCAAGCAGACGATCGTGCAACTCCGCGCGAAATCGGGCCGGCTGTTCAATATAAGACCGATCGTTGGGGTCGGCGAATATCAATTGCCACAGGTAGCGCTCACGGATCGAATAGTTGACTTCCTGGGGAGCGCCCGCAAATTGCGAAAGGTCAAAAGCGTAGCTGTCGAAGACGACTGTCGACGGATCGCCCTCTTTAGTCTGTTGGCGCTGCAGGACTCCATTCTTGAAAATCAGGAACGTTCCATTGTCGCTTTCCAGCAACTCGCCAACCTCGGCAACGATGGTGATACGTTCGTTGGGATTACGCTGGTCGTCGAGGAAAACTCCGAACAACTGGCCATTCGTCCGGCGTTCGCGAATGTGGAACGTTACGCCGCTTTGGATCGTGGTGAAGCGCCCTGGCTGAACGACGGTGCTGACGACCTGGGCGTGCACCTTGGTGACCCAGTCGCGCATCATTCGTAGTCCTTTCGGCCCAAAATATGTGCCGATCACGCACACGATCAGCGAGACTACAAATGCAACCGACATGAAGGCTCGGAGCAAAAGCCACGGCGACATGCCAGCCGCGTTCATGACGATGATTTCGGAATCGGTCGATAATTTATTGAGCACATGCGTCACCGCAATTATGAGTGCGATCGGCGCGATTGCCATGATCAGAAATGGAATAATTAAGCCAGTGATGCCGACGAACGTCAGAACGCTTTGGCCGTTCGAAGTTATCAGGTCGATATCACGCAGTGCCTGCGTAACCCAAATCAGGGCCGTCAGGCTGATGAGCACGACCAAGAACACACCGAATGTGGTGCGGAAAATATATCTGCTAATGGACCCCATCCGTAGTGCCGTGCTCCGCTGCGGCAAGCTGCCCGCGGCCCTTCTCCACTGACGCATAGCTCATTCATCCTAAAACATCCCGTGCAGATTTCAGAATGCTCAATGCGCGGCGACGTAGAACAGATCGTAATTACCGTGGCGATAGACGCGATTCACGACGTAAGCTGGTTTGGCGGCTGCGGTTTTGTTCGATTCCGTCCTTGTTTCGTGCGCCGCTGCACTGGCGATGAGTGCGTCAGAATAACGGGAAGGAATGGCCACATAGGCGGGATCAGTACCAATTCGCCGCCAAAATTGATCGATGCTGTCTGCCTGGATGGCATGACCATGACTATAGAACTGGGCAGAGAACGGACGGAGCCCGACAAACACGAGTGGCACATTAGATTGTGTTGCTCTGGCCTGATCGTAAGCCGTCACCAGCGCCTTAAGCGACCTGCGCTCCATATGGAAAGGCTCGCCGTTATAAATCGCTAAGCGGCAAACCAACAGCAACGTGATCAGCATGCCGACGCTGAGCAGTTGGTTGACCGCCCGGCCCTGTCGTCGCTGCTGCGCCAGCCAGCTGCCGGTCAGGATGGCGGCGGCGGGTATCCCCGGCAACACATAGGCCATGGTAATATTGCGCGCGGCGGTGAAGAACAGCAGCGGCGTAAAAGCCCAGACCAGCAGATAGCTTTGCCAGGCCTGTTCGTCAGACCGCAATGCCGGAGTATTCACAGCCGACATCGTTGCAGCCGATGCCTGGTCTTTGCGCTTGCGCCAGCGCCACGCGGCGACTGGCAGCAGCAATGACCAAGGCAACGTGCCGATGAAGGCAAACGCCCAGATGGTACCGATCGGATATGTGTGCGCGTGTCCGTAACGGTCACCCTGCCAGTCGGGCGTAACGAAGCGGTGCCAGTGTTCGCCGATCAAAAAATAAGCAAGAAAGCCCGGCGTGCGTTGCTCGGCGATCCAGTACCAGGGCAACGTGATAATGAGTGTCCCCAACACGCCACGAATCCATGGCAGGCGGCGCCAGACGTCGAGCCAGCGGCGGTTGTATGCCGTCCAAAGGAAGAGTGGCGTCCCCGCCAGCACCAGCGCCACGGGTCCCTTCGCGAGCAAGCCGGTAGCAAGACCGCCGAAGAATAGCAGGGCTGCCAACCAGCCGGAGCCAGTTGAGCCGGCCTTCGGTTTATCCAGCGCAAGCCAGAAACCGGTCATCGCCAGTGTGGTACCGACAGTCAATTCGATGTCGGTCATCACGGCGCCGGCCGAGACAAAGAAAAGAGCGCTGGCGGAGATCACCGCCACCGTCGGCATAGCGGCATCGCGATCGCGGCGTCCTGACAGTGCCCAAACCAGCGCTATGATAATCAGCGAGGCAATCCAGTGGGGCAATCGCGCAGCGAATTCGTTTAGTCCGAACACCTTGAAACTGGTTGCAGTCAGCCAGAACGCCAGAGGTGGTTTCCCCCAGTACGGCACGCCGTAGTCGAACCACGGCGTGACCCAGTCGTTCAACTCCGCCATTTTACGGGCAATCTCGCCGTAGCGGGCTTCCGTGGTGTCCATCAGCGGTACCAGACCCATGCCAATCGCACGGCCTAGCAGCGTCAATCCGACCAAGATCGGAACGGCGCGGCGAAGGAATTTCGTGGAATCGATGTTCATTGAAGGAATCTTGCGCGCGACAGGTTCGCAGCGATCAACGGCGTGACCTTGCTGGTTGCCGGAGATATCGACTTCGTCGATTCCATCATTGCTCCGATTACCTGCTTCAGCGCCAAAAGCGGTGAAGCCAAAGCCATTGATCTGGATGCTCTCGCACCCATCCCTCAACGATCGACATAATCACCTGCGTGGTGCCGGCGACGTCGATTTGGTCATCGGTGTCTCGCGGAGGATCGATCGGACCGGTCACCTCGATGCGCAGGCGCTGATCCGGCAAGCGGATCGTTCGAATACCTAGTATCGGCCATTCGAGCGTGCGGGCGAGCCGAGCTAACGCTGGTGTCACTTTGCAAGCTCGGCCAAAAAACTGAGCGTCTATACCATCAGCACTGTGCTGGTCGACCATGATCGCGATACAGGCGCCACGATCAACCGCACTCTTCAACTTAAATGGTGTGTCGCCATCAATGGGAATGTAGGTCCCCGCTCCGCCAGGACGAGTCTGGGCCAGATAGTCGGCGATTAAATCGAGATGCTGCCTCCGTACCGGAACGACGATGTCCAAACCCAAGGTCTTTCCCACCGAAGCGGGAATTTCCCAATTTGCCAAGTGAGCGGTGAAAAAGAGCAGAGGCCTGCGGTCCCACTGTTTGAGAAGCCCGATCGTCTCGGCGTCCATGACGATCTTACAATCCGCGTTATTATCCGGGCCAACGTCGCAGATGCTGTCCATGTGTACGATTTCTGCGCAAACTCGCCCGTAATTGTCCCACACACCGCGCAGTACACGTTCGATCTCGGCGGCTGGCTTCTCGGGGTACGCGGCAACCAGATTTTTATGTCCAATCCGGTGCTCCGGAATCCAGGGACCGAACGTCCGCATGATGGAACTACTCATGGCGGCAGCGCGTTCGGGATTGAGCCACCTAAGGATGGATATGCCCCATGCCGCTGCTTGCGCAGCAACTCCGTTGCGGCCGCGCGAGCGACTGGTTTGTGCGTAAGTAATTATGACCCGCGGATTGGCGCTCGAAACCCGTGCAACCAGGACATCCCTGAAAAGCTGGAAGGACCGCCGCCGGTCTTCCCTCACTCCAAAGCGGACATAATGATCTTGCGCCAATGTGATGATTTCGCCACTGCGGGCGCGCAGAACGCACCGCGACACCAGCGCTCTCGTCTGTCCGGCGACGCCAAATTTTCGAACTTTGAAAAAGTGGATTTGATCAATTTCTTTGTACGCGATGCGCCCACCACCGCGTGGGTCTTGCCACTCCAAGGCGCCCGATGCCATCCGGTACGTCCGTTCGGGGTGGCGCAACCCAAGCCGAGAGGTGTGCTGCAGACTGGCCATTGCGAAACGATTTGATCCGGTACCCACCGCAAGAGCAGGCAAGCCTTGTTGCCATCAGCGGAAAATGGGCCCCAGCCTCTCTATTTACGGACCATGAGTCACCAACCGCCGGCTCCGCATTTTAGTCCAGAAATCCCATACTTATTTGACATATTTGAAGCTTTGCTCCAATGTCAGGCGATGGTTGGGGTGGGTTATGAGTGAAGAAATAAGTCGCCGAAAGCTCGTTGAGAAAATCACTGTTACGGTCGCTGGTGCGGCCGTCGTGCTGGCGATACCCGAGCGTTGGGTCAAACCCGTAATCGAATCCATCGTAACACCGGCCGATGCTGGCTTTACGCCGCTCCCGACCACCACGACAACGACGACGACGACAGTAGGTCCCTCCTGAGGGCGGGTAACCCTTGTGTAGTGACCAATCCACGCCACGGGATTGCGAGTATTAGCGCCTGAGATCCAGCTTGTCGCTTCTCGTCATTGCGCTCTGCAACCGCTCGGTAGAACTGTCGCACCCGCCTGATTGGGAACGTGATCTCCGCATCTTGTTTGGAGCTTGCCCACCCTCGTCGGCTGAGGTCTGTGCGCGGCTCAAGCTTGTCGCCGCGGATGACAACTCCTTCACGATCTTTGAAGACGGCGGGCCGGCGATTGAAGCATTGAGCCGAAACGATGCATTGCTTCACCTTTCGGAGATCGTCACCAGACGACTCGCGGAAAACGTCGATATTGGCGTGTCGCTGCATTCCGGCGTGGTCGGATGGAACGGCCGATCCGTCTTGATTCCGGGCGACTCCGGCGCCGGCAAATCATCGCTCACTGCCTGGTTCGTCAGCAAAGGCTTCGACTATGTGAGCGATGAGCTTGCGGTTCTCAATGGTGAAGCAATTGTCGGCTTTCCGCGTTCGTTGATGCTGAGATCTGGCGCCGATACTGCCGTTTCACAGCTTCCGCGGTTTGCCGATTTCACGATGCGTCAGGCTGGTTCGGCCTTGCTGGTGCAGCCGGACGATCCGGCCATCGCGCGGCTCGGAGACCTGCCATGCGGGCTCATCATCTTCCCCGCATTCAAACGCGGCGTTGGCCTCACGATCGAGTCGATCAGCCCAGCAAAAGCCTGCGTTCGACTGGCAGCGTGTACTGGTAATACTCATAGCCTAGCCGATGGCTGGTTTGCTGAACTCAATAAGCTCGTTCGGCGCGTCCCCGCTGTTGAACTGAGCTATGGCGCTTTCACGCAGATCGACGACGTCGTCGATACGCTCGCGAAGTTGGTCCTGGACGGCGGCCTGAATAGCGTCCGGGTTCGGCGGATTTTGGCGGCTTTTTCCGGAGCTCCAGCGCAAGCGAAGGCGGCCGCCCCGATCGCCCCGGCCAAAAGCCATCAAATTCCCGCTCCGACGCCACGCCGGGGAACACCCAGGTTGACGATCGGTATGGCGACCTATGACGACTACGATGGCGTTTATTTCAGCTTGCAGGCGCTTCGGCTGTATCACCCGGAAATCGTCAGCGAGACCGAATTTATCGTGATCGACAACCATCCGACGGGGGAATGCGCCGACGCGCTCAAGGCGCTGGAGCACCACATTCCGAACTATCGCTACATTCCGGAATCCGGCCGCTCCGGCACCGCCGTGAGGAATCGCGTGTTCGAAGAAGCCGCCGGTGAGTTTGTGCTGTGCATGGATTGTCACGTCTTTGTCGTGCCTGGCGCGGTGGCCCGGCTGCTTCGCTATTTTTCCGAGAACCCGGCAACACCCGACCTTCTTCAAGGACCTCTGCTGCAGGACAACCTCAAAAGTGTTTCGACACATTTCCGGCCGGAATGGAGCGGCGGCATGTTCGGCGTATGGGATGATAATGGCCTTGCAGCCGACCCCGATGCCCCGCCATTCGAGATTTTAATTCAGGGAATGGGTTTGTTTGCCTGTCGGCGCAGTGTCTGGCCCGGTTTCAATGAGGCATTTCGCGGCTTCGGTGGCGAGGAAGGATACATTCACGAGAAATTTCGCCGGGCCGGCGCGCGTACATTGTGTCTGCCGTTCTTGCGTTGGGTTCACCGCTTCAACAGGCCGACGGGCGTGCCCTATCGTAATATTCTTGAAGATCGTATTTGGAACTATCTGGTCGGCTTCCGTGAGTTTGGTTTACCGACAACGGAGATGGAGGAGCATTTCCGCGGGCTGATTGGCGAACCAAGGGGCGGCGAAATCATTGCTTTTCTCAAACAGAGAATCGGCCAGTCCGGACGCAACTAGGTTTCAACAGAACTATTTGATGGAATTTGCACACCTGCCGGTGCGATGTAGAGGGCGTCTTCAAGAACGAGGTTATCGATCGCCTCTATGACGTCTGCCCGGACTGCGTCTTTGGTGCCCGGGTACGAATTGACGAGCAATTCAATGATCTCGGCCACCGAACGCCGCCCGTCGCACAGATGCCATACGAGGGCAGCGCTTTCATTTAGATAGACGACTCTCTTCAGCTGGTGCTGATAGAGCAGAGTTTCCCCGTCGATCAGTTCAACCTGGAAATCACGGTGCTGATTTGGGATCGCTTCGAGATCTGTCACGGCAAGCTCGTTTGTCACGGAATATCTTTGGCGATTTTTAAACTAGAACATTCGATAGCCAATTTGAAGCGACCCTGCGGTAGATCAATTCAAAATCGGATTGCCCCGCTTCATCAGCCAACGAAACGCTTGTCGACGCCAACCGTGGCGGGCACGATTTTCATCCATAGTCGACATCACGGAACTCTTCCCAAGCAGAAGGCCAGCTAGACCGGTGTAACGCACCGATCCGAGCTCACGCGCAATGCTGGTGCAACGCGGCTCGCGGAAAATGCGCCCAGCAAGCTCAAGACCGGCCACGGCGATGAACCGGGCATTTGCAGCCTTCACCAAGTCCTCAAACCGACTCTCTTCTTCAGGTCCGGCCAGGCCTCGGGCCGATTGGCAGATATCGACGACATGCTGCAATCTTTCGAAGTGATGTGCGCCACCATGAACGAGCGCGATGAGCAATAATGTGGCCGGAGCTGCAGGTGCGGCCGCAATCACTTCATACGGCAACGATACCACGCGCCGCAGGCTGTCGGCATGAATCAAATCAGTTTGCACCTCGATCATCAGATGCCCATTGTCGCGGTGGACCCATTTCCATTCTTTAGGAGCGTTTGCCGGACTGGCCTCACCCAGATAAAAACCTCGATCAGAGAGCAACGCATTGAAGCGCTGAATTGCTCCCGGTGCGACGAGGACATCTATGTCCCCGAAGTTTCGAAGCGATCGTTCCGGGTAGAGGGCGCGCGCAAAGACCGGTCCTTTAACGACCGCGGCCGGAAGATCGCCAACACAAGCCATCAGGTCGTCGGCTTCGCGAGTCAGCACCAGGGAGAACGCCGTTTTGGCGCGATGCCGTCGGCGTGCAATATCGCGTCCGGTCGAAAAATCAGGATTGTTTGAAAAAGCGGAAAAGTTGCGAAGGAGCGCACCGAGTACCCCGTGCGCGTCCGCCTGCTCGATCAGTTCACTGCAGAGAGTGGGCGTTAGTTGACGTCGCGGCGGCCGGGATCGCGAGCCGAGCGGGTCGGCGGCATGGACAATCCAGTCTGTAACAAGAGACAGGTGGAACCCTCCAAATTCATAAAAGCAATAGCATGGTTGAATTGTAGCTATGCTTTCTTGAGTGCCACAAGGCGATGACAATCGACGCAAGATCGGCCCGGGTCTGAAGGCACGTTCTATTGCGCACCCTTCAAGGGTTGTGGTCCGGCCCTGTGATCTTTCCTCGGCCGCGCCATCGTTCGCGGTTGAGCCAATCAACGAGCTTGGGGTTCAGCCGGTCCGAGCGCGCTGTTTTTCCTCGACGGCGCCATCCCTCGCGGTTGCACCAGTCGACGAACGTGGGGCTTAGCCGCATGAGCCACCACGTCATTTTCGCGAATGGGCCGACAACGACGAGTCCCTGGTTGCGGCGGATGGCCGTGAGCGCCGCTGCCGCTACAGCCTCAGGGGTCGAGCACATGAAGGCCGGCGCCACCGGTGGCGGCCTGTGGGTTTCTGAATCCGCAACATTCTCAAGCATCGGCGTGCGGACAAAACCTGGGCAAAGTGCCGTCACACCGAAGTCTTCGCGATAGTATTCAGCGCGCAGTCCCAG
>Ga0310810_10011852_pt1 | contig 10206 bp, 6 predicted proteins | sample NCmetagenome_FD_207641 | JGI IMG/M metagenome (GOLD analysis project Ga0310810, IMG submission 207641) | Soil microbial communities from experimental microcosm in Duke University, North Carolina, United States - NC | ecosystem: Engineered > Artificial ecosystem > Soil microcosm > Unclassified ...
AGCCCGGCACGTGTTGACCAGTAATGGAGCTGAGCGTGTCGCGCTGCTGGACTGGTCTGATTAAGTGATGTGCCCGCGAAACTGTCTCCGGAAGCGACCGAACCCGGTGGCAGGGAAGTCTAAGAAAGTGGGCGGCCACACAGTCCGCGGCCGAATTCTCGAGGCACCTGTTTTGCAGCTTGCGACCTCACCCCCGCTTGGGGAGAATGGAGAGGTCACCGAACATCCCCGCTATGTCGACATCGACTGAGCGCCGGCCGGATTCGCAATCCCCACTCTTGTCGGAGCATCTCACGGTGCGCCCGGAGGATGATGGTCCGCGCGAAGTCCGGTTCATGTTCGAGCAGCCGGACAGCAAGCGCATCGGTGGCGCCCTCGGCGCGGGATTCCTCACCGAGTTGTTCATCATCGGGCTGGTGCTGCTCATTAGCTACCTGATTCCCGAGCGCGTCTACAAAGCGGTCATTCCACCGCAGCTCTCAGACAAGATTGTCTGGTTGTCCGATCCCGGCCCCGGTGGTGGTGGCGGTGGTGGCAACAAGATGCCCGATCCGCCGAAGCCGGCCGAGATCGTCAAACCGAAGCCTGCTCCTGTGCCGGCGCCCACGCCGCCGCCTCTGGTTGAGCCGCCTCCAGTCGAACCGGTCACGATTCCATTGAAGACCCTCGATGCGACGGTGACGTCTCCCGGCACGATTGAATCGACTCAGGCCTCCAACTCTGTGTCGCTGGGATCGGGAACGGGCACTGGGGCTGGGCCGGGTCAGGGTTCAGGTATCGGAGAGGGATTCGGCGGTGGCACTGGTGGTGGAGCGTATCGCCCAGGCAATGGTGTGCTCCTGCCGAAGCCGCTTCGAGAAGTGAAGCCGCAGTACACGGCCGACGCGATGCGAGCCAAGGTCCAGGGAACGGTCCTGCTCGAGTGTGTCGTGCTACCGGACGGCAGCGTCGGCAAGGTCGAGGTTGTGCGGTCGCTGGACTCGGCGTTTGGTCTGGACCAGGAAGCCATCAAGGCGGCCAAACAGTGGCGCTTTGCTCCGGGCACACGCTTCGGCGAGCCGGTCGCGGTGCTCGTGACGATCGAGCTCACGTTTACCCTCCGGTAGCTCGGCCGGCACCTTACCTCACATCAGTTTGCCCCGTCATATACTGGCCGCTCAACCATGACGGCCACTCCCTCAGCGATGCTGGCACTGGGCACAGCTATGCCGGTTTTCCGTCTGCCATCGATGACCGGCGAGCTGCGTGCACGGCTGACCTGTTCCTGTTCGACGCTCGCGGCGTTCTGGTCTATCGCGGCCTCTTCGATGACAGTCGCCCACGGAGTCCTCTGCCGGTGACTGGCGCCGACATTCGAGCTGCGGCCGCTGCCGTGCTGGCAGGCAACCCGGTCCCGGCAACGCAGAAGCCGAGCATCGGTTGCAACATCAAGTGGAAGCGCGGCAACGAGCCGGACTACTGGTGATGCGCATCACACAATGAGAAGACGCGTGCATTCGTTGCTTCCAGCTCTCGTGTTCGCCGCGAGCCTGGGCAGCGCATGCCACGCAGACCGCGAACCTCCGCTGCGAGTTGGAACCATCTTCTGGCCGACCAACGAGCTGTTGTTCCTGGCTCAGGACAAGGGCTGGCTGAATCCGTCGGAGTTTCGTCTCGTCGAGTTCGTGGACGATGGCGAGGTCATGCGGGGCTTTCGGAACCACGCGATCGAAGCCGCATGGCTGACCATGGACGAAGTGCTCGCCGTCGCGCAGTCGGGTGCGGTCGATCCGGTGATTCTGTTCCTGTCCGATGAATCCCGCGGGGGTGACGCGGTGGTGGCGCAGCCGGACCTGATCACGGCCGCCGACCTGAAGGATCGCCGCGTCGCGGCGCAGATCAACTCCGTCGGCGCATACCTGCTCGATCGCGCACTCAAGCAGGCCGGCCTCGTTGCGAGCGACGTGCGCCTCGTCAACCTGTCACCATATCGGCACCTCAACGCCTTTCGCCGGCGCGAGGTTGATGCCGTCGTCACCTACGAACCTGTGCGCTCGCAGATTATCGCGGCTGGCGGCGTGGAGATCTTCAGCAGCGCCTCCACGCCCTTCGAAGTCCTCCGGGTGCTCGTCATCAGGCGCGACTACCTGGAATCACACGAACAGCAGGCCGACACGCTCTGCACTGCCTGGCATCGGGCGGTCACCGAAGCGGCGTCTTCGCAGATGGCGCGCAGCTGGATTGCGAACCGGCTCGGGACGACAGACGCCGGCTTCGAGCGGATGATGGAACGAATCCGCCCGATCAGTCTGTCCGAAAGTCGAGAGTGGCTCGCCGTGCCGCGGCCGCAACTGGTGGCGACGATTGCCCGGCTTCAGGGCGAGTTGCTCAGTGCGGGATTGCTCACGGCGCCGACACCGTCAGACCCGCTCTTCAGGTGGCCATTCGCGAGCGGTGTGTCCGCGTGTCGAAGGTAAGCAATGGCTTTGGCACACCGGTTCGGTCCGATGCTCCACTCGCTTCGATTCCGGCTTCCCCTGTTCCTCACGCTCTATTCGGCGGTCGTGGGGCTGGTGCTGTTCACGGTCGCGAATGAGCTCAAGGAGGCAGCGTTCGAGCGTGACTTCGAGCGCGCCGAGCTGGTACGTGCCACCGAGATCCAGAGCCGGACCGAACGTGCCGCCGAGCGGAACGAACTCGAGACCGCGCAGCGCGAGTTCGGCGAGCTGGCCGTCTTCGAAGAGATTCGCGCGGCGGTCTTCGTTGCGTCCGACAACAAGGTCGTCCTCAGTAGCCGGCGCGACTGGATTGGCCGCCCGCTCGATCTGACCGCGCTCGGTCTCACCGCAGCCGAGAATCCGCACGTCGAGGAGACGATGCGCAGCGTGCGCAGCAACGGGCGAACCGAAAGCCTGTTCAGCCTCGATCGCAATTTCCTCACATTTGTTCTTCCGTCGACGGTGCCCGTGGGTCCGGGGGAGTTGGGCGCCACACGTGGCGGGGTGATCCTGCTCGTCCACGATCTCAGCCTGTCGAAAGCCGTCAACCGCCAGCGTCTACTGCGACAGTTCGGCGTCGGTGCCATCGCGGTGTTTCTCGCTGTCGTAGGCCTCGGCATCAGTCTGCAGGCGCTTGTAACGCGGCGCATCGAGGGTCTCCACGATGCGATGGGGCGGTTTGCTGCCGGGGCGCCGCTCGACACCGAACAGACGGAGGCGGTCGATGGGAGCGGGCGCGGCCACGATGAGATCGTCGAGCTGCAACGCCACTTCAACGACATCGCGGCGACAGTCCGGCGAGAGATCGGCGTGAGGCGTCACGCCGAAGACGCCTTGCGCGAGAGCGAGGAGCGCTTCCGATCGGCGATGCATTACTCACCGATCGGGATGGCGCTCGTCTCGAGGTCGGGCGAGTACCTCGAGGTCAACCCAGCGCTCTGCGCCATCGTCGGGTATAGCGCCGACGAACTGCTGGCGACGGGCTTCGAGTCGATCACGCATCCAGAGGATTACGCCGCCGATCTGGTGGCGACGCAGCGGATGCTCGATCGCGAAGTCGACTCGATTCGCCGCGTGAAGCGATACCGGCACAAGGATGGTCGGATACGGTGGGTGCAGGTGAACTCGTCGCTCGTTCTCGACGACGACGGTGCGCCCCGCTATTTCGTCTCGCAGATCCAGGACATCACCGAGCGGAAGCGCGCCGACGAGGATCTGCAACACGCGAACCGTGCGCTGCAGACCATCAGCAACTGCAATCAGGTCCTCGTGCACGCGACCGACGAGGCGACGCTGCTGCGCGAGGTCTGCCAGGTCATGGTGCGCGATGGGGGCTACCGCGTCGCGTGGGTCGGTTTTGCAGAAGGCGATGCGCACCCGGACGTGAAGACGGTCGCGATTGCATCAGGTGAGAAGGATGGCCACGCTCGAATCGCCTGGGCCACTCAGGGAGGGGAGCAGATGGCGGCAGCGATTCGAACCGGCGAGCCCGCCGTCTGCAGAGACTTTCGCGCGTCCACCGTCTCAGGGCCGTGGCGCGACGAAGCCGTTCGCCTGGGCTACGGCTCCTGTGTGGCACTCCCGCTCGTGAGCGATGGGCGGGCGTTCGGCGCTCTCACGCTGTGCTCCGGTGAAGAGACGGTCTTCGACGTGTCCGAAGCGACGTTGCTGAAGGAGCTCGCCGACGATCTGGCTTTCGGCATCGTCGCGTTGCGCGCGCGCGCGAATCAACGTCAGGCCGAAGCGGCGTTGCGGACAGCAAACGAGCGATACGCCCGACAGGAAGCGGCGCTGACGAAGCTGACCAAGAGCTACGTGAGCGCCCCCGACGACTTCACGGACATCGTTCGCGGCATGACTGAAGTGGTCGCGAACACGCTTTCGGTGGCGCTGGTGGCGGTGTGGCGGCATGACGAGACCGGGACCGTGACGCGCTGTCAGGATCTCTTCACGTGGCCGGAGGGGACGCACAGCGACAGCCTCTCGCTCAGCCAGGATGCCTGTCCGATGTACTTCAAGGCGCTGACGGGCGCGGAAGTCATCGCCGTCACCAATGCGCGGTCGGATCCGCGAACCAGCGAACTCGCGGAGCCGTTGCTCATGCCGTACGGCATTACCTCGGTGATGTGCGTGCCGATCCGGTCGCGCGGGTCCACGGTCGGCGTGCTGTCGTGCAAACATGTCGGCGAGCCTCGCCGGTGGATGCCCGATGAACAGGCGTTCGCGCTGGCCGTCGCGAACCTGCTCTCGACGCTCATCGCCCAGGCAGAGCGCCAGCGGCTCGAACTGGAGCTTCGCCAGGCCCAGAAGCTCGAGGCGATTGGCAGGCTGGCCGGAGGCGTGGCACACGACTTCAACAACATCCTGACGGTGATCCTCGGACGCGCGGAGGAGGTCGCATCAGACGATCGCGTGCCGAGCGATCTGCGTGAATCCGTGACGGACCTGTCACAGAATGCGCACCGTGCGACCGCACTCACCAGGCAGTTACTCGCCTTCAGTCGTCGGCAGGCAATTGAAGTCCGCGATGTCGATCTCAACAGCGTCGTCGCGAACGTGACACGTCTTCTGCACCGCGTCCTCGGCGAGGACATCGCCGTGACGTTGGCGTACTCGGAACAGCCCCTCGCCGTTCGCGCGGATCCCGGGATGATCGAGCAGGTGCTGCTCAATCTCGCGGTCAACGCGCGGGACGCCATGCCCGCCGGCGGACGGCTGTCAATTGACACGTCTCTGGTCGATCTGTCCGTGACCGAGGCGTCGCGCACCGGCTCTGCCGGCAATTGGGCGTGCGTGCGTGTCAAAGACAACGGAGCAGGCATCGCGCCCGAGCATCTGCCGCACATTTTCGAGCCATTCTTCACGACGAAGGACGTAGGGAAGGGAACCGGTCTTGGGCTGGCGACCACCTACGGAATCGTCCAGCAGCACGGCGGCTGGATCGAGGTGGACAGCGAGACCGGACGCGGCACCGAGTTTCGAGTCTTCTTCCCCAGGGTGGGGACCGAGATGCCGACTGCCGCGCCAATGTCCGTGCCCTCGCCGGCGCCTCGCGGAAAGGAAACGATTCTCGTCGTCGAGGACGAAGCCGGTGTCCGCGCGCTCGTGATCAAGCTGCTGAAGGACCTGGGATACCGGGTGCTGCAGGCGCAGAGCGGCCCACACGCGCTGGAAGTGTGGAGGCAGCAGGGCGACGAAGTCGATCTGCTCATCACCGATATCGTGATGCCAGACGGCATGAACGGCGTAGAGCTGGCTGAGCGTGTGCGCCGCAACCGGCCCGAGCTCAAAGTGATCTACACGAGTGGGTATCTGGCCGACCTGAGCCGGGAAGATATCGCGCGTCACTCGGATGCGTACATTGCCAAGCCGTTCAGCCTGATGGAGCTGGCACGGCTCGTTCGTCAAACCCTGGACGGTGGAGAACCCGCGGTATCGCCGTCGCGCGCGACGCGTAGCTAGGTGTTCAGCTGCGCTTTGGCTTCTTCGAGGCAGGACGGGCAGATGCCGTGTGTGAAGGTCGCATCTGTGTGCTCCGACACGTAGACCTCGACCCGCTGCCAATAGTTCCGATCGTCGCGAATGCGTTTGCAGTAGGCGCAAATCGGGAGAAGTCCGCGAAGGCGTCTGACGTTGTCGAGCGTGGCCTGAAGCTCCGTGACCTTCTCTGCGAGTCGCGCCTGCAGTGAGACAACGCGCACGCCTACCTGGACCCGCGCTCTCAGCTCATTCAAATCCACCGGCTTGATCAGATAGTCGTCGGCGCCCGCTTCGAGGCCTGCCACCAGATCCGTCGCGCTGTTTCGAGCCGTGAGCAAGATCAGGTAGAGATGCGCTCGATTGACGTCGGACCGTACGCGGCGGCACAGTTCAGGGCCTTCGAGTCCCGGCATCTCCCAGTCGACGACCGCCAGCGGCGCCGGATCGCTCGACGTGAGGTGCTCCCAGGCGGCGAGCCCGTCGTGAACGACCGTAGTCTCGAAGCCCCAGTTGGACATGCTGCGCGACACGGCCATCGCGGCGATTCGATCATCGTCGGCGATCAGGGCTCGCATGGAATCTCCGTCATCTCACGATCGAAGTTATGTCGCACCGCTTGAAACGCGCTGGCTTCCGTCGTGAGGCGGAGCCAGGCGCCCTCGAGTGCATCGAAGTCGGATTCGGCCGCGAGCACTTCAAGCAGTGACGCAGCTTCGGTGATGCCGACTGCCGCGGCAGTCGACGCAGCACCTTTGAGCGTGTGGGCCGCGCGTTTCACGGCCGCCGGATCGCGCTGATCGAGCGCCGTCCGAACGCCGTGCAGGAGCGTGGGGCACTCTTCGGCAAACATCCGCACGATTTCCGCAGCCAACTCCCTGTCGCCATGCAGGCGGCTCACGAGGTCGTTCTCGTCGATGGGCGGAGTCGTGGACGCACCAGCTTCGCCCTCCACTTCGGCAAAGAGGGTGCGCGACTCCGTCGGCTTCGACAGATATCCGTCCATGCCAGAAGCGAGGCAGCGTTCGCGGTCGCCGATCATCGCATGCGCGGTCATGGCGACGATTCTGAGCCGGCTGCGCGACGCTTCGCGCTCCCGTTCGCGAATGGCCTTCGTCGCTTCGAGGCCGCCCATCACGGGCATCTGCAGGTCCATCAGCACGATGTCGAACTGTTCGCGCTCGACCGCATCGACCGCCTCTTGTCCGTTCTCGACCACGATCACGTGATGACCCCGACGCTTGAGCAACCCGACGGCAACCCGCTGATTGACGATGTTGTCTTCCGCGAGCAGCACCTTGCGCGCTTTGACCTTCTCTGGTGTCGACGACGGCTGACGCTCTTCAGTCTTCTTGGCTCGCGCCGCTTCGGCGTCGAGGACGGCGCAGATTGCCGCATGGAGATCGAACGACGCAATCGGCTTCGTCAGGCAGGCAGAAATCCCAAGCTCACGACACAAGCCCGCATCGTCATACCGTCCCGACGATGTCAGCATCATGATCGTAGCGCCAGTCAGGCCGGCACGTGAGCCGATCTGCCTGGCCAATTCGAAGCCATCCATGCCGGGCATCTGTGCATCGAGCAGGATGAGGTCCACTCGCTCGCCCTTGCTGTTGAGGCTCTGGAGCGCCTCGAGCGCTTCCGGCCCGCCAGGCACGACGATCGGGGTGACATCCCAGCGTGTCAGTTGACCGACCAGGATGCGGCGGTTCACGGCGTTGTCGTCGACGACGAGCACCTTGAGCCCGGCCGGGAGTCGCCGCTCACGTGAGGACGTCGCGTCGGGGCCGACGCCGAAGCTTGCCGTAAAGCTGAACGTGCTGCCGTCTCCTGGCGCGCTCTCGACCCAGATGCGGCCGTGCATCATCGACACGAGCGTCGATGAAATCGCGAGGCCGAGGCCCGTGCCGCCGAACTTGCGCGTGGTCGAGCCATCAGCCTGGCTGAAGGCTTCGAAGATCGCTTCCTGATGCTCGGGAGCGATGCCGATTCCGGTGTCGGTGACGGAGAATCGCAGCATCCCGGGCTCATCGTGATCCGGTTCACGCCGGATCGCGACGAGCACGTGACCCTTTTCGGTGAACTTGATGGCGTTGCCGACCAGGTTCACGAGAATCTGGCGCAGGCGCAGCGGATCGCCGACGAGTGACGACGGGACGGCGGGATCGACTTCGACGAGCAGCTCCAGCGCCTTCTGATCGGCGCGTACCGCCAGCGGGCGCAGTGCCTCGTTGACGACATCGGAGAGCACGAAGGCGACCGACTCCAGGCGCAAACGTCGTGACTCAATCTTCGAGAAGTCGAGGATGTCGTTGAGGATCTCGAGCAGCGATCCGGCTGACGTCCGCACGGTCTGCAGGTAGTCCTGTTGCTCCGGTGTCAGAGGGGTGCCGAGTGCCAACTCCGTCATGCCGATGATGCCGTTCATCGGCGTGCGGATTTCGTGGCTCATGTTCGCCAGGAACTCGCTCTTGGCGCGGCTCGCTTCCATCGCCTTGTCGCGCGCGACCGTCAGGTCGGCGTTGACGGCAGAGAGTTCCGCGGTTCTGGCCTCGACCGTCCGCTCCAGGCCTTCTTTGTGCTGAACGAGCTCGACGTCGCGTCGATGGATCTCGGCGAGCATCTTGTTGAAGCCGTCAATCAACTCCGCGATTTCGTTCTTGCCCTCGCCCTGGCTCTCGACGCGGACGTCGTAGACCTTGTCGCGCGTGACAGCGCGCGTCACCGAGGTGAGGCGCAGGAGCGGCGACGAAATCGTCCGCTGCATGCGCGACGCCAGGATGACGGAGAGGCCGAAGGTCGCGAAGAGCACCAGTGCGACCACGAGGCCTGATGTCGTCGCCTGTGTCCAGAGGACTGAGAGGTCGGACTCGATCACGACCGTGCCGATCACATCGCCGTCGAGCACGATGGGGCGAGCGAGCAGGAGCGCGCCGTCGGTGAACTCGCTCCACTGCTGATGCGGAGCGACCTCGAACGCGCGCGCGGGAAGCGTCCGCTTCACCTTCGGCCGTGAGGCCCTGTCGAAGCGCGCGAGCTCCTTGCCATCCATCGTCCAGACGGCTGCCGAGACGATGCTGTCGTTGACGGTGAGCGCGCGCAAGGTATCGGTCGCGGCTTTGCCGTCACCAAATGCGACCGCCGCCTGGCTGTTGGAGCCGATGACGTCGGCAAGCATGCCGGTGTCCCGAACAAGTCGCGTGCGCGCGCTCGACAGATCCCACGCCAGTACGGCGGTCATGGCGATGACGAGCGACATGACGCTCGTCAGGACGCCGAGGAAGGTCAGTTTCCGCGCCAGCGAGAGCCTGGCGTGCCAGGCGACGATCCGAGGCAGCCAGGGGCTATGGCCTGTCATGTCGGTCGTCCTTGAAGATTCTGGCCAGTTGCAGGAGGCGGGAACTCAGTCGAACACCAGCGCGGTGTGCCGCGTCCGGGTTGATCGCGAATCGCATGCGACCCTCCTCGACGAAGAGGCCCACGATGCCGCCAAGGCGAATGAAGTCGTCCCCGTTGCTGACGGTGAGTACCGGCGCCCCGAGGAGTTCCTCGAGGATCGCCGCGGCACGAGCGGAGTTGGCTTCGCCGACGTAGAGCAGATGACACGCGCGCAGCCGTGCGCCGCTCGCGTTCCTCGAGATGGTGACCGTCCTCCCGTTGATCGTGCTGTTGCCCACGAGCTCGCTCAGCGCGCCTTCGACTGCGCTGTCGTCGAGCACGCACAGCGTCAGAGGGCCCGCCGGAAGACCGTCGGGTGGCCACTCAGTGAACTTCGCGAAGTTGTAGAGGAATGCGGCGCGGAGCGCTGGCTGTGTCACTGCCTGCGCGTCGATCTCGACACGGACGAGCAGGAGCATCATCGCGAGTGCGATGGCTCGTGTCAGTCTCGGCGCCAGTGAATGTTCCACGCTAGAGGCGCGCTACCCGCACGCGAGGGACAGGCCGCAGCGACTCCGGAATGGAGGTCAGGCTGGACCGGCGAATCTTGTGTCGGTTCATGACGTACATCGCTGCAGCAACGTCCGGGGTCCGGACGGATCTGTGCATCCAGTGAAATCGGCAAGAGAGGTGCCACGGCTCAACCGTGGCGCGAGATCGCAAAATGTTAGGGAAAGATGCTTCGGTTCTTGTCCCGGGGTCGGCTGTCCGACACCTGTGCCGACTGGCTGGACGTGATTGGGTGGGCTGGGTAACTGGGTAGCTGGGTAGCTGGGTAGCTGGGTAGCTGGGTAGCTGGGTCGCTAGGTGGCTG
>Ga0310810_10011854_pt1 | contig 10206 bp, 6 predicted proteins | sample NCmetagenome_FD_207641 | JGI IMG/M metagenome (GOLD analysis project Ga0310810, IMG submission 207641) | Soil microbial communities from experimental microcosm in Duke University, North Carolina, United States - NC | ecosystem: Engineered > Artificial ecosystem > Soil microcosm > Unclassified ...
GGCGAAGAACACCGCGAGGAAGATCACGAACATGCCGCGCTGCGCGTACTGCGTGCAGATCGCCACCACCCGCTTCGAATCCGCCACCGATGCCTTGGTGGATCCCTCGAGCTTGATGTTCGCCTTGATGAACTCGACCGCCCGGTAGGCGCCGGTCGTCACTGCCTGCGTTGAGGCGCCCGTGAACCAATAGATCATGGCGCCACCGGCGATCAGGCCAAACAGGAACGGCGCATGAAGGATAGAGAGATTGCTCACCAGCTCGGACTGCAGGCCATTGGTGAGCGTCACGATGATCGAGAAGATCATCGTCGTGGCACCCACGACGGCGGTGCCGATCAGCACCGGCTTGGCCGTGGCTTTGAAGGTGTTCCCCGCCCCGTCGTTCTCCTCGAGGTTTTCCTTGGCGCGCTCGAAGTTCACGTCGAAGCCGAATTCCTTCTTGATTTCCGCCTTGACTCCCTTGATCTGCTCGATCGTGGAGAGCTCGTAGACCGACTGCGCGTTGTCGGTGACGGGGCCGTAGGAATCGACGGCGATGGTCACCGGCCCCATCCCCAGAAACCCGAATGCCACCAGGCCGAAGGCGAACACCGCGGGCGCCACCATCAGGCTCGCAAGTCCGGTGGTGCTCACCCCGTACGCAATCGCCATGAGGCCGAGCATCGCCATCCCGAGCCAATAGGCGCTGAAGTCCCCCGCTACGAGCCCGGACAGAATGTTGAGTGACGCCCCGCCCTCGCGCGACGAGGTCACCACTTCGCGCACGTGCGCCGAGTGCATCGACGTGAACACCTTCACGAGTTCGGGAATCACGGCGCCGGCGAGCGTCCCGCAGGTGATCACGAGGGACAGCTTCCACCACAGCGTCGGATCGCCGCCCAGGTTTGGTATCATGAAACGCGACACGATGAACGTGAGCGCGATCGAGAGGATCGACGTGAGCCAGACGAGCGTCGTGAGGGGAGTCTCGAAGTTCATATGGTCGGCCGCGGCATAGCGCGCCTTCGTCACCGCGGCATTGATGTAGTACGACGCCCCCGACGTCACGATCATGATGATGCGCATGACGAAGATCCAGACGAGCAGCTGCACCTGGACCAGGGGATCGTGCACCGCCAGGAGGATGAAGGTGATCAGCGCCACGCCGGTGACGCCGTAGGTCTCGAAGCCGTCGGCCGAGGGCCCGACCGAGTCGCCCGCGTTGTCGCCGGTGCAATCGGCGATCACACCGGGATTGCGCGCGTCGTCCTCTTTGATCTTGAAGACGATCTTCATCAGGTCCGACCCGATGTCGGCGATCTTCGTGAAGATGCCCCCGGCGACGCGCAGCGCCGCCGCGCCGAGCGATTCGCCGATCGCGAACCCGATGAAGCACGGCCCGGCATAATTCCCGGGGATGAAGAGCAGGATGAAGAGCATCATGATCAACTCGACCGACACGAGCAGCATGCCGATGCTCATTCCCGCCTTGGTCGGAATGTCGTGACAGGGGAACGGCTTCCCCGAGAGGCTTGCGAATGCCGTGCGCGAGTTCGCGAACGTGTTCACGCGGATCCCGAACCACGCGACGCCGTAGCTCCCGGCGATGCCGATCAAGCTGAAGAGCAGGATGATAGTGACGGTCAACGGCGGGTAGCCGTGCACCGTCTGCCCCGCGGCGTTCACGTTGGTCGCGAGGGCGCCGAAGTAGACGGCGGCGATCGCCCCGATGAACAGCCACAGAATGAGGAGAAACTTCCCCTGGTTGATGAGATAGGTCTTGCACGTCTCGTAGATCAGCTCGGAGATCTCGCGCATCGACTGGTGCACGGGCAGGTTCTTCAGCTGGGTGTAGATCAGCAGTCCGAAGAGCAGGCCGAAGGCGCAGATCACGAGCCCCCACACCAGCAGGCTGTGGCCGTTGATGCCACCCAGGAAGGTCGCCTGATGCAGGTCGGGGAGGACGAGCGCGGCTTCACCGCCCGCCTCATGGCCTCCCCCCTGCGCGGGAGTCTGTGCCGCAGCGGGTCCCGCCGATACGGCGAGTACGACCGTGATGGCGATGACCGCCAGTCGGCGGACGGCGGCAAGCGTCGGCTGCAGCATCAGGGAGTTTCTCCGGAGCTGGTGGTTCGTTGGGTCACGCGATGGCTTACTTCTCGCCGTACTCGTAGTACTCGACGCCCAGGTGCGTGATCTGGGACTCGCCCATCAGCCACCGCAGCGTGTTCTTGAGCTTGGTTTGCTGGATGAAGAGATCGTGCTCGGGACTGAGCCCCGCGGCGGCCTGCGGGCTCTTGAAGTAGAACGACAGCCACTCCTGCACCCCGCCGAGTCCGGCGCGGTGCGCCAGGTCGAAGAACAGCGCCAGATCGAGCACGATCGGCGCCGCCAGAATCGAATCGCGGCACAGGAAATCGACTTTGATCTGCATCGGGTAGCCGAGCCACCCGAAGATGTCGATGTTGTCCCAGCCTTCCTTGTTGTCGCCGCGCGGCGGGTAGTAGTTGATGCGAACCTTGTGGAACACCTTGCCGTACAGCTCGGGATACAGGTCGGGCTGCAGGATGTATTCCAGCACGCCGAGCTTCGACTCTTCCTTGGTCTTGAACGACTCGGGATCGTCCAGCACCTCGCCGTCGCGATTCCCCAGGATGTTGGTCGAATACCAGCCGGCGAGGCCGAGCATGCGCGCCTTGAACATCGGGGCCAGCACGGTCTTCATCATGGTCTGGCCCGTCTTGAAATCCTTCCCGCCAATCGGCAGGTGCTTCTCCTCGGCGAGGCGTTCCAGCGCCGGGATGTCGACGGTGAGGTTCGGGGCACCATTGGCGAACGGCACGCCCTCCATCAGCGCGGCCCAGGCGTAGAGCATCGACGGCGCGATTGCCGGATCGTTCTGCTCCATCGCCTTCTCGAAGCTCGCGAGCGATTGGTGCGCCGGTCCCGGCGTGATGAACACTTCGGTCGACGCGCACCACACGATCACGAGCCGGTCGCAACCCGCCGACTGCTTGAAATTCCTGATGTCGGCCCGCAGCTGCTCGGCCAGCTCGCGCTTCGTCTTTCCGGACTTGACATTCGTCCCGTGGAGCCGTTTCACGTAATTCTGGTCGAAGGCGGCAGGCATCGGCTTGATGCCCTTGAGAAACGCGGCGATCGGCTCGACGTGCTCGCGCTCGAGCACCCCGGCCTTCTTGGCGGCGGTGTAGGCGTCGTCGGGGATCGGATCCCAGGCGGCGAACACGAGATCAGCGAGATCGGCGAGCGGCACGAACTCCTTGATCTTCGGCGTGCGATTTTCGGTGCGCTTCCCGAGCCGGATCGTCGCCATCTGCGACAGCGAGCCGATCGGCAGCGCGGTTCCGCGGCGCACGTTTTCCACGCCGGCGATGAATGTCGTCGCGACAGCGCCCAGCCCCACGAGCATGACGCCCAGTTTTCCCTGCGCCGGGGCGATGTCCCGGCGGCCTGTGTCGGCCACGATCAGGTTCCTTTCCGCAGTGACGCGCGACCGGGCAGCGTGTCCCGTTGCCGCGGACCACCGGTTCGCCTCGCCGGGACCGCGTCCGCGGTCCGGGCCACGTAGATGACTCGCTGGATGACCGTGATGACGGTGACGAGCGCCAAGACGGCCACGATCCAGAACAACAGGCGCCCGTCCCACGCAGCACCGAACAACAGCGTCGGTGCACCGAGAATCAGAGTCCGCTCAGCCCGTGCCGCGATTCCCACCTTGCACTCGAGACCCAGCCCTTCGGCCCGCGCCCGCGTGTACGAGACGAGCAGCGACGCCGCCAGCGCCGTAATCGCCAGCATCACGCCGAGCGGGATATCGGCCGGCGGCAATCCGCCGCGCATGAAGTGCAACGCGATCCCCGCGAACAGCGCCGCCTCTCCCACACGATCCAGCGTGCTGTCGTAGAACGCGCCGAACGTGGAGTTCGAGCTGCTGACCCTCGCGACCTGCCCGTCGAGAATGTCGAACAGCCCCGACAGGAGCAGCAGCAAGCCGCCGAGCCGGATCTCGCTCAAGCCGAATGCGACCGCCGAGCCGATCACGATCGCCGCGCCCACCGTGGTGATCGTGTTGGGTCGCACGTGGGCCCGCACCAGACGCCCGACGATCGGCTTCGTGAGACGCACGAAGCCGTCTTTCACGGCCTGCGGGATCACGTTCATAGCCGCGGGAAAGTAACAGGCGGTCGGGACCCCGCAAAGGGGAAACCTTCAGTAAAGCAAGTACTTGGCGCGGTTCCGGCGAAACTGCGCCAATGCGTCGGACCAACTGGTCCAGATTTCCGGCGCCGTCCGCCCGCTGTCGATCGCGGCCCGCAACTCGGGACCTGCCGCGAGCACGTCGAACCACTCGGCGCGGATCTGAAAGCTGTCGGGGTGGACCGCGCGCAGCGCCACGAGCAGCGCGACCGCGAGCCGCGTGGGATCGTAGCGAGCGCGGTCCGTCACGCGGAGGCGGAGACCGTGGAGCGGAACGTCGCCGTACTTGCCGTCCGTGGGGGCCTTGGGAGTGAAGTCGTATGCGGTGACTTCCACCCCGTCCAGAGCAGGTCCCGGAAGAGCGGTGAGGAGACGGCGCGCGTCGAGCCACGGTGCCCCCACCACCTGGAACGCCTCCGCCGTCCCCCGACCGACCGAGAGGTTCGTCCCCTCGAACAGACACGTCCCCGGATAGTGGAACGCGCTCTCGAGACTGGGCATGTTGGGAGACGGCTTGATCCACGTCAGTCCTGTCGAATCGTAGCTCACGCCGCGCTGCCACCCCGCCGCCGGCACGACGGTCAGGTCGGCGTGCAACCCCAGGGCGTCGTTCGCCAGCCGCAACAGCTCGCCCAGCGTCATGCCGTGCCGCATCGGCACCGGAAGAAACCCCACGAAATCGCGCAGCGGGTCGCCGATCGCGCTCCGCACGTTCCCCTGCACGACCAGACCCCCGACTGGATCGGGGCGATCGAGCACGACGACCGGAAGGCCCCGGGCGGCCGCTTCACTCATCAGCGTCGTGGCGGTGGCCGGATAGGTGTAGAACCGCGCGCCGATGTCCTGCAAGTCGATCAACAGGACGTCGATCGAGTCGAGCGCGGCGTGCGCCGCGCTGCGCGAGCCACCGAACAGGCTGTAGATTGGAAGCCGGGTGGCGGAATCGATCGCGTCGGGAAGTCCGGGCCGGTCTTCCGCCCCGCGAAACCCGTGCTCCGGGCTGAACAGCGCCACCGGGCGCAACCCGGCCGCGAGGAGTCGGTCGACGTCGCGGCGTCCCCCGGCGTCCACGCCGGTCTGGTTGCTCAGGAGCCCGAGGCGCTTGCCGCGTACCAGTCGCACCGAATCGGACAACAGCACCTCGATCCCCGGACGCACCTGGGGAGATTGACCGCCGCAGCTAAGCACACTCAAGAGCCAGAGGCCATGCGCGCGCATCGTTTGATCGTCCTCCTGTTGGTCGCCGCGTGCCGCACCGGGGCTGGTGTCGGGACCGCTGCCGCACCGCCGACACCTGCGCGCCCGGCCGTCGCGCCGGTGACTTCGGTAGACAGCCTGCTCATGAGCCTGACCGTCCGCCAGCGCGTGGGACAGCTCATCGTGCCGTGGCTGTCCGGCGGCTATGTCGCCAACGACGACTCCGTCTTCCTCGAGGCGGAGCGGTGGGTGGACTCGCTGCAGGTCGGCGGCATCATCATCTCGGTCGGCGGCCCGTTCGACATCGCCGCCAAGCTGAACACCCTGCAGCTCCGCTCGAAGCTGCCGCTCCTCGTCTCGGCCGACCTCGAGTGGGGCGCCGCGATGCGCGTCGTCGGCGCGACGGCCTTCCCGCAGATCATGGCCGCCGGGGCGACGGGCGACACGAACGACGCCTACACGATCGGCGCGGCCGCCGCCCTCGAAGGCCGCGCGGTCGGAATCCACGTGAATTTCGCTCCCGACGCCGATCTCAACAACAACCCGCTGAACCCGATCATCAATACGCGCTCCTTCGGCGAGGATCCGCGTGCGGTGAGCGCGCTGGTGCGGGCCTACGTACGCGGCGTGCACGATCAGGGAATGCTGGCCACGCTGAAGCACTTCCCCGGCCATGGCGACACGGAAACCGATTCGCATATCGGATTGCCGGTGATCACGGCGGGTTACGCCCGGCTCGACACGCTCGAGCTCATCCCGTTCCGGGCCGGCATCGGGGCCGGGGCCGACATCGTGATGAGCGCTCACATCGCGTTCCCCGCCCTGACCGGCTCGGACGATCCCGGAACGCTGTCCGCCGCCGTGCTGACCGGGCTGCTGCGCGATTCGCTCCGGTTCACTGGGCTCGTGGTCACCGACGCGCTGGAGATGGGCGCCATCGTCAGCAAGTACGGCGCCGGGGAGGCCACGGTGCGCGCCTTTCTCGCCGGGTCCGATGTCCTGCTGATGCCCGCGAGCGCCGACTCGGCGCTCGACGCGATGAGCGCGGCGGTGGAATCGGGTCGGATCGCCCACGGACGGCTGGATGCTTCGGTGCGACGCGTCCTCGAAATCAAGCGGCGGCTCGGTCTGTTCGAGCGCCGCACCGTACCGCTCGACCGCATCATGCAGACCGTCGGCACACGGCGCATGCAGAACGCGGCCGAAGACATCGCCGTGCGCTCGCTGACCCTGGTGCGCGACAGCGGCGGGGCGTTGCGCCAGCTGCGCGCGCACCGCAGCCGCCTCGCCGTCATCGCCTACGCCGACGAAGCGACGTCGTCGGTCGCGCTGCGCTTCTCCGAGCTGCTGCGCCTGAACGGCGACACCGTGGACTACTTCCGCCTGTGGCCGATGTCGGGGCCCGCCTCGTACGACTCGGCTCGCACGGTGCTGGCGCGCAATCCGGTGGCACTGTTCGCCGCCAACGTGAAGCCGATCTCCTCGCGCGGTAACATCGCCCTGCCCGACTCACTCGCTGCGTTGATCGGCGCCGTCGACGCGACGCAGCCCACTGTGCTGCTGTCGTTCGGCAGTCCCTACCTGCTCGACCAGACGCCGAGCGTGAAGACCTATCTCATCGCGTGGAGCGGCGTGCGGGTCTCCGAGCGCGCCGCGGCCCGGGCGGTTCTCGGATTGTCTCCGATCGGAGGGCATTTACCGATCCGGATCCCGCCGGAGTACCACGTGGGATGGGGCGTCGTGATGCCGGATTCCGTGGTGGCGGCGCACCCATGAGCCGACGGCTCGGCGCAACGGCGCTCCGTCATACGATCGCAGCCGCTCTAATTGCCGCGTGCCACCCCGGTACGCCGGCGCCGGCGCAGCGTGATATCCCCCTCGCGATTCCGGAATCGCTCGGATTCGACGGCAGCCGACTCGACCGCGTCCGTGAGTATGTCGCGTCGCAGGTGGACAGTGCCTACCCCGGCGCGGTGGTCGCGGTCGGCCGTCACGGCCGGATCGCGCTGCTCGCGGCAGCCGGCCACTACAGCGATGGGAACGAGCGCTCCGTGGAACCGGAGACCGTCTACGACCTCGCCTCCCTGACCAAAGTCATTGGACTCACCTCCGCCTGCATGATACTGGTCGATGAAGGCAAGCTCGACCTCGATGCCCCGGTTCAGCGATACCTGCCGGAATTCCGCGGGCCGCAAAAAGACGCCGTCACGATCCGCCACCTCCTCACACACTCGGCCGGGCTCGCCGCCGATCTGCCGCTCTTCGACTCGACGCGCAGCCGAGCGGCCGCGCTCACCATGGTCGATTCGTCGCCACTGCTTGCGGCGCCGGGGACGCAGTTTGTGTATTCGGACCTCAGCGCGATCGTGCTGATGCAGGTGGTTGAGCGAATTACCGGCCAATCGCTCGACGCCTATCTCGAGGCCCGGGTGTTCGGCCCGCTCAAAATGACCGCAACGCGGTTCAACCCGCCGCGGAGCTGGTTGGACCACATCGCGCCGACGGAGCTCGATACGATGTTCCGTCACCGTCTGCTGCGCGGCGAGGTGCACGACGAAAGCGCGGCGCGATTGGGCGGCGTGTCGGGGAACGCCGGACTGTTCAGCAACGCGACGGACCTGGCGCGGTTCGCAACCTGGCTGCTCGGCACCGTCGTCAACCGCCCTGGTCCGCCTGCTCCCGCGCTCGTCCGCCCGGACATCGTCGCGATGTTCGTCAAACGCCAAGGCATTCCGCCGGGCTCCACACGCGCCCTTGGCTGGGACACGCCGTCCGACTCGGGCTATTCGAGTGCGGGAACGAAACTCTCGCGTCGTTCGTTCGGTCACACGGGATACACCGGCACATCGATCTGGATGGACCCGGATAATGATCTGTTCATCATTCTCTTGACCAACCGCGTGAACCCGACGCGGGCGAACACGAAGATCCTGGAAGTACGCCCACGCGTCGCGGATCTCGTGGCGGAAGCGCTGGTAGGAGACGGTAGGGAGCGGTAGGGGACGGTGGAGACGGCAGAAGACGGTAGGAGTTGCCCCTAAACTCCTACCGTCTACAACCGCAGGTGTTTAGCTTGTAATTACGGAGGAACGATATGACGACGACACACAAACCCGAATCCATTACGCTCTCGATCTCCGAGCGCGCCGCGGCTGAAGTCCAGAAGTTCATGGCCGAGGAGAAGGTCGACCCCGCCACGGCGGGGTTGCGCGTCGGCGTGCAGCCCGGCGGATGCTCCGGCTTCAAGTACAGCCTCAGCATCGAGGAAAAGCCCGAAGCCGACGACATCGTCATCGAGTCGAGCGGCGTGCGGCTCTTCGTCGACAGCTTCAGCGGCCAGTACCTGAATGGCGTGAATATCGACTACAAGAGCAATTTCCAGGAATCGGGATTCGCCTTCGAAAACCCGAACGCGACCGGCGGCTGCGGCTGCGGATCGTCCTTCACGGTCTAGCCGGCTCCGCTGATCGACGGATCAAAAGGCCCGCGATTCGCGGGCCTTTTGCTTGCCGACGTGTAGATTTGGGCCTCGACACGTTGCCAGGACTTTCACCATGAGATCGCTCCTCACGCTGCTGCTCTGCTGTCTGGTCGCCGTCGCGGCGCTCCCCGCACAAACCGGGCTGTCGTACGATGTGCCACAGGGCTGGACCCGCACGCCGGACCCGCGGACCGGCCTCGTCTCCCTGGCACCGCCCGGCATCGGCGCACCACACTTCTGCGTCATCACCGTCTTTACCCCCGAAGCATTCGCCGGGACGGAGCGGGAGTTTCACGAGCAGATCGTGCGGCGCGCGATCAGCCAGGCGCGCGTGTTGCAGCCGCCCGAGCAGGGCAGCGTCGGCGCATTCCTGATGACGAGCATCCACCAGCAGCTGCCGAACGGGCTGCAGCTGTGGAGCCGGATCTACACCGGGCGCTGGGCCGATCGCGGACAGGCGTTCATTCTCGCCGCCGACACGCCCGATGCGCTCACCCGCTTCACGCCCACCGCGGACGCAATGATGAGCCGGATCGCGGTGCCGCAGCCGCTGGCCGGTGGAGACCGGCAACCCGCACCGAGTGAGACGCCCTCCCCAACCGGGGCCACCTTTGGTGACTACCTCTACACGGCGCCGCACGGGTGGTCGAGCACGCCATCAGGGAACGGACTGTGGATCGCTTCCCCGCCATCGGAGGCGGGTGAACGATGCACGATCGGCCTCTGGCCCATGGCGCCCTCGAGCGGCGACCTGTTTGCCGATGCGCAGCGAGCTTGGGGCCAGGTCTTCCAGGGCTTCGTCATCCGACCCGAAGATCCGCTCAACAAGACGGTGCTCGTTCGCGGGAGAGCGCCGCAAGGTTGGGACTATGCACTGCTGCGGCGGGGAATCCTCTGGCCCGCAAACCCGGATGCCCAGCTGGGCGGGTCCATCATGGTGGCAAAGCTGAACGACCGAGTCGCCATCGTGTCCTTTCTTTCGAAGGATCCCCGGTTCAGCAGTTGCTTCATGTATGGGTACGCATTTCACCCCGAGGTGTGGCCGCGGTTCTTTGCCAACCTCCACTTCAGGAATTGGACGCCACCTCCAGGAAGTGATGTGGCCCAGCGAATCCAGGGCAGCTGGGAGTCGTTCGGAACCAGCACGGGTGGCGGAGCCGCCCTGCAATACGCGTTCACGCCGGCCGGCAGGTATGCCTTCTTCGGCGTCGGGCAGCGCTACATGGCGCTCTCACGGTTCGAGGCGGCCGTCTGGACCAGCACGACGTTCGGCGACGGGTCGTATTCGATCCGCGGCAACGAGCTGACACTGCGGCCGGATCACGGGG
>Ga0310810_10011855_pt1 | contig 10206 bp, 10 predicted proteins | sample NCmetagenome_FD_207641 | JGI IMG/M metagenome (GOLD analysis project Ga0310810, IMG submission 207641) | Soil microbial communities from experimental microcosm in Duke University, North Carolina, United States - NC | ecosystem: Engineered > Artificial ecosystem > Soil microcosm > Unclassified ...
CAGCTTGAATTCTTTTAGCGCGTGCTCGCGCAGCTTCTGCTTCTGCACCTTGCCGCTCGCGGTCATGCCGATCGACTCGAAGTCGGAGACGATCCTGAGGTAGCGCGGCACCTTGAAGTTGGCGCTTCTGCTTTTTACGAACGAAAGAATTTCTTCTTCGGAAACCGAAAATCCGGACCGCAAAGTCACGTAAGCACACCCCACCTCTCCCAATCTCCCGTCCGGGACGCCCACGACCTGGGCGGTCTCCACAGCGGGGTGCGCGAGCAGCACCTCCTCCACCTCGGCGGGCGCGACGTTCTCGCCGCCGACGCGAAACACCTCCTTCAGGCGCCCGAGCATGCGCAGGCGGTTGTCCGGGGTGAGCTCGCCGAGATCCCCGGTGCGCAGCCACCCGTCGGCGGTAAAGGCCTTCGCGGTCTGCTCGGGATCGTTGCAGTAGCCGCGCATCACGCTCCAGCCCCGGACCTGAATCTCCTTTTCCTCGGAAATTCTCACTTCGATCCCCGGAAGAGGAAGCGCCAGCCCCTGCACTCTCAGCTCCTCGGGCTCGCGCCAGTCGCTCATCACCACGTTGGGCGAGGCTTCCGACAGCCCGTAGGCCGCGCACACGCCCGTCATGCCGAGCTCGTCGATGATCCGGCGCATCGTCTGCGGACCGGCCGCCGCCCAGCCGCCGCGCAGCGAAAGCTTGCGCTTGGGGAAATCGGCATGCCCCATCAGCATCTGAAAGATCGTGTCGTTCCCCGAGATGAGCGTACAGCGCTCCTTCTCCATCGTCTCGAGCGCGGCGCCGGCCTCGAACGTAGGCAGGGTCACGAGGCAGCAGCCGAAGACGAGCGACATCAGCGCCGAGAGCGTCGAGCCGCCGACGTGGAAGAACGGCCGGCAGTTGAAGTAGCGGTCCTCGGCGCGCACGCCGATGCGCGTGCCCGCCGCCCAGGCGTTCCTCAGCATGTTGTCGTGCGTGAGCATCGCGCCCTTGGGGTACGCGGTCGTGCCGGAGGTGAACTGGATGAGAAGAAGGTCCTGGGGCGAGACCGGGGTGCTTTTGAATTCTCCCTGAAGGGTCCTTTTTGAAAGATCAAAGGCGACTTCACAACCCTTCAGCATTTTCCCGTAGTCGTTGCCGAAGAAGCGCTCGTAATGGAAAACAGCCTTGCAGCCCGACTTCTTCAGGCAGTAATCGATCTCGGACGCCTTGAAGCGAGTGTTGACGGGCACCGTGACCGCGCCGATCAGCGCCGCGCCGTAGAAGAGCGCGAGCCAGTCCTCGCCGTTCGGCAGCAGGATGGCGACGTGGTCGCCCTTGCCGAGGCCGAGCGCCTGCATTCCTCCGGCGTACTGTTTCGCCTTTTCAAAGAGTGTCTTGTAGGAAAAACGGCCCGTGGACGTCACAAGCGCTTCACGGTCACTTTGCAGTGATGCAAGAACATCTCCCAACGTCGTGGGGCGCCAGCTCACGTCTTGCCCATCCATTGCCCCGAGGCGAGCTGCTCCTCGATCGCCGCGATTTCCGTCTCGAGCGCGCCCTTCGGATCGAGCTCGACGCCCCGGTCGATGCAGCGCTTGGCGAGGCGAAGCGACTGTGGGGGCGCTTTTGCAATTTGCGTGGTGATCTCTTCAATCAATGAACTCAGATCACTGGGGGACACAAGGCGCGATACCAGGCCCGCATCGCGCGCCTCTTCGGCGCCCAGGGCCCTGCCCGTGAACATCATGTCCTTGGCGAGCCGTTTGCCGAGCACGCGCGCGAGGCGCTGGGTGGCGCCGACCGTGCCGCGCAGCGCCTCGGGCGTGCGAAACGACGCCGCGGGCGTCGCGACGATGAAGTCGCAGGCGCCGGCGATCTCGCAGCCCGAGCCGACGCAGGGCCCCTCGACCACGGCGATCACGGGCATCGGCAGCGCTTCGAGCGCCGCATAGGCGTCGAACGCGCGCATGCGCCGGTTGCGCACCTGCAGCTCGCTCATGCCCTGGCGCTCCTTCAGGTCCGCGCCCGCGCAGAACGCCGGCCCCTTCGCCCTGACGAGGACGAGCTTGACGCCCTCATCCCTGGAAATCCGATCTGCAAAGCCAATCAGCGCCTCGCACATCTCCAGATTGAGCGCATTGCGGCTCTCGGGGCGATTGAGGAGAAGAGTCGCGACGCCCTCGCTTTCGGAATGGACGACCGCGTTCATATCGCCTTGGCCTCCTTCAGGGCGGCGATCTTTTCCCTGGAATAGCCGAGCCGCTCCGAAAGAATCCGGTCGGTGTCCGCTCCCAAGGTCGGCGGCGTGCCGATCTGCGGATCGTCCCAGCCGAGGAAGCGGTAAGGCAGCTTGAGCGCCTTGAATTCGCCCACCTCGGGATAGTCGAAGCTGCCGACCAGCCCGCGCGCGCGGGTGTGCGGGTCGGCGAGAATGTCCGCCACGTCGTTGATCGGGCCCACCGGCACTTCGGCCGCGTCCAGGCGTTCGATCAGTTCTGCCCGATCCATCTTCGAGATGGCATCGGTGAGTTTTTTCATCACCTCTTCCCGATGCATCACGCGCGTGTCGTTCTTCGACAGATCCGCGTCGAACGACAGGTTCAAAGCCTTGCAGAGCGGCGCCCAGTGCTGGTCGCTCGCGGTGACCTGCGCATACCTGCCGTCCTTGCAGCGAAACGCGGCGGTCGGTACACGGCCGGGATGCTCGGTGCCCATGCGTGGCGGCACCTCGCCGAGCGCGAAGTAGCGGGCCGCGGCGAGCGTGAGGAGGCTCACCTGCCCGTCGAGCATCGAGAAATCGAGGTAGGCGCCGCGGCCGGTCTTCTCGCGCCCGGCGAGCATGGCGAGGATGCCGATCGCCACCCACAGCCCCGAGGTGAGATCGGCCATCGGCAGCCCGGCCTTCACGGGCCCGCGATCCTTCTCGCCGGTGAGGCTCATCAGGCCGCCCATCGCCTGGAAGACGGTGTCGTAGCCCTTCTTGTGCGCGTACGGCCCGGTCTGGCCGAAGCCGGTGCAGGAGACGTAGACGATCGCCGGATTGAGCGCCGAGATCGCGGCGTAGTCGAGCGCGTAGCGGCCGAGCGAGCCGGTCGGGAAGTTCTCCACGAACACGTCCGCGCCCGCGGCGAGGTCGCGGATCACGCCCTGGCCTTCGCGGCTGCGCAGGTTCACCGTGATCGAGGACTTGGAGCGATTGCAGGCGAAGTAGTACGGGCTGTCCTTGGCGAGGTGCGGCTCGAAGCCGCGCGTCTCGTCGCCGACGCCCGGCTGCTCGACCTTGATCACGGTCGCGCCGAGCTCGGCGAGGATCATGCTCGCGAACGGGCAGGCGAGCACGCGCGAAAGATCGAGGATGGTCAGGTGTTGAAGTGGCTTCATCTCAAGGTCAGCAAAAGAATTCCCGTCAGGACCAGGAAGGCCCCCATCACGGTGCGGCCTGTCACCTCCTCGCGGTTACGCAGCACGAACACGCTCACCGGAAAGATGACGAGCGGCGTGCTGTGCACGACCAGGACCGCGAGCGCGATCTCCATATGGCGCATCGCGGTGGCGAGGAAGATCGAGCCGAATGTCGTGGCGACGCCGCAGCCGGCGTAGAGGAGCAGCGCCGTCCGGTCGGCCTTGCGCAGCTGCGCGCCGATCACCGACCAGCCGCGCGTCACCGCCACCTGGGCCGCGAGCGCCGTGAACGAGGCGAGCGCCGCGCCGAGCACCGGCTCGTTCCATACGCGCACGGCAATCCCGCGCACCACGTTGCTCATGCCGAAGCCCGCCACCGCGACGATCCCCGCCAGCATCCCCCCGCGCAGCGCGGCTGCGTCCGCGTTCTTCGAGGTGTAGGTCGCGCGCGGCTGCGTGCAGAGCAGGCCCACCATCACGACGACCACGATCGCGAGCTCGTAGGCGCCGAGCCGCTCCCGGGCGAAGAGCCAGGCGCCGATGAGCGCGAAGATGGGCGCGGTCGAATGAAACACGCTTGCGCGAGCCGGCCCCAGCAGCTTCACCGCGTCGAAGAGCATGCGGCGGCCGACGAAGGTGCCGATGATGCCGGCGAGCGCGAAGAGTCCCGCATTGGTCCAGTCCCAGGTCCACGGCGCCTCGCGCAGGGCGAGCTCGCCGCCGAACAGGATCGCCGGGAACAGCGTGTTGACCGTCAGCACGATGAAGAACCCGGCCTCGAGCGGCATGCGCGCGAGCGCGTAGCGCGTCAGCAGGATGTTCGTGGCAAACGACAGCATCCCGGCGATCGAGAGCGCGATGCCCATGCATCGTCACCCCTTCCGGAACGCGCGCATGCGCTTGTTGGCCTCGCGCCCCCGCTTGAGCGCTTCTTCGAGCGGCAGGTCGGCGACTTCGTGGAAGAGCGCCTTGGTGGCCCTCAGCGCCTTCGGTTCGAGCTTCGACAGCTTTTCACTCAGGGAAACGGCCTTTGCAATAACTTCCGAATCCGGGACAACGCAATTCACCATTCCCAGCGAAAGCGCCTTCGCCGCGTCAATCGCTTCGCCCAGCGACACCAGCTCGAAGGCGGCCTTGCGCCCCACCTGCCGAGTGAGGTTCGCCATCACGATCGCGGCGACGATGCCGTGGCGCGCCTCGGGGTAGCCGAGCGTCGCGCCTTCGGCCATGACTGCGAGGTCGCCCGCGATCGCGAGGCCCGCCCCGCCGCCCATCGCCGCGCCGTTGATCGCGGTCACCACCGGCTTCTGCATCTTCGAGAAGACGAGATGGAGCTGCATCGTCAGCTCGGCGCGCTCTTCCACCAGGTGCTGCTTCTCGGGAACGAGATCCTTGAATTCCGAGAGGTCCGCGCCCGCGCAGAAGCCCTTGCCGGCGCCGGTCAGGACGACGCACGAGATCGAGTCTTCCTTGTCCGCGGATCTCAAGCCTTCGAGGAGCCGCTTCGTCAGCTCGGTGTTGAGGGCGTTGCGCTTCTCCGGACGATTCATCGTCAGGATGCGCAGCGGCCCCCGGTCCTCGGTCAGCAGAACGCTCACCGGCCGCCCTTTTCCCGGTGGATGAACGCCCTCGCCTCGCGCACGAGCTTGGTCATGATGAGGTCGAGGCTCGCGCGCTCGCGCGCAGTCAGGCAGCCGAGAAACGCGCTGTTGCGTTCGGCGGCCGCGTCGATGAGCCGCTGATAGAGCTTCATGCCGGTGCGCGTGAGCGAGAGCCGGATGCCGCGCCCGTCGGTGGCGTCGGCCTCGCGAGAGACGAGCTTGCGAGTCCTGAGGCCGGAGACCACCCGGCTCATCTGGGCCTTGTCCACGCTCGCGGCGCGCGCGAGCTCGTTGAGCGACTGCGCTTCGGGGCTGCCGCCGAGGAGCGCGATCGTGCGCCACTCCCACAGGCTCACGCCGAACTCGCGCCGGTAGCGCATCTCCGCGCCGCGCGAGAGCAGGTTCGCGACCTGGTGCAGGCGGTACGAGAGCAGCTCGCGGATGGTGGGCGTCGTGCGCTGGAGCATCAGTCGTCGAAGAACGGGGTTTCGTCTTCGCCGCGAAGACGGATGTTGAATTCGAAGGGATTTTTACCTTTGGCGACCAGAAGTTTCCTGCGGGAAGGCGGAATCAAATTCAAAACAGGATCATTCGAATCATCGAAAAACAGAGTCGTTTTCAAGATCCTCATCAAGCCCGAATACATGACCATGAAATTGATGTGCGGCGCGCGGCCCTCGGGCGCGCCCGGCTGGATGGTGCGAAACCGGTAGCGCCCGTCCCTGTCGGTGGCGGCGCGGCCCCAGCCGAGGAAGTTGGGATCGGCCCGGGCGTGGCGCGGATCGGCCGGATGCCGGTAGATGCCGCTCGCGTCCGCCTGCCAGATCTCGAGGACAAGGTTGTCGAGCGGCGCGCCGTCTTCCTGCGTGACGCTTCCCGAAATCTCGATCACCTCGCCTTTCGCCGGGCGGCCTTCGAGCTTCGTCAGGTCGTTCGCGCCCTCGTCTACGTAGCGGGGAGGAAAGAAGGGCCCTAGGGTCGCCTCCCCTGTGGGACAAAAAATCATTGTTGAGGAGGAGTCGCGTTCCGCCCGCGCAGCACGATCTGATGCTCGAAGGCAAGCGCGTTGTAGAGCTCGGGAGTCGGCGGCACGAGGCGCGCGACGAGCCGGCCGCGCGAGGCCGGGTCGGGCACCGCGTTCATGATCCGGTCGAGCGCGTTGAGCGGCTCGCCCGGAAAATACATCTGCGTGACGAGCCGCGAGAGCCACACGCGCCCGAAGACCGAGAAATGGATATGCGGCGGGCGCCACCAGCCGTCCTTGGTAGGCACCGGATAGGCGCCCGGCTTCACCGTGCGCAGCTCGATCAGCCCGGAGTCGTCGGTCATCATCCGCGCGGCGCCGTGGAAATTGGCGTCGACCGGCGCATGATCGTCGTCGTTCGGGTGCGTGTAGCGGCCGGCCGCGTTCGCCTGCCACATCTCGACCATCGCGCCGCCGACCGGCGCGCCGTCCTCGTCCAGTACGCGCAGCCTCAGGTGGATGAGCTGGCCGATCGCCTGCTTCGCGCCGTGGCCGGCGATGTCGCCGCCGAGCAGCTTGACGCGCCCCTCGAGGCCGGCGGGTCCGGTCAGCTCGGAGAGCGTCGGCGCGCGCTTCACGAGCGGCTGGGCGGGATTGCGCACGGCGGTCTGCGGATAGCCCGCGATCAGGCGCGCGGGCTGCGTGCGCGGGTCGAGCGGCTCGATCACGGTGGCCATGGCGTTGACAGCCTAAGGACGATAGTTGAGGATGTCAACCATGTCGGCAGTCACCTTGTGCGAGTGTTTCGCGCGCGACGGCTTGCAGCACGAGCCCGCCTTCGTCCCTACTGAAACCAAGCGCGCCCTGATCGAGCGTTTTGCGGCGCTGGGCTTTCCCCGGGTCGAAGCGACCTCCTACTCCAACCCGAAGGTCGTCCCTCAGTTCGCCGACGCGAGCGAATTGTTGAAATCCCTTCCTTCTCTCCCAGGGGTTTCTTTAAAAGCCACCTGTGCAAACCCAAGAGCAGTAGCAAGGGCGCTCGCCGACGCCGAAGCCGGCTTTGGTGTGCAGGAAATAAGCCTCCTCGTCTCGGCCACCGAGTCGCATACGAAGAAGAACCTCAACCGCACGCGCGCCGGGCAGTGGCAGAACATAGAAGACATGGTGCGCCTCGCCGGCGGACGCTTTCGCATGGTCGGCGTGGTGTCGGTGGCCTTCGGGTGCCCATTTGAAGGCAAGGTCGGCATTGAAACTGTTTTGAAGGATATTTTCCGGTTCACGGAACTGGGAGTGCAGCAGGTGGCGATCGGCGACACGACGGGCATGGCCTCGCCGCGGGCCGTGAAAAAGCTCTTCGAGGAAGCGAAAAGCATCAAAGCGCTCGTCCCGATCGCCCACTTCCACGACACGCGCGGCACGGGGCTGGTCAACTACGTCGCGGCGCTCGAAGCCGGCGTCACGCATTTCGACTCCTCCTTCGGCGGCGTCGGCGGGCATCCCGCCAAGGTGAAGTACGGCGGCGGCTTCACCGGCAACGTCTGCACCGAGGACCTCGTCAGCCTCCTCGAATCGACGGGCGTCGACACCGGGATAGACTTGGAGGGCCTGCTCGCGACGGCCGAGTTCTGCGAGCAGACGCTTGGCCGTGAGCTCTACGGCCGCGTCACCCGAAGCGGACTCAACCCGATCCGATGAAGCCGCCCTTTCGAGCAGACCAGGTGGGAAGCCTGCTCCGGCCGCCGGATCTCGCCAAGGCGAGGGGCAGCTTCCAGCGCGGCTCCGCCGAGCTGCGCGAGATCGAGAACCAGGCGATCGAAAAAGCCGTGAAGACGCAGGAAGCGATCGGCCTCGAGTCGATCACCGACGGCGAGATGCGCCGCGACTGGTGGCACCTCGACTTCATGCTGCAGCTGGACGGCGTGACGGCTACGGCGAATCCGGGCCCGAAGTTCGGCGGCACCGAGGAGCAGCCGCCGATTCCTTCCGTGACGGGGAAAGTCGGCTGCTCGAAGCCGATCATGGTCGAGGATTTCCTGTTCCTGAAGAGAGCCACCCGGAAAACCGCGAAATTCACCATTCCGTCGCCCTCGATGCTCCATCTTCGCGGAGGGCGCGCCTCCATTTCCAGGGACGTCTACCCGGACATCGATGCGTTCTGGAGCGACGTTTCCGCCGCCTACCGCAAGGCGATTCGCAATTTCGCCGACGCCGGCTGCACCTACCTCCAGCTCGACGACGTGAGCTTCTCCTACCTGTGCGACCCGAAGATCCAGGAGAACTGCCGCAGGAACGGCGACGACCCGGCGAAGCTGCCGCGCACCTACGCGAACGCGGTCAGCGAAGCGCTGCGCGAGCGCCCTGCCGGCATGACGGTGACCATGCACACCTGCCGCGGCAACTTCAAGTCGAGCTGGGTCGCCTCGGGCGGCTACGAGCCGGTGGCCGAGGCGATGTTCGCGAGCGGCCCGGATGCCTTCTTCATGGAGTTCGATTCCGAGCGCGCCGGCACCTTCGAGCCGCTGCGCTACCTTCCGAAGGGTAAAAAAGTGGTTCTCGGGCTCGTCACGACGAAATCCGGTTCACTTGAATCAAAGGAATCCCTTTTCAAGCGAATAAAAGCCGCAGAAACGTTCGTTCCCCTGGAAAACCTCTGCCTGTCGCCGCAGTGCGGCTTCTCCAGCACGCATCACGGCAACGCGCTCTCGATCGACGAGCAGTGGCGCAAGCTCGAGCGCGTGGTCGAAGTCGCGCGCGAAGTCTGGAAGTGACCTGATTGGCCGCGCCGCTCGCCATCGCGCACACGCACGTGCACTCGATGCGCGCGGCCTCGGGCAAGGAGGTGCTGGTCGCGCGCGTGCTGGCGGCCGGCGGCGCCGCCGGCTACGGCTTCACGCTGAACGAGGACGCGGCGGTCGCGCGCGACATGGCCGCATGGGACGCGCTCGCGCGCAGCAAAGGGGTTTCGCTTCTCGCTCTTTTGGGAGGCTCGTACCGGAAGAGCGTGAAAGCGGAAAAAGACGACTACCCCTGCATCGCGCCGGACTGGCCCAATTTCCGCAAAGGCATCCTCGAGAGCCGCTGGAACCTGTTGCGCATCGACCCCTTCGCCTGGGGCTCGGTCGAGATCGTGCAGACGCTTGCCGCCTCGGCGGCGAGCTTCGAGCTCGGCATCGCGTTCCTCGCGCCGAACGAGCATCCCTGGGAATTCCAGTACTGCGCCGCGCTCGCCGCGACCGTCAAAGGCGAGGATTCGAAGGTCATTTTCAGGAAAGCCTTCCAGGACAGGGAACTTCGAGTGAAGGACGAGCCCGGGATCGGCGTCGACTGGGCCTCGGAACCCGGCTTCAAAGAGATCCGTTGGCAGAATCCGCAAAAATAAAGTCGGTCCGACTGAGCCGCGTCTCGATCCCGCTCACGATGGTGCACGCGGGCTCGATGTACGTGATCCAGAAGACCGAGCGCACGGTGATCGAGCTTCTGCTCGAGAACGGCATCACGGGCCTCGGCGAGACCTGGGGCACGCCCGAGGCCTACGCGCTCACCGGCAGATTCGCCAAAGGCTGGATCGGCAAGGACGCGCTCGATCGCCATGCGCTGCGCGATGCGACCCTCGGCAAGAGCGGCTACGACAATCGCAACGGCCGCAACGGCCTCGCCTCCTTCGCGGGGCTGGACCTCGCCGCCTGGGACGCCGCCGCGCGCAGCCTCCAGCTCCCGCTCGCCGAGCTGATCGGCGCGCGGCGCCGCGAATCGATGGACGTGGTTTGCACGCTGCCTGCGGCGATCCTCGACAGGGCCGTGACCCGCAAGGAGCTGACGACGCACCTGGATGTTCTTTCGAATACAAAACTTGTCGTCCAATTTGCCCAAGACCAGGTTGAAAAGTTCGGATTCAGAAATTTCAAGCTGAAAAGCGCCGCGTACTCCACCGAGTGGGACTGGAAGCTGCTGCACGAGCTGCGCGAGGCGATGCCCGAGGCGCGCATCCGCTTCGACCCCAACGCCAACTACCCGCCCGCGGTGGCCACCGAGCTCTGCAGGCGTCTCGATGATCTCGGGCTCGAATTCTTCGAGGATCCGACCGGCGAGCTCGAAGCCATCGCCCGCCTGAAAGCCGCCGTGAAGACGCCCGTCGCCACCAACATGTGGGTGGTGCGCGACGAGCACCTCGCCCCCGCGATCCGGCGAAATGCCGTCGACGTCGTCCTCGGAGATCTCTTCATGTGGGGCGGGATCGACGCCTGGCGCCGCATGGCGCGCACGGC
>Ga0310810_10011856_pt1 | contig 10206 bp, 11 predicted proteins | sample NCmetagenome_FD_207641 | JGI IMG/M metagenome (GOLD analysis project Ga0310810, IMG submission 207641) | Soil microbial communities from experimental microcosm in Duke University, North Carolina, United States - NC | ecosystem: Engineered > Artificial ecosystem > Soil microcosm > Unclassified ...
AGGCCCCGGAACGGATCTATTCCACCGTGCCCGCCCCCGGGACACCGCTCACAGTGGTCGAGAGCCTGTCGCACCCCTCGGCCGAGCTCGAGGAGTATCTCAAGACCATCCCGGTCGCCCGCCGGGTCAAGGCGGGGAGCTCACTCAAGTTCTGCTGGGTGGCGGAAGGCAAGGCCGATGTGTACCCGCGGCTGGGCCCCACCATGGAATGGGACGTTGCGGCGGGCGATTGCGTCTACCGCCAGTCGGGGCGGAATGGCGAGCGCCCCTCGCCCCTGACCTACAACAAGCCCGACCTCCGGAACCCCAGCTTCGTTATCGGGCTGTGAGCGGAACGAGATCGCCGGCTCCGGTGTTGTGGTTTACCGGACTGTCGGGATCGGGGAAGAGCACCATCGCGGTCAAGGTGTACGAGGCGCTGGTCCGGCGCGGCACCGAGGTCGAGTACATCGACGGCGACGCGCTGCGCGAGGTGTTCCCCGCCACCGGCTTTACCCGGGCCGAGCGCGAGGAGCACCTCCGGCGGACGGGATACATGGCGAGCCGCCTGGCGGCCCACGGGGTAACAGTGGTGGCGTCCTTCGTCTCGCCCTACCGGGACTCGCGCGACTTCATCCGGAGGCTGTGCCCGGGATTCGTCGAGATCTACGTGGCCACGCCGCTGGAGGAGTGCGAGCGGCGCGACGTCAAAGGCCTGTACGCCCGCGCCAGGCGCGGGGAGATTCGCAACTTCACGGGCATCGACGACCCGTACGAGGCGCCCGAGCGCCCCGAGCTCACACTCGATACCCGCGCCCTGTCCGTCGACCAGTCCGTGGCGGCGGTCCTGGAGCGTGTGGGAGGCCAACTGTGACCGCAGGCACCATGGATCATCTGGACCAACTCGAGAACCGCAGCGTGCACATCCTCCGGGAGGCGTACGCCAACTTCAAGAACCTGGGGATGCTGTGGTCCATCGGGAAGGACAGCACCGTTCTGCTGTGGCTGGCGCGGAAGGCGTTCTTCGGCCACGTGCCGATTCCGCTCATCCACATCGACACGGCCTACAAGATTCCCGAGATGATCGAGTACCGCGACCGGCTGGCGCTCGAATGGCACCTCACCATGATCTACGGGCAGAACCGGCAGGCACTGGACGACAAGCAGACCTATCCCGACGGCGCGGTGGACCGGATCGCGTGCTGCAAGGCGCTCAAGACCGACGCGCTCAAGCACACCCTGAGCGGCGAGTGGCCGCGCTACCGGCTCAACCACGCGAAGCGGGTGTACGAGCTGGACCGCAACACCGAGGCGTTCACCGGCGTGATCGTGGGCGCCCGGGCGGACGAGGAGGGCAGCCGCTCGAAGGAGCGCTACTTCTCCCCCCGCAATGCGCAGTCCCATTGGGACGTGGGCGACCAGCCGCCCGAGTTCTGGAACCAGTTCAAGACCGAATTCGCGCCGGGTACGCACCTGCGCATCCACCCGCTGCTCGACTGGACCGAGCTCAACATCTGGGAGTACATCAAGCGGGAGAACATCCCCACGGTCTCGCTCTACTACAATAAGGGCGACGGCAAGCGGTATCGGTCGCTCGGGTGCTGGCCCTGCACCCACGCAGTCGAGTCGGAGGCGCGAAACGTGGACGACATCATCCTGGAGCTCCAGTCGGGCAAGTTCGCCAACATCGCGGAGCGGTCGGGGCGTGCCCAGGACAAGGCCGGTGGCGGCGGGCTGGAAGTCCTCCGCCGCGACGGCTACATGTAGCCGCCATGCTTTCCAAGCGGGCCAAGTACGCCATCAAGGCGCTCCTCGCGCTGGCCGAGCACGGCCGCGAGGAGCCGATGCGGATCGCGGATCTCGCCCGCGAGGAGCATATCCCGCCCAAGTTCCTCGAGCTGATCCTCCTGGTCCTCAAGAACCATGGGATCCTGCAGAGCCGGAAGGGGAAGGGCGGGGGATACCTCCTCGGCCGTGATCCCAAGGACATCTATCTGGGCCAGATCGTCCGGATGTTCGATGGGCCGCTCGCCCCCGTCCCTTGCGCCAGCCAGACGGCCTACGTGCCCTGCGCCGACTGCCCCAACGAGGCGGTGTGTGGCGTGCACCTCGCCATGAAGGCCGTGCGAGACGCCACAGCCCGCGTCCTCGACGGGACGAGCCTGGCCAGCCTGCGTGGCCAAGTGGCTGACGCAACAGCGCTCACCGCTACCCACTGACACATCCTGCACTCTCTCGACAGCTCCGACGCAGTGGCACACGTATTGCCTATTTACTCGATCAAATAGATCGACTAAATAGGATCATGACTCATCACTCGGCCCCGCCGGCGGCCACTCAGCCCGGCCTAGACGACGCGCTCCCGCTGCCGCCAGCGCTCCTCCGGGAGCTCCGCCTGGCCTTGCGCTCCATTCGCTACGGGGCGATCGAGCTGGTGATCCACGACGGTCGGGTAGTGCAGCTCGAGCGGCATGAGAAAGTCCGCTTCGAGACTGAAGTTACGGAGCCCAAGCGATAAGCGGTGACCACTGCGCGGCAGGCCGACATCCGGCGCCGCGCCCGGGACTGACCGGACCGCCGGAAGTCCGCCACATCGTAGTTCAAGGAGGCAGTCGAATGCGAGCGGTCCGGATTTGGATCAGCGGAATCATCCTGGCATCGGGAAGTGTTGCAGTGGTGCCACAGGCCATGGCGCAGCAGGAGGGGACCACCCCGGACAGCGCGTCCCTCGAGCGCCGGGTGGATGAGCTCGACCAGCAGGTTCGTATCCTCCAGCGACTGCGGGAGCTCGCGGCCGACAGCGCCGCCGCGGCGGCAAAGGACAAGATCTCGGCTACGGCCAGCGGCAAGGACGGCTTCAGCATCAAGTCGGCGGACGGCAAGTTCGCCGTGCGGCTCAAGGGCCTGGTGCAGACCGACGGGCGGTTCTTCCTCTCGGACAGCGCCGTCCCGGCGACCAACACGTTCTTCCTCCGCCGAGCCCGCCCGATCCTCGAGGCCACCGTGGGCAAGTACCTCGAGATGCGGCTGCAGCCCGACTTCGGTCAGGGCACCACGGTGCTGTTCGACGCGTACACCGACGTGAAGGTGTCGCCAGCGTTCGCCATCCGCGTCGGCAAGTTCAAGCCGCCGGTGGACCTCGAGCGGCTCCAGTCGGCCGGTGACATCGTGTTTGCGGAGCGCGCTATGGCGACCAACCTGGCGCCCAACCGCGACGTCGGGCTCCAGCTCTCAGGGGATCTCGACAGCGGCCTCGTCGCCTGGCAGGCCGGGGTGTTCAACGGCGTGCCCGACCTGGGCAACGGCGACGGTGACGTCAGCGATGCCAAGGACTTCGCCGGGCGCGTCTTCCTCCAGCCGTTCAAGACCGGGACCCTCAGGGGCCTCGGCGTAGGCATCGCCGGCACCACCGGCATCGAGCGCGGCAGCACGGCCGCTCCTCAGCTCGCCGGCTACCGCACGGCCGGCCAGCAGACCTGGTTCCGCTACATCTCGAGCACCACGGCCCCCGCCGGGAACGTGTTTGCCGACGGGCGCCGTCAGCGGGTCGCGCCGCAGGCCTACTTCTACACCGGCCCGCTCGGCCTTCACGGCGAGTACATCCAGTCGTGGCAGGCCGTGAGCCGGGCGGGCTTCGTCACCACCAAGCTCAAGCACACGGCCTGGCAGGCCACCGGGTCCTACTTCCTCACGGGCGAGAAGAACTCGTGGCGGAGCGCGGCACCCAAGAAGCCGTTCGACCCCAAGGCGGGCAGCTTCGGCGCGGTGGAGATCGCGGCACGCTACGGCGAGCTCAGCATCGACGATGCGACGTTCCCCACGTTCGCCAATCCAGCCAACACACCCAGCAAAGCCAAGGCGTGGGCCGTGGGCCTCAACTGGTATCTCGCCAAGTCGATCAAGGCCGTAGTCGACTACGAGCACACGACGTTCGCCGGTGGGGCCGCCACGGGCGACCGCGAGCCGGAGAGCTTCGTCGCCACCCGCGTCCAATACTCCTTCTGATGATTTCCCTGAGAGGCTCAGTGAAGACCACCCGCGTGAAGACCACCCGCATTGTGATGTTGCTCGGTGCCCTGATGGGCGTGGCCGGTCAGGCCGGCGCCCAGGGTGCGCCGAAGCCGGTGACGCTGCTCAACGTGTCCTACGATCCGACGCGCGAGCTGTACGAAGACTACAATCGTGCGTTCGCCGCGTTCTGGAAGGGCAAGACGGGCCAGGACGTCACCATCCGCCAGTCGCACGGCGGCTCGGGCAAGCAGGCGCGCTCGGTGATCGACGGGTTGGGCGCCGACGTCGTGACCCTGGCCCTGGCCTACGACATCGACCAGATCGCCGAGAAAGGCGCGCTGCTGCCCGCCAACTGGCAGTCCCGCCTCCCCGACAACAGCGCGCCCTACACCTCGACCATCGTGCTCCTGGTCCGCAAGGGGAATCCCAAGCACATCAAGGACTGGGGTGACCTCGCGCGGCCCGGCGTCACGGTGATCACCCCCAATCCGAAGACCTCGGGCGGCGCGCGCTGGAACTACCTCGCGGCCTGGGCCTGGGCGCTACGGCAGCCTGGTGGCAGCGACGCGACCGCAAAGGAGTTCGTCAGCAAGCTCTACAAGAACGTGCCGGTGCTCGACGCCGGCGCCCGCGGATCGACCACCACTTTCGTCGAGCGCGGCATCGGGGACGTGCTGATCGCGTGGGAGAACGAGGCCCTGCTTGCCATCAAGGAGCTGGGCCCCGGCAAGTTCGAGATGGTGGCGCCATCGCTCAGCATCCTCGCGGAGCCGCCGGTCGCGGTGGTGGACAAGGTGGCCGGCAAGCATGGCACCAAGGCCGTGGCCCAAGCCTACCTGGAGTACCTCTACACCGACGCGGGGCAGGAGATCGTGGCCAAGAATTTCTACCGGCCGCGGAGCGCGGGGGTGGCCGCGAAGTACGCGGCGCAGTTCCCCAAGGTCAGCCTGGTGACCGTGAACGACGTGTTCGGGGGGTGGAAGAAGGCGCAGGAGACCCACTTCGCCGATGGGGCGCTGTTCGACCAGATCTACCAGCCGGGGCGCTAGCCTCGGCTGGATGTCTACCCCTACGAAGGGATGACGATGCGGCAATCATCGCGGAGCGTGCTCCCCGGGTTCGGTGTGAGCCTGGGGATCACCTGCACCTACCTGAGCCTCATGGTGCTGCTCCCGCTGGCCACGATCTTCACCCGGACCGCCGATCTCACCTGGGACGGCTTCTGGGGCACCGTGACCAATCCCCGGGTGGTCGCCTCCTATCGGGTGACGTTCGGCGCCTCGCTGGTCGCGGCGCTGGTGAATACCGTGTTCGGCCTGCTGGTGGCCTGGGTGCTGGTGCGCTACCGCTTTCCGGGCCGCCGCCTGGTGGACGCAATCGTGGACTTGCCCTTCGCGCTGCCGACCGCGGTCGCCGGCATCTCGCTCACCACGCTCTACGCCTCCAACGGCTGGGTGGGCCGCTACCTCGAGCCCCTCGGCATCAAGGTGGCCTACACCTGGGTCGGGATCACCGTGGCCCTGATCTTCATCGGCCTGCCGTTCGTGGTGCGGACGGTGCAGCCGGTGCTGGATGACCTGGAAGTGGAAGTCGAAGAGGCCGCGGCCAGCCTGGGCGCGCGCCGGTGGCAGACGTTCACCCGGGTGGTCCTGCCGACGGTGGCGCCCGCCCTGCTCACGGGGTTTGCCCTGGCCTTCGCCCGGGCGATCGGCGAGTACGGCTCGGTGGTCTTCATCTCGGGGAACATGCCGATGAAGACCGAGATCGTCCCGCTCCTGATCATCACGAAGCTGGAGCAGTACGACTACGCCGGCGCCACGGCGGTGGCCCTGGTGATGCTGCTGGCGTCGTTCGCGCTGCTCCTCACCATCAACCTGATGCAGTGGGCGGCCCGCCGCCGCGCGGGGGCCTGAGCCGATGGCCACCCTCGCGTTCTCCCGCCCGGCCACCACGGCGCCGCGCGCGATCGAGCGTGCCACCGGCGAGTCGGAGGTTATCCGGTGGACGCTCACCGCGACGGCGCTCGCGTTCCTCGCCCTCACGCTGGTGCTGCCGCTCGTCCTGGTGTTTCACGGGGCGCTGGCCAAGGGGTTCGCGGCCTATCTGGCGGCCATTCGCGAGCCCGACGCGTTGAGCGCGGCCAGGCTGACGCTGCTCATCGCCTCGATTGCCGTACCGGTCAACCTGGTGTTCGGGGTCGCGGCGGCCTGGTGCATCTCCAAGTTCGAGTTCCGGGGCAAGTACCTCCTCATCACGCTCATCGACTTGCCGTTCGCGGTGTCGCCCGTCATCTCGGGGATGATCTTCGTGCTGCTGTTCGGCATGCACGGCTGGTTCGGTAGCTGGCTGTTCGACCACGACATCAAGATCATCTTCGCCGTCCCAGGGATCGTGCTGGCGACCACGTTCGTGACGGCGCCGTTCATCGCGCGGGAGCTGATCCCGCTGATGCAGGAGCAGGGGACCGAGGAAGAGCAGGCGGCCATCGTCCTGGGCGCCGGCGGGTGGCAGACCTTTTGGCGGATTACCCTGCCCAACATCAAGTGGGGCCTGCTGTACGGGCTCATCCTGTGCAACGCCCGCGCCATGGGCGAGTTCGGCGCCGTCTCGGTGGTCTCCGGCCATATCAGGGGGGAGACCAACACGCTGCCGCTGCACGTCGAGATCCTCTACAACGAGTACGCCTTCGCCGCCAGCTTCGCGGTGGCATCGATACTGACGCTGCTGGCGCTGGTCACCCTGGCGCTCAAGACGCTGGTGGAGTGGCGCCAGCGGCGCTCGGCCGCCGAGCGGGCCGACACCGACGACTCACTCGAAAGGATCGCCGCATGAGCATCCAGGTCCGCAACCTGCGCAAGACCTTCGGCGACTTCGTCGCCCTGGACGACGTGAGCCTCGAGGTGCCCGGCGGCGAGCTGGTGGCGCTGCTCGGCCCATCGGGCTCCGGCAAGACCACGCTGCTCCGGATCATTGCCGGCCTCGAGGCGGCGGATCAGGGGACCATCCACTTTCATGGCGAGGACGCGACCACCCAGCCGGTGCGGGAGCGCCAGGTCGGGTTCGTGTTCCAGCACTATGCCTTGTTCCGGCACATGAGCGTGTTCGAAAACATCGCGTTCGGACTTCGGGTCCGCCCCCGGCCCGTCCGGCCGTCCGAGGCCGAGATCCGGGACACCGTCATGGGCCTGCTCAAACTGGTCCAGCTGGACGTCCTCGCGAACCGGCGGCCGTCGGAGCTCTCGGGCGGACAACGGCAGCGCGTGGCCCTGGCCCGGGCGCTGGCGGTGAAGCCGAAGGTGCTGCTGCTGGACGAGCCGTTCGGCGCGCTCGACGCCAAGGTGCGGAAAGAGCTCCGCCGCTGGCTCCGGCGGCTCCATGAGGAGGTGCACGTGACCAGCGTGTTCGTGACCCACGACCAGGAGGAGGCCCTCGAGGTCTCGGACCGCGTCGTCATCATGAACGAGGGCCGGGTGGAGCAGAGCGGTACGCCCGAGGAGGTGTACGAGGGCCCGGCCACGCCGTTCGTGTGCGGGTTTCTTGGCGACGTCAACCTGTTTCACGGCCGCATCAGTCACGGCCGGGTCCACATCGGCGACAATGAGCTCGACGCTCCCGAATGGTCCGACGCGCCTGATCAGGCCGGTGTGGCGTATGTCCGCACGTATGACGTGGAGGTCACGCCGTCGCCGACGGGCGGGGCCTCGCTGGAGGCTGTCGTCCGGCACAGCCGGGCGTTCGGGCCGGTGGTGCGTCTGGAGCTGGAGCTGGTGCAGGACGGAGCGACTGTGGAGGCCCATGTGCCCAGGGGGCGGGCCGACTCGCTCAGGATCGCGAAGGGGCAGCGCGTGTTCCTCTCGCCGACCAACCTGCGCGTCTATCCCAGAGGAGCCTCGCCGAGCTAGGAGACCGCGCCTGCGGGCCGAGGCTCGGCCCGCCGCGGCAGGGCCGCGCGCACCCGCTGCACCTGGGTGGGGAACCAATCCCGGTCGAGAAACAGCAGGAGAATGGCGTTCAGCAGCATGTGCTCGAAGAAGGGGTGCCCCGCGGTGTAGTACAGCGAGACGTGAAATAGGATGCCGCCCAGGAAGAACGGTGGCCCCAGCCGGGGGAAGGGCAAGGAGAGAAAGTAGAAGAGCTCGAACCCAAGGGTGCCGATCGCCAGCAGTATGCACAAGGTGTGCTGGTGCGAGAGCCAGAAACCCAGGGGGATGTCGCGGTTGACGGCAGTGATGAAGATGTAGTTCTGCAGGGTGTACCCGTTCATCCACCGCAGACCGCCCGCGATCACCTTCGTGATCCCCGTCGAGAAGTAGGTGATCGCCAGCACCACCTGGATGAACCGGAGCGGCCACATGGCGATGTCGGTCTGGCGCACGGGCTCATCCGGGCGGCCGTCCCGTCGAGCCCGTCGGCGCCGCAGCAGGGCATCCAGCGACAGGCTGTCGCCGGCCGGGGCCAGCGCGAGGGCGAAGAGGAAGAACGCCATCGGGGCCTCGCGGTGATGCACGTCCGCGTACGAATAGACGTGGCTGACGAAGAACGCGAAGCCCAGCGCGAATACCATGAGGGCGGTCCGCGTGAAGTACCCCACGAGCGCCATGACCCCGGCGATCATACTGATGCCATACACCAGCGTCAGCCCGCGCGCGGTGAACAGCAGGTGGCGCGGGACGATGGCCTCGACGGCCCGGATCAGGATCTGCGGGTCGCTGAACGCGGAGTTCTTGACGGCGAGATTGATGTTGTAGCGGAGCGAGGGAAAGGACACCAGCATGGCGAAGGCTACGGTCACGATTCGGGCGCCGGCGAGATTCAGGCTCGAGGACATGGGGAACCAATAGGCATTCCACCGGTCGAGCAGCTCGCGGGCCGAGGGGATGGCGCGCCTCACTGGGCAGGGGTGACAGGGAAGGTCACCGGGGGCGCCGTGTCGACTACGACGCCGGAATCTACGAGCCTATATTGCGTGGTCTCGAGGCGCAGCTGAGCCATGATGTCCCGCCCTTCGCGGTTGACGGTATTCGCCAGTCGCCGGGCGACCGCCGAGTCGCCGTTTTCGAGAGGCAGCAGGTAGGTGTTGCGAAACGCGGGCCCGCTCAGCCCCACCAGATACGGCGTCACCTCCCGGCGCCTGCCGTCGGTCGAGACGCCGAAAATCCGGCGGATGGTGACCACGATTGGGCCCGGCGGGTAGGATTTGGCGTACATCGCCCAGGCGAGGAAAGGCCACCGGGTTTGCCGGACGCCTTGATAGGAGAGCACCGGAAGCGCATGGAGTGCAAGCACGAGTATGATGAAGACCGAGACTCCGGTTTTGTACTTCATAGCACTCCCTCGCTCCTGGCAAGTGGGGCGGCCGGCTGCATTCGAGGTCGGGTAGGCAGGAATCGACGGACGGTGCGCGGACGGGAGCGGAAATATAGAAAACCGGCGAACCACCCAGCAAGTGCTCGACACCGGTTGACCAGGGTGTGTCTCGCCGCGTCACGAGGCCCGTGGTCCGGACAGGAGGAGGTGTGACGCTACCGACCTTCATCATCATTGGTGCGGCGAAGGCCGGGACGACGGCGTTGTATTGGTATTGCGCCGAGCATCCGCAGGTGTTCATGAGCCCGGTGAAGGAAACGTTCTACTTCGCGTACGGCCTGGACGACTCAGGCCGGCTCCTGTACGGCGACCCGGATGTGCACCGGTTCCCGGTGAAGTCCAGAAGCGAATACGAGGCGCTGTTCGCGGGCGCGTCGGCGGGCCAGGCGGTTGGGGAGGCATCGCCGATCTACTTGGAGTGTCCCCAGGCGGCCGAGCGGATTTACGGCCTCATCCCCCAGGCGCGCCTCGTCTGCAGCCTGCGCCACCCGGTCGATCGGGCCTATTCGGATTACTTGATGTACATCCGCCGCCGTGGGCGGGCCTTCGACCCGGCGCGGGATCTCAATGCCGCCGCGGAATGGGCACGCCCGGATTCGCGCTGGATGCTAGTCGGCCGATACCACAGTCAGCTGGTACGCTACTACGAGCGGTTCCCCCGGGACCACATCCATGTGCTCCTGAACGGGGACCTCAAGCGGGACCAGCTGGGCGCGGTTCGGCAGCTCTACCAGTTTGTCGGGGTAGACCCCTCCTTCGTGCCGGACTTCGATACCCCGCACAACGTGGGCGGCACGCCTGCCAGCCTGCTGCTCGAGCGAATGTTCACCAGTTCTGCGATCCGGTCGG
>Ga0310810_10011857_pt1 | contig 10206 bp, 7 predicted proteins | sample NCmetagenome_FD_207641 | JGI IMG/M metagenome (GOLD analysis project Ga0310810, IMG submission 207641) | Soil microbial communities from experimental microcosm in Duke University, North Carolina, United States - NC | ecosystem: Engineered > Artificial ecosystem > Soil microcosm > Unclassified ...
GGACCCCTACCGGGTCCCGATGCGGATCTACCCCGCGGTGCACTACACGATGGGCGGGCTCTGGGTGGACTACAACCTGATGAGCACCATCCCCGGGCTGCACGTGATCGGCGAGGCCAACTTCTCGGACCACGGGGCCAACCGGCTGGGGGCGAGCGCGCTGATGCAGGGTCTGGCCGACGGCTACTTCATCGTCTCCAACACCATCGCCGACTACCTGGCCGGCGCCGGGCTGACCAAGGTGGACCACACCCACCCCGAGGTCCGCGCGGCCCGCGAGACGGTCGAGATGCAGACCCGACGGTTCCTCGGCATCAAGGGCAAGCGGACGGTGGACAGCTTCCACCGCGAGCTGGGAAAGCTCCTGTGGGACAAGTGCGGCATGGCGCGGAACGCGGCCGGCCTGCGCGACGCCCTGCGACGGATTCCCCAGATCCGCGAGGAGTTCTGGCGCAACGTCAACGTCCCCGGCAGCGACGTCGAGCTCAACCAGGCCCTGGAGAAGGCCGGGCGGGTAGCAGACTTCCTCGAGCTGGGCGAGCTCATGTGCCTCGACGCGCTGCACCGGGAGGAATCCTGCGGGGGGCACTTTCGCGAGGAGTACCAGACCGAGGACGGGGAAGCGCTGCGCGACGACGAGCGGTTCGCGTATGTGGCGGCGTGGGCCTATGCCGGCTCCGACCGCCCGCCGGTGCTCCACAAGGAGCCGCTCGCATTCGAGTACGTGCATCTGGCCCAGCGGAGCTACAAGTGACGGCCCTCAATCTCACCCTGCAGGTCTGGCGGCAGCCCGGACCGTCGGCGCCCGGCCGGCTGGTCCGCTACGAGGCCCACGACATCAGCCCGGACATGTCGTTCCTCGAGATGCTGGACGTCGTCAACGAGCGGCTGCAGGAGCGGGGGGAGGCGCCGATCGCCTTCGACCACGACTGCCGGGAGGGGATCTGCGGGTCCTGCAGCCTCATGATCAACGGCGTGGCGCACGGCCCCAATCCCGGCACCGCCACCTGCCAGCTCCACATGCGGAGTTTCCGGGACGGCGACGAGATCCGGATCGAGCCGTGGCGGGCCCGCGCGTTCCCGGTGGTGCGCGACCTGGTGGTGGACCGGAGCGCGCTCGATCGCATCATCGCGGCCGGGGGCTACATCAGCGCGGCCACCGGGGGCGCCCGGGACGCGAACACCATCCTCATCGCGAAGGACACGGTGGATACCGCCATGGACGCCGCCCAGTGTATCGGCTGCGGCGCCTGCGTGGCGGCCTGTCCCAACGCCTCGGCCTCGCTCTTCACGGCCGCCAAGATCACCCACCTGGGGCTTCTGCCGCAGGGGCAGCCCGAGCGGATCATGCGGGCCCGCCAGATGGTGCGGCAGATGGATCTCGAGGGCTTCGGCGGGTGCACGCTCTACGGCGAGTGCCAGGAGGCCTGTCCCAAGGAGATCAGCATCGACACCATCACCCGGATGAATCGGGACTTCCTGCGCGCCGGGCTCCCTTCCGGCCGCGCGGCGGTGGCCCAATCCGACTGAGCTTCTCGATGATCGGGAGGACCGTGGGGAGGACCCGGTGGGCGCCGGCGTCCTCCCTCGTCGTTTGCGGGCTCGTGTCGTTGGGGCGGGCGGGACCGGTGACCGCGCAGCAATCGGAGTTGTGGGCGGAGTGGACCGCGCAAGGCGTCGTGGCCGCGACGGGCGCCGATCCGGTCCCCGGGGACCGGGCGCTCAGCGAGGTCCGCGTGGTGCAGCCCGTCGTCATGCTCCACGCCGGATGGGGACCCCACCTCGCCGGCCTCGCCACGCTCGACCTCGAGGGCCTGACCATGCCCCAGGGCGAGCTCGCCCTCGGCGACTGGGGCGAGGGGTTCATGGACCGGCGCCATCCCCACACCTACGCGCACGAGCTCCTGGTCAGCGGCACCGATCTGCTGGGCCGACGCGACGGGGAGGGACAGGTCTCCGTGACGGCCGGCAAGGGATTCGCCCCCTTCGGCACCGACGACCCGATGATCCGGCCGCCGCTTCGGTATCCGGTGAACCACCACTTCGCGCAGATCCTCGAGCGCGCCGTGCTGATCGGAGCCGGACGGCAGGGGCCGGTGACGCTGGAGCTGGGCCTCTTCAACGGGGACGAGCCGGAGCGGCCGGATCAGTGGCCGCTGATCGAGGGACGGTTCGGCGACTCCTGGAGCGGGCGGCTCACCGCGGCCCCGGTGACCGGCCTGGAGCTGCAGGGATCGTACGCCCACGTTCACTCGCCAGAGCATCGGCCGGGAGCCGGTCCCGACCAGGACAAGGTGAGTCTCTCCGCGCGCTGGGAAGGACCGGTCGGGGGCCACCCGATCTACGGGCTGCTGGAATGGGCCCGCACCTCCGAGGCAGGCGGGTTCTTCGTGTTCCATAGTCTCCTGGCCGAAGGTGCATGGACCGGCGGCCGCCATCGTCTCTACTACAGGTTCGAGCGGACCGAGCGGCCGGAGGAGGAGCGGATCTCCGACTTCCGATCGCTCCGGCCCCACCTGGAAAACTCGATCCTCGGCATTACCCGGTGGACGGTGCACACGGCCGGCTACGCCGTCCAGGGGCTGAGGCTCGGCCCGATCAGGCTGGAGCCGCTCACCGAGCTTTCGCTGGGCGGCATCGGCCTGCTCCGCGGCGCATTCGAGGTCGAGCCGTTCTACGGCGACGATCGCTGGTGGAGCTGGACCGTCGGGCTTCGGATCGCCGGCGGCGCGCCGATGCATCGGATGGGGCGCTACGGCGCGGCCGCGCCGGCCATGGGAGCGGATCACCCAGATCACGGCATGGAATCATGAGCGGACACGAGCGATTCCGGTGGGGCCTGGCGCTGGCGGCGCTCTCCTCGCTGGCGGCGTGCGGCGGCAGCGACGACGGCGGGAACGGCCCGACCGAGCCACCGCCGACCGACTTCAGCCTCCAGACCGTCGCCGGCGGCAACAACGTCCCGGACCGCTTCTCCTCCGATCTCTGGGTCCACGGCAGTTACGCCTACACCGGCACCTGGGGCCACGGGACCCGGAACGGCAACATCGGGAATCTGGTCTACATCTGGTCGCTGGATGCGGCCGGCGCCCCCACCCGGATCGGCTCGATCAGCGTGGCGGACATCAACACCGTGAGCGACGTCGAGGTGAGCAGCGACGGCGCCGTCCTGCTGTTCAGCGGCGAAGGCGGGCCGAACGGCGGCATCTATCTCTATGACCTGGCCGATCCCGCGCACCCGGCGTTTCTCGACAGCGCGCTGGCCGATGGCGGCGTGCACACGGCCACCTTCGGGGAGATCGCCGACCGGCGTTATGTCTTCGCCGCGCGCAACCAGCCCGAACCGGCGCTGCTCATCTACGACGTGACCGACCCGGCCGACATCACACCGGCCGCCTCGGTGCCGGTACCGCCCTTCTACGGCATTCACGACACCTACGTGCGCGACGGGCTCGCCTTCGTGTTCGCCTGGAATACCGGGGTGATCATCTACGACGTCGGCAACGGAATGTCGGGGGGCTCGCCCTCGTCACCGGTAGAGGTAGGCCGCCTGGTGACCGACGACGCCGGCGTCAAGGCAGGGCCGTCGGTGCACAACGGCTGGTGGTTCCACAACCCGGTGACCGACGAGGCCCGATACCTGTTCATCGGGCAGGAAGGACCGGGGATCCTGAAGGAAGCCTCGAGCGGCGACATCCACGTGGTGGACGTCTCCGACCTGCGGCACCCGGTCGAAGTCGCAAGCTTTCATCTCGACGGTGCCGGCACCCACAACTTCTGGATGGACGAGGCCCACCAGATCCTCTACGCCGCGTATTACAACGGCGGGGTGGTGGCGCTCGACGTGTCGGGCACCCTCGAGGGTGACCTGAGCGATCGCCTGCTGGCCAACATCCGACCGGGTGGGGACGGCAACACCTACGTCTGGGGGGTCCAGCTCGTCGGCGGGTCGCTCTACGTGATCGACATGCTGAGCGGCCTCTGGCAGCTCGGCGTCACCCTCCCCTAGGGCGTGTCCGCGGCGGCCGGCCAGCGGTTGTTCTCCCGCCGGACGTCGGGGTATACGCCGTCGGGATCGATGGTGACCCGGTTGACCTTCCTCGGGCCCGGCACGATGGCCATGTGGCGATCGCCGTGGAACCAGATCTCCGCCGGCAGCCGGAGCGGCACCGTGGTGCCGTCGTCGAGCAGCAGCGCCAGCTCCACCGGCATCGGCATCCCGCCCGGATTACGCAGGAAGATCCGCGACTCCACTCCCGACGAGTCGGCCAGTGCGACCGAGTCCACCGCCTGGTCGAGCTGGGCGGTGGAATAGAACCACGCGCGCCAGAACCAGCTCAGGTCCTCGCCTGCCGCGTCCTCGATGGTGCGGAAGAAGTCGGCGGGCGTCGGATGGCGGTAGGCCCAGCGGCGGAAGTATTCCCGGAACGCCGGATCGAGGCGATCCGGGCCGAGCACCGCTTCCCGCAGCAGTCGGAGGGCCAGGGCCGGCTTGTCGTACGCGGTGGGGCTCACCAGCTCGCCAGGGAGCTGATCGGCGAAGCTCATGATCGGCCGCTCGTGGCCGCTCTTCGCCATCAGCAGGTAGTCCCTGATGCTTCCCCGGTGCTCGGGAGGCCGCCCGAAGCGGTCGATCCAGTCGTAGTAGTTGATGAACTCGTTGAAGCCTTCGTCCATCCACGCGTACCGCCGCTCGTTGGAGCCCACCACCATGGGGAACCAGGTGTGCCCCAGCTCGTGGGTGGTGACGCTGTAGAGCGTCTCGGGCGTAGGGCGGTTGCAGAAGACGATCATCGGGTATTCCATCCCGCCCTCGACGCCGCGGATGTTGCTCGCGACCGGGTAGGGATAGGGCGCCCACTGCGCGGAGTAGTACTCGAGGGCCTGCTTGGCGTACCGGGTCGCATCCTTCCAGAGCGTCTCGGCCGAGGGCGGGTAGAAGCTCATGGCGAGCGTCCGGCCCTCGTTCACCCCGACGGCATCCCACACGAAGCTCCGCGAGGCGGCCCAGGCGAAGTCGCGGACGCTGTCCGCGGTGAAGCGCCAGGTGAGGGTACCGAACTCCGCTCGCGGGCGGGAGGCGGAATCGCCCACCTCGTCGCGGCCGCGGATCACCACGGTCGTATCGCTGGTCCGCGCGTGCGCCAGGCGCCGGCGCTGGGTGGCGGTGAGCACCGTCTCGGGGTTGCGCAACGTTCCGGTCGCCGCGACCAGCAGGTCGGCGGGAACCGTGAGGCTCACGTCGAAGCTGCCGTACTCGAGGTAGAACTCGCCCTGGCCGTAATACTGCTCGGTGTTCCACCCGCGCACGTCGTCATACACCGCCAGTCGCGGATACCACTGCGCGACCTCGTAGATGGTGCCGCCGTCGATGTCCTCGATGCCCATCCGGCTGCGGTTGGGGCCGAAGAGGAACGACCAGCCGATCTCGAGCGCCCGGCGCGCCCCCGGTGCTAACGGCCGGTCGAGATCCACCCGCATCACCGTCCCGTTCACCAGATACGTGAGCGCCACCGGCGCCGGCGCGCGGCCACGGGCCGAGGCCGCCGGCGCCGTCACCTTGAGGATGCGAACGCCGCCCTCGGCGGCCGCCGCGCCGTACCGGCCGCGCTGGTCCATGACCCGATGTCCCCGGCTGTCGGTCCGGAAGAGATTCTGGTCGAGCTGCAGCCAGAGATAGCGCAGCGTGTCGGGGGAATTGTTGTGGTAGGTGATGCGCTCCTCACCGCGAAGCGAGCGCGACGCGGTATCGAGGCTCGCGCGGATCACGTAGTCCACCCGCTGCTGCCAGTAGTCGCGGCCCGGTGCCCCGCTGCCGGTGCGCACGGTGTTCGGCGCGGGCAGCTCCAGGCGGCGGAAGGCCGAGGTGTCCGGGGCGCCCCGAACGAGGTCGGCGGGCTGCTGGGCGGTGGCGGCGGATGCCACCAGCAGGAGCGGCCAGACCGGGAGTCGCATGCGTGCTCCATGGAGAAGGGAATCGGGCCGGTGCAGTCTAGCCCGGCCCCCCACCATACGTGAGGGTGCGGGTTTATTCTTCGCGCTCCATCAGGGAGGCAGGGATGCGCACGTTCCGACCGGGCTGGACCATCCTCGCGCTGGCACTGCTCGCGCCCACGCTTTCCGCGCAGGACGCGGGCCGGGTCGCCTTCGACAGCGCGTCGCTGGCCTGGGACGCGGGCCGGTACCCCGAGGCCCTCGCCCGACTCGAGCGGCTGCTCACCGGACCGAACAAGGACACCCTGCGACGGCCCATCGCACTCCTGACCGGGGAGTATTACCGCACCACCGAGCTCGCACCCGACGGCCAGGGACTGGTCTGGAGCCGCGACGGCCGCCGGCTCGCCTTCGCGACCTCGGTGGCCGAGGTGCCGAGGACCATCGTGCTGCGCTTCGGGGAGGACGGCCGGGTGGCCGGCGCGGACACGCTTCCCGGACGCCGGGCGGTGTTCTCCCCCGATGGCGGCTCGATCGCGTATCTCGGGACCGCTCCCTCGCCGGAGCTCGACTCGGCGCGGAGCCTCCTCGCCGCGACGCCAGCGGGGGCAGGCTCGGAGGGCGCCCGCCAACGCCAGGAGCAGCAGGCGGTCGTGCGGCGCCTGGAGACCGCCGCGGCCAGGGTCGTGGTTCGCACCCTGGCCGACGGTCAGGAGCGGGTGATCGAGACTCCCGGACTGGGCGGACAGGCGCTGGTGTTTGCGGGTGACGGGGCCGAAGCGGTGCTTCATCTGGTCGCTTCAGGCGAAGACGGCGCCCCGCGACTGTACCGGGTGAGCGGCACCGCGGCCGAGGCGCTCGGCGGTGCCCCGCCGGTGAGCACCGTGCCGCTCGCCGGCGTGGGTGGGCGCCTCGTCTACCAGACGGGGGATACGGCGGTCGCCGTGCTCACCCCCGACGGCAAGGCGATCACGTATGCCGGTGCCAGCCCCGCGATCTCCGCCGATCGCCGGACCGTCGTCTTCGTCGGAGCGGAGCAGGGCGCCGGAACGATCGCGCTCCTGACGCTGGGTGCCTTGCCACGGGTGGTGGCGCGCACCAACATGCCGCTGGAGGGTCCCGCGGTGAGCGCCGACGGATCCACGGTGGCGTTCCAGGCGATGCCGCGGGAGGACTGGGAGCTGTTCGTCGTGAGCGCCAACGGCGGCGCGCCGCGGCGCCTCACGCACGAGATCCAGCACGACATCGACCCCCAGTTCGTCGGGCCCCGCGCCGATCTGATTCTCGCGGTGATGGGGGAAGGCCGCCACCGGCGGAGCTACCTGTACGACGCGGCGAGCGGCGCGCGGACCCGGCTCTTCCACAACAACACCGTCCGCACCGTCGCGCCGGAGTACGAGTGGGCGGTGCGGCCCGACGGCGGCGCGGTCGCGATCGTGAGCGACCGCGACGGTGACACCGTCTCGCCCGAGCAGGGCGTCTACCTCACCGACCTGGTGCGGACGGTGGGCACCGAGGAGCTGCTCGAGCGGGTCCGCACCGAGGCCCGCAAGGAGCGGGAGCTCCGGGCCCGGGGCACCGCGATGTACGCGCCCGTCGCGGAGGCGGTCCGGGCCGCGGTGCGCGAGGTCTCCTCGGACCGGATCTATCGCTACGCGTCCACCCTTTCGACGTTCGACTCCCGATTCATCACGCAGCCGGGGAACGCCAAGGCCATCGAGTACCTGCAGACGACGCTCCGGAGCTGGGGCTACGACCCGGAGCTCCAGTGGTTCGAGCCCCGGCCCGGCGTGCGCTCGGCCAACGTGGTCGCCACCCTGCGCGGCACCACCGACCCCGCCCTGGAGTACGTGGTCGGCGCCCACTTCGACTCGGTCGAGGACGGCCCCGGCGCGGACGACAACGGCTCGGGGACGACGCAGCTGCTCGAGGCCGCCCGGGTGCTCGCCCGGCGTCCCCAGCGGGCCACCATCAAGTTCGTCTGGTTCACCGGGGAGGAGGCCGGGCTTCGGGGCAGCCGGGAGTTCGTGCGCCGCGCCGTGGAAGCCAAGGAGCGGGTGCGCGGGGCGCTCAACAACGACATGCTCGGCTGGATGAACGACAACCGGCTCGACAACACGATCCGGTACTCCAACGCGGGGCTGCGCGACGTGCAGCACGCGGCGGCCTTCCTGTTCTCCGATCTCATCACCTACGACGCGCACTACTTCAAGTTCACCGACGCGCATTCGCTGTACGACGGCTTCGGCGACGTGGTGGCCGGGATCGGGTCGTATCCCATCCTGGGCAACCCGCACTACCATCAGCCGCACGACGTGCTGGAGACGGTGAGTCAGCGGCTGGTAGCCGAGGTGGCGAAGACGACGATCGCGTCGGTGATGTTGATGGCCTCGAGCCCGTCGCGCGTGGAGGGCCTCCAGGCGAGTCCGGTGGAGGGTGGCGGGATGGCGCTGCGCTGGCAGCCCGCCGTCGAGCAGAAGGTCCGCGGCTACCGGGTCCGCTGGACGCCGGCCGCCGGCGGCGCCGAGCAGAGCCTCGTCGTGACCACGCCCTCGGCCAGGGTTCCCGCGCCCGCGGCCGGGAGTGTGATCGCCGTGCGCGCCCTCGGCGTCAACGGCACCGAGGGGTGGGACTGGAGCACGGTCGCGTTGCCGGGCGAGGCCCGCTAGAGGCGGGGCAGGGTGACCCCGCGCTGTCCCTGGTACTTCCCGGCCTTGTCGGCGTAGCTGGTCTCGCAGACGTCGTCGTCGTCGGCCTCGAAGAAGAGGACCTGGCAGATCCCCTCATTGGCATAAACCCTTGCGGGGAGGGGTGTTGTGTTGCTGATCTCAAGCGTTACGTGACCTTCCCACTCGGGCTCGAACGGGGTCACGTTGGTGATGATCCCGCAGCGGGCGTAGGTGCTCTTCCCGACACAGATGGTGAGCACGTTGCGCGGAATCCGGAAATACTCGACCGAGCGGGCCAGCGCGAAGCTGTTGGGCGGGACGATGCAGACGTCGCCCTGGAACTCGACGAAGCTGCGGGAATCGAATTCCTTGGGGTCCACCACCGCACTCAGCACGTTGGTGAAGATCTTGAACTCCGGCGCCACCCGCATGTCGTAGCCGTAGCTGGAGACGCCGTAGGAGATGGCTTTCCGGCCCTGGGCGTCGGTCTGCCGGACCTGCGACTCGACGAAGGGCTCGATCATGGCATGCTCGCGCGCCATGCGGCGGATCCAGCGGTCGGATTTGATGGACACGAGACTCCTCGGGAACCTTTGAGGGCGGGCGCCGCGGGGGTAGCGTCGGCGACGAACGGCGGACAATATAGCCCGGCCGGCGAGCGGCCGCCCCGCGACGTGGTCGGGTTGAATCGGATACCTAACCGCGTTAGGTTCCACGAGATAAGTGAAAAAATTCACGAAAGCCGAGGCCCATGCTTCAGCCGTACGTCCCGATCCTGATTTTGATCGTGTTCGTCATCGCGAACGCGGTCCTGATGCTCGGCGTTTCCCACCTCCTGTCCACCTACCGCCGCACCCCCGTCAAGATCGCGCCCTATGAGTCCGGCATGCCCGTGCTGGGCAACGCCCGGGAGCGGTTTTCGGTCAAGTTCTATCTGGTGGCGATGCTGTTCATCATCTTCGACATCGAGACGGTCTTCATGATCCCGTGGGCCGTGGCCTTCCGGCAGCTCCAGGAGCTCGCCGGGCTGCTCATCATCGAGATGGTCGTCTTCATCGTGATCCTCGCGGTGGGGTACGTCTATATCTGGAAGCGGGGAGCGCTGCAATGGGATTGACCAATCCCGCCACCGAGAACCAGGCCGACGAGCTGACCCAGGTCTCGTCGATCTCGCCCAACTGGGTCACCACCCGGCTGGACTTCCTCACCAACTGGGCCCGGGCCAACTCGCTCTGGCCGATGCCCTTCGGCACCGCGTGTTGCGCCATCGAGTACATGGCCACCGCGGCGAGCCGGTTCGACATCGCCCGCTTCGGGATGGAGCGACAGAGCTTCTCGCCGCGGCAGGCCGACGTGCTGATCTGCGCCGGGCGGCTGCCGTTCAAGCTCGCGCCGGTCATCCGCCGGATCTGGGATCAGATGCCGCAACCCAAGTGGTCCATCAGCATGGGCGCCTGCGCGTCCAGCGGCGGCATCTTCGACAACTACTCGATGGTGCAGGGGATCGACACCATCATCCCGGTGGACGTCTACGTGCCGGGGTGCCCGCCGCGCCCCGAAGGCCTGATGTACGGGATTCTCCTGCTGCAGAAGAAGATCAAGG
>Ga0310810_10011858_pt1 | contig 10206 bp, 9 predicted proteins | sample NCmetagenome_FD_207641 | JGI IMG/M metagenome (GOLD analysis project Ga0310810, IMG submission 207641) | Soil microbial communities from experimental microcosm in Duke University, North Carolina, United States - NC | ecosystem: Engineered > Artificial ecosystem > Soil microcosm > Unclassified ...
GACGACGATGCGGTGGCTCTGTTGGCTGCGATGGCGGAAAGCGGTAGACCGCTTCTCCCCATCGGTCTCGCGGCTGCGCGCGACCCCAAGGTCGGCGAGGGGTGGAAGCGGTTGTCGCGGCGCACGGATGCAGATCTTGCACGAGAAATCGTCGAGAGATCTTCGAGGACCGGTGCCTTCGCGGATGCGCGGGCGCGGCTCACCCAGGAATCCTGGACTGCGCGCAGGGCGCTCGAAACCGTGCCGGAATCCCCGTATCGGACGAGTCTCGATCGTCTTGTCGCACAACTCTCGGAGCGACCGGGGCTTTCCGCAAACGCGAGCTGAACAGGCTCGCAAATTCTGCTTGACATGGGTAGGGGGTGCGGGTCAAATGCCCCCCCTCGGGCAGGAGCGACGACCCAAGAACTGCCTAGACCGGAACGGTCCGTAGACGTTCCGACCGTCTCCATTCCGCGCACCGACCACCCCCCAGGAAGGAGCACCGCCACATGCCGTTTGCAGCCATCCGTGTCTCCCAAGGATCCGAGACTCGCGAAGTCCACTCCGAGCGACTGACTGCCGAAGAAGAGAAGTCGATGGCTCGGGAGATTCGCAAAGCGGAACAGTCCGCGCGCGAATCGATCGCGGGAATCAATTCGGCGGAGAACATCCTGATGCGCCGGCCGGATCGGGCCGAGCGTACGCGGGCTGGCGCGGTGGATCGCCTCGAAGAGGCGGTGATGGCGGTGATTCGCGCGGCGCGGAGCCACGAGGAGTTCAAGGATTGCAGCCGCAAGGCGGCGCGCGCGTGGCACGAGGCCGAGAGCCTCCGGTGGCGCCTCGCGATGAGCGGCCGGCGGATCGCCCACGGTGAGGCGCGGAAGCTCGCCGGCCCGTTCATGGACGAAGAGGACTTGGTCCAGGAGGGCTACATCGGCCTCCTCCGCGCGGCCAAGCGCTTCGACCCGGACCGCGGCATCCGGTTCTCGACGTACGCCCGGTGGTGGGTGCGTGCGCAGATGACCCGGGCCATCGACCACACGGGCCGTCCGGTGCGGCTGCCTGGCTGCGCGGTCGAGCAGACCCGCAACCTGCGCAAGGCGATGAAGCGCTTCGAGAGCGTCGGCGTCGAGTACTCGACGGCGGACCTCGCGAACGAGGTGGGAATCGACAAGGAGCGCGCCGAGCTGCTGCTGTCGCAAGGCAACACGATCAGCCTCGAGCAGCCCGTGGACGACGGGCCGCGCCCGCGCCCGCTGGACCGCTTCCTCTCCGACGAGGACGCGCCCCAGCCGGACGTCGAGGCGATCGGCGGCCAAGAGCTCACGCGCATGCAGCGCGCGTTCCACTCGCTCCTCACCGAGCGTCAGCGGTTCGTGCTCACGCGCCGCTACGGCCTCGAGGACGGCGAGTTCCGGACCCTCAGCGAGGTCGGCAAGGAAATGGGCCTCAGCCGTGAGCGCGTGCGCCAGATCGAGCGCGAGGCGCTCGTTCGGCTGCGCGAGCACAGCGGCATCCGCGGCCCGATTCTTCCGGTCGTGATCGCAGAAGCCTGATCCGTTGGGCCCCGCCCCCACCCCCGGGTGGGGGAGCGGGCCAGACAGCTCGTAGGGGCGCGCGCCGTCGGGCAGCGCGCCCTTCGTGCGTTTGGGGGCGGTCAGCGCTCGATTGTCATCGGGAGGCCGTCGTGGCGCCGCGGGAACGCGGGCAGCTGGAGCTGGCCGGGGGCGCACACCCGGGGGAATGCGGTCGCCGCCGACGGATCATCCGTGGCGCAGCTCGAGAGCCAGCGGCGGTAGGGCTCGAGCACCGACAGATCGCGCACGGCGTGGATGACGGTCATCCGCGGGAGCGCGACCGGCGTGAAGTGCTCGATGGGCATCGTGAGGACCGCCCACGCGTCGCCGAGGCTCGCGGTGCCGCGCACGCGCGCCAGCCCGACGCGCCGGCGCCACTCCGGTCCGAGCGCAGGGTCCACGACGCCGCGCGGCCAGCGCCGTTCGGTCTCCGCGGATGCGTCGGCCATCGCCTGGGCGAGCCGCAGGGGATCCCCGAACGTGAGGATCGCCGCAGGCGCGAAGCAGCCGCGCGTGTCGTAGCGCGCGACGTCGTCGGCGAGCGCCTCTACGAAGCGCTCGTCGTGGACGATCGCCAGGCTGAAGCGATGGCCGTAGCCGCGAAACAACGCCGCTGGCACCGACGTCCGCAGCTCGGCGATCGTCTCGTCCGCGCCGAACGCGAGGAGCGCTTCGACGGGCGCGAGGTGGCGATCCGTCGACGCCGTGACGTCGAGACCTTCGGCGCGGAACGCGTCCGCCACGGCGGTGACGAACCGCGGGTCGCGCCCGGACGCTTTCACACGCACGGCCGTGCCCGCGGCGGCGTAGAGTGCCATCCACTCGAGCGGCGAGGTGAACACGCCGTGCGCGGCAACGATGCCGACGGATCTCGGGGGATCGTCCCAATCGCGGCGCGCGACATCGAGGCCTGCCGTGACGAGGTCGCACGCTTCGTGGAGCGAGCGGGTTGCGTTCGCCGCCGACAGCCCCTGCGACAGGGGCGCCGCATCGAGCGTTCGCACGTTCGCGATGCCGCGACGGACGGCGTCGGTCATCGCAGTTCCTCGATCGTGAGCGAGCAGCCGCGCGGCTCTGCCCCAGGGAGCCGCCCGAGCAGCTCGAGCTCGCCGGACGGAAGCAGGCGACCGACATCCGCCGTCTCGATGGCGAGGACGGTGTCGACGTTCGCCAGATCGTAGAACCGCAGGAGCCCCTGCGCCGCGGGCTCCCCAGTCCACGGATCCACCGCGCGCACGCCGAGCCACGGCGGTGCCCGAAACCGCGAGCCGATCGGCGTTGCCCAGAGCTGCGAAGAGAGCTCGGTCATGCCGTACTCGGCCACGACGTGCGCGCCGGGGAACGCGCTCTGCGCGGCGGGGGCGAGCTCGCCTTCCGGCACGCCCCGAACCTGGCCCTTGTAGCCGCCGGTCACCATCACGAGCGATCCGCGCGGAAGCGCGAAGGGCCCCGCATCGAGCTCGAGCAGATCGTGGAACGCGAGTGCCGTGCCCGCGACGAAGACCGGCTCCGAGCGAACCGCGTGCAGCGCCGCGATCGCAGCCGCGCGATCGAACCCGTCCCGATTCGCCAGCCATACCGCATCGCGGACGAAGTGCCGGCACATGTGCGCGAGCGAGCTGTCCTCGAGATCGGGATGAAGAAAGAGACCGCGCGCGGGGATGGGTCCTGCGACGCGCTCGGCATGGAGCCGCGCCCCGAGGTCGTAGAGCTCGGTGTCGCGGAGGCGGACGGCGCCGCGGCGCCCGCTCGTCGTGCCGCTCGTGCGGAACACCACTGCCGTCTCCGCAGGGTCGAACGACGTGAGCGCGAGATCGCGGAAGAGCGAGACCGGGACCGCGGGGATCTCCTCCCATCGAGCGGGCAGCGGCGCGTCGCCGACGAAGGCCGCGAGGTCCGCGTTGTGCTCGCGCTGCCACGCGTGGAGCGCGAGCGCGAGCTCCGCGAAGTCGCCCTCTCCGGTCTTCAGGAACCGCGCGATCCGATCGCGGATCATGCGACGGCCGCGAGCGCCGACACGAAGCCGTCGGCCTGCTCCTCCGTGAGCACGAACGGCGGCGTGAGCGAGAGGACCTCGCCGCGCTCGCCTGCGGGAAGCGCAATCCAGCCGCGCTGGAGGAGCGCCCGGCTCGTGCGCAGCGCGTCCTTCAGCTCGACGCCGAGCGCGAGCCCGCGCCCGCGGACGCGCAGCCCGTGCTTCTCGATTCCGATCCGCAGGCGGGCCGCCGACGCATGCACGGTGGGAAGCAAACGTTCGATCTCGGCGAGCGTCGCGAGCGCCATCGCGCACCCGACCGGATTCCCGAGGAAGGTCTGGGTGTGGATCGCTTCTCCGGTCGACGCGCCCCAAGCGTCCATCGCGGCGCGCGTCCCGAAGCAGGCGGAGATCGGGAAGCCGCCGCCGAGCGATTTCCCGAGGCAGAGCAGATCGGGCTCGATGCCCTCGCTCGTGTGCGCGAACCACTCGCCCGTCCGACCGAAGCCCGTGAAGATCTCGTCGACGACGAGGAGTGCGCCGACCGCGCGCGCTGCACGTTGCACCGACGCGAGCCATCCGGTCGGCGGCACGCGGATTCCGCCGCGCCCCTGGATCACCTCGACCACCACGGCACCGACGCCGTCGAGCGGGCCGACGTCGCCACCGAACGGCGCGAACCGAACGTGCTGCGAGAGCTGACCCGCGAATGGCGCGCGGAACGCGTCGGCCCGGTACGCCGTCACTCCGAGCGCGCCGTGCGCGAGCCCGTGGTACCCGCCCGTGAATGCGACCACGCCGTCGCGCCCGGTCGCGATCTGCGCCGTCTTGAGCGCCGCTTCCACGGCGTCGGATCCCGAGCACCCGAGGATTCCCGCCGCGAGACCCGTGCGTGCCGCGAGCGCTTCGAGCAGCTCGACGCGCGAGGCATCGGGAAACGCGTCGCCCATCGCGTGCGGCAGCCTCTCGAGTTGCTCTCGTCCGGCCGCCACCACCGCGGGGTTCGCGTACCCGACGCTCATCACGCCGAACCCGGCGGTCATGTCGACGAAGACGTTGCCGTCCGCGTCCTCGACGTTCGCGCCGGCCGCGCGGCGCCAAACGATCGGGTCGTCGTGGGCAGCGGCGAGTTGCTCCGCGCGCCGCGCGCGCCGCGCCGTGATCGCGGGACACTCGTGCCGCGCCAGGCGTAGGGCGAGCGCTCGCGATGCCGGCCCAGGAAGGGCGCCGTTCAATGCGGGGAGCAAGCGACCGAACACGGCCTCCCCTATTGGTCCGGGACAGAGCCTCGCAAGCGCGGCCCCCGCGTGCCAGGGTACACGGAGCCTTGTACAATTGGTCAGCGGCAGCACACAGCCGGGAGGACGTCCGAGTCATGCCCAGCCAGCGGAGGAAGCCCCGGAAGGGCAAGAAGAGCGAACCGACCCACCGGACGCCGTCGGAGGATGCTACACGAAGCGCCCCGCCGCCTCCCCGGCAGTGGCGCACGTTGCTCCTGAATCTCGGGTACGAGCCGCTCCTCGTGATCCCCTGGCAGCGCGCCGTCAGCCTCTGGTGCGTCGACAAGGTGCACCTCGTCGAGGTCTACCCAGAGGTCCGCATCCATTCCCCGAGCATCACCCTACCGGTACCGGCGGTCGTGCGGCTCCAGACCTACGTGCGGTACCAGCCGACGGGCGTCGCGTTCAATCGGAAGAACGTGTTCCTGCGCGACGACTTCCGCTGCCAGTACTGCCGGATGTGGGGCGACGGCACGACGCTCACGCTCGATCACGTGGTGCCGCGCGCCCAGGGCGGAATGACGCGCTGGGACAACATCGTGACCTGCTGCGTGCAGTGCAATCGCGCGAAGGGGAGCCGCACGCCGGAGCAGGCCGGGATGGTGCTGTTCGATCGCCCGCGCCGTCCGACGTGGCTGCTCAACACGCGCATCGGTCCGCACCCGAGCGACCCGCCCGCCGAGTGGCAGTTGTACCTGCGCGCGGCGTGAGCATTCGCTGCGTGATGGGATGAGCACGCCGGCGCCCCCCGGAGGGGATTGGCAGAAGCTGCTCGGCGTCCTCCGCCAGGCGAGCTCGCTCGCCAGCATGGCGAGCCTGTTCGTCTCGGGGGTCATCTTCTCGTTCATGACCCTGTCGGTCGGCGGCCCGTTCGCCATGGGCATCGCGATGTACACGGGCAACACCGAGCCGCGAGAGCCGCACGCTGGATTTCCGTGGGTCTTCGCCGGCGTCGCGCTGGCCGTGTGGCTCTTCGGGCTCTTCCTCGAATACCGACTCGGCAAGAAGTGGCTCGGCATCGCGCTGTCGCATGGCGGTGCCATCGCCTTCGTCTTCGCTCCGATGCTCCACCTCTACCGGCTCTGGCGCCACACATGATCATCGAGGTCAAGCGCAGGGACCACGTCCAGCGGATGACCTACGACGAGTTCGAGGCGCGCATCCAGGACGGCGAGATCGCGGCGGACACGCCGGTGCGCTTCGACGCGGTGACGGGCGACCAGTTCCTCGCCGCGGGCGAGCTCGAGCTCTACCGCGCGCTCGCCGATCCGCACCAGATCCAGTTCCGGAAGAACCTCACCGACGTCGGCGTGCCGATCGCCACGGCGCTGCTCGTGGGCTTCCAGATCCGCGTCTACCTGTGGGCGTGGGTGCCGGGCGTGAACACGTGGCTCCAGGAGCACTTCACGAACTGGGCGCCGGCGGTGCTCGAGGACGGCGAGGTGTTCCGGCTCTTCACGTACGGGCTCCTCCACTTGAGCTTCACGCACGTGCTCTTCAACCTGCTCTTCCTCGCCTACACGGGATGGAATCTCGAGCGAGCGATCGGCCGCGCGAACCTGGTCCTCGTGTACTTCGGGAGTGTCTTCACGGGCGGCGTGCTCTCGATGACGATGGCGCCGGACCGCCCGAGCCTCGGCGCGTCGGGCGGGAACTTCGGGCTTCTCGCTGCCGCGGTCGTGTTCGGATGGAAGCAGTGGGACGCGATCCCGCGGCGGGCGCGCAAGTACTTCGGCTACGCGCTCGTGCCGTACATCGCGGTCTCGTTCGCCAGCGGGCTCCAAGCGGAGAACGTCGACAACTGGGGCCACGTCGGGGGTCTCCTCGGCGGGATCGCGCTGATGCTCTTCCTCGAGCCCGAGGCACTCGTCGTGCATGCGGAGCGCAACCGGACGGTGCGCCGGATCGCCGTGCTCGCGATGGCGGTCGCCTCCGCGGTGATCTACGCGGCCGGCCCCCGCCTCGTGCCCCTCACGCCGGAGGAGGACGAGGCGTGGACCGTCGCACGTCCGAGCTACTGGCGACAGGGTTGGACGTTCACGGGGGACCGCGGTTGGTTCGCGCCGACGGGGAAGGCGACGCTCGTCGTCGCGACGACGGTCGAGCCTCGCCCCGTCACGCTCGACGAGGCGGTGGAGAGCGTCGTCCTGCGGATCGGAAGCGGCGGCAAGCGTCCCGTCGTCGAGTCGACCGAAGACCTGACGATCGCCGACTGGCCGGCGCGGCGCGTGACGCTGACGTTCGATCTCTCGGGCGAGCCGCAACGCGTGACGGCGCTCGTGCTTTCGCGCGGCGTCTACGAGCACCGCATCCAGTTCCAGGTGCTCGCTCAGGACGCCCAGCGCTACGAACCGCTCGCGCGTCGCATCGTCGAGAGTGTGCGCGTCCACGAGCCCGAGGAGCTCGCGGCCGCGCTCGAGCGCACCACGACGAGCCCGCAGAGCTGGGGTGCTTGGGCCGACCTCGGTGAGCAGCACTACCGGAACGGATCCCCCGACGACGCCCTCCGCGCGTACGAACGAGCGCGCGACCTCGCCCCGGAAGCGCCGCGCGTCTGGGTCGGGCTCCTCCGCGTGTCCGCTGACTACGAGCTGAGCGGAGCGACCGATCTGGCGCGCGACGCGCTCGCTCGCTTCTCGTCGGAGCCGACAGTCGTGGTCGCTGCAGCAGAGGCGCTGAAGGCGCAGAATCATCGCGACGAGGGCATCCAGGCGCTCGAGCAGGCGTGGACGGCGATGCCGGGCGACAAGGTGCTGCGCCGCGCGCGTCTCCAGTGGGGGCTGAGTGTGGAGCTCCCGACTAGAACGGCAGGCGACCCAGGATCGCCATAGCGCCGATGCCCACGAGTCCGATGCCGCCCGCGACCACCAGGATCCACTTCGCGGTCTGGACGATCATGCCGACCCACGGCTGCGGCGGCGCACTCTCTTCCTCGGGGCCGCGGCGGTTCAGCACGTATGCCCGGAACGGATCGGCTTCGGCAGATCCATTCGACGCGCGACGAACGTAGATCACGTCCGACGCCTTCGCGCGCATCGGTTTCACGGGCTCTGGATCGATCTGGGAGATCGCGTCGTCGGACAGCGCCTCGACGTCGATCCCGCCATCGGTCTGGTCGACGACGCGCGGGCCGAAGGGAACGCCTTCCGCATCCGTGTCGGTCTGGCCGACGCCCTGGGCCATCCACTCGGTCGTCTCGCCGGCGCTGGCGTCGTCGATCTTCACGAGCGGTCGACGCGAACGCCGACGGAGCTCGATCCGTGGCGCATCCCCGATCGCCTTGGCGCGGATCGGCGTGTTCGCCCACACCGACGATGCCGTTCCCTCGGTGACGAATCCGTTGGCGACGCGACCCTGCACCACGCGCGGCGGCGCGACGCTCTCGAGCGTGACCTCGGTTCCGAAGCTCGGGATGGTCATCTCCCCGGTCGGCGCGTCGGTCGATGGATCGGCGGCCGAGAGAAGCTCGACGTCGAGCGCATCGGCGCGCGCGTTCGCCTCGGCCTCGGCCGTGTCGTGCTCCTCCACCGGCGGGACGGAATCCGTGTCGCCGTCCGGATCCCAGTCGAAGGAGGGCGAGCTCTCGTCGCTCGACTCGAAGCGACCCGCGAGCAGGTCCTCCGTCGGGGGCGTCGCGGGAAGCGGATCGATGTCGGGTGCGATCAGCGTTTCGGGGATCTCGACGGAACGCTTCCGCGGCGCCGGGGACTTCGACGCGGACCACGACCCCGTGACGTCCAGCTTCTGGGCGTCCCACGGGTTCGTCCGGCTCTCCTTGCCTGCAGACACGCAACCCCCAATCGACGGCGCCGTCGAGGAGTCTAGCGTGCCAGATTCCCGGTGTCAGCGCCGTGTCAACGGCAAACTCCCGGCAACATCAGGCAATTTCCCACTCCGACCAGTGGAACCCGTCCGTGCCGTGAAGGTGCGGCCAAAGCGTCATTTTGCGGGTCGGCTCGCGCCCTTCGAGCGCCTGCTCGTTCTCGGCGCGGAGCAGCGAGCACGTCGCGTAGAAGAGACGACCGCCGGGCGTCACGTGCTCGTGCGCTTCCTGGAGCAACTGCCGCTGGAGCTGGACGTAGGCACCCGCTTCGAGACCCCAGCGCAGCGCAGGATCGCGTCGCAGCCGCCCCGTGCCGGAGCAGGGCGCGTCGACGAGCACGATGGACGCCTGACCGAGCTCCGGCGTGATCTCGATCTCGGCGCCCGCGCGGGTCGCGCGCTTCTCGAGCTCCTCCAGCGCGTCGCCGCGCGCATCCCACGCTCGCACCCGCGCGCCTCTCGCCGCGAGCGCGAGCGACTTCCCGCCGCTCCCGGCGCAGAGGTCGATGACCGTCGTGCCGGGCTTCGGATCGATGGCGTCGATCAGACGCTGGCTCGACTCGTCCTGGAGCTCGAACCATCCGTCGCGGAAGCTCGCGAGGCCGACGAGATTCGCGCGCGTCTCGAGGACGAGCCCGTCCGGCGAATTCGCGGACGGATGCGAATGCACGCCTTCCTCTTCGAGCCGAGCGGCGAGCGACGCGCGCGTGCAGCGGAGCCGGTTCGCGCGCACGATCGTCGGTGCGCGGAGCGAGAGTGCCCGGCCGAGCGCCGCGGCGCCCTCCTCGCCGTGGACGTCCAACCACTCGCGCGCGATCGCGTAGTCGAGGCTCAGCGCGGTCGCGTAGTCCTCGGCCGGCGAGAGCGTCGGCAAGCCATCGAGCCGGTCCCCTTCGTAGAGCCGCCGAACGCCTTCGACGAGCTCGCGATCGTTGCGCGCGCCGGCGCGGACGAGCAGGTGCTCGTAGCGAATCGCGGCGTACGTCGCTTCGGCCGCCACGGGGCGGTCCTTCGCCCCGAGCCGACGATCCTGCCGGAACCATCGCGCGATTGCCTTGCCTGCCGCGCGGCGTTCGCGGCGCCCCGCGGCGAGCGCGGCCAGCGCGGCGTCGACGAGGAACCCCGAGCGCAATCGCTCGGCGAGCGCCGGCTGCGGATCGGGGAGCGTGCAGCGGAGGAGGTCCGTCATCGCACGCACGGATAAGGCGGCGTGTGTCCGTCCGGTACGCGCTCCGCTCCATTCCATGGCCGCTGCGGCTCCTCGCCGGACTCCTGCTCGCGATCCTGATGGGCGTGCAGGGTTGGACCCAGGGGCACGTCGCGTCGTCGACCGGTGACGCCCTCCGCGCCATCGATCCGGTGGCGATCGAGGTGCCGGCGGGTCTCGCCGATCAGATCACGGGACCGACCGCGCTCTTCTACTTTTCGCCGACGTGTCCGCACTGCCGTGCCGCCATGCCGGAGATCGAACGGCTCACCGGACCGAGCGGGCTCGCCTGGATCGCCGTCGCGTCCGGGAACTCCCTGCCCGCGCAAGTCGAGGAGTTCAAGAACACCTTCGGCGTGTCGT
>Ga0310810_10011859_pt1 | contig 10206 bp, 10 predicted proteins | sample NCmetagenome_FD_207641 | JGI IMG/M metagenome (GOLD analysis project Ga0310810, IMG submission 207641) | Soil microbial communities from experimental microcosm in Duke University, North Carolina, United States - NC | ecosystem: Engineered > Artificial ecosystem > Soil microcosm > Unclassified ...
GATGTTCGAGGTTCAGGAGTACCTGCGCAAGGCTGGCGTGGACACGATCCTCTTCCCATCGTTGAACATTGGCATCACGAATGAAGCCGACGACTGGACGCGCGACGGGACGTATGGCTATCCCGGGAGCCTGACCGTCGGCAAGAGCACGTTCGTAGCCCTCTACGTCGACGTGCTGCGGTCTCTCCACGACAACGGCCTGCGGCGCGCATTTCTCTTTCCAGGGCACGGCGGCAGGCGGCACGTGAAGGCGGTCGTCGAAGTTGTCGAAGAGGCCAACCACAGAATCCCGGGCATGGAGGTCTTTGCCACGATCAACAGCGAGACGCTGGACGTAATCAAGCAGGCGCCGGGCGCACACATCCTCTCTGTCACCAAGGGACGTAACTTCGAGTTGCTGGCGCAGCTTCTCGGACGCGGGCCGGAGTTGCCGAGCACCTCGCACGCCGACGGCGTAGAGACGAGCTTGATGCTCTACTTCTACCCGGACGCCGTGCGTCCCGGCTACGAGCGATTCACCGTATCGCCATCGTCCATCTTTCTGGAGGTCCTGCGCACAGGCGATCGGTCGAAGAACCCCTCAGGCACTGGCGGTTTTCCCTTCGACAAGGCCTCGGCCGAGATCGGCAAGCAGATTGTCGAGTACAGGACCCCGCAGATCGGGGACGCGATGCTGCGGGTGCTCCGACCGAAGTGAGACCGTCGGACGCGAAGGTCCGTAAATGGAAGGGCGCCGATACGTTTCTCCATCAGCCGGGCAAATTGCGCTTGATCAGCTCCGAGGAGGATAGCGAGGGCCGAACTGACGTGGGAAGATTCATCAGCCGCGCCAGCGGCGGCCAGGTGCGCACTGCTGCGCCGCAGCGATCCGGCGATCGCGCTGTGGAGGAAGGCGCGAACCATCGAATATCGCTCGTCAAGCCGTGAGCGCCGATTCTATTCCGCGCGATCACCCTTCACTCCGGGGGGCTTCCGTCGTGCACGGGATCTGTCTGGGATTCGAACTCGCCGATCTGATGCCAACATCTTGATAACGCTGGCCTTAGACGAAGAGTCCCTGGTGTGTCAGAACGTCCCGCGTGGACGGACTCAATCGGGCCATTACGCCACCATCCATTGATAACTGCGTTGGCGATAGTGCGAAGCGGAGCTGCTTGTACCGTTTCGCGGTCTTCCACATCAGGCATCTCCGACTTGAACCTGCCGCTCATGCGTTCGCTTGCAAGTCCCACCTACAGGCACCTTGGATCATCACATCGCCGTCTCGCGGACTTGATCGGCAGCGGGAGGTGGATGATGGCCCTTCGCAAGAGCGACAAATACCGATTCGGATCGACCTGATATATGCCAAGGAGAGTCGAAAGTGCGTGAGAAGCTTCGATATTGATACGGCTCATTTCGGAATCGGTGATAGCCGCCTGACCGAGGCCTTGAGATGTTCTCCAAGGGCTTGGATGCATCTGCCAAAATCGCGAAGTACGAACCAAACCGAACAGTGAGAGACGCCAGCGCTGCGCCCGAAGCATTATCTGACTGCCTGAGGACCGAATCGGGCGATCTCTCTACGTGTGCGACCAGCTGATCGATCAGCGGGACCGTCGGAGGTTCAACGATCCGTTCCGCGTCCTTTTCACCAATGCCGCGCCACGTTCCCGCGTCCAGGCTGAAGTCCTCCGTTACCGGAACCTTGAGCGATTGCCAATGAGGGTCCATGCCACTACCTCCTGATCGGGCACGCGCTCCGACGGAATCCAGGCTGCTACGTCAAACTTGAAACGCACCTCGAAAGCAATTCAGTCGCTTGCTTGCCGAGATCGCCTCCTGCGGCTGGTCGTCGATTCCGCCCTCAAGTAACCTTGCTTCATCGTAGCCGTTGCGTGTCATCCGACCATCGGTCAATGCGACACTTGCAAGCAGCTCCTTGTCCTCGCCGTGTTCCGGGTCGCGATCCCTGAACCCACCTTCAAGAATCCTGCTCCTTGCGTGGCGCGCCGATAGCCTGACCGAGGATCTTCTCATCTCGTCGTTGATCATCGTGGCGATCGTAGCCGTGCTAGCGTGTGGCGGCACCGGCGCGCCGGGCCCGCATCTTCAGCGACCGACGCGCTACTGGCAGTGTTAACGCGCGGCTTGGTCTCGACTTCAAATAGGGAGACAGGGATTCAACGCTGATGTCAGGTCGCCGAGGTGTACCCACGTGATCGACGAGCGCCGGCAGCTGAAAACCATGCGTGCGACCGCGGCGACGATCACCGTCGGCGCGCCCGCATCGTCACGCGGCTCGAGCAAGCCTGCAAGCGGGCGCGCACCCATCGTCGGCAGGAAGTCGTGCCGCTCTATACCTGGGTGTTCAGGAGGACGTCGCCAACTGATCGCGCTCCGGTGGCGTCGGGAATGACGACGCTGCGTTGTGCGCTGCGAGCAGTGAGCTCGGGCGGGAAACACACCTTCCATGTGCAATTCGGTACATCTGCCGGGTGAGCAGCGAGGATAGAGTGCCTCTCGTCCAAGCAGGAATTGATGTCCGGAACCACCATCGCGGGCGAGCCGCGGGTTCGTTTCTCGAAAGGTCACTACCATGCGATATGTCGTCATCGGGCTGTGCGCATTGGCCGTCGCGTGCAGCGGCCAGGGTTCTGCCGCACCCACGTCGCCGTCGAGCGCTATCGGCGGGACCGCGGTAACGCAAGCCAACGGCGGCTCGGCGTTGCCGTTCAAAGGCCAGCTGCAGTCCACGGAACGTGTCGTCTCGATGCCAGACGACAACACCGCGGTCAGGCATCTCGATGGCACGGGCAACGCCACCCACCTGGGTCAATTCACCCTGAGTGCCGACTTCACCGTCATCATGTCAACGGGCGACGCCACTGGAACCGCCACCTGGACAGCAGCGAATGGCGACCAGATTCGGGCGAATGTGGGGGGACACGGCGACATCGTTGAATTTCCGACGGTGACGATTACCGAAACTCACACCATCACGGGTGGCACCGGCCGGTTCGCGAACGCGTCCGGAATCATGACCATTGAACGTTCCGCCAACATCCTCACCGGGGCGTCGACAGGGTCACTCTCCGGCACGATTAGCCTCGGCCACTAACGTTCGACTCTCATGATTGGGAGAGATTTTCGACCCTGGCTGGTCACCGCAGCGTGACCGGAACTCCCGACAAGTGATTGAGGAGTCCGCCAGGTGAGAGGTCAAGCGGCCGAGAATCGTTATCGGCTGCAGGCTCCGGACGGTTTCCATTCAGAGGGTATCCCCCTGGGCTGAGCCGAATCGTGGATGACCAGGGCGAACGCACGTCGGACCGTCTTACCAGTGACGTTCAGTTCCATTGGAGTATTCGATGGCACCGTCATGGTTCCTCCGGACTCGACCTTGGTAGCGCCAGCCGGAGTCTCCAGGCACTGCTCTCCCGCGAGCACGTACCACCCTTCCGGGCCCGGGTGTGTATGCACTCTCGAATTGTCTCCAGGTCGCATGACAGCATAGGAGAGGACCGCAGTGTAGGCCTTTGCTTCGGGAAGCTGGAGAGGCCCGACGACGGCGATGCGGTCGCCTCCCCGCCAAGTGCCGTTTCTGTCCCCGAATTCTGAGAGCCACACTCGCCCGTCTTCCTCCACCACGATTCCGCTGGCACTCTTGGCCGACTCCGCAGCCTTCCTCGTTGGAAACGCGCGCAAATGCCAGTACACAGAAGCTTCACGGAAATGCAGTCCGGTTGCCGCGCCGACGTTGAAGCAGCCAAACTCCGGTCGCTTCTCGCCTGGCGGCACGTCCACGCAGGCCACTTCGGTCAAGTGTTCGTGTGCGGCGCTGCCGGGCGCTTGAGCCCACAGGTTGCCGATTGTCACGCTCTGAAAGGTGACGAGGAACAGTACGAATACGGCGATACGTGGAGTTCTAGCCATGTCCCATCCTCCGCGACGGCTCATTCGCCGTAGTTCGATACACAGCGTTCATTCGAGGCCCCGCGAACCGCACAGCATAGCGCGAAACTGGCAAAAGGTCAGGTAATGACGAGCCTAACAAGACGGCGGTCAGACCTTGCACGAGGAGTCCCCGAAGGCAGCCATAGCGTCAAGCCCCAGCAGCTCGCCACATAAAATCCGGCTGACAGCCCGTCCGCGGCACGCCATCGGGAACCAGCCGGCAAAGTCGCTCCCATCAATACTGGGCCCGGCACCGGAGGAGTGATCGCATCCGCGCGACCCCAACCGCTATACTTCCAGCCGTTTGCCTCTGACTCCGGGTGGCACCCGCCTCGGCATCTACGAAGTCACCGCCCTCATCGGCGAAGGCGGGATGGGGCTGGTGTACCGCGCACGCGATACGAAGCTGAATCGCGAGGTCGCGCTCAAAGTCCTCCCGGATTCATTCGCGAGCGATCCCGATCGACTCGCCCGGTTCACGCGCGAAGCGCAGACGCTCGCATCCCTGAACCATCCGAACATCGCGCACATACACGGCCTCGAAGAGTTGGGCGGTGTACGTGCGCTGGTGATGGAACTCGTTGAAGGTGACGATCTCTCGCAGCGGATCGCGAAGGGCGCAATCCCGATCGATGACGCCTTGCCAATCGCGAAGCAGATCGCGGACGCCCTGGAAGCCGCGCACGAGCAGGGGATCGTTCATCGCGATCTGAAGCCCGCGAACATCAAGGTGCGAAGTGACGGCACGGTGAAGGTGCTCGACTTCGGTCTCGCCAAAGCGCTTGATACGAAGCCATCGGGCGCGACGGCGGACGTCACGGCAGCGCCGACGGTCACGTCGCCCGCGATGACGCACGCCGGGATGATTCTCGGCACCGCGGCGTACTTGAGTCCCGAGCAGGCACGTGGAAAGACCGTCGACAAGCGCGCGGACATCTGGGCCTTCGGGGCGGTGCTGTACGAGATGCTCACCGGCAGGCGGGCGTTCGCGGACGAAGACGTGTCACTGACACTCTCGAAGGTCCTGCAACGAGAGCCGGACTTCGACGCGCTTCCGCCCTCGGTGCCCGCACGCGTCGTTCAGGCGATCCGCGTGTGCCTGCGGAAGGATCCGAAGCAACGCGCGGGTGACATCCGCGATGTGCGCCTCGCACTCGAGGGCGCGTTCGAGACAGCCGCGCCTCAGACGACGGCGGTCCGTGCGGTGGCCGCGCCGCGTTCCGTCGTGACTCGCGCCTTGCCAGCCGTGTCGGCGGTGTTGGTCGTCGCACTGGGTATCGCCCTGTGGGCGCCATGGCGTTCGGAGAAACCGGTCGATCGGCCACTCGTGCGGCTCGACGTCGATCTGGGCGCAGACGCGGCGTTCCCTAGCTTCAACAATGGAACGAGCCTCGCGATCTCGCCCGATGGCATGCGGCTGGTGTTCGTCTCGGGCAGTCGATTGTTCACGCGCCGCCTCGATCAACCGACGGCCACCGAGCTGGCCGGTACTGAGGGAGCCGCCCAGCCGTTCTTCTCGCCTGACGGGCAGTGGGTTGGCTTCGGCGCCCGCGGCAAGGTCCACAAGATCACCGTCGACGGTGGACCCGTCGTGCCGGTGGGAGACTACGGCGGGGTCTTCGCCGGCGCGAGCTGGGCGGAGGACGGTTTCATCTTCGTGGGTGACGGCGGAGGAGGGAAGGGCCTGCTTCAACTGCCAGACACTGGAGGTACGGCCAAGATCCTGGCGCCAGCCGACGGCGCCGAGCTACAGGTCGAACCGCAAGTCCTGCCGGGTGGTAAAGCGTTGGTGTTCGCCTCGGGTAACGCCTCCAGCGGCGTAGATTCGTACACCATCGAAGTCCTGACACTGGCCGATGGCCGCAGAAAGGTCGTGATCCGGGGCGGTCAATCTCCGCGTTATCTGGCATCGCCGGACGGGATCGGCCATCTGGTCTATGTCAACAAAGCCACGCTCTTTGCGATCCCGTTCGATCTGGCCACGCTTGAAACCCGCGGCACGGCCGTGCCCGTGCTCGACGACGTCGCCTATGGCTTCCAGATGAACGCTGGTCTCTTTGCTGTCTCTCGCGCGGGCACGTTGATCTACCGCAGGGCGCGGAGCGCCGCTGCGGCCATGACGACGATGCAGTGGATCTCTGCATCAGACGGGGGCACGAGCAAGAAGGCGCCACTACGGGCGACGCCCGGCGCCTATCAAATGCCTCGATTGTCGCCGGACGGCCAGCGGATCGCGTACGTGATCTCGGAGGGAGCGAATCAGGACATCTGGGTCTTCGATCTACAGCGGGACGCCCCCAGGAAGCTGACGTTCGGCGGCGTCAACCAGTCACCAGTCTGGAGTCCCGACGGCCAATACATCGTGTTCGAGAAGATCGGTCAAGGCCTCTTCCAGGCGCGTGCGGACGACGCCAGTCAACCACAAGCACTGATGCTACGCAGCATCCCCCAGCTTCCAAGCTCGTTCATCGGCAAGCAGCTCGCGTACTTTGAAAAAAGTCAGATCTGGACCCTGTCGCTGGAGGATCAGGGCGGTCAGTTGAAGGCTGGAACGCCCGAGCAGTTCATCAAGAGCACTTTCAGCGACCAGTGGCCGGCGATCTCACCAGACGGCCGCTGGCTGGCGTATCAGTCGAAACAATCAGGAAAGTTTGAAGTGTATGTCCGGGCATTCCCACCGTCGGCGACATCCTCAGGCGGGAAGCTGGTCTCCAACGATGGCGGGACTTTTCCGCACTGGTCGCGCACCGGGCTCGTGTACCAATCGGCCGACCAACTGATGACCGTCAGCTACACCGTGAAGGGTCCCACGTTCATCCCCGACAAACCCCGCGTGTGGATCGCCTCACTCAGCGGCGCGACTGGGTGGGATCTCGACCGCGACGGCAAGCGCGTTCTGGCGCTGATGCCGGAAGGCACCGCCAAGGCCCCGCCGCCGGAGCACGAGATCGTGATGCTCCAGAACTTCGCCGACGAGCTGCGGCGGCGCGTGCCGCTCGGGAAGTAGTCGGATCTACGGCATCGCCGCCGCCGCATCGCGGTGCAGGACTCGCGTCTTGAACTGCGAGCCCTGCCGCTGTTTTCGCGAGGGCATCCTCGTAGCGGTAACTCGCTGTAGCCGTGGGCTCCTGCTTACTGATTTCGAGCAGTCGGGCGTGAAGGTGTTCGTCCACCCGTCGGCATCACCGGTGTCAATCGGATCGAACAGACTGGCCGAGGCCCAAGCCCAGCCACTGCAACGAGATCGTCAAGGATGCCTATGTCTATGGGTTTCCGATGGTGGATAGCTACCGGATCCAGTACTCGTACTTCGTCGACGAGACCAATCCGGAATACAAGGGCGCCTGGAACCAGCCACACAGCGTCGCCGCGTGTACACCCCGCAAGACAAGGCGATTCAGACGCCGAACTCGGACACCCCATACAGCTTTCTCGGCGCGGACCTGCGCGCTGGCCGGCGCGAGAGATCGATCAGAAGCGCGAAAATTCTACGTGACATAGCCCTGTGCTGTAAGTGCTTGAAAACACTGGGCAATTTCATGGCTGGGAGGCAGGGACGGAATTCGACCCTGGCTGGTAACGGCTGCCTGAACCCGTCCTTCTCTGAACTCTCTGAATTCACAGCATGATCGCCGTGAGGCGCCGCCCACGCGCGGACGGGCCTCGTCCGAAATTTGTCTACATTTTTCGGACAACATGATCCACGCCTTCGGCCCGTTTTCGGTAGCCTTCAACCGATCCTTGACTGTCCAGATCGGCGGCTTCTAGGGCACGATCAGCGGGATCGCGATACCGGTGACGAACCCGATGATAACCATCCACGACCACGGATTGCCGAGGTTCAGTGTGTAGCCCAACCCCATCCGACGTTCAACGAAGAGCGTCGGATCGGCTCGATTGACATACAGGCGGCCTAGGATCCAGGACGAATCTGGCGTGGTGTCTCCAATCGGCGGCCCTTCGAGAACGGCGGTGCGCCGCATCACACGTATGAAGAGCGTACCGACGATGAGAAGCGCAAAGGGAGCGATTCGAATCACGAGCGGCAGCCGCAATTCACCGGCGTCCTCGGCAAACATCATAACAACCCCAGTCCACGCCAACAGGATGGCGAACAAGTACGCCCACGCGAGCTGAGCTAGCAGATTGATTCGCCGCACGCGCCGATACTGTTGGCCGTCCTGTCCTGTCACCCGAGGCAGACGTGTCCAGTTCAGGACGGCGTATGACGTGAACAGCATCATGGAACACGAGACGAAGCCAATTGCGAATCCTCGAAACACGCCAGGGATGGACTTCGCCGTCCAGCCGTCAGCCTTGCCCGCAAGGTTCCAATGCGTCGGAAACCGCGCGGGGACATCCTCCCAATTCAGCGCGACGTAGGCGGCGGCTGCGAACAGAATCAGAAACGGACCGAGCTGCCCCGCGATTCCTCCAGGAAGACCATCCCGCGGCCCAATGGCGGCCTCACGGATCGTCGTGGGCACGGCGGCGTGAGGACGAACAGCGCTCCACGCCTTCGCGAAGGCCACTGATGCACCGATGGTCAGCCCCAACAGCATCCCGCCGGAGACAAACGGCATGGGTGATGTCGCCACGATGGCCGCAGCAGCTGCCGCAAGGATCGAGACCTCAATCGCATATCGGCGCGAGATTTTTCGCGCCAGCGGCCCTTCGCGGAAATTCCGGGAGACCGTAACGCCGAAAAAGATGTCTCGTCGCGTCAGGTAGGGAGCAAGGTGCGACGAAACGGCGACGAGCGCGATGAACCCAAGCATCGTCCCCATCCCCGTCACGCCTTCTTGAGTGTGCCCGCGGTCAATTCCGTCGCAACGGTCCGCATCGAGTCGGCAATCACCCCCGGGGCGAGCCCAGCGGCCTGAGCTTCGGCGGTCAGTTCGCGGAGACGCTGAAGCAGTGATGGCCGCGCCGCGCGAGAAGGACGCGGTCGCGATCGATCCAAGACGATCGCGCCGTGCCGGCGGCGGAGGTCGAGCCATCCTTCCTCGGACAGCACGCGGTACGCCTCCGCGACGGTGTTGTGATGGACGCCGAGATCGACAGCGAGCTGACGGACGGTGGGGAGCGGGTGGCCGATCGGAAAAGCGCCGGAGACCAACAGCGCACGGATGGCATTCGCGATCTGACGATACGCGGGGACCGAGGAGGCGAGATCGATTCGGATGACGGGCGCGCTCTTCATTGTATGATGTCTACAGACAATATACACGAAGGTGGTCTATTGCCACTGCGATATGGCCGATGATAGGGAGGCTTGGAGCGCACATGAATCCTCGTCGACTCACTTGTGGCCTCGTGTTCGTTGCGATCGTCGCGATCGTGGCGATCGCCACCTCTTACCTGGGATACGCGCAGGAGAGTCCCGTCGCTCACGCCACACGCGTGCTCGATCTCCTCGAAGCCGACAAGTTCGAGGAGGTCGCCGCCGAGTTCAGCGCGAAGATGGCGGCCGCGATGCCGGTCTCACGGTTGCGCGATATGTGGACGATGGTCAGCCGCCAAGCCGGCGCTCGCACGTCGATCATCCGACAGCGCGTGGTGACGCAGGCCACCGGCAACGTGACCGTAGTCAACGTCTGTCAGTTCGAGAAGACGGCGCTGGCCGTCATGGTGTCATTCGACCCCGAGAACAAGATCGCAGGAATCAACATCACGCCCGTCACGCCTCCAGCCGAGCCCAGTGCTCCGCGGGCGTCGACCCGCTTTACAGAGGAATCGGTCACCGTTGGCACTGGGGAGTGGGCGTTGCCCGGAACGCTCTCAATGCCCGTTGGTCGTGTCGCGGCGGCCATTGTGCTCGTTCACGGTTCCGGACCCAACGATCGCGACGAGACCCTTGGCCCAAACAAACCGTTCCGCGATCTTGCGTGGGGCTTGGCCGAGCGCAGGATCGCGGTGCTCCGATACGAAAAGCGGACGCGGCAACACGGCGCAAAGTTGGCCGCCGCGAACAGGAACTTCACGGTTCGCGAGGAAACGACGGAAGACGCAGTGCTCGCCGTGAAACTACTCCGCTCGCGCAAGGAGTTTGACCCGAAGCGCATCTTCGTCCTCGGCCACAGCCTGGGCGGAACCTTGGCGCCGCGGATCGCTGTGGAGGACGGAGCGCTCGCGGGAATCATCGTCCTGGCCGGCGCTACGCGCCCATTGCAAGCTGTCGCTCGAGAGCAACTGGTCTACCTATCGTCGATCACGCCAGGAGCGCCGAATCCTGAGGAGGGCCTTCAGGCGTTGCTGAAGCGCGCCCCT
>Ga0310810_10011861_pt1 | contig 10205 bp, 4 predicted proteins | sample NCmetagenome_FD_207641 | JGI IMG/M metagenome (GOLD analysis project Ga0310810, IMG submission 207641) | Soil microbial communities from experimental microcosm in Duke University, North Carolina, United States - NC | ecosystem: Engineered > Artificial ecosystem > Soil microcosm > Unclassified ...
TACCCATCGCGCGACGAGGAAGTCGCGATTGCCCGCAGCACAACGGGTGTGGCGCTGCCGAAACTCGAGCACGTCCTGGATGGGGAACGAGTGCAGGCGTTTCAAGATCTCGTGCGGCGCGTGCCGGTGCCGGATCATCTCTACGAATTTGCAGTTGATATTGCACGGCGGACACGTCCGGGAAGCAGCGAAGCGCCGGCATGGTTGAAGCCGCTGGTCAGCTGGGGTGCGGGGCCGCGCGCGGTGCAATACCTGGTCCTGGGAGCGAAAGCGCGGGCTGCCTTGCATGGAAGCTACATGGTCCGGCTCGAGGACGTCGTGGCGGTCGCGGATCCCGTCTTGCGCCACCGCGTCATGACGACCTTCACCGCCGAAAGCGAGGGCGTGACCAGCCGTGATTTAACCAAACGCCTCGTGGAAGAATTGAGCAAAGCGGCTTAAGTCCGTTTTCACCGCAACTTTCCGGCGCAGCTTCATTTTCTTTTGTCACTCGCCGTTTCGTTCAACACCGCACCTCGTCGTGGCGACTTCGTCGAAAGACCGCAGTTTTCTTGAGCCGGCAGTTCTCGGCAGACTACTCGCGCTGCCGTTGCATGCGAGGCATGCGATGCTCGGAAATGTTTCCGGCAAGCATCGCAGCCCGGTGCGCGGCTCCTCGCTCGAGTTTGCGCAATATCGCAAGTACGTCCCCGGCGACGATACACGCCGGCTCGATTGGCGGACCTGGGGACGCAGCGACCGGTTTTATATCAAGGAGTTCGAGGCCGACACCAACCTGCGTCTTTGTCTTCTGATCGACACGAGCGGCTCGATGGCGTTCGGCCCGGCAGGCGCGACACGTCTCGATTATGCGCGTCGTCTCGCCGGCACACTCGCCTATCTCGCCGCGCAACAGGGCGACGCCGTCGGGCTCTGGAGTCTCGCGCACGAATCGATCGAGATTCCCGCGCGGCGCGGTGCTGCGCACCTCGGCGTTGTGCTCGATCAAATGGGCGGATTGCAACCGCTCGGGGGGACGAACCTGCTCTTGATGCTCCACGATGCCGCCGAGAAAATCCGGCAACGCGCGCTCGTCATTGTCTTTTCGGATCTGTTCGTCGCGCCTGACGAATTGAAATCCGCAATTCAACATCTCCGTTTTCGCCGGCACGACGTTGCGGTTTTTCATCTGCTCGATCGAAAGGAGCTCGATTTCGATTTCGATCGGCCCGCCCGGTTCATCGACATGGAAGGAGGCGAAGCCGTCCTCGTCGATCCGTCGCTCATTGCACGGAATTATCGGGAAGCGGTCCGACAGTATCTTGCCGAGCTCGATGACTTGGTCCGCACGACCGGTCTCGATTACCATCGCGTGACGATCGACGAGCCGTACGATGCGGTGCTCGCACGATTCCTTCTCGGCCGCACCCCGAAGAAACGGGCGCGTTAATTCCGATGCGTGTGGCCAAGAATTCACCCGCGATTCCGTGACTTTTCTTCAACCCGCCTTACTCGCGGCGCTGCCGCTCGCCGCACTGCCGGTGATCATTCATTTGATTCACCTTTATCGGCGGCGCCAGGTGAAGTGGGCCGCGATGATTTTTTTGCTGGCGGCGCAGCGCATGAACAAAGGGCTGTCGCGCCTGCGACAGATTTTGATTCTGGCTTTGCGTGTCCTCGCGGTGGCCGCGCTCATCTTCGTCATCACCCGCCCGCTGGCCGGCGGCTGGCTCGGCCTCACCGGAGGCGCGCCCGAGACGGTCCTCATTCTGGTCGATCGCTCCGCGAGCATGGAGCAGCAGAATCTGGCGACGGGAATCAGCAAACGTCTCGCCGGGCTGCGCAACATTGCCAAGGCGATCAATGACGCTGTCGGCACCCGCTCACATCTTGTTTTGATCGACAGTGCCCTGGGGGTGCCGCAGCCGATCGAGAAGGCGGATGCCTTGATCGATCTGCCGCAAACCGAGCCGACCGACACCGCAGCGGATATTCCCGCATTACTCCAGAACGCGCTTGATTATATCACCACCAATAAAACCGGCCGCACGGACATCTGGCTGTTGAGCGACCTGCAACAAAGTGACTGGGACGCGTCGAGCGGGCGATGGGAAACATTGCGCGGCGCTTTCGCCACGATGCGCGGTGTCCGTTTTCATCTGCTCTGTTACCCGCAACGTGCCGACGATGATCTGGGCATCCGGGTCGATCGCGTGACGCGGCGGGAAACGAGCGAAAAGGCGGAGCTCCTGCTCGATATGCAGATAGCGCGGCAGGTCGATCAGCCGCAACCGATGGAGGTGCCGTTGCGGCTCGTCGTCAATGGCACCGCAACCAGCACCAAGGCGGCGTTGCAAGGAAACCAACTGGTCCTGCAGGGCTACGCCATTCCGATCGATAAAACGATGAAGCGTGGCTGGGGTCGCGTCGAGCTTCCCGCCGATGCCGCTCCTGCAAATAACGTCTTTCATTTCGTTTTCGATGATCCACCTCCCTTGCATTCGGTCATCGTGTCGGATGACCCAGCCGAAGCAGGACCGCTCAGCGCCGCCCTGCTTGCGCCCGCCGATCCCTCGCGGAAATACACCGCGACCGTGCTCGGAGTTTCGCGGGCCGCGGAAATTCCGTGGGACGACACTGCGCTGATCGTCTGGCACGCGCCGATTCCCCAGCCGGAGGATGCGCTCACGCGACAGCTCCACACCCATGTGGCCCAGGGCCGCAGCATCGTTTTTCTTCCGCCAGAGTCACCTGATGCGACGGAAATTTTCGGTCTCCATTGGGAGGGCTGGGACACGGCGGCAGCGCGCGAAGCGCCGTTGGTCGAATGGTGGCGAAACGACGCAGATTTGCTGGCGAATACGCGCGATGGCGCCGCGCTGCCGGTCGGTTCCGTCGAAGTCACGCGGCGTTGCGGAATTGCGGGAGACGGTGTTCCGCTCGCACGTCTCGGTGCGCGCACGCCACTGCTGGTCCGTTCATCGCACACGGAACGGGGCAGTGCCTATTTTCTTGGGACATTGCCGGGACCAGCTGCTTCGAGTCTGGCGCGCGACGGCGTTGTCATGTTTGCGTTGTTGCATCGCGCATTGAGCGAAGGCGGACGGACACTCGGCAAAGCCCAGCAGCGTCTCGCCGCGGCCTCCGCGCTGGGAGACGAGGGACGGAAATGGAAGCGTGTCGATGACTCGGCGGAATCGTTACTCGCTGGGATGCTCCCGTTGCGCGCCGGGATTGTGGTGTCCGGCGATCAAATTACTGCGTTGAATCGGCCGCTGGGTGAGGATGCGCCGCAAACGCTTTCCACAAATTCGCTGAACGAGCTTTTTGCCGGACTGGATTTTCGTGTGCTCACCGATTCGCTGGAGAACGCGCGCAGTCTCACCAATGAAGTTTGGCGGACGTTTCTCGTGGTGATGGCCATCGCGCTCCTCGTCGAGGCGCTGCTCTCGCTGCCGCCTCGGCGCGCGGTTGCCGCGAGGGGGATGATGACAGCGAGCGCTCCGGTGGCGTCGCCTGCGCGCCGGCGTGAACCTGCGGAGAGTGCCGTATGAAGATCGGCGGCCAGTCATTGGTGTTCACGCAAACGCCGGCATCCGTGGCGATCGCGGCGGGGTTCGTCGCAGTGATTGTCGTGCTGGCGTGGCTCGCATGGCAGCGCAGTGGATTCCGGGCGTCCACGGGTCTCCTCGAGGTATTGCGAACCGTGATTGCGATCGCGATTGCGGTGACGTTGAACCAGCCGGAGTTGCGCGAAGTTTTCAAACCCGAGCACAAACCGACCGTGGCGATCCTGGCCGACAACTCGCGCTCGATGGAGACGCGCGATGTTGTTGACGCTGGCAACGCTGGCGGGGAGCTCGCGTCGCGGGCCGAACGATTGCGACCGCTGATCGATCCCGCGCTCTGGGCCGAGGTGTCGCGAACGATGGAAGTCGCCGTCGAACCGTTTTCGTCCGCGCCGGAAAGCGCCGAGGAAGCGACGGACATCAACCGCGCGCTGACGCTCGCGGCGGAGCAGCATCCCCGCTTGAGCGCGGTCGTGTTGTTGAGCGACGGCGACTGGAACGCCGGTCAACCGCCCTCGCAGGCCGCGACGCGGCTTCGAATGCGCGGGGTGCCGGTGTTTGCGGTGCCGATCGGGTCGCCGACCCGGTTGCCCGACGTGGAATTGTCGAGTTTCGAAGTGCCGACCTTTGCGGTGGCTGGGAAACCGTTGCGGGCCCCCTTTACGATCGAGAGTTCATTGCCGCGGGATGAAGTGGCGGTGCTGGAGATGAAATCGTCGGAAGGCGATATTGTAACCAAATCAGTTACAATTCCAGCGATGAGCCGGCTCCACGATGTCATCACCTGGAAACCGGAAAAACCGGGCGAAATCAAACTCACCCTCACCATCCCGCCAACCGGCGGAGAGCGCTTCACCGAGAACAACCGGATCGAAGCGCCGCTCTCCGTCCGCAAGGAAAAACTCCGCGTCCTCGTCATCGAATCGTTTCCCCGGTGGGAATACCGTTATCTTCGCAATGCGCTCGAGCGCGATCCGGGCGTCGAGGTCAGCTGCCTCCTGTTTCATCCCGATCTGGGCAAAAACGGCGTCGGACGCGGATATCTCGACGCATTTCCCAAGGAAGAAGCGCTCACCGGATACGATGTTGTCTTCCTCGGCGACGTGGGAACCGGCAAAGGCCAGCTCACCATCGAGCAATGCGCCGCCTTGCAAAAGCTCGTTCGCGACCAGGCCACGGGCGTCGTCTTTATGCCGGGTCTGCGCGGCCACGAAGCGTCGTTGCATGAAACCGCGCTGGCAGATTTGATGCCGGTCGTCTGGGACGACACTCAGCCGCGCGGCTGGGGCACTTCCGCACCGGGCCGGTTTGTCCTCACCGAGACCGGCATGCGCAGTCTCCTGACAAAACTCGAGGAGAATGATGAAGCGAGCGCCCGCATCTGGCAGACGCTTCCCGGGTTCCAATGGTATGCGCCCGCGCTTCGCGCCAAGGCCGGCACCGAGATTCTGGCGACGCATGCGACAGAAACCAACCGCTTTGGACGCGTCCCCTTGATCGTCACGAAAACGTATGGCGCCGGGAAAGTTCTTTTCATGGGAACCGACGGGGCATGGCGCTGGCGCAAAGGCGTCGAGGACAAATACCATTACCGTTTTTGGGGACAGGTGGTGCGCTGGATGGCCTATCAGCGCAACATGTCGGCTGGTGAAAAAATGCGCCTCTTCTATTCACCGGATCGTCCTGCCGCCGGCGCCGTCCTCACCTTGAACGCCAACGTCACCAGTCTGGCCGGCGAGCCGTTGCGCGAGGGCGCAGTCATTGCGCAAATCACCGCCCCGTCCGGAAAGACCTCAAGTCTCCGCCTGACGGCCGCGGGAGAGGACGCGTGGGGATTGTTCACCGGAGTTTTTGCGCCGGCCGAACCTGGCGAATACAACGTGCATCTTACTTGTGCGGAGGCGGGTTCCGCGCTCGACGCCACCATTTCCGTCCAGGGAACAAGCCGGGAAAAAAGAGGACAGCCTGTGCAGGTCGATGTCTTGCGGGAGATCGCCCAATTGACACGCGGCAGGATGATCGAGGACGCCAGTCCCGCCTCGGTGGTCGCAGCGGTGACCACGTTGCCGCAGCCGGCACTGCAGGAGCGACGCGTGCAGCTCTGGGCGCATCCCTTGTGGGCCGGTTCGGTCATCCTCCTTCTCGGGGTTTTTTGGGCCGGAAGAAAAGCTGCCGGTTCTTTCTAAAGTACGCCATGTTAGCGCCGTCTTCGTTTAAATAGTGAACCGTTGAGGAACACGCCATGAACACCACCCTGCCAGTCGCGCTCGAAACCAAACTCGCCGACTTTCGGCGCCGCGTCTGGATCGTCAAGCTTGCGGAGGGATTGCTGGCAGCGCTGTTTGGCCTGGCGCTGTCCTATCTGGCTGTCTTTTTGCTCGACCGTTTTTTCGAAACGTCCTCCGCCGTCCGGTTCGCGATCATGATCTGCGGGGCGGCGGCGCTCGGGCTGGGCGTTCCGTTGAAATGGCACCGGTGGGTTTGGCGGCAGCGGCGTCTCGAGGACGCAGCGCGTTTGCTGCGGCGGACATTGCCGCGGTTGGGAGATCAATTGCTTGGCATCGTCGAACTCGCTCGTGCCGAACATGCGGCGATCGGTCGGAGCGAACGGCTGGTGCAGGCCGCCATGGCGCAGGCGGCCGAGGCGGCCACGCAACACGACTTCACGCATGCGGTGCCGCAGGCGCGGCATCGTCAATGGGGCTGGGCGGCAGGTGGCGCGGTCGGCCTTGCCCTGCTCGCGTTTGTGCTGGTGAATGATGCGGCGCGCAATGCACTGGCGCGCTGGGCAACGCCATGGCGTCCGATCGAACGCTTTACCTTTGCGCGGATCGAACCCGTTCCGCCGAAGATCGTCGTGCCGTTTGCCGAACCGTTTTCGCTGCCCGTGCGTTTATCCGACGAGACCCGCATGACACCAGCCGAGGGCACGGGGCGGATCGCGCATCAGCCGGCGGTCCGCGCCGCGCTTTCCTCGGGCGGCTATCCGCTCGCTTTTCCGCCGCAGAAAAAAGATGCACCGCTTGCGCTCTCGCTGGGAGATGTGCGGAAAACCATCGATGTGCAACCTCGGCCGAGACCGGAATTGGCAGAGCTTGCCGTCCGCCTGCGTCTGCCCGCTTATCTCCAATACAAAACCGAGCAGCGTTTTGATGTGCACGGCGGCGGGGTGAGTTTGTTGAAGGGCGCAGATGCCGCTTTTGAAGCGCGCGCGAGTCGCGAGCTGGCAGCGGCCGAACTCGATGGCCGGCCGCAAACCGTCGCGCAGGACAGGATCGTCACCGAATACGCGCCGGTGACCGCGGATGCCGAGCGAAAATTTGTCTGGAAAGATCGCGATGGCCTCACCCCGCGGGAACCGCTCGTCCTCAAGATTCGCGCAGTGGAGGATGACGCGCCGAAAATTGTGGCGCGCCGCGATTCGCTCGAACAGGTCGTCCTCGATTCGGAAGTGGTCACGTTTGATGTTTCCGCGAGCGATGATTTTGGGTTGAAACGGCTTGGATTGGAATGGACCGGGTCGCGTCCTGCCGATGGCGGCAAGACCCCGGTGCAAGGCGAAAAGATTGCGGCCGCGGGTGAGCCGGAAAAAAAAGAGCTGGCGGTCCGCGCCACCTTTTGCGCGAAGCGCGAGGGAGTCGCGCCGCAGACGCTCGAGATTCGGGCGTGGGCGGACGATTATCTGCCCGGCCGCAATCACTCGCGCTCGGCGGCGTTTGTCCTGCACGTGCTCGATAAAACCGATCACGCGCTTTGGTTGACCCAACAGTTCGGCAAATGGCTCGAGGCGGCACGCGAAAGCTACGAGCGCGAACAGCAGTTGCATCAAACCAACAAGGAATTGCGCGCCCTCGCGCCCGTCGATCTCGATCGGCCTGAGAACCGCCGGCGCGCTTCGCAGCAGGCCGTGGCGGAAAATGCGAACGCGGCGCGTGTCGATAGTCTGACCCAGTCCGGCAAAAGTCTCGTGGAGCAAGCGACGAAGAATGACGAATTCGATGCGGCGCGTCTGGAATCGTGGGCGACCATGATGCAATCGCTCAAAGACATTGCCTCGCGCCGGATGCCGAGCGTTGCGGATTTGCTCAAACAGACTGCGGGCGCACCTGGCGGCAAGCCGGGCGAAGCGAAGAGCGGGAATGCGCAGGCTTCAACCGACCCGCAGCCCAAAACGAACGACAGCGCGAAGGCGACCGCACAGAACAAGCCGACGGCTCCCAATGTCAGCCACGGCCCCACGCTGCCAGGCGTTCCACCGGCCGCACCCGCCATTGATCCGAATGCTCCGCCGAAGCCGCCGGTTCCGTCGATCGCAGATCGTGAAGGCGGATTCGGCAAGCCGCCCGAAGCGGCTCCCACCGATCCCAATGCTCCGCCGAAACCGCCCGGCGCAGGCAAACTCACCCTTCCAGTCACCACCCTCGCCGCGGCTCCGGGCAAACCGAAAACGGATGAGGCTGCTCCGCCGCCGGAAACTCCCGCGCAGGAAAAGCTCGAGAACGCTGTCGTGGAGCAAAAGGATCTGCTCGCGGAATTTGCAAAGGTTGCGGATCAGCTCAGTGAGATTCTGGCGAGTCTCGAGGCGAGTTCGTTCGTGAAACGATTCAAGGCGGCTTCGCGGCAGCAGATGTCGATTGCTTCGAACATTAATGAAAAGACGCTCGACGCCTTTGGAATCGAACGCGCGCGAATCACGGCGGCGGAACCGATCGTGAAGAGCGCGAAAGAGCAGAGCGAGATCGTCCGCACGATTCAGTCTGATCTCGACGCCTACTTTCAACGGAAACAGGACGCGCGCTTCAAAACCATTCTCGAGCAGATGAAGAAAATGGAAGTGGTGCGCGCGCTCGCGCGAGGCAGCGAGAAAGTCGCGATCAATTTGAGCGGCCAGTCGCTGAGCGGTTCTGAATTCTGGGCCGATACGTTTGACCGCTGGGCTGAGGAACTCGTCGCCGCGAGCAATTGCAAATCGTGCACAGCCTGCAGCGGCGACAGTCTTCCGCCTGAAGTCGTCTTGAAAGTCATGCAGGCATTGCGAGACGAAATGAAGTTGCGCGACGAAACCCGCGAGTTGGAAAACGCGCGCGAGGCCATCGAACAAGAGCAGTTTGCCAGTGATGCCGATATGTTGAGTGACAAGCAGAGCGGCATTGCCGTCCACACCCGCGGTGCCGTTGCGGATATCCTGGCGCTTCCCGAAGGAACGACCCGCTTTGGCAAGGAACTTCAATTGTTACATGCAGTCACCACCGTGATGGATGAAGCGACCGACATTCTCGAAACGCCGGAAACCGGCCCGAAAGCGATCGCAGCGGAAACAGAAGCGATTGAATTGCTCTTGCAAACCAAGCGGATGAATCCGAATGGCGGCGGAGGTGGCGGTTCGAATCCGGGCGGCGGCGGGCGTGCGGCGCGCGCATCCTCGGCCGCGCTCGCCGATCTGGGCCCCGGCTCGGATGCAGCCACGACGGTCGATGCGCGTCCTGTCGGCCAGGCGACCGGTCGCGCCGGCAAGGAGTTTCCCGATGAATTCAAGTCGGGGCTCGACGCCTACTTCAACCTGCTCGAGCAGCAGGCTGTCGGAAAATGAGCGACGCCCCCGGGCTGCGCCTGCGTCGTCTGACGCGTTGGCTGTTCGCCGGCACCTGGGTGGTGATTTGCCTCGGTGCCGGAATGAATCGCGCCTTCGGGCTGGATGACTCCGCACGCGACGACCCGGACGAAAGCGCGTTAGCGTTCCCTGCCGAAGCCGAGCCGAAGTTCGCGGAACTGATCAAGAAGATGTCGGACAGCAAGCGGAAGATCTGGCGCGAGCGGATGAGCAAGGAAATCGTGGAGATCATGAAGGCGAGCTCAGCACCGCCCGAATCTGCGAAGAAGCTGGAGGCGGTCGCAAATGAATGCGTCGATCGCTCGGTGCAAACGTGGGCTCCCAAGACAGCCGCGTTTCTCCGGCGCAGTTATGCGGAACAGGGAGAGCAAATCGTCGAGATGCTCGATGAGATCATCGGCCAGGCGGAGAACTACGCGCGCCAGGACTGGGTGAGTGACTTCGTTCTTCCCATCGATGATCCCGGCTGGAACCAGGCTCTCCAGAGAACGTTGACCCCCGAGCAGCTCTCGCTCTGGACCGCCGCGCGCGAAGAACACAGGAACGTCGTGGCCAAAGAGATCAAGCAGTTCCTTACCCCGTCGGTGGAACGCAATCGTGAACAGTTCAACACGTTGATGCAGGCGCGGACCGGGGAAATTCAAATGGTCCTCGGGCTGCCCAAGGAGCGCGCGGACCAACTCGAAAAGATGGCTTCGGTCGCCGTCGACGGATCGGCCGCGGCGTGGCGGAAACGCGCAGAAAAGCTGTTGTTTGCGGCGGATGACGATTCGCGCCGCCAGTCGATGAAGAGCGGCATGCTCTATTTGCCGGCCGAACGCGCGGATCTTCCGTATCTGCAAACAAGCTGGAAGGAAGGCGTGGCGAAATTTCTTGCTCCGGAGGAACAGCGCCAGCTCGAAAAGGCGGCGGAAGAGAAGAAGGCGCGGCGTGTCGTCGCGCTCGGAGCGATTTTAATTGCCGAGTTCGATCAGCGCATCGCATTCACCGCCGCCCAACGCGAAAAACTTCGGCCGATTGCGGAGCGATTGGTTGCGGCGCATCGG
>Ga0310810_10011863_pt1 | contig 10205 bp, 7 predicted proteins | sample NCmetagenome_FD_207641 | JGI IMG/M metagenome (GOLD analysis project Ga0310810, IMG submission 207641) | Soil microbial communities from experimental microcosm in Duke University, North Carolina, United States - NC | ecosystem: Engineered > Artificial ecosystem > Soil microcosm > Unclassified ...
GCAGCGGTCCGCGTCGATCGCCGCGCGCAGCGAAGGACGCATTTCCAAACTCAGACTATGCATGAGCGTTAATGGGAGTGTTATCTCCCCTTCCCCTCTGTAATGACACAGGGAATTCGCCGCTTCGGGCGGCCACTGGAAGGACGCGCTCGTACATTGACGAGCCGTCCCGGTCCCTTATCCTTACAGAAGCCGCGCGTTCGCGTTGCGAAGAGCATCCAAAATGGACGAGACGGAATATATCGCGAAATACATAGAATACTTCACTCCTCATCACGTTCTTCACCCCTATCTTGGTTTCAGTCTCGATCCAACCTCGGCGCCGCCGTTTCCGCTCGATGAGTTCGGGTTTCTCAACGAGGCCTCGCCGCTCTCCCCGCCGGTTCCCGGTAACCTTCGGGTCGCCGTCACGGGTGGGTCGGTGGCAATGTTCCTGGTCGTCACCTACGGCGATATCCTGCGGAAAGAGATCGCGTCCCGATTTGCACGGCCGGCTCAAAGCATTGAGCTCGTCAGCCTGGCGCATGGCGGCTTCAAGCAGCCGCAGCAGCTGATGCTTCTCAACCTGATGCTCGCGCTCGGCTCCAAATTCGACTTCGTCGTCAATCTGGACGGATTCAACGAAGTCGCCCTGCATCCCTGCGAAAACGGACTGAAGGGCGTGGATCTGACTTACCCCCGGCAATGGTACTTCGTCGTCGAGCCCTTCAAGTCCGCCGAAGAACGGCTGTTCGCCGCGAGAATCCAGGAGCAAAAGGAGCGTACCAAAGCGCTGGAAGAAAAACTTGAGAGGGGGAAATTCTCGGTTCTGAAGCCGTTCATCGAAATGCTCAAGAACGCCGCGGTGAAGAAAACAATGCATCTCGAGGACCAGTTCCGGACCGCGACGTTTCCCGATCTGAGCTATCAGACGAAGGGAAGAGGACGAACCTACCAGAACGACGAGGAGATGTTCTCCCAACTCGCCAGGATATGGCGCACGTCATCGGCCTTGATGAACAGCGTTTGCCGGGGAAACGGCATAACGTACCATCACTTCCTCCAGCCAAATCAATATTTCGAGGGTACGAAGACGTTTACGCTGGAGGAGCGCACGCTGCTCTATCAGCCTGATCATCCCTACCGGTTCGGTGCCGAGAAGGGCCACGCCTATCTGGTGCAAGCCTGTGCAGAGCTTGCAGCAAGCGGCGTACCGGCCACAAATCTTTCCATGGTGTTCCGAGATGTTGCGGAGACGACGTACGTCGACTCCTGCTGTCATCTCAATGAGCTCGGAAACCGAATCGTCTCGGCGGCGATTGCGTCCGCACTTGCTCAAAAGAGCGGATAGATGTCTTTGTGGACGCGTTTTTCCGCCGATGACCTGCGTTTCACGCGGGTCCAGAGCGTCACGAGCTTTGTAAGCAACCATCTCATATCGATATCCTATCAAATTCGCTTGTTCGTCACTAGCAGAAGCCGCCCGCCGCATAATTCGTCGCGCGTTGTCGCCAAAACACAGCGCCGTCAGGTACGGGGCGAAGCCGCTTTGTGAACCGCCAGTGACCCAAAAAAACCGTCTCGCGGGTCAAATCGCGTCGCGCTGTCACAAAAGTTCCGCCTGAGCATGCGATTGATTCAGTGGAGGAGCGCAGCACGGGTGCGTGAGGCACCGGCCGAGTGAATTTTTTTCTGGACTTCCGTTGCGTAGCACGTCACGGTTCGACCATTGGCGGTATCGTGTTTCAAGCGCGACTTTGATCTTTAAAACGGGCACGGGAGAGCTCTGACAACCTGCGATTACACCTTCAGCGACCGCCGGGGGGCGATTGGGCTGAATCAACATATTCGGGAGGAAGTCATGCCTACGGGAACGCCGACTGTCGATCTGACTTTTGATGGCGCGTCGGGAACGATCAACGGCGGAGTCTTCATGACCGGTACCTACGAGGCCGGTCCAACCACATTCTCTTCCTTTCTTGAAATCAGAAACAACGGGACCGAACAGGGCTACAACACCAACGGGACGCTGCAGTACGACACGCTGGACGGCCAGAACAGCACGCATTCGATTCTTCTGGCGAACGTACCGATCGTGATCGGCGACGGCTCGCAGGGAACGCAAGAAGGCGTCGCTTACCGCGAGTTCCGCCTCAACATCGCGGAGTCCGGTAGCACCAAACAATTCCTGTCGCTGGACGCCTTTCAGATTTGGCAGGAGGAGTCCGGGAGCCTGACCAGCTTCACGCCCGGCGCCGGCTTTGCCGGCTCACACACCAATTCTCTCGTCTACAACCTCGATGCGGGCGGCGACCATTGGGTCGGGCTCCAAGAGCAGCCAAGCGACGGAAACGGCGCCGTCCAGACCGAGTTCACGGTTCTGATCCCGGACTCTTACTTCATCAACGACCCGGCGCATCGCTACGTCACGCTCTACTCGGAGTTCGGCGCGCAGGCCGGCTGGGGTGCAGACAGCGGCTCGGAAGAATGGGGTCTGAGCGTCAACAGCACGGGCCCGACGCCCGCCATGACGGTCCACAAAACGGCGACCGTCGCGGGCGGTACCGCCGACCATGCCGGCGAGGTGATTTCGTATGACGTGACGGTCGCGAACGTGGGCGATGTCGATCTCACCGCCATCACGGTCACCGATCCTTCGGTCAGCAACCTGGCGCCGGTGCTGAGCTCCGGATTCAATGTCGGCGATACCAATCACGACAACAAGCTGAGCCAGGGCGAGACCTGGGATTACACCGCAAGCTACACGGTCACGCAGAATGACATCGACACGCTCGGCAACGGCACCGGGCTGATCCAAAACACCGTCACGGCCGACAGTGCGGAGACCAATCCGCTCTCGGGGTCGGCATCCGTGGTGGTCGAGAGCGGCGCAAGCGTCGATCTCACCAAGACCGCGGATGTGACATCCGCGGACTCCGCCGGCGACGTGATCGCCTATACGCTCACGGTCGCGAATACCGGCAACACCACCTTGACCAGCGTTCAGGTCGACGACAGCGACGTGAACATCGCCTCACCGGTGATCGATCCTAATGCTCCGGTGCTTGGGCCCGAGCTGCTCGCGCAGGTGCTCAACGGCGACTTCAACGTGGGGGATACCAACCAGAACGGCGTCCAGGATCCCGGCGAGACGTTCGTTTACGTCAACGCCGGCGACACCAATCAGAACGGAACGATCGATCCTGGCGAGACGGCGCAGTTCACCAACATCGGCGATACCAACCAGAACGGCTTCCAGGACGGGGTCGAGGTCTTCCAGTACTACAACGCCGGTGACACCAACCATGATGGCGTGGAAGACGACGGCGAGACGTTCCAGTTCACCTTCGATCATTCCGCGACGCCGATCCTCGTCGGCGGCTTCAACGCCGGCGACACGAACCAGAACGGCCTGCTCGACGTCGGGGAGACCTGGCAGTACACGGTCAGCTACACCGTCACGCAGGACGATATCGACAATGGCGGCGTGGTCCAGCCGGGCCTGACCCATGACGATACCGCAACGGTTCTAGCGGGCCCCGGCGGAGTAACGGACAGCGACACGCACAGTGTAACGATTGTGCAGGACCCGCATGTCGCAATCACCAAGACCGCCGTCGTGGCCGATGGTAGCGCGGACGCGGCCGGCGACGAGATCGACTACACGATCCACGTCAGCAACGCCGGCAACATGACGCTGACCGGCGTCGACGTGACCGACCCCTCGGTGTCGAATCTGACTTACGTCAGCGGCGATACGGACGGCGATGGAAAGCTCGATCTCGGCGAGAGCTGGATCTACACCGCCAACCACATCGTGACCCAGGCGGATATCGACAACGGCGACGTCGTCGATCCGATGCTCGCCTATACCAACACGGTCTCCGTCAGCACCGACCAGGGCACTCAGAACCCGAACGGGGATCCGGACGCGAACGCCAGCGCTTCGGCGTCGGTCGCGATCGTGCAGAACCCGCACGTCACGCTGCACAAGACCGCCACCGTCGCGGACGACCACGCGAACGCCGCAGGCGACGTCATCGACTACGCGATCACTGTCGCCAATGACGGCAACATGACCCTGACCGGTGCCGTCGTCAGCGATCCGTCGGTCAGCGATCTGGCCGCGGTCGAGAGCGGCGGCTTCAACGTGGGTGATACGAACCAGGACGGCAAGCTTGGCCTCGGCGAGATCTGGCAGTACACCGCGAACCATACGGTCACGCAGGCCGACCTCGATAATGGCGACGTGGTCGATCCGACACTCACTTACGACAACACCGCCTCGGTGACGACTGCTCAGGGTGCCGCAGATAGCGAGTCTGCATCGGTAGCCATCGAGCAGAGTCCGCACGTGACGCTCGACAAAACCGCTACTGTCGAGGACGGCAGAGCGGACACAGCGGGCGACGTGATCGATTACGCGATCACGGTCACCAATGACGGCAACATGACGCTTACCGGCGTTGCAGTCAGCGATCCGTCGGTTACGGATTTGACAGCGGTCGAGAGCGGGGGCTTCAACACCGGCGACCTCGACCAGGATGGCAAACTCGACTTGGGCGAGACATGGCAATACACAGCCAGCCACACGGTCACGCAGGCGGAAATCGACGCCGGCGATCCGATCAGCAACACGGCATCGGTGACGACGGCTCAGGGTGTCTCGTCGAGTGATGGCACCTCGACCTCTGTCGGCGCAAATAACCCCGTGACCATCACGAGCGGCCCAGAATCGGGCTCGGTTGCCGAGCAGCCGAACATGACGGGGTCATCGTCGCTCGATTCAACCACCCCGGTGCCGACCGGAACCCTGGCGTTCAGCGACATCGATCTCAGCGATGTCCATTCGGTCAGCGTCGCGCTCGACTCGGCGGTATGGTCCGTGGGCCCGGATGCAGTTCCGCCGACCGACACCTTCATTGACCTGCAGACCGCGCTCAGCACCACGCTGCACGATTCGACCGGATCGGGATCGGGTGGCGTCGACTGGACGTTCAGCATTGCCGACAAGGACCTGGACTTCCTCAGTGCCGGCGAGACATTGACCGCGACCTACATCGTGACGGTGTCGGACGGCATAACGAGCTCAAGTCAGACGGTGACGATTACCGCGACTGGGGCCGAGGATGCGCTCACGGCCAATCCGGTCGCTGCAACGCTCGCGGACAACCCGTTCCCCGACGCGGGTGTGACCACCGCCTCCGGCAATCTCCTGACGGAGGGCACGAGCCAGGGGGATGCCAGCAACACCGTCACAGTCACCGAGATCAACGGCGCCGCCGGGAACGTCGGCACGACTATAGCCGGTGACCATGGCACGCTGTTCGTGACCTCCGACGGAACCTATACCTACACGGCGAATTCGGCGCTCGATCCCCTTCAGGACGGGGACAGCGCGACCGACCATTTCACGTTCACCGTGATGGACAGTCTTGGCGCAACCGCGACGCAGTCGCTCGACTTCAACATCACGGGAACCAACGACTTGCCGCAGGTCACGGGCGGGGTGTTCTTCGGCGATGTTGTTCAAAATGCCGGACCTACGACGACCGTCAATGGCGGGTTCGAGTCCGGCGACCTGAGCGGCTGGTTTGCCACCTCGAGCGTTTTTGCCGAGCTGCTGGCGTTCGGCCCGCCGCTTGGCAACTATGACGCCCTGCTCAGCGGAAACGGATCGCTGGAACAGGATGTCGCGACCACGCCTGGGCAGCACTATCAGCTCAGCTTCTACGTCGCTGGCGATGCCGACGCGAGCGGAACCTCGTTCACGGCCTACTGGGATGGGGCTCCTGTCCTCGCGCAGACGGACGTCGCGCTCGGCTTCACTCACTACACCTTCGATGTCGTCGGCGATGCCAGCGATTCGATGACACAGTTCTTCATCGATTACGGGACGGACGGCAGCGGACTGCATTTCGACGAGTTGTCGGTGAATCCGACGCCAGGTCCGGCGACGGAGTCGACGAATGGCAGCGTGTCATTCTCCGACGCCGAGATTGGCGATACGCACACGGCGAACTTCACGCCTGACAACTCCGGCTACGTCGGGACGTTCTCGCTCGATCCGGTCAGTGAGTCGGCGGGAGCCGGATCGGCCGCCTGGCATTTCTCGGTCGACAATGCTGACATTGCCTTCCTGACAACAGGTGAGACTCTGACCCAGAGCTACACGGTCGCGATCGCCGACGATCATGGCGGGACCACCACGCAGAGCGTGGCGGTCACGATCCACGCGAACGACTTCCTGGTCTGACCTTCCTGTTCGTCGAACGCTAGAACCCGGGGCCACATGGCCCCGGGTTTTTCTTTGCGAAGCGGGCGTTCTCTACTCGGCGGAGGTTGTGTTGCCCCCGCCGCTTCGCATTGTATCTTTGCGTCTCAAACCAAAGAGGAGGACCACGTGGCCGCAGGCGACCCGATCCTGGTGACCGGAGCCGCCGGCTTCATTGGTTCGCATCTTGCGTACCGGCTGCTGCAGCTTGGCCGGCCGGTCCTCGGTGTCGACAACCTCAACAGCTATTATGATCCCGCCCTGAAGCACGCGCGGCTCGCGCGATGTACGCCGCATGCGAATTTCCAGTTCGAGCAGCTCGATCTCGCGGATCGCGCGCGGACGGCGGAGCTTTTCGCCGCGCACAAGTTCGCTGCTGTCGCGCACCTTGCGGCACAACCGGGGGTGCGTCATTCGCTGATGGACCCGCACGCCTATGCGGACGCGAACATCATCGGATTTCTGAATGTTCTGGAAGGCTGCCGCCATCAGCGCTGCGGCCATCTCGTCTATGCGTCCTCATCCTCGGTCTATGGCGCCAACAAGGCGCCTTTCGGCACGACGCAGAACGTCGACCATCCACTGAACCTTTACGGCGCGACCAAGAAGGCCAACGAACTGATGGCGCACGCCTATGCGCATCTGTTCGGCTTGCCGACGACGGGGCTGCGCTTCTTTACGGTCTATGGGCCGTGGGGTCGCCCGGACATGGCGGTGTGGCTCTTCACCGAGGCTATTCTGCAGGACAAGCCAGTGCGCCTTTTCAACAAAGGCAACCTGAGACGCGATTTCACCTACATCGATGACGTAACCGAGGCGGTGGTGCGGCTGATCGACCGCCCCCCTGCCCCGGACCCCGGCTGGTCCGCTTCCAATCCGAACCCGGCCACGAGTTTTGCACCCTGGCGCGTTTACAACATCGGCAATCGCGAGCCCGTCGAAGTGAACGAGTTGGTACGCCTCCTCGAGCGGGCGACGGGGCGCTTGGCCAAGCGTGAACCGCTTCCCGCCCAGCCCGGCGACATGCTGGAGACTTACGCGGACCTTGCGGACCTTGAGACTGCCATCGGGTTCCGCCCGGCTACTCCGCTGGCCCAAGGCGTGCACCGTTTCGTCGCGTGGTACCGCGGCTATGTTGCTGATCGCGGGGCCTTGCGGTAAAGGGAAGGCCGTCGATTGCGCCGGACGGTCTAAGCAATTGATTTATCAGGCGAGAATATAGCTTTGGCGTCGGGACTGCACGAGGAATTTTCGCGCGAGCACGCGGTCGAGCACGCCTCGAACAAGCGCTTCGGCCTCGTGGTCGGCGGCATTGCCGTGCTGTTCGGCTGCATTCGCACGTGGTGGCACAGCGAGATCGGGTGGGTCAGCGGCGCGCTCATCGCAATCGGGCTAATGCTGATCGCGGCGGCGCTGACCAAACCCGACGTGCTGGAGGGGGCCAACCGTGCGTGGATGAAGCTCGGGCTGCTGCTGCACAAGATCACCAATCCGATTTTTCTCGGCGGCATGTACGTGGTCGCGATCGTGCCGACCGGCCTGATGATGCGCGCGTTCGGCGTCGATCCGATGGGACTGCGGCGGCCGCGCGGCGCGAGCTACTGGATCGCGCGCGGCAAAGGCGGCTCGACCGCGCAGTCGCTCGAACAGCCTTTCTGAGGTAATGATGTCGTTTCTCAAAGACATGGCCGCATTCATGCTGGCGCGGAAGAAGTTCTGGCTCCTTCCGGTGCTGGTCCTCATGACCATTTTCGGCGGGCTTATCGTGCTGACCAAGGGCTCGGTCGTGGCCCCGTTCATTTACACTCTCTTTTGATGACCATCGCGCTCGGTATCTCGGCGTTCTATCATGACAGCGCTGCTGCGATCGTGCGCGACGGCAAAATCGTCGCCGCGGCGCAGGAAGAGCGCTTCACGCGCAAGAAGCACGATGCGAATTTTCCGACCAACGCGTTGCGTTATTGCGTGAAGGAAGCGGGCGTCGCCTGGAGCGACATCGACTTCGTCACCTTCTACGAAAAGCCGTTCCTGAAATTCGAGCGATTGCTCGAGACCTATCTCGCTTTCGCGCCGAAAGGGTTCGGCTCGTTCCGCATGGCGATGCCGCTGTGGCTGAAGGAGAAGCTGTTCCAGAAATCGCTACTGATCGATCTCCTGCGCGCAGAGGCGCCCGACGTCGACTGGGACAAGAAGCTGCGCTTCACCGAGCATCACGAAAGCCACGCGGCCAGTGCGTTCTATCCATCCCCGTTCCGCAACGCCGCGATCCTCACCATGGATGGCGTCGGCGAGTGGGCGACCACCAGCATGGGCGTCGGCTCGGGCAATCAGCTCTCACTGAATGGGGAAATTCACTTCCCCCACTCGCTAGGGCTCCTCTATTCCGCGTTCACCTACTACACCGGCTTCAAGGTCAACTCCGGCGAGTACAAGGTGATGGGCCTTGCGCCCTACGGCGAGCCGAAGTTCGCGCAGGCGATCCTCGACAATCTGATCGACGTGCAGGCGGACGGCTCGTTCCGGATGAACATGGACTACTTCGACTACTGCACGGGCTTGCGCATGACCAACGGCAAGTTCGATGCCCTGTTCGGCGGCCCGCCGCGCAAGCCGGAGGAATTGCTCACCCAGCGCGAGATGGATCTGGCGGCATCGATCCAGGCTGTGACCGAGGAGATCGTGCTGCGGCTGACCCGCTCGCTCGCGGCGAAGACCGGCGAGAAGAACCTCTGCCTTGCCGGCGGTGTCGCGCTCAACTGCGTCGCCAATGGCAAGGTGTTGCGTGACGGCAAATTCGAGCGGATCTGGATCCAGCCGGCCGCTGGCGACGCTGGCGGCGCCGTCGGGGCGGCGCTGGCGACCTACTACCTGGCGACCGGCGCCCTCCGTCTGAATGGCGGAACCGATACGATGGGCGGCTCCTACCTCGGGCCCGCTTATTCAGACGAGGACATCGCGGCTCGGCTCCGAGGAGTCGGCGCTCGCTTCGATGTTCTGAGCGAGGATCGGCTCATACAAGAGACCTCGCGCGCCCTGGCAGCGGGCGAGGCGGTCGGCTGGTTCCAGGGCCGCATGGAATTCGGGCCGCGCGCGCTCGGTGCTCGCTCCATCCTCGGCGATCCTCGCTCGCCGACGATGCAGAAGCTGCTGAACCTCAAGGTGAAGTATCGCGAGTCGTTCCGGCCCTTCGCGCCGGCGGTGCTGCGCGAACATGTCGCCGACTGGTTCGAGCTTGATTGCGACAGCCCGTACATGCTGCTTGTCGCCGGCGTGCGGCCCGAACGGCGCCGGGCCATGAGCGAGGACGAGAAGAAGCTCTGGGGCATCGATCAGCTCAACGTCGTACGCTCGGATATTCCCGCCGTGACGCACGTCGACTATTCGGCGCGTATTCAGACCGTGCACGCCGAAACGAATGCGCGTTTCCACGGCCTTCTCGCCGCGTTCAACAAGCTCACCGGCTGCCCGGTGCTCGTGAACACCAGCTTCAACGTGCGGGGCGAACCCATTGTTTGCACACCTGAAGACGCGTTTCGCTGCTTTATGGGCACCGAGATCGAGGTCCTGGCGATCGGGAATCGCCTGCTCCGAAAAGCGGACCAGGATCCAAAGCTAAAGGAAAACTACGAGGAGAAATTCGAGCTGGATTAGCGGATATTGCGGCCGTGTACGGCGGACGGCGGGCTTTTTCACTCAATCTCAAGTTGGCGGCCCTTGCGGAGAACCAAAAAGCCGCCTCAGGAAATGCGTCCACCGCCAAAAGGCCGACCCGTATAGTCGGCGAAGTCCCTCTTGAAGAATCGCAAGTTCGCTTTCAGCTTTCTGATGGGCGATTTCGGTTTGCGCGAGAGTTGCGTTGGTCGCCTGAAGTTGCTCCGAGAGGGAAGCAATTTGCCTGCCTTGTGCGCGGGCAAGCGTCTCGACTTCGGCGAGCGCAGCGTCAGTGCGGGCA
>Ga0310810_10011864_pt1 | contig 10204 bp, 11 predicted proteins | sample NCmetagenome_FD_207641 | JGI IMG/M metagenome (GOLD analysis project Ga0310810, IMG submission 207641) | Soil microbial communities from experimental microcosm in Duke University, North Carolina, United States - NC | ecosystem: Engineered > Artificial ecosystem > Soil microcosm > Unclassified ...
TTCAGCTCACCGCCGACGAACTGCGCGAGATCGATCGTGCGGCGGCACAGATCGAAGTGCATGGCGCGCGCTATCCCGAGCATCTTCAGAAGTTGGTCGGCAGGTAAGAAGACCAATGGCAGCGAAGGTCGTGCGGGCGGCCGGCACGGTGCAGTCTCCGACCGTTGGCGGCGTTCGCATTTCGCATCCGGACCGCGTGATTTACCCCGAGCTTGGCATCTCGAAAATTCAGTTTGCCCGGTATTTCGAGCGGATCGGCGAGTGGATCCTACCGCATGTCGTTGGACGGCCGTTGACGCTCGTGCATTGCCCGAACGGCCTCGCCGCGCCGTGCCATTACCTGAAGCACGCGAAGGCATGGGGACCGAACGCACTACGCCGGGTGCGCATTCCGGAGAAGACGAAGATCGGCGAATACCTCGTGGCGGACTCGATCGACGCGGTCATCTCGCTGGCGCAGATGGGGATCGTCGAGATTCACACGTGGAACTCGACGGCCGACGACGTCGAGCGGCCGAACCGTCTGGTCTGGGATCTCGATCCGGGTCCGGACGTGACGTGGAAGCAGGTGGGCATCGCCGCGCGGCTGGTGCGCGATGTGCTCGCGGCGCTTGGTCTCACGTCGTGGGTGAAGACCACCGGCGGCCTAGGCCTGCACGTTGTCGTTCCTCTTGTCCCCCGCCGAACAGTGGCGGCCGGCCTCGAGTTCTCTCGAGCCGTCGCCGAAGCCATCGAACGCACGAATCCGCGCGCGTATACCACGAAGTTCCCCAAGGCGGGTCGCGAGCGCAAGATTCTGATCGATTACCTGCGAAACAACCGGACCAACACGTCCGTGTGTGCGTTCTCTCCTCGTGCACGGCCAGACGCGACGGTGTCCATGGCGCTTGATTGGAGCGAATTACGGCAGCCGCCGGAACGCTGGACCTTGGTCACCGCGCCTCGGCGACTCACCCGACTGACGCGCGACCCGTGGGAACGATACTGGACGAGCGCTCAGGAGATTTCAGACGCGTCATTTGCGGCGATCAGCGAGCGCCATCGCACCGTCCGATCGACCGATGCTACGGCAAGGCAAGACTAGCCGAGAGAGGAGGCGGGCGGCTTCCAGAATCCTTTGTGGCATAAACGTCTTTCCAGTGATCGCAGCCGCAAAGGACGTACCTGTCAGCCTGGCAAATCCCTCAGGTCGTTAACCGAGCACCTCAATCGCGGGTGTTCCGGATCGCTGATATCGATCTGATCCCAACGTGCCACTTTGCCACGGCCCGTCATGCCAAAGAGTGCTTTCACGCCGACGTTCAGACGTTCAAGCAGTCCCGCTGATCCGATCACGACTTCCACGATGTAGAAGTAGTCGCCCCGCTGCTCGGACCGAAACTCCTCGAGCCGGCCGACCGTGCGGTTGTTGCCGGCCACCACGCTGCGACCGAGCAGTTGATCGAGATACAGCTCGTCGTCGTTCATGGACGCGTTCCAGGGATCCGTTTGACCAGCGTACGCAGTTTGCGCTCCAGGCCCGCGACTGGCGTCTCGCCGAATGCCAGGTCCACCTTCACCCTATCGGTGACGCCCAGAATCTGGCTGACATGAACTCTCAGCGGCTGCCCCTGCTCGATGCCCAGGCCGTACAAGAGGCCCCTGATCCATGCGCCGAATGTGCTGCCGAGACGCGCGGCAAGCGCTGACGCGCCAACTTCGACCGCAACGACGCGCGCCGGCGACTCGTGGCCGCGCTCGATGACAACCCGATCGACGCGTCCCATCTCGCGCCCGTTTCTATCGACGACGGGTTTGTCCAGAAGATCGCGCACGAGATGCACGGCTAGCCCCCCAGAATCTCCAATGGGATGACGACGAGTGCCATCAGGGAACCCAGCACCGTCAATAGGGCCAGAACTGCGTTGCCGACCGCTGTGTTCGTCTGCTTCTTCACGAACTTTGTGTCGTTCATCAGAACGAGAAACGGCAAGACCATCAGCGGCATCACCACAACCGTCAGGGCGACCGAAATCATCGTCAGGCGCAGCGGATCGAAGCCGAGAAGCGCGCTCGCCGTGCCGACGATCAGAACAAGGGTGAATGCACAGGAGAACCGCGCGTTCTCGGCCCGTGATCGGTTCGCGCTCCATGACCAGCCGAACACCTGCGACAGCACGTAGCCCATGTTGAGGGAAATCTCGAGGGCCGCGCCAATGCACCCGACCGCGAGCGACATCGCGAACAGCGCGACCGCCCAACGCCCGAATGTCGGCACGAACATCAGTGCTGCCTGGTCGTACGAATCGACCCTGATCTGCAATGGCTGGATCACCATCGCGCTCGTCACGAGCACGCCCATCGATACGAGAGACCCGAACATGTTCCCGCCGTACGCCGTCGCGGTGTTGACCCACAGCTCGTCTTCCGAAACGCCCTCCTCAATCGTGCCGGAGGAATAGAAGTTCAGCAGGTAGGGGCTTACCGTCGCGCCGACGATGCTGATGGCGAGAAAGGCATATCGCACGCCGTCGTGCGAGGGTAGTGAAGGAATGAAGCTGCGAGCGACGTCGCCGCCGTCAGGCCCCAGCCGCCAGGCGGCGAGGACGAACGACAGTGTCACCAGCCCCAACAAGCCAATGCCGTACTCGACGATGCTGAAGTTGCTGAACCACAAGATCATCCACACCAGCAGCGCAATCGGCAGCACCCACCATTGAAAACCGATTCCCGTCAGCAACTTGACGGCAATAGCGGCGCCACCCAGTTCCGCCGTCAGCAGCAGCACATCAAGGACGAGTTCCGCGCCAAGCGGCACGACATGAAAGTGGATCCCGAATCGCTCGCGAACGGCTGCGGCAATCGTGCGCTTGCTCATCACCGCGAGCCGCCCCGACATTTCGGTCAACAGTGCCAGCATTCCGGCTGCGATGGCGACCGCCCAGAGCAGCTGAAAACCAAACTCCGCGCCGGCTTGAGCCGACGTCGAGATCGATCCAACCTCGACGAACCCACCAATACTCGTGACGATTCCAAGAAGGAGATCGACGAGGGTGCTCACGGCCTGTTCCGCTCCCGACCGAGCGGCAGTGCCTCGAGATGGTTCCGTGCCGCGGCGGCATCAGAGTCGCCCACGTCCCTGATCAACTGCGCGACCAGGCGCGCCAATTCGTCGGCACGATCCGCAAGGCGTGCCCCACGCGGATCGGTCAACGTTTCTGGTCGGCTCGCGAGTGCGGTGCGCTCCTGCTCGATAAGAACGAACGTCTGTTCCAGCGCCGTCGCCGTGTAGGTACCGGACACGTGTCCAGCCAGCCAAGCGTCGCCAATGGCTTGCGCGGTTGAGTGTAACGACTGAAAGGCTCTCTGATGCTGCTGGATTCGGCCGTCCAAACCCCGGCATGCCGCGCAGCTCAGCGCTACCGCAAGGTATAGCGTGGTCATTCCAATCGCCTTCATCGTCGCTTCAGCGGTTCATCGCGTCCTGCGCCTCTCGGCATCCCGCAAGTCTGAGGCCGTCATCTCTCCCCTCTCGCAAACTCGTCCAGGCATATCGTCCGTTGCGAAAACTGCGGGCGGTTGAGGTCGTGAGTACACAAGCTGCTCCCCGACTGGGCAGGCACACGGAGCGGCACAACGGGCTGCGTCTCAGTAGTTCGCCGCCTTGGCTTCATCCCCGAGCTTCTTGCCATTTCGCCAGGTATTGGCGCACAGCGGGTGCGCGAATGGTGACGTGCCATCGGCTGAGGTGTAAACGATGTCGTCGGCGAATTCCCCCTTCTCGGGATCGAGCTGCGCGAGGTGACGAACGCGTTTCGCGATTTCGTGATCGGCACAGGCGGTGTCGCCGCTGACGCCGAGCCCGCCGACACGCGTCTTACCCCTGTAGAGCGGCACGCCGCCGCCAAACGCAATCGATCCCCCGCAGATCTTCCCCTTCGTCGCGTTCATGTCATTGGGGGCGGCGAGGCAGTCGACACGGAATGGATTCGGTTCGGCGACGCCCCACAGTGAATGTCCGGGCTGCGTCAGCGTGTAGAGCCGCGCGGTGGACAGCGGCGAATCGTCGGTACTGTAGGCGTTGGCGGTGTAGGCCTTCGCTTTGGAGATGGCCTGACTTCCCGGCCAGGCGCTGGCGGGATCGTCGGTCGCGACCGCGGTCGCGCAAATCTCCCCCTGGCGGTTGACGATCGTTCCCCACTCCATCTTGCCCGAGAAGAGGCCGCCGGCTTCGCCCTCGGTGCCCGGCGCCGCGCGCAGCCACTTCTTCAAATCGTCGGCAGAGGGAAGATCGCCGCATTTCGCCTGTGCAGCACCCGACTGCGGCGGCCGGTTCAGATCGGACGCCGCGCCCGCTTGCGTTTCAGCTCGACTGGCCGCTGTTTTCGAGCACCCCCCGACCATCAGAAGCACGAGTGCGGCGATCGCAAATGACACAGTGCTGCGCGACATGAGTCATGCCCTCTATTCAGTCGGAGGAGCCTGCGGCTCGTTCCGAGTGCGAAGTGATTTGATGTAGGTGACGAGCTTCCACGTCTGGTCCGCCGTCAGACGCGCCTGCCACGACGGCATGCCATGCGCCCGTCCTTCGACGATAGAGCTGAACACTTGAGCGTCGGTGTTCCCGTAGATCCAATCGACGTCTCGCAGGCTCGGCCCCATCCCGCCGCCGGCGCGTCCGCCGTGACATCCGGAACAATTGAATCGAACGAACAACTGCCGGCCTTCGCCCATGGCTGTCCGATCGTCCGCGTACGGGTTCGCGGGTGAGGTGGACGAGGTCGGGGGACCAGGAACAGGCCCGACGGCCGTGACGATTGGGGGAGGCGCAGCGGTCGAGCCGCCGTGTGGAGGCGGCTCGCCGCAGGCTGCAAGGATGAGACAGAACCCGATCGCCGCAGCGGTTTTGACGATCATTGCAGTGGCACCCCATAGGAACGCAGAATCTGCCGGATGTCATCGCCGCGCCGCTGAATGATCGTATCGAGCGCGGCGCGGAGCGCCACGTCGTCGCGACGGACACCCATCGCGATGTCAAAGGTGAACCGCGATGGCGATCCGTTGGGCGACATGGTGACGGGCCTGACATCGATCGGCGTCGATTCGCGTCGCGCGTAATACCCGGCGAGCGGCCCCCAGACGATCGCGACATCGACACGTCCATCCGCGACCGCATCGACGATCGCGCGTTGCGGATCCGGCCGCGAGTAGTCGCCATAGATCGTGAATCCGCGGACGTTCTGGATGATGTGCCGTGACGCGAGCTCCTGCGCGGCTGGCGGGTTGTTGTAGTCGTCGCCTGTGACTTGAATGCCGATCGTCAGGCGTCGCAACGACGGCGCGTCGAAGGAATCGATCCCCAGATGGCGATCACGGCGGGAAACGAACGCGTACGAGGATCGATAGTAGCTCCTCGTCGGCTGCAGCAATCCGTAGCGCGCCGGGATACCGATGACGACGTCGCAGCGTCGGACATTGAGCGAATTGCGGACGAAGCCCCGGCGCTGCGGCAGCCAGAAGTAGGCCAGTGGCCGATTCATCTCGCGCGCGACGAGGGTCGCGATTTTGTTCTCGAAGCCGTCGCCGCGCTGGTTCGAGAACGGCATGTTGTTCGGGTCCGCGCAGACTCGAAACGGCGCGTGCGAGCCCGTGACAGTGCCGAGCAACACCCAGACGGCCAGCAGAACAGCGTGCCAACGAGCGACGCGTCTAGAAACCGAATACATAGACCGTGTTCCCAGGCGCGGTGTACTTCTTGATGTCCTTCATCGTGCCGACGACACCGAGCGCCGCGTACGGGTCGTCGGCGGACACCTCCGGAAACGCTACTGCGCCCATCCATCCGCCGATGCCCGAATAGACCGCCACGTACTGCTTGCCATCAGGACCGAGATAGGTGATCGGGTTCGCCACGATCCCTGAGGCGACGTGGAACCTCCACAACTCGGTGCCCGTTCGCGCGTCGACCGCCTTGAACCACCCGTCCATCGTCCCGTAGAAGACGACGTCGCCGCCCGTGGCGAGCACGCCGCTGTAGACGGGGAACTTGTCCTCCCTGAGGCCCCACGCCTTGCGGTTGTGCGCGACGTCCCAGGCGACGAGCTCGCCCTGATAGCCGCCGGGCCCCGGATACATCTTCACGTCTGCCCCGAGGTACGGTGTCCCGGCGATGTAGTTGGCCTCGATTCCTTCGTAGTCCATGCAGGTGTTGTGTGCCGGGATGTAGAGCAAGCCGGTGCGCGGCGAGAACGCCGACGGGATGACGTCTTTTGCGCCGGTTGACGAAGGACAAATCCCCTGCGTCACAGTTCCGAAGTGCGTCTGCTTGTTGGGATCCTCAATGGCTTTACCGGTCTTCAGGTCGTAGCCGCTCGCCCAGTTGGTTGGCTGGAAGGTTTCCGCGGAGAGGAGCTCGCCCGTCGTGCGATCGAGGACGTAGACGAAGCCGGTGCGTCCAGGATGAATGAGCAGCTTCCGAGGCCGGCCGCCGTAGTCCATGTCGACGAGGACGTTCTCCATGATCTCGTCGTAGTCCCACGAGTCGTGGGCGGTCGCCTGATACGCCCAGCGCGCCTCACCGGTATCGGCATCGCGCGCGAAGATCGTCGACGACCACTTGTTGTCGCCGGGCCGAAGATCCGGATTCCAGACCCCTGGATTGGCGGTGCCGTAGTAGAAGAGATTCGTTTCCGGGTCATACGAAATCCATCCCCAGACCGTCGATCCGCCGAGCTTCCACTGCTCGGACGGCCACGTCGTGACGCCGAGATCCTTCCCTTGATCCTTGGCATAGAACGCGTGGAACGACGGGCCGATCTTGACGTCGGTGTCAGGTCCGGTGTTGAACGCGCGCCAGAGTTCCTTGCCGGTGCGTACGTCGAGCGCCGCCACATAGCCACGCACGCCGAGCTCCGCACCGGAGTTGCCGACGAGCACGCGATCCTTCACGACAATTGGCGCGCCGGTGAAGGTCTCGCCCTTGTTGATATCGCCGAGTCGCGTCCGCCACGCCTCTTTGCCGGTGTCGATGTCAACAGCGACGACGGTTGCGTCCAGGAGGCTGTAGATGACTTTGCCGTCGGCAAACGAGGCGCCGCGGTTCACGAGGTCGCAGCACGCGATGCCGACCGCACGTGGATCCGGATGCGGCTCGTAAATCCATTTCACCGCGCCGCCCGGTTTGGTCAGATCGACGGCGATCAGGTTGTTGGGAAACGGCGTCACCACGTACATCGTGTTGCCGAACACGAGCGGCTGCCCCTCATGACCATGTGGGATGCCGGTCGAGAACGTGGTCAGGACACGCAAGTTCATCACGTTCGTCGTCTTGATGATGTCAAGCGTGCTGTAGCGCAGGTTGCCGTAGTCGCCGGCGGGCATGCGCCACTCTCCGGTCGACACCTCTGACACGAGATGCAGGTTGGGCGCGGCGCCAGGAACACTGGCCTGCTGCGGGCCTTGGCCGCCGCCGGGCAGATCGGATTGACGATTGCAGGCGGCACCGACACCGAGCATCAGCACGACGAGAGCGACTGGTCTGAGTAATCTCATCGTCTTCATCGGGTTGTCGTGGGCCGGAGTGCCGGCCCCGATTTGAAACGGGACAATCGGTCTGCCTGTCGAAGCCATGCGGCGAGCAGGAAGAGCGCCCCGGCAACGAAGGCGAGCCCGCCGGGCACCCACATCAGCAATCCTGCGAGCTGCTGGTCTTCGAGCGCCGTCAGGCCAGCCGGGTGATGCGCCAGATATGGCGCATACAAGACGCGGGGCGACACCGTCAGCAATGCGCCCAACACGCCACTGTGAAGTGCGGTCACGAACAGGTACACGACCGCAGCGCCATATCCGATGCGTCCCTGACGGCCGTGCACGATGCCCCACCACAAGAGCGCAGCCGTAGCGAAGAAACACAGATGTTGAATTGCGTGCACGGCCTCGTGCTCGAGTGCGCCGTCGTACAGCGCCGGGACGTGCCAGATCCACAGGGCGAGACCATACAGAATGAAGCCGGTCGACGGCGCAGTGAATGTCCGCCACACGACCGGTAACGGCGTACGCTGGACGGTATCGACGACCGTGTGGCGAAGACCAGAAGGCATCGCCCACAGGATTCCAATCAGCGGCGCTCCGACCGCGAAGAGTGGCGCGGCGACGACCATCAGGAGCTCGTGCTGTACCATATGCGCGGCCAGCCACTGCTCGCTCCACTCGTCGAGCGGCGGCGACACCGCGAGCACGAGTGCGAGCCATCCCAGTGCGAACGCGAGTGCGTCGATCGGCCGCACTCCGCGTCCGTAGCCGGCGCTCCTCCACAGTCGAACGACGCCCGCGGAATAGACGGCGAAGCAGGCAGCAAGACTACTGACAAGCATCGAGCACCCAATGCGGGATGGCTCCCGCCAGAATTTGAAGTGCGAAGAGACCGCATGAGGCGAGGCCGAGCACGGCCATGAAGCGGGCCCGCTGACGTGGACGCCCGCCGTCGGTCGGCACATCAGGTGTGGTCCGAATCAACGCGGTCCATGAAATGGCGGCAGCGCCGATGACAACCGCCAAACTCGCAATCGTGATCAATTGAAGGACGCCGTAGCGATTGGTGTGACAGACCCATTTGACGGCGGCGTAGCTCGCCATCAAGTCGAACGCCCAGGCAAGCGGTCCGGCCAGGATGCCGGTCCACAGCGGCAGCGGCGTCAGCCAGCGGATATCGCCGGCCTCTACAGCACTCTGGGCGCCCAATAGATCACTCCGTAGATCGGCAGCCAGGCGAGCACGACGAAGTACCAGTAGACGGCGTTTTCTTCGACGTCCACGAATCGGTGCTCCTCAATCGGCCCCGTGAACATCAGGGTCGTCAACACGCCGCTGTCGAGGAAATCGGTCACGATGTGGGTGGTATGGAGGCCAAGTAGCAGCCACACGATCGAACCGTACGCGTCGCGGTCCCACGTCACGTTCAGGTGAGCGAATTCGTACGCCCGCACGATGTTGAACGCCACCGCAAAGACGAGGCACACCACCATCCAGATGCGCACGCGACCCAGGTCGACATGCTCGCCAGCCCGTCGCGCCAACTCGTTCGGGATGAGGCTGGCCAGCAGGATCAGGGTGTTAACAGTGCCCCAGCGCAAGTCGGGAGGGGCAACGCCGTGCGGCGGCCAGGCCGGGAACCGCGTGACGAAATAGAAGTAGGCGCCAATCGCCAGTGCGAATGCGGTGCCTTCGATGACGACGATGCCGAGGGTGCCCCAGAAGGTCAGCGTTCTCGAGCCGAACGCCCCGGGTGGCAGCGCGCTGACGTCGAGCGTTCGCACGTCGCTCATATCGCGCCTCCGGCGGCAGGCGCTTCGTTCGGTCGCGGCAGTGAACGGTGCGCAAACGGCCAGAGCCGTGTTCCACCTTCGTGCGGGCTCTTCGGCCAGAACCATCCGACCATCGTGATGAAGGCCGGGATCGCGCCGTAGACGACGCCCCACGGCGAGAAGATCGACCAGATAAAAAGGATGGTGACGGCAATCGCGGTCAGGAAGGGCCAGATCGATGGCTCCGGAAACAGCAGGCGATGATCGGGCTCCGCATCGAGGACGTGTGTAACGAGCACATCGCGGGCATCCGCGCGGAGCCCGACGACGACAGGCTGATCGGGCGGGTTTTCCCAGAGAGGCTCACGCCCGGCTACGGTGAGCGGCCGCGGGAAGTTGCTCTGCGGCGGCGGCGAGCTCGTCGCCCATTCGAGTGTGCCGGCGTTCCACGGATTGGGCGCTGCTGCCGTACCCGCGACGAGCGCGCGAACGGCATCGATGATGAAAAGCAGAACCGCGCAGGCCATCAACCCAGCACCGGCGCTCGCCAGGAAGTTCAAGGAGCCCCAACCCATCGCCGCCGGATAGGTATAGACACGTCGCGGCATCCCGTGGAGCCCCAGGACGTGCATCGGAAAGAACGTCAGGTTGAAGCCCGCGAACAGCAGGCCGAACACCCACGCGCCCAGCCGTTCGCTGAGAAGCCGGCCCGTGATCTTCGGGTACCAGTAGTAGAACGCGCCGAACAAGGGAAAGACTGCGCCGCCGATCAGTACGTAGTGGAAGTGCGCAACGACGAAGAACGTGTCGTGCACCTGCGTGTTGAGTGGAACCGCCGCGAGCATCACGCCGGTCAGGCCGCCGGCGACAAAAATGACGAAGAAGCCGAGCACCCAGAGCATCGGTGTCCGGACGACGATCCG
>Ga0310810_10011866_pt1 | contig 10204 bp, 11 predicted proteins | sample NCmetagenome_FD_207641 | JGI IMG/M metagenome (GOLD analysis project Ga0310810, IMG submission 207641) | Soil microbial communities from experimental microcosm in Duke University, North Carolina, United States - NC | ecosystem: Engineered > Artificial ecosystem > Soil microcosm > Unclassified ...
TGTTCGGAGCTGGCGACGATGATGCCGCGCGCAGGCGGTGTTTATGTTTTTCTGCGCGAAGCGTACGGTTCATCAATTGGTTTTTTGTACGGCTGGAGTTTGTTTCTCGTGGTCCAAACCGGGACCATCGCAGCTGTAGCTATTGCTTTCGCGAAGTTTCTCGGCGTTTTTGCTACTACAGTTTCACCCGATAATTACCTGATCACACCGATCTCGTTAGGCAGTTACGCGATCAGCTTGTCTACAGAACAATTGGTGGCGATGGCGTTGATCGCCCTGCTGACGTGGACGAACACGCGCGGTCTGGAGGTTGGCAAAATTGTCCAGAACACGTTCACCTTTGCCAAAACGGCCGCGTTGACCGCAGTTGTAGTGATAGGTTTATCGTTAGGCTGGAAAGCCACTTCTGCCGCACTAAGCTCGGCATGGTGGGACTCCTCGGCCAATGGCTGGAATCCACAAGAGGCGCAACCCGGCTTTGCCGTCACCGGTGCGCTTGCACTGGTGCTGCTTTTTGGAAGATCGATGGTCGGTCCGGTCTTCGCACAGACTGCGTGGACTAACGTGACATTTATCGGCAGCGAAGTGCGTGATCCGGGAAAAAATCTGGTGCGCGCGCTTGTTGGGGGGTGTGCAGTTGTGGTCGTACTTTATTTGCTGGCTAACATCGCTTACCTGGCGGTCCTATCGTTTCCGGAAATTCAGCATGCGCCACACAATCGTGTAGCCGTAGCAATGATGGACGCCGTCTTCGGTCGGCCCGGGGCGATGTGCATGGCTGCAGCGATAATGATTTCTACTTTCGGTTGCAACAACGGACTGATTCTCGCAGGAGCCCGCGTTTATTACGCCATGGCGCGTGACGGTTTGTTCTTCCGAAAAATTGCAGCCACAAATCGATTTCGTGTTCCCGCGGCTGCACTTGTGGCGCAAGGAATTTGGACAGGTCTGCTGGTTTTGCCACGCACGGTTACAACCAATGCAGCGACACAACGGGTGACTTACGGGAATGTTTACAATCAACTGCTGGAATACATCGTCTCCGCTGACCTGGTGTTTTACCTTCTAATGGTCGTTGCAGTGATTATCTTACGACGCACAAGACCGAACGCTGAGAGGCCGTACCGCACTTGGGGTTATCCAATTGTGCCACTTATTTCCATCGTGTTGTCGGCATTGTTGGCCATTAACCTTGCATGGCTCGCGCCGGCTACGTCAGGGATCGGAATCCTCATCGTATTGACCGGCGTGCCGGCTTACTTCCTATGGCGGGTGCGCGACGGGCACTATGTCAATCCGCTTTAGCTTCCACGGACGAATTGTTTATGTATGCCCGCAAAGTCAAAGAAACAGCAAATGGCAGCTGGCGCTGCCCTCTCGGCAAAACGTGGCAAACGTTCCAAGTCATCGCTAAAAGGAGCTTCGCGAAGCATGTACAAGTCAATGAGCAAAACGAAGCTCCGCAAAATGGCTAAGACTAAGCGCAAAGGGAAACCGACAGAGAAGCGGGGCTAGAACCAGAAGGTTGGCGAGTAAGAGGAAAGGTTATCCCTTTTCTTTCTGCATGACCTCCATCACCTGCCTGAGAGGTTCGGTGCTGATCCTGCTTGCGCCGGTGAAGGGATGGTCAAGCACGAAGATCAAGAACAGGATCTGCGACATCGTTATGGTTAGTGTTGCTGTGATCAAGTATTGCGCACTGATATTCTTCATCCCGAACAAATAGTTGAAACAAGCCGTGAAAACGGCGCCGACGAGGAGAACCAACCAAACAACAGATGGCACCGTATCGTTTCCGGTGAATATTCTGAGCCGGCGATACTCGGCCAGGTTATTCAGCCGCGACAACGCTTCGGCGTATATCTGTTTATTGGGAAACGATTTCTCATCGATTTGGTAGAACTGCGTGAGCAGCGCTCCCATCACTCCGGTCGAATGAATGTCTATCTGGCCTTCGGACATTCGATGGAGCTCATCGAACACCGAATTGACGTAACCAATTAGCCCATTCTGCATTGTTGTCTTCGCAGGATCCGGGACCGTCTTCGCAATGTGGAAAAGATCATCCGCCAGGTTGGCTTCCATCTCCAGATCTTTGGTGGCATCGCTATATCCGCTCCAGGTCACAAAGACAACGAAAGCGAGCATTACTCCGTAAAACAGGCCGAAAGCATTGAAGATGATCGCAGCGACTTCGTGGTTCTCCTTTAGTACATCCGCCGAATACTTTCTTCGTACCAGGTAGAGCCCGGACAGAGTGAGAAGAGTGGTAATCGCCGAGACTATAAAAAATGAAATCGGTGGCGGTAACTGAAGCAGGAATCCCATAAATTTATTTACCCTGTCCCTCCGGAATCTTACCTCTTTTGACTTGTTAGTTCCCGTTTGAGCCGATACCCGTCGGCACGTGCACCGTATCCGCTGGCGTACTCAACCAAGCCGACGCCTTTTTTCCAGACGATTTTTTTGAAATGGCCGGACGGATGGCTCGTGTCGTAAACACAGAGGTCGCCTTTCAATTTGATGGTCGTTTTCCACAGTCCCTCCTGGTGTTCGAACGTTCCACTCGTGATTCCGTAGATATCGTTCGGTTCAAATGCTGGCGGTTTGTCGAGCGTCGAAATCTTTTTAACGGCGGCATCGTTATCTTCTTCGTTTAACAGAACGATCCGATCGTTCGTCACGATGAGATAGTCCGGCCGAATTTCGCGTGGTTTTTGCGCGCCCGATTTAATATCGGTGAATTCGATCTTGAAGATTGCCCCCCATGGCATCTTCGCCAGGCGCGTTGTAATCATTCGTGCGCTAAGCGGTATTTCTTCCTGATCAATTTCATTACCCCATTCGCTGCCGCGAAAGATGGCCGACACCGGCTTGTCATCGTTCGCGTTTAGAAACTGGTTCGCTGCGTAACCCAGAACCGGTAACAAGCTCACTATCATTGCCGCAATACGCCTGCCAATCATTGCGATGATGCTAGCAAACTGGGCATTGACAGTGCACGCTCGAATTTCCTAGTCTGCCAGTTCTGAAGACGCTCCGGCTATGGGGCCTTGTGGGTTTGCTGTCTATTTCGACGCGGCTGATTCATGCTCAAGAACCTCCCGCGTTCGAAAAAATTAGTGACGTTTCGCCTGATGGGAAATTTGGATTGCGAATATCGTACAGCAGCGAACCAAAAGATCAGAGTCAGGACGATTCTGATCTAATCACTGCAAGCAAACTCGTTTCGCTTCCATCAAAGCAGATCATCGTGAAAGTCAGTGGAGAAGGCGATCCCCCTCGTTTGATTTGGTCGACGGATTCAAGATGGCTTGCTTTTCCTGTGGAAGAGGGTCATCGAGTCACCGAGACTCAAGTTTATCATCGTTCAGGAGAGGAATTGACCCAGGTTGAGGCGGGAAACTTGCGCGTGGATGTCGAGGGCGACGTAAGAAATGAGTATATCAAGCCGCTTCGATGGATAAAACCCGGCGTTCTGTTGCTTGAACAATTCGACATCTTTCGCGGCGGGAACGGCGAAGATGGCACCTATCAATTCACCGCGAAATTCGACGAGAAAACCGGCAAGTTTCAAATCGGTCCAAAGAAAAAAGTTCCATCGAAGGAATAGCCATTTCCGTGAGAAAGATCATACCCGCCAGAAAAATTTCGCTGATTGCTGCGTTGCTTGTCTTTGCGAGTGCACATTTTGTTTTCGCAAAGCCACAAAAGAAATCAACTGAACCCAGTCACGAGAACGCGGCTCCGCTCGTCAAAGCTGCGATGACAAACATGGAAAGCGGTGTGTGGTCGGTGAAAGGCTCTGTGCAGACCAAGAGAACGATCAAGCTGCAAGGACTTCTCTCCGGCGAAGATTTTGATTTGACGACCGAACCGGGCATAAGGCCAAACACGCCCATGCGCGAAATCATAATCAAAGACAAAGTCTGGATTTGCTCTGATGGCGAAACGTGGCACGGCGGTCAGCCGAATGATCGATTAATCTACAATTGGGCACATGTGCCGATCATGGCAGGCGGCGTGGTCGAGATGCAGTTTCAAAAAGTGGGGACGGAACAGCACGACGGACAGACTTGGTTGCACGTCAGGCTCAAGGTTCCCGAAAAGAACGTTAACCCAAAAGAGTTGCCGCAATATTGGCTCGTTCTTGATTCGGAGGGAAACGCCCAATACATCGGACACACCGAGATGCCGATGTTTTCACAAGCCCGGAAGGAAGTCATGTACTGCTCCTTCGATTATGCGCCGACTAATGAAAAGATCGCGCCGCCGCCAGTCGGAGCACCAGTGGATGACAAGGCTTACGGCTTTAACGACATCGAGAAACACAAATTTGATTGGAAAGGTAGGGTCGTTAGGCTCGAGGTGACTCCGAGAATTTTGGAATCCAAAGAAATTGCCGAGGACACGTACCGCGGTTTTTTCAAGGATACGGCGACACCCAATCACTACGGCGTGGTCGAATTTCCGCACGACGCCCTGGTTAAGCTCGGGTTCCTCAAAAAAATCGTGGAAGGGGCGCATGCCTCCGAGGACCTGGAAAAGATGGGCGCATTGGGTCGCACCGAAGGCAAACCAGTTTCGTTTTATGTCCAGGTAATTCCAATTGGGGAGAAGCCCGCTGCAAGAACTGTGGCCGTTGGCGCGAGGGTGATACGGGATCCAGACGGGAACGTGAGTTATACCTGGGACTCCGATGAAAAACAGATGGCGAAATCACCGCCTGCTCCTGCGGCGTCCGACGGCTCTGACAATGACCTCGTTAACCGCGGAATTGAAAAAGCGAAAAGAGGCGATCTGGATGGTGCTATAGCCGATTTCAATCGCGCCGCTGAACTCAATCCAAAGGATGACGCTCCATACTACAACCGAGCTCAGGCCAGAGGGCTGAAGAACGACAAAGCTGGTGCCATCGCCGATTACTCCAAAGCAATCGACCTTGGCTCCACAAATCCGGCTGCCTACAACAATCGCGGCAATGCCAGGGCCGAGAATAAGGATCGTGAAGGCGCCATCGCTGACTATACCCGAGCCATCGAACTCAAACCGGACTACGCGCGCGCCTACTACAATCGCGCGACGCTGAAGAAGGAAAAGGGGGATGCGACTGGGGCTGCTGAAGATTTCAAACGGGCGCAAGAGCTGGCCCCGGAGTTAATCAGCGAAGGATCTGCAGCGGATTCGAGCAGCAATCGCGGCGCGACGAACGGCGGAGGCACCGGAACACAAATCAGTCTCCTGGATGGCAAGTTGAAGCTAGATCTCCCGCCGGATTTTTCGCGCGACGCTGACGATCCTAAGAGTCCAAAAACAGTGGCTAAGTTCTCAGGCCCCGATGGAGCATGGGGAGAAGTGTTGCGCGGTACGCATGGTCTGACGCCCGACAAGCTGGAAGGTTATCTGAAAATGCGTGTTGCCGAATACAGCAAAGGCTTCAACTGGTTACCCAAGGATTCGCACCTTCAATGGCTGAAGAAAGACATCGTAACCATCGATGGCCGCAAGTGGGCGGATTGGCGGTATGTCCCGATGCTAAAAGGACACAAGGATTACTCCCACAGTCCTGTTTACACGCGGTTCCTAACCACTTCCTACAAAGGACAGCTGCTGGAGATCACCTTTACCTCAAACTTGAACACGGCACCTGAGTTGAAGCAGGAGATAGATCGCATCATGGACTCGGTGCATCTCGACGAATGAAAGACACGAAATCCGCAAACGTACATTAATTCTCCGGATCTAACACCTATGAAGCACAAAGCACTTATTCTTGTATTGCTCACAGTGGCTGCGTCATCTGTGATCGCAGCTGCAGACGACCCAGAAGAGGTGATTCGCGCCCTTTACGCAGCGCACAGGCCTTGGGCGCACAAGGAAGTCAACATCGACAGTCGTGCTGTGTTGTCGAAATATTTCAGTCCCGAACTAACCGACTTATTCCTAAAGAATGCGCAGGTGGAGCGAGACTGCCCTGAGGGCGACCTTTGTGGACTCGAGTTCGACCCGATTCTTGGATCCCAGGACTACGACGATGACCTCGACTTTAAGCTTAACATCACTAAGGCAACACCGCCGCAGACGGGCCGATTCGAAGCACGCTTCAAATTACACAACGACGAGACCCCGGAGCGAGAGCAAGTACTTCTCTTTCAACTTGTTCAAGTGAAAGGCGGATGGCGCATTGACGATATTATTTATACGAAGGAGGAAAACTCTTCACTGAAGGCAGTAATTACCGCGATTCTTAAGGAGTCGGCGGATTTCAAAAAAGGAACGAGCGGTGACGCTGATCAGAAATGACTAAAGCATCTCGCTGTTTCCCGCATTTGATCTCGAAGAACCAAATCAAAGAACACAACTGACAAATGACCAGATCCTTTCTCCTCTTCGTCGCCATAGCAACCTCGCTTCTACAACCGAGTCCTGTGTGGGCATGTGCTTGTTGCGCTCATCCAGGTGAATACCGAATGGAATTCGTCAAGTCTGATGAGTTCAAACTTGGTGAGATGAAGCGAATCCGTTTTAATACAAAAGCAGATCTGTGGACGGGCGAGGCGGACGCAGACGTAGCCGCCCAAGGTCTGGTTCACCCGGCAGATACCTACTCCCTGACTGGCTCGCTCGTCGGTAACGTGTGGAAGCTGACTTTCCGTAATGGGGATGAGTCCGGCACGCTCGATTTACCGTTGCCAGCCAAGATGTTGAGGTTCGCAGCTGACATTCACGACGGGCAGACCAAGCCTGGCTACCCAGAGCCAGTGCTTTACAAGGAATGGCGTTTTGAGGGCGAGGCTAAGGGGACGGGCGTTTTTAAGGACGGAATCACTGCCCAAACCAAATACGTTCTCGTGTTTCAAGGCCGGGGTAATAGCTGCGACGACGCCGAAAATTTTACCCATTGGCAATTGAAAATCAGCGGCAAAAAAGCCGATTACTCTTTCTATGGTGAGCTCGGCGCACCAGTTCCGGATAAGCAAAATGAGTGAACGCCTTACTCAATCGTTACTGCTGGGAGCGCTCATACTGTTGTCAGCTAAAGGTGTGAGGGCGGAGCTTTCAGAAGACTCGATCTATGTGAAAACTTCCAATGGAGAAGATCCTAACGAAAGAAGAACACTTAGATTGCCAAGATGAGCGGCTCAAAGTTCAAGTTCATTTATTTCTACACGCGTGATGACGACGCAGACCTGGCTCCTGTGGCGCCTGATCCATCACCAATCTGATCACTGAGATGAAGAAATTATTTGTAGCTGTCATGATCTCCTGCTTCGGGAGCATGTTGATTTGCATCAGCGCCCAAACATCTTCCCCATCGCCAAATCCGTCGGCGGGCAATGTGGACGTCGCAGATGAGAACAATGATTACGCCGAGAAATGCGACTGCCCCGCATCGCCGGACGGGAAATTTGCTTTTGTCCGATCCTTTGGTGAGCAGTACGCTTCCGGCGGTCGGCCCCAAATCATTGACTTGATTGAGAAGAAGTCGGGGAAAAAGTTGCAACGCATCGACGACGCAGAAATGCCCGTTTTTTGGAGTGTGCTTTGGGCACCCGATTCGAATGGGTTCGCTTTGACGACAAAGGTGGTGGGGCATCCGAAGCTTGAAGATGCGGTTGCCTACTTCCGAAGCGGCGAAACCTTTCAAAAGATCGAAATGCCCGAGCTCGATGCGTATTGGTCAAGGGTGGTGTGGGCGCCGGATTTAAGACGCTTTGCCTTCAACCTAGGTTATCGGCAGGGGACCGTTGGTGAAGCCGTCGCGTTTTATCAACTCCGCGACAACAAATGGGTCGCGTTGCAATCGCCGGTGGACGAAGCATCAGGGCATACCCAGTTGGCGCAACTCGCCAGGAAGTATTCGGCGAAAAACAGTTACCGAAAACAAGATTCCTCTTCGGTAAATGATGTCTTGGAAGCGCTTCGCTGGACTGACTCCAATACCCTCATTCTTAAAGCTTATTCGGCAACCGAGGACAGCGAGACCGCTGCTCTTTTCACTCTAAAGTTTGAGGAGACGGGGAACTGGAAAATCGTCAAAATGCATCGGATGTCGGAAAAGGAGCTTAAAAAGGAACTTAAGGAGGAATAATGAAAGCCATATTTGCATGTGCTGTGATCGTCGCCTGCGCGATGAATTTTGATTTCTCTATTCTTGCAGCGGATGGGGAACATAGCGTCGCTCAAAACGATTTTTCGGAATTCTGGAAGAAATTTAAATCCGCGGTCATTGCAGGCGACAAAGCCGCAGTCGTGGAGATGACTAAGTTCCCAGTGTCGATGTCCTATGGGGTAAAAGCGGTAAAGAACAAGGAAAGCTTCTTGCGCCGTTATGACGAAATCTTTAAAGGCGAAGCCAACGCCGCCCAGTGTTTTGCAAAGGCGAAGCCGCAAAAAGAGTCGGCGCAGGAGTATCAGGTCTACTGTCCCTTTAAAGACACGCCAAACGATTGGGAGAACGCGCCAATTCGTTTCATGTTCGAATTGAGCAAAGGCGGCTGGAAATTCACCGGGCTCGACAACATTAACGAATGACGGGGCTAGGCCCATAACCTAATGAGATCGGCTTTCGCCGTCATTGTTATCGCCTCGTGCGTCATCAACTGCGGTTTTGCTGCTGCTGAAGAGCCGACGGATGAGGGCGAGGACTCTCCAGTCGGATTGCCAGGTGCGTTCGCAAAAGACTATCTCGTTTCGCGCAACACGATCTCTCCGGATAAGAAGTTTGCAGTCATCTATCCGACATTGGAAACAGAAGAGGCTGCCAGCGAGGCTAACCATCCTGAACGCATCAAGAATTATTTGGTCGCCTTGCAGCCATTTGCAGTTATTAAGCCGCTGGAAACGAAATGGCCGTACTTCCAAAATGAAAGCCATGGCGGCCTAAACGCAGAGTGGTCGGACGACGGCTCGGTCGCGCTCATTACGCTGGATGCAAAATGGGGTCCGCGGGATGTTTTCCTGGTCGAGTTTCAAGCTGGAAAGCTTAGCCGAATGACAAATATTGCGCGAAAGGCGCACGATCTGTTGCTTTCCAATTATCGAAAGGCCAAAGCTGCACGATACAACGATCTTTTCGACTTTGTTTTCGTTGAAGACGCGAGCTTTAAACTCGAAGGCAATAGTCGCGTCATAATCGATGCATCGGCAGAAACAAGTCCGAACCTAATGAGCGAAGACCTGAAGCCAAGGGATCGCGCATGGAGTGGCCATGTCGAAGCCGTTTGGGATATCGCGGAGGGAAAATTCACTTCCGAAAAAGTAACCGGCGCGATCCGCAAAGGAGGTAAGAACAGTTCAAATTAGTAAAAGAGTAACTGCCTGTTAAGAAGCAAAAAATTAGGAGTAACACGATTAAATGACATGAAAACTAGAATGCACATCTGCGGACTCCTTGCGCTCGCCATTTCGCCGATTTGCCTGGTGCACGGTGAAGAAACGTCCCCCGCCGGAATGGTTCATGGCCCTAAAGCCGGCTTTGACATCGCCGCGCCCGAAGGCTGGGTCCTTGACACTGAAGCGGGCAGAGGACAGGGCTTTCAATGCGTCCTTTATCCGAAGGGCTCATCATGGCGCGATGGGAAGACCGTAATGTACGCCAATGTAGCGAGTCCCCAATGGGAAGGCGCAGAAGCATTCGTGGCATGGGCCATCCAGGGTATGAAGTCAAAACATGGAATCCCGAAGGAGAAAATTGCTTCCGGAAAAACCAAGGACGGCCACGAATACTTCGTCAACGAATACCCTGCTACCAAGACTTACTCACAATGGGAACGCGTTGGATACATCCAGCTTCCGGAGGGAGTCGGCTATATCGTCCTGACATCCCGCGATCAATCCAATTACCGAAAAGATGCCGGTGCGCTTGAGAAGGTTTTGCAAACTCTCGTTTACGTTGAGCCGAAGTCTGAAGTGGCGAGTGGCCGGAATTACGCTCGTCGTTACCGGGAGTTGCTAGATCAGCACAAGGAGAGCGAGAAGGAGGCGTTGCTTGCCGAATGGCGGGCCAAAGCGCCTGACGATCCTGACGCATGGATCAACAGTGCGAATTATTATTTTAATCAACGCCAGATGAGAATCGAGATGAGGAGCCCGTCTCCAGGCGATATCACGATGACGGATAAGCGAACAGGAAAGGTAGCAGCCATTACCGAAGAGGTAGATAAACCGGGTATGAAACAGGCGATCGATCTACTTGAGGAGG
>Ga0310810_10011867_pt1 | contig 10203 bp, 5 predicted proteins | sample NCmetagenome_FD_207641 | JGI IMG/M metagenome (GOLD analysis project Ga0310810, IMG submission 207641) | Soil microbial communities from experimental microcosm in Duke University, North Carolina, United States - NC | ecosystem: Engineered > Artificial ecosystem > Soil microcosm > Unclassified ...
AAGCATGCTGCACGCTCGGCATGCTCGAGCAGGACCAGGCCGACGCGCTGGCCGGCGCAGGACTCACGGCGTACAACCATAACCTCGATACCTCGCCCGACTTTTACGGACAAATCATCACGACCCGCACCTACGAAGATCGGCTCGCCACCGTCGCGCGCGTGCGCGCGGCCGGAATAACCGTCTGTTGCGGCGGCATCATCGGCATGGGCGAGAGCGTCGAGGCGCGGCTCGGCCTGCTGCAGCAGCTGTCGGCGCTGGATCCGCACCCCGAGAGCGTCCCGATCAACCTGCTCGTTGCGGTCGAAGGGACGCCGCTCGCCGATCGTCCGACGGAAGATCCACTGGAGCTCGTACGGCTCATCGCCACCGCCCGCATTCTGATGCCGCGCTCCTACGTCCGTCTCAGCGCCGGGCGCCTGTCGCTGTCGGAAGAAGCGCAGGCGCTTTGCTTCCTCGCCGGCGCGAATTCGGTGTTCCTCGGGGACCGCCTGTTGACGACGCCGAATCCGACGGCGGACGTCGATCGGGCGCTCTTCGACAAGCTCGGGATACGCCTGCAGGCGGCCTATGAACCGGCGGCTGGCTGACCGCGTTCAGACGCGGCTTGCCAGCATCGACTCCAGCGGCACGCGGCGAACGCTGCGTGCGCCGTCAGGCATCGATCTTTCGTCCAACGACTATCTCGGCTTGGCGAACCATCCGCGCATCAAGCAGGCGTTTGTTGATGCGATCGCGCGAGCAGGAGTCGGCAGCACGGGATCGCGGCTGCTGCGCGGACATCGCGACAGCTTTGCCGCCATCGAGGATCGCTTCGCCAGATTCAAGGGTACGGAGCGCGCGCTGTATTTCTCGAGCGGTTACCTTGCAAATCTCGCCGTGATGACGACGTTCGCCGAGTCAGGCGACGTTACCGTCTCGGACGAGCGGAATCACGCGAGCGTCATCGACGGCATCCGTCTGTCGCCGGCGCGACGCGAGATCGTTCCGCACAACGATATTGACGCGGTGCGGCGGGCGGTTGGGCCTGGTGGGGCGAGTGGGGAAGCATTCGTCGTCGTCGAGTCGCTGTTCTCCATGGATGGCGACGAAGCGCCGCTCGCTGATCTCGCCGCCGTTTGCAGGGAGACTGGCGCGCACTTGATCGTCGACGAGGCGCATGCGGTCGGCGTCTACGGCGCGCATGGGTCCGGTCTCGTCGAGCATCGCGGCATCGAGGAGGACGTGTTCCTCTCCATCAACACGGCGGGGAAGGCGCTGGGCGTGAGCGGCGCGTTCGTGTGCGGACCGGCGTGCGCGATTGACTATCTCGTGCAGCGCGCGCGGCCGTTCATCTTCTCGACGGCGCCGCCACCGGCGCTGGCCGCAGCCCTCGAGGCGAGCCTCGACATCCTCGACGCGGAACCGCAGCGCCGTGCGGTGTTGCTGGCACAGGCCGAGCGGCTGCGCGTCCGCCTGCTCGCGTCGGGCATTCCCGTCGGTCCGGGCGCGTCGCACATCGTGCCGGTTCTCATCGGAGAGAATGACGCGGCCGTGATGGTTGCGGAGGCGCTGCAGGCTGACGGTTTCGACGTGCGCGCGATTCGTCCGCCGACCGTGCCTGATGGGACGGCGCGGCTGCGTCTCTCCGTGAACGTCAACCTCACCGACGAGATCATCGAGCGATTCGTCACATCGCTGTCGGCCGCCATGCCCCGCTCATGCTCCGCGGTCTCTTTGTAACCGGAACCGACACCAACGTCGGAAAGACTGTCGTCTCCGCGGCGCTGATGGCGCGCTATCGCGGTGAAGCGCCGCTGCGCTACTGGAAGCCGATTCAGACCGGCATCGGCGATCCGGGATCCGGGATCCGGAGCGATGACGACACCGCCGAGGTCGCACGATTGTCGAGTGCGACCGACGCGGAGATCGTCAATCGCGGCGTTCGCCTGCGCGATCCGGTCTCGCCTCACCTCGCAGCACAGCGCGCGGGCACGCGGATTACTGTGCAATCGGTCATTGATACGTTGCACGGCATCAATGGCAGCGGATCCCGGATCCCGGATCCCCGATCCCGACACGCATGGATCATCGAAGGCGCCGGCGGCGTGCTCGTGCCGATCAACGAACGCGAGACGATGGCGGATTTGATTGGCGCGCTCGATTTGCCCGTTGTGGTCGCCGCCAGGTCCAGTCTCGGCACGATCAACCACACACTGATGACGATCGAGGTGCTGCGCCGCCGCATGCTGCGCGTCGCCGGCGTCGTCATGGTCGGTGAGCCGAACGATGAAAACCGGCTGGCCATCGAGAAGTATGGTGCGGCCGAGGTGATCGGACAGATGCCGCGCTTCGATCCGCTCACGCCCCAGGCCATCGAGCAGTGGGCGCACGCGGAGCTCGATCGTCAGGGCGTGCTGTTCGTGGCGGGATTACGATGAAGCCGGATCCCGGATCCCGGTCCCTCATCTCCCGCGACCGCGCGCACGTCTGGCACCCCTACACGCAGATGCAGACCGCGCCGCCGCCGCTGCCGATCGTCCGCGGCGAAGGCGTCTATCTCTATACAGACGACGGCCGGCGCATTCTCGACGGCATCTCGTCGTGGTGGGTGAACATCCACGGCCATTCGCATCCGGCGCTGAACGCGGCGCTGGCCACTCAGGCCTCGCGCCTCGAGCACGTGATGTTTGCCGGCTGCACGCATCCGCCGGCAGTCGATCTCGCCGCGCGGCTCGTGTCGGTTGTTCCAGAGGGCCTGCACCGCGTCTTCTATTCGGATAACGGGTCGACCGCCGTCGAAGTCGCGGTGAAGCTGGCAGCGCAGTACTGGATCAACAGGGGGCAGCCGCAGCGCCGTGCGATCGTAACGCTGCAGCACGCATATCACGGCGACACGGTCGGCGCGATGTCGGTCAGCGCGGATTCGATCTTCACGCGTGCGTTCACCTCGTTGTTGTTTCCCGTGACACGCGTGCACGGCGCGGATCTGGAGCAGACGCTCGCCGTCCTCGGCGACACCGCCGCCGCCGTCATCATCGAGCCGATGCTGCAGGGCGCGGGCGGGATGATCATGTGGCCGGCGCAATTCGTGGCCGGTGTCCGACAGCTCTGCGATCGCTTCGGCGTGCTGATGATTGCCGACGAAGTGCTGACCGGATTCGGCCGCACTGGGCGGATGTTCGCGTGCGAGCACGCGAACGTGACGCCAGACGTCATCTGTCTCTCCAAGGCATTGACGGCAGGATATCTTCCGCTCGGCGCGACGCTCACGACCGACGCCGTGTATGAGGCGTTCCTCAGCGACGATCGCAGCCGCACCTTTTTCCACGGCCACTCATTCACGGCCAATCCGCTTGCGTGCGCGGTGGCGCTGGCCAGCCTCGATCTGTTCGAGACCGATCACACACTCGATCGCGTGAAGCGGCTGGAGGCGCAGCTCCAATCCGGCCTCGCGCCGCTGCGCCAGCTGCCGATCGTCGCCGACGTGCGCGTGTTGGGCGGCGTCGGGGTCGTCGAGTTGGTGAATACCGGTGGCTATCTGGACGAGATTGGTCCCCGCCTCGCCGCGATGTTCCTCGCGCGCGGTCTGCTGCTCCGCCCGCTCGGCAACGTCGTCTATTTCATGCCGCCGTATGTGATCACGGAGGAGGAGACGGCCTGGGCAATCAGTCAGATTGCCCAGGTCATCGCGGAGAGCGCCGCGATCAGAAGGTGAGTTGAGCGCTGAACTTGATCAGCCGCCCGCCCATGATCTGAATCGGGTTCCGCCACTGGTTGGCGGGGCCAGGACGGTAGGTGGCCTGTTCGTTCTGGGCCGTGCTCGCATTGAGGATGTTGTAGATATCGAAATTCCCCTGCAGCTTCCGGCTCCTGCTGAGCGCGAAGTTCCTCGTCAGCCGTAGATCCACCTGTTGAATCCGATCGCCATACAGTGAGAACGGCGGAATCAGATCAACGGTGTACGTCTGATTGCAGGTCGCGGCCGTCTGGCTGGGGCACGACGCAAGGTGCCGGCCCAGTGACGGGAAGATGTCCGCGTCTGGCACGACGTAGCTGGCCCTAATCGGGACACCCGGAATGTTCTGATAGATCGAGCTGGCCTGGAAATCCCACGGCAGGGCATAGACGACATTGAACTTGACCTGTGTGGAAGAGCCCCACGGACGGCTGACGTTACAGAAGCCGGGCCGGAGATCTACTGGCGACAGGTTCAGGGCTGCACCCGCTGGCGATCCGGCGGTCGCGGTTGCCGGCGAATCGATCTTCAGATTGCAGTTGTCGGTGACCGTGCGGCCGGTGGACATGCCTCCCTGGAACTGTGCCTTTCCAAACCGCGCGTTGGTGGTGACATCGATGCCGTCGAATACCTCGGTCATGTCGCCATAGTGCGACGCCTGCGTGCGCAGGTAGTCGATCTGGCCGAACTTCGCCGGCTTGACGTCATAGTTGCCGCAGAACTGCTTGCCGCTGGCGCTGCCGAGCCGTGGATCTACCGGCGCCGTGAAGCAGAACGGATCGAAATCCGCCGGCGTCACTAGTTGATTGTCCAGCGCCTGCATTGCGCCGTACCAGGTCCGGAAATACGCGACCGTGAGGCCCACGTTCGGCCGCAGCTGCTGCTGCCACGAGACGTTGGCTTGCCAGTTGTAGTTCTCGTTGTTGAAGCCGGAGAGCGCGTCGGCTGCAAACCTGGTGTTGCCGCCGACGACCTGACCGAATGAGCGGTCACCCCAGGCTCCGCACTCGCCGTTCGCCAGCGGGTTTCTGAGATCGCAGTCGGGCAGGAAGTTACCCGAGCGTGGATCACCAGCACCGAAGAACTGGTCGTTCCAGGCGATCGTCGTGCTCGTCGGCTGGTTGGAAACCGGAAGATTCACGGCGACGCCGGTGTTGCGCTGCGGATACCTGCCCAATGCCCACTTGATCGCCGTCTTGCCATCACCGAAAAGATCGTAGGCAGAACCGATGCGCGGGCTCAGGCTTTCCCATCGCGGCGAGTGCTTGACTTCCGGGAAGTCGCGCGCGGGCACGTAGACGCCTGGTCCCAAATGCATTGCCGGGATCGTCATGTCGTACAGGCTGTAGCGGACGCCGAGGTTCAGCGTCAGCCTCTTGATCGTCCACTGGTCCTGCGCGTAGAGGTTGTTCTCGATTCCCTCCTGATACGGTCCGTATGGCCCCGTGTAGATCGATACGGACACCGGTAACTGGTTTCGGAAGGTGTACGAGATGGCGTGATTGACGAGGAAGAGGTCGTTGTAACTCTTCTCGCCCTGGCTGAATTGATTCAGGTCCACGCCGGCTTTGAGGTTGTGCGTGCCCGTGATGTACGACAACGACACGCGTTCGTGCTCGCGCTCGTCGTTGAGGCGCTGGTAGAGCGTGCTTCGTGAGCCGTACCTGAGGTTCAACCCGGTATCGGTCACCGAGATCGCGTCGAATCCGACACCGGGGATCCGCCGCTGCTCGCGGTTATACCTGCTCTTCGAGTAGTCCGCCTCGATGAGGAGCCGCCCGGTCAACGGGTTCGTGTAATGAGCCGTCGCCAGGTACTGCGGCACGTAATGGTGCTCGGCGACAGCTTCTGGCGCGAAGATCGGACTGATCTGCTCCAGGAGTTGGAACGTGCACTGGCACGCCGGATGCTCGGTGAAGCTGCCCACGAGTTTTTGCTTTGATGTGGCCTGCCACGTAAGGCGAACCGACGCATCCCTGGAGAAATCGTGGTTGTACGCCGGCCGGCTCAGGTCTGGCTCATAGAACACGGTGCCCTGGCGTTTGTTGTAGTAGTTGCCGGCCTGATACAGCGATCGATCCTCGTACCGAGCCGCGCTGAAGAACCACAATTTGTTCTGCCTGATGGGGCCGCCGAATCCGCCGCCGACATCGTAGTACCTCCTCACGGCGCCGGCGCTTGCGATGCCATGCGACCGGAGGTAGTCGTTGATGTTGTCGGACTGCAGCTTGGGCCCTGTCACCTCGGCACTCATGGTTCCCGAGAAGATGTTGCCGCCATCTTTCGGGATGATGTTGATCTGGACGCCGCCGGTTGTCGCCTCCGCTGAACCGGCCGCCGTCTCGACGACGACTTCTTCGAAGGTGTGGGCGTTGTACTGGAAGCCGCCGCCGCTGAACACCCGCGAATCCATGCCGCCGAAGTTGTAGGTCATGTCATCGGCCCGCTGACCGTGCACGCCGAAGAAAGCGCGGTCGCTGCCGACGCCGCCGACGTCGTGGAGTGTTGACGCGTTCGCTCCGCCGTCCGCCCCGACGATCAGCGTGATGAACTGCGCGGGACGTCTACTGGTTGGGATCGCATCAAGGATCTCCCGCGAGAGCGTCTGCTGCTGCTCGACGTTCTGCGTGTCGACGACGGGAGCTTCACCGGTGACGGTGATCGTTTCCTCGAGCGAACCGACTTTCAAGTCGGCATTCACATTCGCCGTGAAGCCGGTGGTTAACGCGATCCCTTCACGCTTGACGGTGCTGAAGCCGGGAAGTGTGAAGGTAACTGAGTAGGTCCCAGGGCGCAGATCGACGATGCGGTAGAGACCCTGACTGTCGGTGATAACGGAACGGACTTTCTCGATGAGCGCGGGGCTGGCGGCTTCTACTGTGACGCCGGGCATGACGGCGCCGGAAGTATCCCGGACGACGCCTGCGATATTCCCGGAGTCAGCCTGAGCCCACGCGGTCGCGGGGAACAGCACGCACCCCACGATCAGGAGCCATGCGAGTCTGACCATCGTTCCTCCTTTTCAACCTTGCCCCACCGGAGTGAACGCCACGACGCAGGGCGCCAATAAGACACTCCTCCTATGTATTAGTCAAGAACAATCCCCGTAAATCCGTTCGCTCCCCGTCCGCGTGCAACAGACCTGCTAGAATCCGCGCGGTCTTACCTCTCATTTCCGTTCTGAATGCATCTCGGAGGTGCACATGCGTACCCGCCTTGCCACCCTGGGATCTCTTGCGGCGCTCGTATTCCTGTCCGTGCCGTCTGTCGCGTTGGCGCAGAGTTCGATTGCAGGCGTGGTGAAGGACGACACCGGCGCAGTGCTGCCCGGCGTGACCGTGGAAGCGGCGAGCCCGGCACTGATCGAGAAGACGCGTTCGGTCGTCTCCGACGCGAGCGGCCAGTTCAAGATCGTGGACCTTCGTCCCGGCGTGTACTCCGTCTCGTTCACGCTGCAGGGGTTCAGCACCTATCGCCGCGAAGGAATCACGCTCGTGGCGAACGCGACCGCGACGGTGAACGGCGAGATGAAGGTGGGGTCGATCGAGGAGAGCATCACCGTCACCGGTGAGGCGCCGCTCGTCGATGTGCAGAACGCCGCGCGATCGCAGGTCGTCAGCCGCGAGATGCTCGACACGGTGCCGACCGGCGGCCAAGTGTGGCAGGTCGGCTTCACGCTTCCCGGCGTCGTGCAGGTGGGGCGCTCCGATGTCGGCGGCGCGGGCGGCATTCAGCAGACGCGCATGTCAGCCCACGGCGCGACGATCAGCGACACGACGACGAACCTTGACGGCATGGAGACCAACAGCATGCACGGCTGGGCGCAGTCGTCACAGTACTGGAACGATGCGGCCATCCAGGAGATGGCGTTCCAGACGAGCAACCTCGGCGCGGAGAGCCAGACCGGCGGCATCCTCCTCAACCTCATTCCGCAGCAGGGCGGCAACCAGTTCAAAGGCGACGTCGACGCGCGCACGATTCCGAACGACAGCTTCCAGGGCAACAACATGACGTCGAAGCTCCGTTCGCTCGGCGTCAATACGCCCAACAAGGTGCTGCGGCTGCACGATTACAGCTTCTCGCTTGGCGGTCCCGTGCGGCGCGATCTCCTCTGGTTCTTCACATCGGTGCGCTACCAGCAGGGCGACACGCAGGCGCAGGACGTGAAATATCCGGAGGACAACAAGGCGAAGACCTTCTCCGGTCGTTTGACGTGGCAGCCGCAGGCGAAGAACAAGTTCACGTTCTACTTCGAGGATACGAAGAAGACGAAGGGTCACGAGAGCTCTGGCCCGTTCATCGCCGAGGAAGCGGCGAACATGCGGCGCGGCCAGCACCAGTACCACGTCGCGCAGGCCAAGTGGACCTCCACTGTGAGCCCGCGGCTGATGATCGACGCCGGCTGGTCGCTGAGCGACATCACGTGGAATGTCGACTATCGTCCCGGAGTCGAGAAGCAGCGCGGCACGCCGGAATGGTTCTCGACGGCTTCACATCAGGATCGCAGCAACGGTGCATTGTGGGTTGCCGGTGCGCCGCCGACGTTGACGCTCGGCGTGCGACAGGTGATCGCCTCATCGGCGACCTACGTCACTGGATCGCATTCGTTCAAGACCGGATTGCAGTGGAGCTACGGCGCGCGCCGCAACGAACGGTTCGCCAACGCGGATCTGACGCAGCGCTACCTCAATGGCGCGGTCGACTCCGTCGTCCTTTACAACACCCCGAACATCGCCACGAATCCGTTGAAGGCCGACCTCGGCATTTACGTTCAGGATTCGTGGACGCTGCATCACGTGACGATCACACCGGGGCTGCGCTACGACTACTTCAATACGACGAGCCCGGCGCAGTCGTCGCCGGCAGGCCGCTTCGTTCCCGCGCGCCAGTTCGCCGCTGTGCCGATCCCGACGTTCCACGATCTGTCGCCGCGTCTGGGCGTTGCCTACGACCTGTTCGGCAACGGCAAGACCGCGCTGCACGGCGGCATCAACAAGTACGTCGAGCGCATGGCACCCGACTTCTCGATTCGCTATAACCCGAACTCACCCGACAGCGACACGCGCACGTGGAACGACGCGAACAAGGACGACATCGCGCAGGAGAACGAGTTTGGCCCGCCGCAGAACCTCCGTTTCGGCATCGCGCAGACGACGCGGCCGGACAAGAATCTGAAGCGCCCCTACAACATCGAGTACAACGCCGGCATCGATCACCAGCTGACGCAGAGCATCTCGGTGGGCTTCAGTTATTACCGGCGCACGTTCCCCACCGGACTCTTCGACCGCTCGCAGCCGTTCCTTCCCGACAACATCCTCATCGGGCCGGAGGATTACACGCCGGTGCAGCTGACGAGCCCACTCGACGGAACGTCGATGACTCTCTACAATCTCAATCCGGCCAAGCTTGGCCTGGTCGATACCGTCGATCGCAACCCGAAGGGCTACACGCAGTGGTACAACGGGCTGGAGACGACATTCCAGGTGCGGACACCAGGCAACGGCAAGTTGTATGGCGGCCTCACGTCGGACCGGACGGTCTACCGGAACTGCAACATCGACGATCCGAATCTGAACCGGTTCTGCGACCAGACGAAGCTCGACATCCCGTTCCGCAAGATGTTCAAGGCCTCGGGGTTTTACCCGCTGCCGCTGGCGGGCATCGAGCTGAGCGGATCGTTCATGAGTTTTCCGGGCGCCGAACAGAAAGTTGACTACATCGTGAACCGCGCGCTGCTGACGCAACTGACTGGCGGCCGGACGACGCTGACGCAGGCGTCGGTGACGCTGCCGCTCGTCGCGCCCGGAACGAAGTTCCTGAAGCAGCAGAACGAGCTCGATTTCGCCGTCGGCAAGTCCTTCCGCCGCGGCAATGGACAGAGCGTGCGGCTGCGGCTCGATATCTTCAACGCACTGAATTCGTCGTGGGTCGAGACGCAGAACATGACCTACGGTCCAACGCTCGATCGTCCGACGAGCATCATGCAGGCGCGGTTGTTCAGGATCACCGCGCAGTACCATTTCTAGGAGGCATTCGCATGCGGGCAATTGCAACAGCCACCGTACTTCTGCTCGGCCTGACGACCGGCCTGGCCGAGGCGCAGTACATGCCCATTCCGAAAACGTTTCAGCCAAGCCTCGAGGCGGCGAAGAAGCGCGAGCCGATTAAGAATCCGCCGCTGACCGCCGCGACGCCGGTGAAGGACACGCTCTACCGCATCGGCGACGGGCTCGGCATGCTGCGCGACATCGAGGAGCGCGACACGATCCTGACGCTCGATTTCAAAGCGACGGGAACGCTGAACGTCGCCGGTCAATCGTGCACGCTGGCAAACTTCCGCGGTCAGCTGCGCTACAGCGTGCCGGCCATGCGCCTCGACTTCGCGTGCGCACAGCCGGACGGCAAGGCCGGCGAGCGCCACGTGCAGGTGATCGCCAACGCGATGGCGTGGGACGAACTGACACCCGGAGGCGCGGCCACGCCGA
>Ga0310810_10011868_pt1 | contig 10203 bp, 8 predicted proteins | sample NCmetagenome_FD_207641 | JGI IMG/M metagenome (GOLD analysis project Ga0310810, IMG submission 207641) | Soil microbial communities from experimental microcosm in Duke University, North Carolina, United States - NC | ecosystem: Engineered > Artificial ecosystem > Soil microcosm > Unclassified ...
CGCTCATCCGCTCAATACGCTACCGCTCGAGGCGGCTGTAGATCGCTATTGCACCACCGGGGAGACCGCTGCCGTATTTGATCGTGGCTTCCCACGCCCGGTAAAGTCGGATCTCGGCGATCTGCGAGGCAGGTATGTTGCGCAACACTGAGATTGGTCCGTAGACCTGGTCATCCATGAATACCATTGGCATTGACGTCACCGTGTCCTTTATGCTCGTGCGGCCTCGGTATGAAAGGAAATTGCCGTGGAGCTTTCTTATTACATCGTATGCCGAGCTTCCGCGTGATGCTTCAATCTCATCCTGCGTGATGATTTCGCGGTCCGGAGCCAGCGACGGATCCGTGTATGGGGCGCGCGTGCACGCGACAATCCCAGCAATCAACAGGACCGGCAAGAGATTACGTTGCGGCATGTGACGGCATCTCCAGTGTAGTGGAGCAGCTTTCCAGCGGCCTTCGTCCGGCATAATTCGAGCCTTGAAACAAAAAGCCCGGTTCGGGATGATACCCCGAACCGGGCCTCACTGCTAGTCCATCAGAATCACGGGGTGCACGCCGGGTTCACCGTCAGGCTCCTCGCGTTCAACTCTCCGCGCGGAATCGGAAGCGCCGCGTTGAATGGATCCGTCGCGGTCTCAGGCCTGTGGAAGGTGGCGTTGAGCATTTTGTACTCTCTCAGGTCGTCATTGCGCATCGGACCCTCGAATAGAAGCGAGTAACGCTTCTCGTAGAGTACAGCGTTCCGTCCGTCACTAACTGTCGCAAAAGTGGTCGGAGCCAGGCCGTAGTTAGTGCGAACCGAGTTCACGTCCAGAATTGCGTTGGCAAGCTGACCCGCCTCGATCTCGGCCTGGGCGCGAAGAAGCACAAGCTCTTCGTCACGCAGAATACCGAGCGGAGCATTCTGGTTGGCGGTCGTCGCCGTAGCACCAGAATACGTGATGCTGCTCGATAATCCGAAGCCCGATAGGACGGTGGTAGTGACAATCTTGGACGCCCGCGTGTCGCCCGCCTCTATGCTGTCCTTCACAAGCGGGTTGAGGCGGACCTTCGAATCGGAGACTGCGTTCGCGGTGTTTTCCGATCCAGTAGCCACGAAGGTGTAGTACGGCCCCCAACTAAAGTGCGTTGCGGGAACCGCGCCCGGACCAGCACCGAGAGCGGCTGTCAGCTCGGCAATCGCGGTTGCAAAGAGAGCCGGTGTCGGATTGGTACGATCGATCGCACGATAGTAGTCAACCTTGCCCTTCAGTGCACGGTTGAAAAGAATGAAGTTGGCGACCGTGCTGTAATCGCGTCCGAATTTGGTAAATCCACTCGGGAGCGCGAACGGAAATGCTGTCGCGCCGCCAGCTGCGACGAGATCGGTGTTCGCACTGTCGAGCAGGGCCGCGACGTACGACAACACGGCAGGCTTGCACCGAATGTCGGTAACCGCAAACGGGTCGTCCGTTTGGATGGTCGCACCGACAGAGTCGTGCATTTCAATAACGCGCCACTCCTCCAACGCCTTCACCGTGCGGACGAAGCCCTTGATCGCGCTAGCCTCGGCGGACGTGAATTCCGCCGGCGGCGCTTTCGCAAGCGCCCCAAGAAGGGTGTTGGAGGCGCGAATGGCTGTGAAGTAACCATTCCATGCGCCGCTGCCAGAGAAACTGCCGGGGTCAGGGTTGCCGCCAAGAGTTTCCTGAACGAACCGCGGCTCGGAAGCATCAATACGGTATACATCTCGCGCCCAGATTCCGGGCTCGCCGAGATAGGAAAACGCGTTGGCGTTGGCTCTGTCCTGCCCCAATAGTCCCGTCGCCAGCAACTGCAGGGTGGCGTGAGTCAGTCCACCGAGCGCATCAGACGTCGGGTTGTCGATGGGATTCGCCACCGGGTTGTCTTTGCACGCCGCAGTGGCGATTACCGCCAATGCGAGAGCAATCGTTGAATATCGCTTCATATATTTATTTTCGCTCGGATTAGAAAGTAGTGTTGACCGTCAGGTACCACTGACGGCTCGGCGGATACGGAGTGACGTCCTGGAACCTGCCAAGCGGCTGGTTACCGAAGTTCGACACTTCGGGATCGAGACCCGTGTACTTCGTCCATGTCTTGAGGTTTCTTCCGCTCAGTTCGATCCTCGCGTTGTGGGCGTGTCCCTGGAATAACCGGCTCGACAGAGCCGACGGGAGATCGTAGCCAAGCGTCATTTCACGAATCTTTACGAAGCCCGAGTTCTCGAGCCATACGTCTGTGCCCTTCGCAAAAGCGCTGAGCATCGCCTTCGCCTTCGTAGTGTCTGCGAGCGTACCACCGCCGACGAAGTAGTCGTTGGTGAGGTTGACTCCGAGGCCACCCTTTCTCCAGTCGACCAGCGAAGAAAAGTGGAGGGAGCCGAAGTTCAGGTCGTTGCTGAAGCCCATCTCGTAATCCGGAGAGGCGTTGCCAACGAACGTAAGAATGCGATTGGCCGATGGGCAGGACGTACCGGCAGCATTCAACGCCTTGCAGCCGTTGACAGCCTGAACGACCGTGATCAGCTGACCCTGCTGAATGAAGGCATTTCCGAACCGGCTGCCGAATGATCCCGAGGCGGGAATGAAGCCCGGCACGGGAAGCTGAGTCACCTTGCCCTTGTTGCTCGAATAGGTCGTGTTCGAGATCCACTCGAAGCCGCGAGCCGTGCTGATGGGCGTCATCGCGAGCTCCAACTCCGTTCCGTGCGTCACGAGCTGACCGCCGTTGATGGTCTGACTCGTAAACCCGGTTGACGGGGCGAGCGAGGCCGACAGAAGGAGGTCGTCCGTCTGCTTCCTGAACTGCGTCGCGGAAAGGCGCGCCCTCCCGCTAATGAGCGTCCAGTCGATTCCGCCTTCTATCTCGCTCGTAGTCTCCGGCTTGATGCCAGGCAGGCCAACGGCGGTGGAGGCGCGATAGCCGGTTCTGCCATCGATGATGATGTTCGTGAGAAACGTGTACTTTCCACTGAGCGGCTGATTGCCGGCTCGGCCATAGGCGAGACGCAACTTCAACTCGTCGGTCTTTGGCGGAAGGAATGGAAGGCGATAAGAAGCCGAGAACTTCGGGTACGCATAATACTTGTGCGCGTCACCGTTGTTACTTGTCCGCTCGGCAGTCACGCCAGCCGTTAGAAAGAGTCTCTCGCTCAGCGTCAGGAACTCTTCCTGTCCGAACAGCGAGCTGCTCTTGACGATATCCTGTGATTCAGTCGTAAAGATCTGCGTAGCCGTGGAGACGTTGGTTACTCCAGGAAACACGCCGCGACCCGTATTCTCGACGACGTCGGCATTGCGCCGAACCTGACCAAACCCGGCCGACGTAGTCGCCGTAAAGGCACTGGCCGAGAACTGGTGTCTAAGCACACCGCCCAAAGTCGCGTTGAGAATGTTCGCGTCGCCCAATACGATCGTGCCCGGATTTGAATTGACCTGCTCGACATACGCAGTCGCGGGCGAAATAACCTTCGTGTGGTCCGAGTAGCTGTCCACGCCGCCGGTCATCGTAAAATCCAGCTTCTGACGATCGGTCGAGATGAAATCATAGACCGCCGATCCGCTTCCGAGCATACGGAAGACATCTTCAGGAGTCTTGATCAGGACGGCGTTCTGGAATGGGTTGCTGGTGTTGTTGACGGCCAGACCCTTGGGGAAGCTTCCGTCCGGCTGCCGCTGCATATCGAGGAACGACGGTGTCTGCGAGAAATTCGTATATGGATTGATGCCGGTGTTGTCGTTTCCGCTGATTCCGCGCTCGGTGAGCGAATGGATTATCTCGGTGTTCGCGCGGAGGTTAAGCCGACCGCCGAACTTCTGGCCTACGTTCGCACGAATCGACTGCTTGTTATAGTTGTCGTTGACGACCAGGCCACCGTCGTGTTGAACAAGGCCTGACAAATAGAAGTTGGTTCCATTTGACGACGCGCCGCGAAGAGAGGCAATCGTCTGGTAGTTGAACGGGTGGTTGCCGTAAAGCTCCTGCTGATAATCGTGGCACTTGTTGGTCGCAGCGCCAAAGCCCGTCGAGTCGAAACCCGCGGCATCTACTTCCGCGCCGGAGCTGAAGCAGCGGATGGCGATCTTGTTGGAGATCGCGGCGGACCCGAATCGCTGGGTCAGGTCAAGCGTCGTCTGCCCGGCCTGCCCCTGCTTTGTCGTGATGATGATCACGCCATTCGTGCCTCTCGATCCGTAGATCGAGCTGGCCGAAGGACCCTTGAGGACCTGGATGTTCTCAATGTCATTCGGGTTGAGGTCGGCCGTCCGGTTGACGCGCTGGTCCTGCGTCGATCCAAAATTACCGCCGCCTGCCGCCGTGATTGCGTTGATTCCGTTTGCAATCTGGGAGTTGTCCACAATCACGCCGTCAATCACGTACAGCGGCTGGAACGAGGCATTGATCGTCGAAACGCCGCGAAGCTGGATCTGGACACCACCGCCCGGGGCGCCCGAGTTCTGGGTGATGATAGCGCCCGGCACCTTGCCCTGTAGCGCGTAATCGATCGTCTGCGCGGGAACCTTGTTCAGCTTCTCGCCGGTGACCACCGTGACCGCGTTCGCCGCATTCACACTCGATACCGAGGTCGCCGTACCGGTGACGACCTGTGTTTCGAGCTGCAGCACGTCACGCGAGAGCGAGACATTCGCGTCGGTCGCGCCTGCGGGGACTGTAAGCGCCTTCTGGGTGTAGCCGATGCGCCGGACGCGGAGTACCACCGGGCCATCGGGAACGTTCAGGGAGAAGCGGCCCTGATCGTCGGTGTAAGTGCCGAGTGACGTACCGACGACGTTGACACTCGCTGCTGCCACACCTTCACCGCTTCCTTCCACAGTGACGCGTCCGCTTACTCGGCGCGTCTGGGCAAAGGCGCTGGCGCTCACGAGCACCAGCAATAGCAGTGAGAATACTGACGAGCTAATCCTTTTCATTCCTGTTCTCCAGCTTGGATGGGTGAGGCTCGGGGCAACAGGCGCCGCGAGCCCGGCAGAGTAGTAGGGACTCTGCTGGTGTTCTGGTGGCCACTATTTAGGTGTCGTGACAGAAAGTGTCAAGAGCGAGAGATGCTTACCGGACGCTGTCAGAGCTCAGCTCTGGCCTCACCCACAAGCAAAAAAAGCCGGCTTTGGGCCGGCGTTTTTCGCTCGCTTTCTTCAGTTAAGGGGTCTTGGGAGCCGCTGGGGTCGCTGCAGCCGGCGTTGGTCTTGTCCCGAAATCAACCGTCGGCGGTGTCTCGGTTCCCGCCGCGGCCTCGAAATATGTTCGTGGCTTGGCCCCGGTCACCTTCGCGGTGATTGCCTGCGGGAAAGTCCGGATATAGGCGTTGTATGCCTTCACCGCATCATTATAGTCGTTGCGGGAGGTCGCGATCCGATTTTCAGTCCCCGTCAGCTCATCCTGAAGACGCAGGAATCCCTGGTCGGCCTTTAGCTGGGGATATGCCTCAGAGATTGCGAGCAGTCTGCCGAGCGCGCCAGTCAGCTGACCGTTGGCGGTCGCCATCTGCTGAGGATCGCCTGTCTGGATCGCACCCGCCAAACCCGCTCGGGCCTGCGCCACCTGCGTGAACACGGCTTCCTCGTGCTGGGCGTAGCCTTTCACCGTGTTCACGAGATTCGGCACCAGATCCGCGCGGCGCTGCAGCTGCACGGAGATCTGCTGCTTTGCCTGCGCGGCGGTCTCATCGAGCTGCTGAATCTGATTATATCCGCAACCACTCAATCCTAGGATGAGTGGGGCCAACCATAACGCCGAGCGCAGCTTCATCTTGAAGAGTTGATCGAACTGTACCCGCGAGCGCAGCTTCATTTTGATCCGTCCTTTAAGTGGAGATTGACGACACTCTGTGCGGCCAAAGCCCACAGCAATTTACCCTCTGAACTCATTGAGATATGCCACCAGCCGCTCCATCGCCGCCAGATATCCCTCCAGAATTCCGGCGGCACTCTCACGCGAGATTTTCTCGCTTCCGCGCACGTGCCGAATCACCTTGACGAACGGATCCGGTGAAAACCCTGCGCGCAACGACAATGTACGAGTGAGCTCCTCGTAGTCCTGCGACGGCGCCTGCCCAACCAGCCGCGACACTCCGCGGAAAATCACCATCAGCGTGCTCAGACTCTTCTCGAGAACTTCGAGCTGCAGCTTGCTGTCGCCGCCCGCGCCCATCGTCGCCTGCCGCAGCTGGAGCAGCTTTCCCATCGTCTGCTGCTCGACCTGAAGGCGCAGATCCGACGGTGCTACGCGAATCCCGTCGAATGGAGGATCTCCGAACAGCACTCGATGCCGCTCCAGGATGTCCGCGTACTCCATCGGGAAAATGTCGGCGGACGATTTCCACTCGTTCGCCGTGAAAGTCATCGGCGGCGGATTGCCATCTTCGGCCCACGCCTTGGACACAGCTGCCACCGCGCGCAGGCGCGCGAGCGGCAGCGAGTCCACGATAACGAGCACGTTGTAATCGGAATTCTTCGGGTTGTGCTCGCCCGCGACCGCCGAGCCGAACAGCACGACCGACCGAAGTCCGTCGCCGTACGCGAGCTGAAGCTGACTGACCAGTTCTTCGAGTTTCATCATTGTCCGAGTCCTTACTAACGGGTGCGCGACAGCGCCTGTTTCGTCATTCGACGATCCCGGCCTTTCTTACCAGCTGGAGCCGCCACCGCCGCCCCCAAAACCGCCACCGCCACCAAAGCCTCCGAAGCCGCCACCACCACCACCGCCGCCGAAGCCTCCGAAGCCACCACCGCCTCCTCCCCATCCGCCTCGCCCGCCGCCGAAACCGCCTGTCGGAATGATGATGGGAAGACATCCCGGACCGCATCCTCTCCCGCCGCGCCGACTCGCACGGCTGAGAAAGCTCAGCACCAGGAAGAAGATGAGTAGGAAGACCCATGGAGGAATCCCGCCGCCTCTGTTGCCGCCGCTTGGATAGTCATAGCTCGTCGCCGGCGCTGGTGGCGCGAGCGTTGTGTCCAGCTGAAAGTTGAATTCCTTTGCGAACCTCTCGGCGGTTCTGAGAGTTACGAGCTCCAGTCCAGTGCTGTAGTCCTTCTGCGCGAAGGCCGGCGTTGCTTCGCGGCAGATGTCGCCGGCATCGGCATCGGTGATGAATCCTTCCGCGCCGCGCCCGGTGGCTATGAAGCAATGTCCGCGTCCGTCCTTGCTCGTCTCCTTGGGAACGAGGAGGATCACGGCGCCAGCGTTGCGGGTGGGATCGCCTGGATTCCCGATCTTGCCGACCTTCCACTGGCGTCCGACCTGGAGCGCGGCCACCTGGACGTCGAGAGTACCGATGTCGGGAAGCGTGACGATCGCCATCTCGCCACGAGATTTCGTGCGCACATCTTCGGCGATGCGCTCCATGCGCTGAACTGCATCGGGCTGAAGCACGTGCGCGAAATCGTTCACCAGCCCGGTCGGCGCTGGGATCTGAATGCCCTGGAGAAGAAGAGAGAGCCAGGCTGTTCGCAGGACGGCCATCAAAGTCGCCGTCGAACGAAAACCGATCAGAACAGAAGTAAGTATCTACTCTCCCTTGATTTCATGGTTTGGCAGGAGGTCTATTTAGCAGATGATTCCCACAAAACTTAACCACATCCGCGCCTTTGGAGCGCTGGCGCTTTCTCTTGCCTGCGCCCCTGCCGGCAACGGCAAGCAGGGCGCTGAAAGTACGGCCGTCGTGCGCGCAGAGACAACCAAGGTTGCCGCCAAGCCGGCGGCGCCCGATTCCAACATTACGCTCGCCGACCTCTCCCGGATTCAGGGCAACGCTACCGCGCCGGTCTGGGTGATCGAGGTCAGCGATTTCCAATGCCCTTACTGCAAGCAATGGCACGATCAGACGTACGCCGCGTTCCGCGACCAATACGTGAAAACCGGCAAGGTCAGGCTCGCCTACGTGAACTTCCCGCTCGACAGTCATGTTTTCGCCTGGCCTGCTGCTGAGTCCGCGATGTGCGCCGGCGCGCAGGGAAAATTCTGGCCAATGCACGATGCGCTCTTCGCGACGCAGAACCGCTGGGAGGCGACGAGCTCACCCGCGCCGGTGTTCGACTCGCTCGCCAAGGCGGTCGGACTGGACATGAAGCGCTGGCACGACTGCGTCAGCTCCGGCATCATGAAGCCACTCATCGCGGCGGACCATGATCGTGCCTCCAGAGCAGGCGCGGCTGCAACTCCGAGCTTCATGATCGGCGACAAGATCCTCGAGGGCGCGCAGCCAATCGAGGAGCTGCGGAAGGCGATCGACTCCGCCCAGGTGAAGATCGGAAAGGCCAGCCACTAGAACTTCGACGCAACAGCGAGTGAAAAGGGGACAGCCGTGAAGCCGCTGCTCCGAATTCCGTACGCCATCGCCGGACGCTTGACGGATGCGCTCGTTCGCGTGGTTCCGGCGGGCAAATCGAAATTCCGGCGCGGGCTCAGTCGCCGGCGCGGACTCGTCGAGCGTTACAAACAGTGGGGAGCGGCTTCTCGTGACACCGAGCGGCCTTTGGTCTGGTTCCACGCGCCGTCGGTGGGAGAAGGACTCCAGGCGCAGCCGGTGATCGATCTCCTTCGCACGCGCCGGCCCGATGTCCAGATCGCCTACACCTTCTATTCACCCAGCGCCGAGCAGTTTGCGACGACACTGCAGGCAGATTTCTCCGACTACCTGCCGTTCGATACGGTCGAACACGCGAACGGCGTACTTTCCGCGCTTCGTCCGAGCGCGCTCGTCTTCAGCAAGCTCGACATCTGGCCAGCGCTCACCGAAAGTGCGGCGGCCGCGGGTGTGCCCGTGGGCGTCATCAGTGCTACTCTGCCCAAGTCCTCACGGCGTCGCGGAGTTCTCGCGCGGGCGTTCCTCGCCGATGCTTATCGCCTGCTCGATCGAGTCGGCGCCATCGACGAAGGCGACGCCGAGAGGCTGCGCGAGCAGGGAGTGCGAGATGATCGCGTCGGTGTGACTGGCGATACGCGTTTCGACCAGGTGTGGGCGCGCGCGCAACGCACCTCTCCGTTGATTTCACGATTGCGGTCGTCGCGCCCGACTCTCGTTGCCGGCTCGACCTGGCCGTCCGACGAAAAGCATCTGCTCGACTCGTGGATCAGGATCCGGGACAAGATTCCGGATGCGCGGCTCGTCATCGCGCCGCACGAAACGACCGAGGGGCATCTGAGATCGATCGAGCGTTGGGCTGGATCGCATCGGCTCGCGCTCGCGAGAGTCGACGCCACCGAGGCTCATGATGCCGACGTCATTCTCGTCGATCGCCACGGCGTGCTCGGCGATCTCTACGCGCTGGCGGACACGGCGTACGTCGGCGGCGGATTTCATTCCGCCGGACTGCACTCGGTCCTCGAACCCGCGGCGTTCGGAGCTCCGGTACTTTTCGGACCGAACAACAAGAAAAGCCGGGAAGCGGCGAAGCTGGTAGAGGCTGGCGGCGGAGCCGTGGTGACGGGAGTCCCCGACCTCACGATCCGTCTGGGATATTGGCTTGGATCTGTTACCGCTCGGGATGCCGCGGGTGCGGCAGCGCACGCGGTGGTTCACCAGGGACTCGGCGCGGCGGAGCGGTCGTTCGAGCTGGTTACGGCTTTGCTGGCTCGGTGAGGGCCGGGGACGCGAGCACCGGGCGATACGTCACCGCGTTCGCGCTCGGCTTGTGAACGAAGAATCCCTGCACGAGATGAACGCCGAGTGATTTCACCATGTCGTATTCTTCCTTGCGCTCCACGCCCTCGGCGATGACCATGGCTCCGTGCTCGTTGGCGAAACGCACCATCGTCTCGACCAGGTTCTGTTTGATGAAGTTCTGGTCGATGCAGTTGATGAGCGACATGTCGAGCTTGATGAAATCGGGCTCGAGGTTAGCGATCGATCCGAGGCCGGCGTAGCCACTGCCGGCGTCGTCGACGGCGAAGCGGAAGCCTTCGTCGCGAAATTCCTTCAGGCGGCCGCGGAACTTCGGGTAATCCTTGATCGCGGTGCGCTCAGTGATCTCGATCACTACGCGGGTCGGATCCTTCACCTTGAGCGCCTTCACATCGAAGGAAGGATCGGCGAAGTCCGCCGGATCCACATTCATGAACAACAGCTCCCCGTCCTTGAGCAGCTTCCCCATGCCTTCGATCGCGCGCTCGCGACAGAGGCGACTCAGATCCCAGATCAGATCCGACTGGGCGGCGATCTCGAACATCACTTCCGGAC